>Ga0070706_100002989_pt1 | contig 16761 bp, 15 predicted proteins | sample KBSK5501metaG_FD_65476 | JGI IMG/M metagenome (GOLD analysis project Ga0070706, IMG submission 65476) | Corn, switchgrass and miscanthus rhizosphere microbial communities from Kellogg Biological Station, Michigan, USA - KBS K5-50-1 metaG | ecosystem: Host-associated > Plants > Roots >...
CGGGCCGGCGCCGGGCCTGGCGGGCCGCCGCCGCGCTGGGCGCGGCCACCGTCGTCCTCGGCGGGTTCGGGGTGTGGGCCACGCTGCAGGCCAATAGCGAGCGCAGCGCTGCCGCCGCGCAGAACACGGCGCTCACCGACGGGCCCGCGACCGCCACGGTCCGGCGCGAGGTCGCCGCCGCGGTCAACACGATCTTCTCCTACAACTACGCGAACACCGCGGCGACCAGGCGGACCGCGCAAGGCCTGCTCACCGGCCCGGCGGTACGCCAGTACGACACCTTGTTCACGCTGGTGACCAAGAACGCGCCGGCCCAGAAGCTGATCGTCACCACCAAGGTCACCAACACCGGGGTGGAGATGCTCAACGGCGACCGGGCCCGGTTGCTCGTCTTCGCCAACCAGCAGGACACCAGGGCCGGCACCGGCCAGACCAGTTATGCCGGCGCCATGTTCGCGGTCACGGCCCTCCGCCAGGGCGGCCGGTGGAAGATTGAGAACATCGACACCTTCAGCGGCTGACCAGCCGCGGCGCAGAAAGCGGGCCAGACCTGACCGGCAGCACCGGGTTCACGCGAGCCAGCCAGGCAGGCTTGCTCGCGGTGGCGGCCTGCCTGGCCACGGCCTGCCTGGTCACGGCCTGCGCGAGCACGGCGACCGGCTCCGGCGGGGCGAGGCCCCGCGGGGCGGGGCCCAGCGGGACCGGGCCCGGCGTGGCCGGTGATGCGGCGGCCTCGCCCGCGGCGTTGCGGGCCTCACCCGGCACCAGCAGGGCCACCCCGCGGCCCAGCCGGCCGCCGTCCGCGCCGGCCAAGCCCCTGGCCGGGATAACCGTCGGGATCGACCCCGGCCATAACGGGCGCAATGGCACCGATCCCTCGTTCATCAATCACCTGATCTGGAACGGCCGGGAATCGGAGACGTGTGACACCACCGGCACGCAGACCGCCGGTGGCTACACCGAAGCGCGGTTCAACTTCGACGTCGCGCGTTACCTGCGGGCGGCGCTGGTCGCCGACGGCGCGCGCGTGGTGATGACGCGGACGAACAACCACGGGGTCGGCCCCTGCGTGGACCGCCGGGCACAGATACTCAACGACTCCGGCGCGCGCGTGGCGATCGACATCCACGCCGACGGCGGCCCAACCGGGGGGCGCGGGTTCACCGTGCTCGAACCCGTCGCGGACGGGCCGAACGACCACGTCATCCGCTCCTCGGAACGGTTCGGCCGTGATGTCCGCGCGGCGCTCCTGGCTCATACGAGCATGCCGGTGAGCAACTACTACGGCAGCAACGGGATCCAGTTCCGCAACGATCTGGCCGGGCTCAACCTCACCACGGCCCCGAAGGTCCTCCTCGAGAGCGGCAACATGGTCAACGCGACCGACGCCGCGCTGCTGACCTCGCCCCGGTTCCAGCGGCAACTGGCGGCCGCGCTGCTGGCCGCGATCCTCGCCTTCCTCGGCAAGTAAGAGTTAGCACCGGACAAAGCGGGCCGGATCAGGCGGCGTAGGTGCGCAGCAGCCGCAGCGCGGCGGCGCCATGCGGGCCGCTGGCCTGCAGCCCCGACTCCTCGGGCTGGAGCCGCTGGGCCGCCACGCGGCAGAACGCGCCGGCCGGGCCGCTGATCACCGAGTCGGCGTCCCCGGGCCCGTACCGCCAGTGGGCCGTCCCATCCGGGGCGGTCAGGTCGCACGCGACGTCCTGGGCGCCCGCACCGGCCAGGGCGAACGCGTACGGCAGCGAGCGGTGCGCCAGCCAGGCGATGTGCCGCAGCCGGTCGGTGTCCGGAAAAGGGATGCCGAGGGGCCCGGTGATGTCCAGGCCGTGCGCCCAGTGCTCGGCCAGCCGGGTGGTCGCCATCGTGGCCGGCTTGAGCGGCGCCTCCACCCAGGACATCGGCAGCCCGGGATCGGCCGCGCGCAGCGCGCTCACCGCTGCGCGCCGTGCCTCGCGCCAGCGCCGGAAGATCAGCGAGGGCTCCTCCCGCTCGGCCTTGACCAGATCGTCCATGATCTGGTCCACCGTGGTGCCGGACCCCGGGCCGGCGCGGAGGCTGGCGCCCGCGGCGCTGGCGATCACCGCCTCCTCGGACTGCGCGAGGTGCAGCACGACATCGGCGACCGTCCAGCCGGGTGCCGCCGACGGCGCCGCCCACCGCGCGCCGTCGAGGCCGCCGAGGATCTCCTCCAGCCGGTCCTGCTCCGCCTCAAGGTCGTCAAAGATGGCCATGCGTGGACTATGTCACCCCGGCCACGCCTAAGACCTGGGCAGGGGGCGGAAAGTAGGGCATTCGCACGATTCGGCGGCACTGGCCTTAGGGCGACTCTGTAAGTACCGAACGGACAGGTTGTCTGTGACAGAGAGGAGCATCGCGATGACCGCGACGCAGCCGGGGACCCGGCACCAGTCAGGGCGCTTTGCGCGGATCGTACGGCACGTGGCCGACGTGGTGGGTGAAATGAACTACGCGCAGCGGAGGTCCGTGGAACTGTTCCTTGGCCTCGATGAGCGCCAGCGCTGAGACACCCAGGCCCGGGGCAGCCCGCACCGGGACCCGGCAGGACACCGGCTAACCGGGCACGTGCGACGCGCACGTGCCCGGCTGCTATTGGGCACCGCCGCATACCGCGCCAGGCCCGCGCCGAGGGGGCTAACCGAGCTGGGGGATGACCTCCGCGGCCAGCCGCTCGGCGTGCTCGGCCTGCTCGAACATGGCCGTGAACAGGATCAGCTCCGCGCCCGCCGCGACGACCTCGCGCAGCCCGGCGACACAGTCGGCCGGGGTACCGGCCACCGCCGCGGCCTCGATGTCCGCCGACCGGCGCCCGTAGAGGCGCTCCATCGCGTCGTTGATCCGCCGCCGCGCCCGCCCGCCGTCCTCGTCGATCGCGACGTACACGCGCTTGGCGATGGGGAATTCCGCGGCCGGGCGGCCCGCCGCGGCGAGCGCCTCCCGCACGAACTGAACCTGCTCGGCGAACCTCGCCGTGGGCGTGGAGCCCGCGCCGAAGAAACCATCGCCCAGCCGCACGGCCCGGCGCAGCGCGACCGGCCCGTTCGCGCCGATCCACAGCGGCGGGAACGGCTTCTGGAACGGCTTGGGCTCCATGGGAGCGTCAAGCAACTGCCAGAACTCACCGTCGAAGGTGACCCGGGGCTCGGTCCACAGGGCCTTCATCAGCGCGATGCCCTCGGTGAACCGGGCCAGGTAGCGGTCCGGGTTCACGCCGAACGCCGCGAACGGCCGCGCCTGGCCGCCGGTGCCGACGCCGACGTCGATCCGGCCCCGGCTGAGCTGGTCCAGCGTGGCGATGCTCTTGGCCAGGTGCACCGGGCTGTGCAAGGTGGACACGAACACCACGCAGCCCAGCCGCATCCGCTGGGTGCACGCCGCCGCATAGGTCATGGCTTCCAGCGGCCCGAGCTGCGGCGCCGCGCCGAACATGTTCTCCTGCGCCCACGCGCTGTCGAAGCCCAGCTCCTCGGCGCGGGAGAAATAGGTGCGGAACGCGGCCGGGTCGAACTCACCGTCCGCGAAGAACTGCGGTATCGCGATCCCGAACTTCACAGCCCGCATCGTAGCCCGGCGGCGAGCATGTCCGTCAGCGGCCCGTCGTGGAACCGGCCGTCCGCGCCGCGCCGCCTCACTGCAGGCGCTTCTTGACCTCGTCATAGAAACCGGCCGGCAGCGGTCCCTTCTCGGCGACGGCCAGGTTGGCGCGCAGATGATCGACGCTCGAGGTGCCGACGATGGTGCTGGACAGGTCCGGATGGCTGAGCGTGAAGCGCAGCACGAACTCCAGCCGCGGCATACCGTCGAGCAGGTCGCCCAGACCGGCGGACGCCCAGCGCCGCTGGCCTTCGCCCTGGGCCAGCCCGAGCGGCCCCTGACGCCAGTTCTTGTCCTCGGCGGGGCCGCCCCGGGCCGCTCCGCCCCGGATCAGCGTCCCGGCGCCAGCCTGCGCCGCGGCGGTAATGAGTTCCTCGTGCTCACGCTGGACGACCGAGTAGGGGATCTGGAAGACGTCGAAGACGCCCATGGCGATGTGGTCCGGCAGGTTCGGCAGAATCCCCGACATCCCGATGAACCGGGTCTTCCCCTCGTCCCGCAGCGACGCCAGCGTGTCGATGGTGTCGTCGGCCTCCAGCTGGGCGCGGCTAGGCGACATGTGCACCTGCACCAGGTCCAAGTGATCGGTGCCCAGCCTGCGCAGGCTCTGCTCGACCCCGGACCGGACGTTGCCAGGGCTGTAGTCGTGGCGGAACGGCGGCCTGGCATCGGGCGGCGGCGGCTCGAGCAGGCAACCGCACTTGGAGGCCAGGAAGAACTCAGCGCGGCGGTGGCCCAGGTAACGGCCGATGAGTTCCTCGCTGCGGCCGTAGTCGATGGACGTGTCGATCAGGTTGATGCCGCTGTCCAGCACCTCGTTGAGCAGCCGGCCCGCGTCGCCGTCCGCGATCGCCGGGCCGTGGGGCTGGCCGCGCAGCTCCATGGCCCCGTAGCCGAGGATGGTCACGTCCGCTCCGGTCCGCCCCAGCCGGCGGGTCTGCATCGTCATGGTTCGCACGCTACCCCGCGTCCCGGAACCGAAGCAGAGCCCACCGGCCAGCAGCACACTAGGATGCGCTGACCGGGTGCGGCATGGAGGCGAGGCGAGGATGTGGCTTGACGACGCGTACGTGGCCACCGAGGTACGCGCGCTGCGGCCCGACTACGCCGCGCTGCTGATCGTCGCCGAGGGCCTGCGCCCCGGGCCGAGCGACGAGGCCAGCGATAACCTGCTGGCGGCCGCCGAAGGCCGGGCCCGCAAGCACCTGGGTGAGTCGCGGCCGGAGGAACTGCCCGAGGTGGCCGAGTGGCGGGAGGCGTTCCGCGCGTTCGGCGCCAAGCCGCAGCGGACCAGGCCTAGCGTGGAGGCCCTGCTGCGCCGCGTGGACGCCGGCCTGCCGCGCATCGACCGGATCACCGACGCCTACAACGCCGTGTCGATCGCCTGCCTGCTCCCGGTCGGCGGCGAGGACCTGGCCCGGTACGCCGGGCCGGCCCGGCTGGTCCGCGCGGCCGGCGACGAGGACTTCGACACCTCCGCCGACGGGCAGCCCGTCGTCGAGCACCCGGAGCCGGGCGAGGTGATCTGGCGCGACGACCGCGGGGTGACCTGCCGACGGTGGAACTGGCGGCAGTGCGTGCGCACCCGGGTCACCCACGCGACCACGTCGGCGATGTTCGTCCTCGACGGGCTCGCCGCGCTCGGCACCGGGGGGCTGCGCGCCGCCGAGGCGGAACTGACCGAGTCTCTGGCCCGGCTCAGCCCCGGCGCCTCGTTCGCCTCCCGCCTCCTGGCTCCGGGGCCGGCGTGACCTTACCCGGCGGGTTGGTTACCGAGGCCCGCAGGATCAGGCTCATCGGCTGGCGGATCATCACGTTGCCGACCGACTCCCGCTCGATCCGCGCGATCAGCGCATCCACGGCGGCACTGCCCAGTTCGGCCAGTGGCATGGCCACGCTGGTCACCGGGACCTCCAGGAAGGCCAGGCATTCGTCCTCGTCGAAGCTCACCACCGACATCTGCGTGGGTACCCCGATGCCCGATTGGCGGAGGGCAGCGAGCACCCCGAACATCTGGTTCAGGCTGCCGACCCCGCAGGCGGTGGGCATGTCGGGCAGGCCCGGCAGCCGGGTCACCGCGCGCCAGCCCCCCTCCTCGGTGGGCGCGTCGTGGCGCACGGTGAGCTGGATCCCCCGCGCGGCGCACATCCGCCGGGCCGCGCTCACCCGGCGGTGCACGGTGTCCACCTCGGGCGGCCCGTCGATCAGCGCCACGCGGCGATGGCCGAGCCCGGTCACGTAGTCGAGAAACAGCCGGATCGCTCCCGGCTCGTCCATGACCACGTCGTTCCCGTGGTCGGGCCCCCGCCGGTTCACGTACACGTGCGGGACCGCGGGCACGCCGCCGGCGTGCCCGGGAATGCGCAACGCGGTGGCCAGCAGCAGCCCGTCGGCCCGGCTCTCCTCTACCAGGTACCGGTGGTCGTCGGGGGGCCTGGCGTCCTCACCGGGCTCCTCCATGATCATGACGACGTAACCCCGCTCGCTCGCCCGCTGCAGGGCACCGCGCTGCAACCGGACCCAGATCGGGTTGCGCAGCAGCGGGATGACGAAGGCCACGGCCCCGGTGCGGCGCCGCTTGAGCGCCCGGGCCAGGGCGTTCGGCCGGTAGCCCTGCTGCCGGGCCGTCTTGAGTATCTGCTCGTAGACCTCGGGGCGGATCGACTGCGCGGGGTCCCCGTTGAGCACCCGGGACACGGTGGACACGTGCACACCGACCGCCTCGGCGATGTCGACCAGGCGGGACGCGCGGCGCTGGATGCCGGGCGCACCTCCAGTCACACCACCTCCGCAACCGCGCGGGTCAGCAGGATCGCCGCGCAAAAACTGCGGTAGACGGTGAGCGGGTCCTCGCCGTTGAAGCGTAGTTCGCGGGGGCCGGTGCGCTCCACGCCGCGGACCCAGCTGGCCGCCTCCGCGATGTCGGTGGTGCGGACCGAGATCTCCAGCGGGGTCGAGCCCACCGGCGGCGGCGCGGCGGCGGCCGCGCCTTCGATGGCCAGATGCGCCTTATTCCGGATCAGCGCGCACGCCCGGTCCGGGTGCAGGCTGTGCGCGGCCAGCCGGCTGACGTGCTCCTTGACTACCGCGGTGTGCACGGCGGGGATCAGCGCGGCGGTCTCCTCGCACGCGCACCGGTCCCCGGTGACCAGTACGACCGGTACCTTGTAGTGCGCGGCCACCAGCGCGTTGATGCCCGCTTCCCCGGTCACCACGCCGCCGAGCCTGGCCTCCACCACGGCGCGCGGGTTGTAGGTGTGCGACAGCCCGGCGGGTGCCCCGACCGACCCGTGGTAGGACACGAACAGCACGGCGTCGAAGCTGCCGTCCAGGCCCTGCATCATGTACAGCGGCTTGTGGCTGCCGGAAATGTAGGACGCCCCGCCGGCCAGCGCGCCGGCCGGGAGGTTGCGCATGTTGTAGTGCGAGTCGTTGACCACGACCTCGGTGGCGCCGCCGGCCACCGCGCCCTCGATGGCCGCGTTCACCTCGTCGAGCAGCAGCGCACGGCCGGCCGCCGCCTCCGGCCCGTCGCCGACGCACTGCTCCCAGTCGACGACGCCCGCCGTGCCCTCCATGTCGCTGGACAGAAAGACCTTCATGGCCGCTCCCCTCCCGGTGTCATGCCTGGTCCCCGGCGCGCGCCAGGCCGGTCCCGGCGGGTGGCGCGGGCTCGAACGCGAAGTGGCAGGCCGCCAGGTGCTCCGGGGCCTGCGCGGCGCCGGTCAGCTCCGGGTCCTCCTGCTCGCACCGCGGCTGCGCGATCGGGCACCGGGTGCGGAACCGGCACCCCGTCGGGATCTGCAGCGGGCTGGGCGGATCACCGATGATCGCGGGCGCCTCGGTATCGGGCGCGCCGACGGCCAGCCGCGGGATGGCGGCGAGCAGGCCGCGCGTGTAGGGGTGCCGGGGGGCGCCGAACAGTTCCTCGGTGGGCGCCACCTCGACGATGCGGCCCAGGTACATGACCGCGACCCGGTCGCACAGGTGCCGCACCACCGCGAGGTTGTGCGAGATCAGCAGCAGCGAGAGCCCCAGTTCCGCGCGCAGGCTGGCGAGCAGGTTGAGGATCGTGGCCTGGACGCTGACATCCAGCGCGGACACCGGCTCGTCGGCGATGAGCACCTCAGGCCGCAGCGCCAGGGCCCGGGCGATGGCGATGCGCTGGCGCTGGCCGCCGGAGAACTGGCGGGGATAGGAGGTCACCGCCTCCTCGGGCAGCCCGACCAGGGTGAGCAGCCGCTTGCTCTCGGCGGACACCTGGCCCCTGGGCACCACGTGGTGCACCCGGAGCAGTTCCCGCAGCACCCCTCCCACGGTCAGGCGAGGGTTCAGCGACGAATAAGGGTCCTGGAACACCATCTGGACCCGGCGCCGGTCCGCTTGCGAGCGGCGGGCCCCCATGGCCTTTCCGTTCAGCGTGATATCTCCGGTATCGACCGGGCGCAAGCCGCACAGCGCAAGGGCAAGCGTCGACTTGCCCGAGCCTGACTCGCCCACCAGGGCGAGTGCCTCACCGGGGCGGATGTCCAGATCCACGCCGTCCACCGCGCGCAGCCGCCGTTCTTCCCCCTGCACGCGCGCCATGACCTGCGACCCGACCGGGAAGAACACCGACACCCCGTGCGCCGCGAGCAGGGCCTCCGGCTGGCCGCCCGCGCCGTCCGCCGCGGTCACGTCTGGGCCCGATCCGCGGCCACCGCGTCCAGGACCCGCTCATAGTGCAGGCAGGCGGTGGCGCGGCCGCCGGGCAGCAGCCGCAGCGGTGTCTCGCTCACCCGGCAGTCCTCCTCGGCGAACTCACACCGCGGGTGGAACCGGCACCCCGGCGGCGGGTTGATCAGGCTGGGCGGGGCGCCAGGAATCGGCACCAGCGACTCGCGCACGTAGTCGAAGTCCGGCGCGGACCGGACCAGGCCCCGGGTGTAGGGGTGCCGGGGGTCGAGCAGGACGTCGGCGACGGCACCGCTCTCGACCAGCTGCGCGCCGTACATCACGGCCACCCGCTGGCAGATCTGCGCGACGACCGGCAGGTCATGGGTGACGAACACCAGGCTGACCCCGGTCTCGCGGCACAGCTTGGCCAGCAGCCGGAGTATCTGGTCCTGGATGGTGACGTCCAGGGCGGTGGTCGGCTCGTCGCAGAGGATGATCTCCGGGTCGCAGGACAGCGCGATCGCGATCATCACCCGCTGGCGCATCCCGCCGGAGAACTCGTGCGGGTAGGCGCGGAACCGCCGCTCCGGGTCGGGGATGCCCACCCGGCGCATGAGTTCCAGTGCCCGCTCCGCGGCCCGGGCCCGGCTGAAGCCCAGGCGCACCTGGGGCCCCTCGGCGATCTGCCGGCCGACGCGCATGACCGGGTTGAGCGCGCTCATCGGCTCCTGGAAGATCATCGACATCTTCTTGCCGCGGATCCGGTTCAGCTCGGACTGGGGCCGCGTCACCAGGTTCACGCCGTCCAGCAGGATCTCACCCGAGGTAACCCGCGCCTCGGGGGGCAGGACACCGAGCACGGCGCGCAGCGTCATGCTCTTGCCCGACCCCGACTCCCCCACCAGGCCGAGCGCCTCGCCCGCGCCGACGTCGAACGACACGCCGTCCACAGCGCGGACGGTGCCCTGGCGGCTGGCGATCCGCACGTGCAGGTCACGGACCTCCAGCACGGTACCAGTCATCATGGCCTCCCTCGCGGGCGCTTCGCTGGCTTCGGGAGGCGTGTCCTCGCCGCCGGGACACCGCAACGGCCCCGGGGGGCCTTATGCGGCGTTCGGCCCGGCAGCTGCGGCGTGGCGCAACCCGAGGCAGGCAGAGCGTGTCTCATGCCTGGCCTGGCCGGAGCAGGTCGGCGAGACCGTCGCCGATGAGCGAGAGCCCGAGCCCCACCAGCACGACCGCCAGGCCCGGGAACGTGGTCAGCTGCCAGTGGGTGGACAGGAAGTTCTGGCCATCGTTGATCATCGAGCCGAGGTCCGCGGTCGGCGGCGGCACGCCCAGGCCCAAATAGCTGAGCGTCACGATCGCCACGATGTCCTGGACGATGTCGGACATGGAATAGATGATCGCCTGGGTGATGACGTTGGGCAGCAGATGCCGGCGCATGATGCGCACGCTGCCCAGGCCGCCCGACTGCGCGGCGAGGATATAGTCCTGCCGTTTGGCCACCAGGATCTCGCCGCGGATGATCCGCGCGTAGGAGACCCAGCCCACCACCGTGATCGCGATGTAGATGCTGCGCTCGCCGGGGCCGAGCACGAACACCAGGGCGATGACCAGGACGTAGAACGGGAACGCGACCACGACGTCCACCACGCGCATGATCGCCGTGTCGATCCACCCGCCGAAGTAGCCGGCCACGCAGCCGAGGATCGTGCCGAGGGTGAACGGGAAGAGCACCGCGAGGAACGCGATCCGCAGGTCCAGCCGCGTGCCGTAGAGCAGCCGGGTCCAGGTGTCGCGGCCGAGCTGGTCGGTGCCGAGCAGGTGGTGGGCGCTCGGCCCGAGCAGCGTCGCGTTGAGGTTCTGCGTGTTCGGGTTGTAGGGGGTGAGCAGCGGCGCGGCGATGGACGCCGCCAGTACAACGGCCATGATCACGATCCCGGACATCAGCGCGGGCTGGGTGTACCAGCGCCGGGCGCGCCGGGCCTCCCCCCGTTCGGCGCGTGCACCCGGCGCGGCGGCCGGCGGGGGCACCGCCCCGGGCAGGCCCGGCTCGGGCGTCAGCGGGATGACGCTCACCGGCTGAACCGCACTCTCGGGTCGAGCGACGCGTAGGCCACATCGGCCGCCAGGTTGAGCAGTATGACCATGATGGCGAAGACCAGCGTGACCCCCTGGACCACGGTGAAGTCCCGCTGGAAGATTGAGTTGATCATGAGCTGGCCGAGGCCCGGGATGGCGAAGACGTTCTCGATGATCACCGTGCCGCCGATCAGGAACCCGATGTTGATGCCGAGCACCGTGACCGCCGGGATGACCGCGTTGCGCAGCACGTGCCGCAGGAAGAGCCGCCTTCCCGCGATCCCCTTGGACCTGGCGGTCGTGACGAACTCGGCACCGAGCACGTTGAGCATGCTGGCGCGCAGGCTGCGGATGACCACCGGCGCGAGCGCCAGCGCCACGGTCAGGCTGGGCAGGAACATCGAACGCAGGTGGCCGAAGAAGCCCGAGCCCCACCCGCTGACCGGGAACATGTGGAACTTGATCGCGAACGCGTAGATCAGCAGGAACGCCAGCCAGAACGGCGGCATGCCGAGGCCGATCAGCGGAACCGCGCGCACCACCTGGTCGCGGGCGCCGTCCTTGCGGCTGGCCGCGATCATCGCCAGCGGCACGCTGATCAGCACGGCGAGAACGGACGAGTAGATGATCAGCCACAGCGTCGGCGGCAGGTGGCTGATGATCAGGCTCACCGCGGAGCCGCCGTAGTACAGGCTCACCCCCAGGTTGCCGTGCAGGAGCCGGTCGAGGAACAGCCAGTACTGGCTGATCAGCGGGCGGTTCAGGCCCCATTGCTGATGCAGCAGGGCCACCGTGCGGGGCGTCGCGTGGATCCCCAGGATGGTCCGCGCTGGGTCACCGGGGATCAGGTGGATCATGAAGAAGACGAGGATCGTGACTCCGATGGCCACCGGGATCAGCTGCAGCAGCCGCCGGAACACGAACGTCATCCGTCCCATGCGCTCGCCTCCCCGGGACCTAGCTCACCCGGCTGGTGCTACTTGCTGAGCCAGACGTTCTCCATGTGGTAGTTGCCGAGCGGGGTGACGAAGAAACCATGCACGCTGGAGGTGGTGGCGTAGGCGTAGGGCGAGTAGTAGAGGAACGCCATGAACGCGTCGGCCGCCGAGCCGGACTGGACGGTGTTGTAGAGCGCCTGCCGGGCCGTGGTGGTCAGGGTCTGCTCCGCCTGGTGGGTGGCCTTGACCACGGTCGGGTTGTTGTAGGCGGTGAAGAAGGACTTGGCGCCGGAGTTCGGGTCCACCGCGAACGTGGCCAGCTCGTCCGGGTCGGGGATGTCCATGGTCCAGTAGGTCAGCGTCATGTCGTACTTGAGGCTCTGCTGGTTCAGATTGGCGGTGTTCGGGTCCAGCGTCTGGATCTTCAGGGTGATGCCCAGCGGCTTTAGCTCGGATTGCAGGATCGTGGCGATCGTGAGCGAGTCGGAGAAGCCGGAGGACACCAGGATCGTCGTGGTGAACCCGTGCGGGACGGAGGACTTGGCCATCTCGGCCTTGGCCGCGGCCAGGTTGTACTGCAGGCCCTTGGTGGCCGGCTGGTAGTACGGCACCTGCGGCGGGAACAGTGAGTTGGCCGGGTGGCCGTTGCCGAACAGCACGGCCTTGACCAGCGCGGCCCGGTTGATCGCGAACGAGATGGCCCGGCGGACGTGCACGTCACCGAACGGCTTGGCCTTCTCGTTGAAGGCCAGGTAGTCGGTCCTGGTCGAGTTGAACAGGTTCATCGTGACGCCCGAGGTGGCCTTCAGGCTGCTCACCGTGGACCAGGCCGGGAACTCATCCACCTGGGCCTGCCCGCCCTTGAGCTGGAGTTCCCTGGTGTTGTCGCTGGGCACGTTGGTCCAGGTGACGCTGTCCAGGTAGGGCTTGCCCTTCTGCCAGAAGTAGGGGTTGCGGACCAGCTTGAGCGCCGAGCCCTTGTGCCAGTAGTCCCACTTGAACGGGCCGGTGCCGATCGGGTGCTGGTAGAACTGGTTCTCGGTCTGGCCGCCGTAGTTGGCCGGGACGATCGCGTTGGAGAACAGCGACAGGTCGGCGAGCAGCGGCGCCCACGGGTACTTGAGGTGGACCGCCACGGTGTCCGCCGACGGCGCGGAGACCGACTTGATCGCCGTGTTGATGTAGCCCCAGCCCTTGGCCGCCGCGCTCGCCTGGTCGATGGAGAACTTCACGTCGGCCGACGTCATCGGCTTGCCGTTCGAGAACTTCACGCCCTTGCGCAGGGTGAACGTGTAGGTCTTCTTGTCTGGCGAGACGGTGTAGCTGGTCGCCAGCCACGGCATGACGCCCTTGCCGTTCGGCGTCACCGTGTACAGCGGCTGCATGATCTGCTCGAAGATCCAGATCGACTCGTTGTCGAACACCGTGGTGTTGTTCATCGACTGCGAGTCGGCGGTGCGGGCGATGACCAGGTTGCCGCCGTGCACCGCCCCTCCCGCGGTGCTGCCGGAACTGGACCCGCTCGAGCTCGAGCTCGAGCCGCCGCAGGCGGCGAGGACCGTCAGGGCGCCGACCGCGATCAGGGCCTGCGCTGCGGTGGTTCGGTATGTCACGGCCACTCCCCTGGGCATCGTCGGGGCAGGACAGGCGCCTCAACAGGACAAACCTTTGTTCCTAGCCAAGATGCCGGCAAACGAGCCAGATGTAAATAGCGGCGGGGACACTGGAGCGCAACCTTAACGACGTTGTAACCTCATCGGCCGTGCGCTACCTCGTGCTCGGCTGCGGTGCGGTGGGCGGCACGGTGGCCGCTGGGCTGGCCCGTGACGGCCACGAGGTGCTGGCCTGCGACGCCGATCCCACGGTGGTTTCCGCGGTGGTCGCGCGGGGCCTGCGGATCGAGGGGCCGGTGGAGAACTTCACCGTCGCGGTTCCCGCCGTCACGCCCGGTGACCTGCCGGCCCGGATCGACGGCCCGGTCCTGGTCGCGGTCAAGGCGCACCACACCGCGGCCGCGGCCGCGCTGCTGGCGGGCCGGCTGCAGGGGGACGCGTTCGCCGTCGGCCTGCAGAACGGCCTGACCGGGGCGGTCCTGGCCGGGGCCGTCGGGCCGGAGCGGGTCGTGGAGGCGGTCGTCAACTTCGGCGCCGACACGCTGGCGCCCGGCGTGATGATGCGGGGCAACCGGGCGACGTTCCTGGTCGGGGAGCCGGACGGCACCCTCAGCGACCGGGTCCGCTCGCTCGCGGCCGACATCGCGGACGCCACGGCCACCCCGGACATCCTCGGCTACAAGTGGGCGAAGCAGGCCATCGGCGCGCTGCTGGCCGCCACCGCGGTCAGCGACCTGCCGATCGCCGACGTCCTCGGCGACCCGGCCTACCGGCCGCTGCTGACCGAACTCGCCCGGCAGGTGGCCGCCCAGGCGCCGGTCCCGACGCTGCCGCTGGACGGGTTCGACGCCACCGACCTGCCCGGCTCGCTGACCCGGATGGCGCGGTTCAACCGGGAGTCGGCCAAGACCCACACGGGGATCTACCGGGACCTGGCGATCCTGCGCCGCCCCACCGAGGTGCCGGCGATCCTCGGCGGCCTCACCGGCACACTGCCGCCCCGGGTGGTGGAACTCGTGCAGGCCATCGAGCAGGGGCGGCGTGCCTGCGCCCGGGCCAACCTCGACCTGCTCGCGGCCTATGAGCGCGCCGAACGGCTGGGGCGGCCGCTGAACGCCGTCGTCTCGGTCATCGGTGCGCCGGAGCGCGCGGCCACCGGGCCGCTGGCCGGGCGCCCGGTCGCGGTCAAGGACATCATCGAGGTGGCCGGCGTGCCGGCCCGGTGCGGCAGCCCAGCCAGCAGCGCCGAGCCCGCCGCCCGCGACGCGGCCGTGGTGGCCCGGCTGCGGGCCGCGGGGGCGGAGGTCTTCGCCACCAGCCAGTGCCTGGAGTACGCGGCGGGGTTCGCCCATCCGGACGTCGGCGACACCCGCAACCCCCGGGATCCCTCCCGCACCTCGGGCGGCTCGTCCGGCGGGTCGGCGGCGCTGGTCGCCGCGGGGGTGTGCGAGCTGGCGCTCGGTACCGACACCGGTGGCTCGGTGCGGATCCCCGCGGCGTACTGCGGCATCGCCGGGCTCAAGCCGACGTTTGGCCTGCTGCCGGTGGCCGGCGTCTTCCCGCTCTCGCCGGCCTGTGACCACGTGGGCACGCTGACCGCCACGGTGTCCGGTGCCGCCGAACTGCTGGCCGTACTGGCGGATCCCGGCGCGCTGGCCCCGCCGGGCGACGGCGCCCCGGCGGGGGCGGGAGCGCGGAGCGCCGGGGGCGGGGAAAGCAGAGCCTTGACCGTCGGCGTGTTGTCCGCCCAGCTCACCGACCCCTCGGTGACGCCCGCGGTGCACCGGGCGGTCACCGGCGCGCTGGCCGCGCTGGCGGCGGCGGGCTGGCGGCTGCGCGAGATCAGCGCCCCCTGGCTGGACAAGCTGGCCGCGTGGGAGGACACGCTCGCGGTCATCGTGACCGCGGAGGCGGCGGTGGTGCACCGGGGCCAGGACTGGGCGAGGTACGCTACGGGCACCCGGGCCCTGCTCGGTTACGGCGCGTCCGTCACCAGCGATCAATTTCAGGCAGCAGAACGACAGCGCGCGGAACTCTCCGCCGCGATCGAGGCGAGTTTGACCGGTGTGGATGTGCTGGCCGGCCCCACGGTCGGCTACCAGGCGCCGGAAGAGGACCCGCCGTTCGGGGCCGGTGCGGACTCCGCGGAGAGCCGCTTCACCGGCCCGTACAACCTGACCGGCCATCCGGCGATCTCCATCCCGGTGCCCGGGCCCGGGCTGCCGATCGGCCTGCAACTGGCCGGGCGGCGGGAAGCTGACCTGGCATTGCTGCGGGCCGCAGCGGCCGCCGAGGAACTGCTCAGCCAATAGGGAGGACCCCCGATGCCACCAAAGGTGCTGCGGCGCACGCTGAGCCTGGCCGGCCTTGACGTTCCGGTGATCGAGCTGACCGGCTCCGCCGGCCCGCGGCTCACCGTCCTGGCCGGCGTGCACGGGTGCGAGTACGCGCCGATGGCCGCCGTGCGTCGCTGGACGCTTACCCTGGCCGGACGAGAGCTACGAGGGAGCATACGCGCGGTCCCGGTGCTGAACCTGCCCGCGTTCCGCGCCCGCAGCCCGTTCGTGGTGCCCGACGACGGCAAGAACCTCAACAGGTGCTTTCCCGGTGACCCGGCGGGGACCGTGGCCGAGCGGCTGGCGCACGCGGCGTTCACCCAGCTCATCGAGGGCTCCGACGCTCTGGTCGACGCCCATGCCGGGGACATGGTGGAGGCGCTGGAGCCGTTCGCGCTGTACGACGCCGGGGCCAGCGAGGACCGGGCCCGCGAGCTGGCGGCCGCCTACGGGCTGGGTTACGTGATCCGCCAGGAGCCGGGCCCCGGCCGGGCGGTCGGCGGGACGACCAGCACCGCCGCCGCCGACATCGGCATTCCGGCGATCATCGCGGAAGCCGGCGGATGCGGGCTGGTCGAGCCGGCCGCGGTGGCCGCCCACGTGCGCGGGCTGGACCGGGTGCTCGCGGTGCTCGGCATGACCAGCGACCCGGCCCCGGACGGCGAGACGCCGGTCTACCTGGGGCGTTTCCTCTGGCTGCGGGCGGCCCGCGAGGGCTGGTGGGAACCGGTAGTCCGCCCTGGCCAGCGGGTCGCCGCGGGCCAGGCGCTCGGCACGGTCAGCAGCCTCGACGGCGCCCAGGTGCTGCAGTCGGTGACCGCGCCCGCGCCCGGCGTCCCGATGTTCATCACCAGTTCGCCGGCCGTCGCCGCGACCGGCCTGCTGCTCGGCTTGGGCGCGGATTGACTTCCACTCCGCCCGACTCATCCACGCAGTAGCCGGTTGGCCGATGTGGCCGGCCGTTGCTAGCTTCGGAAGGGAATGGGAACTACAGAAAGCACGCCGCGGGCCCGCAGGTGGGGCACGCTGGCGTTCCGGTGGCTGGCTGGGCTGGTGTTGCTTGTCGCGGTGGCGTGCGGCGCGATCGCGGTGGCGCTGCAGGTGACGCCGATGCAGACGGTCACCGTGGCCGGGCAGGTGATCCAGGTCGGCGCGACCTCGCCGAGCCTGAGCTGGTCCGGCCCGGGTGAGGTGGACCTGTTCGGCCAGAGCCTGCCGACCAACATCCTTTTCTCCGGGCCCGTGCGGCCCCGGCTGCAGCTCTCCCAGATCACCCTCAACAGCGAGCTGACCACGTTCGTCGAGGGCACCCATGGGGCGGGGGCGGAACGCATACTGGGCGCCCGGCTCGCCGATGGGTGGAAGCGCTACTTCGCCTGGGAGACGGCCGTCGTCGGGGCGGGCACGCTGATCCTGGTGGGGGCGCTCGCGGGCTGGCGGCGCGTCTCGCGTCGCACCACGATCTGGCTGCTGGCCGGCGGGCTGCTGATCGCCGAGGCCCTCAACGTGGGCGCCATCATG
>Ga0070706_100002993_pt1 | contig 16742 bp, 11 predicted proteins | sample KBSK5501metaG_FD_65476 | JGI IMG/M metagenome (GOLD analysis project Ga0070706, IMG submission 65476) | Corn, switchgrass and miscanthus rhizosphere microbial communities from Kellogg Biological Station, Michigan, USA - KBS K5-50-1 metaG | ecosystem: Host-associated > Plants > Roots >...
CCGCGGCCGCGCTGCTCGGCGTCACCGAGCCGACCATGAGGCGCCGCAAGGCCGAACTGCGCCAGTTCTAAAAATCGGCGCGCCGAAATAATGGCGGCGCCCCGATCTTTGGGCGTCCCGACGCGATCCTGCCAAGAGTCAAGTCGTTGGTTCGACGTGGGATGTGACTCGCCTACCGCCGCGCTCCATCGATGGCATCGCCGTTGCTTTGTCCGGCGCCTCAGAGCGATCTATGACCACCTTCTCTACCGCGAAGTGGCGTCCCGTCGTCGCGAGCCTGCTCCTTGCCGTGGCCTGGGCCGTTCCCGCATCGGCAGGCGGGCGCCAGCAGGGCCAGCACGGAAAGCTCAGCGACGAGGCTGATCGGCAGGCGAAGAAGAGCGGGACGGCCAAGCTCGATCTGATCGTACGCTTCCGCCAGAGCCCGGGCGCTTCCGAGCGGTCGCTCATCGCCTCCCTCGGGGGCCAGGTCCGCCGCCAGCACCGGTCGCGATGGATGAGCGTGCGGGTCCCCGGCCACAAGGTCCGGTCGCTCGCCGACGATCCCGACGTCGAGTTCGTGGCCGTCGACGCCGCCCTGGCGCCATCGATGGACGTGTCCCGTGCGGCCGCCGGCCAGCCGTCGCCGGTGATGCCCGAGAGCCAGCTCAAGGGCGCCGGGGTCACGGTCGCGGTGGTCGACTCCGGCGTGGCTCTCCATCCCGACATCCAGACGATGGTGGCGGCGGTGGACTTCGTCGGCGCCTACGATCCCCTGTTCGCGCCCGCGGGCAGCGTGGACCCCAACGGACACGGCACGCACGTGGCCGGCATCATCGTCGGCAACGGCAGCCATTCGGACCAGGCGCAGTTCGCCGGCATCGCGCCCGAGGCGAGCCTGGTCTCGCTGCGGGTGCTGGACTACCAGGGCCAGGGCCGCAGCTCGGACATGCTCACCGCGCTGCAGTGGGTCATCGACCACAAGAACCAGTATGGCATCCGCGTCCTGAACCTGTCGCTCGGGCACCCGATCTACGAAGCGCCCGAGGTCGATCCGCTCGTTCAGGCGGTGGACTCGCTGTGGGACGCCGGCATCGTGGTCGTCTGCGCGGCGGGCAACTCGGGACGCGACGGGCACGGCACCATCAATAGCCCCTGCAACTCCCGGAAGGTCATCACGGTCGGCGCCCTCAACGACCGCCGGACGCTGGACACTGCCGACGACACCGTGACCACGTACTCCTCCCGCGGGCCGACGCGCGTGAACCTGGTGGCCAAGCCGGACCTCATCGCGCCGGGCAACCGCATCATCTCGACGCGGTCCGCGGGGTCATACCTCGACCTCATGTTCCCCGCCAACCGGGTCGCCGGCGACTCCAGCCAACCCGACGTGTTCGAGTATTTCGAGCTGTCGGGGACGAGCATGGCCGCGCCGTTCGTCTCGGGGGCGGCCGCGCTGATGCTCGAGCAGGATCCGTCGCTGAACCCGAGCACCGTCAAGGCGCGGCTGATGCTGTCGGCCCGGAAGGCGGAGGTCGGAGATCCTTTCGCCATCGGGGCGGGCGCCCTCGACGTGCTGGGGGCCCTGCATGCGACCGGGCAGGTCATGAGCGCGCCGTCGCCCCTGAGCTCCGCCGACAGCGTCACCGGCCTGATGAGCTTCGAGAACACGGCGGTGCTGTGGTCGAACCCGCTTTTCTCGCTGACGGCGCTGTGGAGCTCCGTCCTGTGGACGGAAGATACGCCGAATGCGCCCGTGCTGACATCGTCCGGCGTACTGTTGCCCGACGTGAACGCGACCGCGCTGCTGTGGCCGACTGCGCTGCTGTGGCCGGCCAGCACGCTGTGGCCCGACAGCACGCTGTGGAGCGAGGCCGTCCTCTGGCCGGACGAGGAGGCCCTCATCGCCCCCTTCAGCACGGGCCTCGTCGTCGATCCCTAACACGTTAAACACGGCGAGGACACGTGGCACTAACAGCAATGCCGGTGATCCCAGTCAGCGACGGCGCCGATCCGGCGCCGGACCTCGACCCGCGGCACCCGAGCCTCCGGGCGCTGGTGGCCGGCCTCGACGCGTCGAGCCGCAAGGAGGCGTCGCGGTGGCTGGCGAGCGCGGGCTTCGAGGTCGTCGTCGCCGAGAGCGCCGCGGCCGCCCTCGATGTCTTCCGCTGCTGCCGCCTGGACGTGATCCTCGCCGACACGAGCCTTCGCGGCGACGGCGGGCGCAGCCTGGGCCAGGTCCTCGGGGTGCAGGCGGAGAGCGGCCGCGTGCCGATGATCGCGCTCTGCTCGAGCCGCCGCGACGCGGCGGCGGCCCTGGAAGGCGGGGCCGACGACCTGCTGGAGCGCCCCTTCGACTGGCGCGTCGCCTCGCGCCGCGCCGAGCAGCTCGTCCGTCTCGCCGAAGCCGCGGGCCAGGTCGCCCGCCTGCAGAAGGAGACGGAGCGCCTGCGAAGCGTGCTGGAAGAGGAGCGCCAGGAGAGGACGTGGCTTAACCAGTTCGACGCGCTCACGGGGCTGCCGAACGGCGAGCGCCTCGAGCGGGCGCTCGAGAGCGCGCTCGGGACCGCGGGCGAGAAGAGCCAGGTCGCGCTGGCGCTGTTCGACATCGAGCACCTCGTCCTCATCAACAGCCGGCTGGGACGCTCGCGCGTCAACTCCCTGCTCCAGCAGGTGGCCCAGCGTCTCATCGGGGGCCTCCGGAGCGACGAGGTCCTGAACGCCGCCGCCGGACCGTCGATGTCGATGGCGGCCCGGGTCGGAGGCGGCCTGTTCGCGGCCATGCTCACGGGGCTGCCGGGATGGCATGAGACGAAGGCCACCGTCCGACTGCTCCTGGACCGCATCTCGGGCCGCTACTTCGCCGGCGATGAGGAGATCTCCCTGAGCGCGAGCGTGGGCGTGGCCGTGGCCCCCGCCGACGGCCTCACCGCCGAGGCGATGTTGCAGAAGGCCGAGCTGGCGGCCAGCGAAGCCGTCCAGAACGGCATTGCCATCCGCTTCTACGGGCAGTCGAGCCACCGGGTGACCGAGCGGAGCCGGGCGATCACGCGCCTGCTTCCGAACGCGCTCGCCCGCGGCGAGTTCCAGCTCCACTACCAGCCGCTCGTCGAGGACCGCGCGGTGCGCGTCTCCGCCGCGGAGGCGCTCCTGCGCTGGGAGTCTCCGGAGCTGGGGACGGTCTCGCCCTCGGAGTTCGTGCCGCTGGCCGAGGAGGCCGCGCTCATGGTCGGCATCGGGAGCTGGGTGCTGCGGACGGCGTGTCGGCAGGTGCGGACGTGGCGGGACCAGGGGCTGCCGCCGACGCGGATCGCGGTCAACGTGTCGTTGTGCCAGCTCGTACGCGGAGACCTCGCCCAGGTGGTGCGCGAGGTGCTCGGCGAGACCGGCGTCGACCCGTCGCTGCTCGAGCTGGAGCTGAGCGAGCGGGGGGTGCTGCGCAGCGATCCCGAGATCCTGCGCCAGCTCCGTGCCATCCGCGCGCTGGGAGTGCGGCTGGCCATCGACGACTTCGGCACCGGGAACTCGGCCGTCGCCTATCTCAAGCAGTTCCCGCTCGACGTCCTCAAGATCGACCAGTCGTTCGTGCGTGGAGTCGGCACCTCCTCCGAAGACGCCGCCATCACCAGCGCCACGATCGCGATGGCCCGCCAGCTCGGCCTGCGGGTGGTGGCGGAGGGCGTGGAGGAGGAGGACCAGATGGAGTTCCTCCGTCGCAACGGGTGCCGGGAGTACCAGGGGTTCCTGTTCTCGCCGGCGGTTCCGGCCGACGTGTTCGCGGCGATGCTGAGGAGCGGCCTCGGCACCAGCCTCCCGTCCTGATTCGTCACGGAAGAGCGAAACGATGAAACTCGATGAAGCACGAACGATCCTGGCCTCGCTGGCGCTCGCCGCCGTGGCCGTGGCCGTGGCCGAGCCCGCGGCCGCCGCGCCTCCCCGTCCGATCCGCTTCGACCACCTCTCGCTCGAGCAAGGGCTGTCGCAGTCGACGGTGATGGACGTCCTCCAGGACCGCCGGGGATACATCTGGCTCGCCACCGAGGACGGCCTCAACCGCTACGACGGCGTCTCCTTCAAGGTCTACAAGCACCACCCCTCCGACGCCGCCTCGCTTCCGAGCAGCTTCGTCTGGGACGTGGACGAGGATGCGGCGGGCAACCTGTGGGTGGCTACCACCGCCGGCCTCGCGACGTGGGAGCGGGTCAGCGACCGCATGGTGCCGCAGGAGCAGCTGGCGGGTCGCCACATCCGCGTCGTGCGTTTCGACGCGAAGAGGAACGCGGTCTGGGTCGGCACCCGCGACGGCGGCCTCCACCGGCTCGAGCTCGCGACCGGAGCTTGGACCCGCTTCGCCCACGATTCGGCCGATCCCTCGAGCCTCGTCGACAACCGCATCTCCGCGCTCTACGTGGATGGCAAGGGCCGGTTGTGGGTGGGCACCGAGGGCGGCCTCGACCTCCTCGATGGCGACGGACGCCGCTTCACGCACTTCGTCAGCAACCCCGCCGACGCCGCGAGCCTGAGCGACGGGAAGGTGCGCGCGATCCTGCAGGACGACACTGGCGCCCTCTGGGTCGGCACGTCGAACGGCCTGAACCGCCTCGACTCGGCCACCGGCCGCTTCGAGCACTTCCGTCATCAGGAGGACGTGCGGGCCAGCCTCTCGCACGACCACGTGCGGGCGATCCTCCAGGATGCCGATGGCCGGCTCTGGGTCGGTACCAACGGCGGCCTCGACCTGTTCGATCCGAGCCGGCGTTCCTTCGCGCACTACCGGCAGGACGCCGGCAACCCCTTCAGCCTGGCCGACGATCACGTGCTCTCCCTGACCCAGGACCGCGGCGGAGTGTTGTGGGTCGGCACCCGGCTCGGCGGGGCCCACAAGTGGAACCCCCTGAGCTGGCAGTTCGGCCACGTCGCGCCCGATCGCGAGAACCCGGCCGGGCTCGGCAGCGGCCACGTCACCTCCTTCTCCGAGGACTACGCCGGCCGCGTGTGGATCGGGACCTACGACGCCGGCCTCTACGTGATGGAGCGAGCGACCGGGGAGATGACCGCCTACCGTCACGACGAGAAGAACGCGCGCAGCCTGGGCAGCGATCAGGTCATGTCCCTGCGGCAGGACCACCGCGGCGACCTCTGGATCGGCACGCTCGACGCGGGCCTGAACCGGTTCAACCCGCGCACCGGCGAGTTCAAGCGCTACCGCAGCGACCCCAAGCATCCCGAAGGGCTCAGCGCCAACGGCATCACCGCCATTCTCGAGGACCGCGACGGCCGGCTCTGGCTCACGACCTACGGCGGCGGTCTGGAGCGGTTCGATCCCCAGACCGAGCGCTTCACGCACTTCCGCTACGATCCGGACGATCCCACCAGCCTGAGCGGCGACCGGGTCGGGAGCCTCGCCGAGTCGGCTGACGGGCGGCTGTGGGTCGGCACGATGGAGAAGGGTCTGAACCTGCTCGACCCGCGCACCGGCCGCTTCGAGCGGTTCGCACATCGGCCGGGAGATCCGGGCAGCCTCTCCTCGGACGCCATCCACGCGCTGTTCGTGGACTCCGCGGGCGGGCTCTGGCTGGGAACGCACGCCGGCCTGGACCATCGGGCCCCGGGCGCGTCCTCCTTCGAGACCTTCACCACGCTGAACGGGCTGCCGAGCGACGTGGTCTACGGCATCCGCAGCGACGGACACGGGAGGCTGTGGCTGAGCACGAACAACGGCCTCTCGTGCTTCGACCCGCGCACCGGCCAGTCCACGAACTACGGCGTCAGCGACGGGCTCCAGGCCAGCGAGTTCAACTTCGGCGCGTGGTACCAGAGCCCGAGCGGCGAGCTGTTCTTCGGCGGCATCTACGGGTTCAACGCGTTCATGCCCGACCGGCTCCGCCGCGTCAGCCAGCCCCCGCCGGTGGTGCTCACCTCGGTGAGCGTCGGGCACCGCCCGCTGCGCGGCCCCGCCGACCAGATCGGGCAGATCTCGCTCGGCTTCCGGGACAAGGTCCTCGGCATCGAGTTCGCGGCGCTGGACTACACCGCCCCCGAGCGCAACCGCTTCTCCTACAAGCTCGAGGGGTTCGACCCCGAGTGGGTTCCCCTCAGCGGCCGCCGCAGCGTCACCTATACCAACCTCAACGCCGGCCACTACACGTTCCGGCTGCGCGGGGCCAACAGCGACGGCCGCTGGAACGACGACGGCGTCTCGATGGGCGTGAACGTGGCCGCCGCTCCGTGGGCCACGCGCTGGGCGTTCGGCGGCTACACGCTGCTCCTCACCGGCGCCGTCCTGGGGATGGTCCGGATCCAGCAGCGGAAGTTCGACCGCGAGGCCGAGTACGCCCGCGTGCTCGAGTCCCGCGTCCAGGAGAGGACCCGGGAGCTGTCCGAGCGGCAGCACCAGCTCGAGCACGCGAACCAGGAGCTGGCCCAGGCCAGCATCACCGACTCGCTGACCGGGCTGGCCAACCGCCGCTTCCTCACGGAGTACATCGAGAAGGAAGTGGCGCTCCTGCACCGCCGGTACCACCGCGCCGCCGAGGGGCCGTTGACCCCGGAGATGCTCGACCTCGCGTTCATCATGATCGACGTCGACCACTTCAAGACGATCAACGACTCCGCCGGCCACGCCGCGGGCGACGCGGTCCTCCGCCAGCTCAAGGACCTGCTGAAGTCGGTGAGCCGCAGCTCGGACATCATCGTGCGCTGGGGCGGCGACGAGTTCCTGCTCGTGGCCCGCGACCAGAACGGGGAGCGCCTGGCCGAGCTGGCCGAGCGCATACGCTCGAGCGTGGCCCAGCACGTGTTCGACATCGGCGAGGGGCGGGTGGTGCGGACGTCGTGCTCCATCGGCTTCGCCGGCTACCCGTTCTTCCGCGAGCAGCTCGACGCGCTGAGCTGGGAGCAGGTCGTCAGCGTGGCCGACCGCGCGCTCTACGTGGCCAAGGCCAGCGGCCGCAACAACTGGGTGGGCTTCCACCCCGGCATCACCGCGCTCCCCATCCAGGGCCTGTTCGGCGCGATCTGCCACGGCACCCAGCAGCTCGTCGCGCAGGGGACGCTCCGCGTGTCCAGCTCGCTCACCGGCGTCCGGAACCTGGTCTGGGACACGCCGGTCGAGGGCCAGGCCGCGAACGGCTGAGACGGGTTCGCCCCGCGGGTAGAATGCGGGGCGGTGCCTTGGCCGATCACGTTCGCGGACGTTCTCGACGCCCGTGACCGCATCCGTCCCCATCTTCCGCCCACCCCGCTGCGGTCCTACCCGCCGCTGGACGCGGCGGTGGGCGGCGGCATCCACGTCCTCGTCAAGCACGAGAACCACTGTCCCACGGGAGCCTTCAAGGCCCGCAACGGCATGGCGGTGATGACGGCCCTCAGCGCCGAGGAGCGTCGGCGGGGCGTCGTGGCGGCCACGCGCGGCAACCACGGCGCCGGGCTGGCGTGGGCCGGCCAGATCGTCGGCGTCCCCGTCACCGTCTGCGTCCCGGTGGGAAACAACGCCGAGAAGAACGAGGCCATGCGGGGCTTCGGCGCGGAGCTCGTCGAGGAGGGACGCGACTACGACGAGGCGGTGGAGGTCGCCGACCGCCTGGTGAGGGAGCGTGGGCTCCGGCTCGTCCACTCGAGCAATACGCCCCAGGTCCTGGCGGGCGCGGCCACCCTGTCGCTGGAAGTGATGGAGCAGGCGCCCGCGCTGGATGCGATGGTGATCGCGGTCGGAGGGGGATCGCAGGCCGTGGGAGCGATGACCGTCGCCCGCGAGCGCTGGCCGGGCCTGAAGGTGTACGGCGTGCAGGCGAAGGGCGCCTCGGCCATCCACGACTCCTGGCACGCGGGCCAGGTCCTCCAAACGCGGTCGGCGGACACCTTCGCCGACGGCATCGCCACCCGGAAGCCGCCCACGCTGACCTTTCCGGCCTTGAAGGATGGTCTGGCCGGCTTCGTGACGGCGGACGACGGCCAGATCGCGGCCGCCCTCCGGCTCCTGCTGCGCGCGACGCACAACCTGGCGGAAGGCGCGGGTGCGGCGGGCCTCGCGGGCGTCTTTGCCCTCCGCGAGGAGCTGGCGGGCCAGACCGTGGCCATCGTCATCTCCGGCGGGAACATCGATCAGGAGACGCTGCGCCGGGTGCTCAACCGCGAGATCGGTTAGAGTCCCTCCGAGGTGGGACGAGCGTGATCATCGTGATGAAGGCCGACGTGGCCGCCGATGCGCCGGATCTGAAGCGCGTGATCGCGCTGGCCGAGAGCTATCCCGGCATCACCACGCAGCTCCACCGGATCCAGGGCGCGGCGAGGTCCGTGACCGAGGTGTACCTGCTCGGCCCCACCGGAGTCGTGCCGTCGGCGCCCTTCGAGGAGTTCGAGTCGGTGGAGAAGGTCGTGCGGGTGACCCAGAGCTTCCGCGCGATCGGCCGCCACGACGGCGGGCTGGAGGCGGTGGGCTTCCAGTACAACGGCGTCCAGATCTCGCAGGACAGCTTCCACGTCTTCGCCGGCCTGTGCGCGGTGGACACTCGCGAGCACGTCGAGAAGACGTTCCGGGTCCTGAAGGAGCTGGGGATCGCCACCACGCGCGCCGGCGCGTACAAGCCGCGGTCGAGCCCCTACGACTTCCAGGGCCTCGGCGCCGCCTGCCTGCCGTGGGTCTTCGAGCTGGCGGGGAAGTACGGCATCCGCATCGTCGCGATGGAGGTGACCCACGAGTCCCACATCGGCGAGATCCTGCGCGCGCTCGAAGCCTCCGGCCGCGCCACGGGGGTCATGCTCCAGATCGGCACCCGCAACGCCCAGAACTTCGAGCTGCTGAAGGCGGTGGGGCAGCAGACCGAGCTGCCGGTCCTCTTCAAGCGGGGGATGGGCATCACGCTCGAGGAATCGCTGAACGCGTGCGAGTACGTGGCCTCGTCGGGGAACAGGAAGATCGTCTTCTGCCTCCGGGGCATGAAGACGAACCTGGGCGATCCCCACCGCAACTTCGTGGACTTCGCCCACGTGCCGGTGGTGAAGCGGCTGACGAGGCTGCCGGTGGGGGTGGATCCGTCCCATTCCGTCGGCCGGCGCACCGTGGGACCCGACGGGCTGCTCGACATCTTCCACGTCACCGCGCAGGGCGTGATCGGCGGGGCCAACATGGTGCTCGTCGACGTCCATCCGCAGCCCGAGCGCGCGCTGTGCGATGGGCCCCAGGCGCTGCTGCTCGAGGAGCTGCCGGCCTTCGTGGAGGACGTGGGGATCGCCCGCCGCGCCTACGAGGAGAGGCGCAGGGGACGGCAAGGCTAGGAGCCACAGGCTGCGCGCGGAGCGGGATTCATTCCCGCGAAGCGCGCGGGGGGTCAGGGGGGTGCGCCGCAGCACCCCCCTGCTCGATGACTACCGGATCTCGTAGATGTAGTCGTCGTAGGGGTGGAACCGGCCGTCACGGTCGTAGTACCCGTCGCGGCCGTCGCGATACCGGTCGTCGCGATAGCGGTCATCGCGATATCGGTCGTTCCGATAGCGGTCGTCGTACCGGCCGCGGCCGTAGTAGCCGTCGTCGCGATAGCGACCGTTGCCGTAGCGGTCGTAGTACCCGTACCCGCGCGCGTACTCGCCGTAGCCGCGGCGGTACCCTTCCTGGTACCCGTCGCGATAGCCCGCGGAGTACTCGTAGCGCGGCCCGTACTCCCGGTGATAGCCGTTGTCGCCATGACGGTAGTCGCCGTCACGGGCCACGTAGAAGCTCCGCCCCTTGTCGCCGTCCTTGCGGCCGTGCTTGAGACCGTCCCGGTAGCCGCGGTCGAACCCGGCGCTGCGGGCGTACTGGCTGCGCTGGTACCCGTAGTCGCGGTACCGGCCGCGGCTGTCGTAGCCGCCTCCGAAGATCCGGTCGATGATCCCGGCCTGGGCCGGTATCGCCGTCAACGCGGCCGCGGCGAGGGCGCCGGCCGCGATCCATCTCACCTTCATGGTTTCCCCCCGGGGCCCTTTCCATCGGAGAGGACGCGGACCCCCGATCGCATCGCAAAGCAACCGCCATGCCGGACGGTGCTGGCCCGAAGTGGCTGATCCATGGACTCATCCGCGGGACGGAGGCGCGCCGGATGTCGTCGCCCGAGGACATCGTTGACCTCGGAACTCGGCCTATACTGCGCCCATGCCCGGCCTGTATCTCGGCAAGGAAGTCGACCCCAGGAGCGGGGCCCTCGGGGCCCGCCTCGACCTGGATCCGACGGATCTGCTGACCCACGGCCTCGTGGTCGGCATGACCGGCTCGGGCAAGACCGGCCTCGCCATCGCCCTCATCGAGGAGGCCCTGAAGCAGGGGGTCCCGGTCATCGCCATCGATCCCAAAGGAGACCTCGGGAACCTGCTCCTCCTCTTCGAGGGCCTCGACGCGTCGTCCTTCGCGCCCTGGATCGATCCGGACACTGCCCGCCGGGAGGGCAAGGACGTGCCCGCCGCCGCGGCGGAGGCCGCCGCCGCCTGGAAGAAGGGCCTCGCCGAGTGGGGTCTCTCGGAGGCGGACGTCGCGGCGCAGAAAAAGTGCCGCGAGGCGGCCATCTACACCCCCGGCTCGACCGCCGGCGTCCCCTTGAACATCCTGCAGTCGCTCGACGCGCCCTCGGTGCCTTTCGACTCCGCCGAGGAGGACCTGCGCGACGAGATCGCGGGCATCGTCTCCGGCCTGCTCGGCCTCCTGCAGATCGACGCCGATCCGCTGCGCTCGCGCGACTACATCCTGCTCACCACCCTCGTCGAGCGGGCGTGGCGGGCGGGCAAGGGATTGAGCCTCGAAGGGCTCATCCCGGCGGTGGCCGACCCGCCCTTCGACAAGCTCGGGGCGCTGCCGCTGGAGAGCGTCTACCCGCGCAAGGAGCGCCAGGAGCTGGTGATGGCGCTCAACAACCTGCTCGCCTCGCCCGGGTTCGAGACGTGGCGGAAGGGCGAGCCGCTCGACGTCGCGCGCCTGCTGCGCGCCGCCGACGGCCGGCCGCGCCTCTCCATCGTCTACACGGCCCATCTCTCCGACGAGGAGCGGCTGTTCGTCACCGCGCTCCTGCTCGACAAGGTGAAGACGTGGATGCGCCAGCAGGCAGGCACGACCCAGCTCCGGGCCCTCATCTACATGGACGAGATCTACGGCTACTTCCCGCCCCACCCCGCCAACCCGCCGACCAAGCGGCCGCTGCTGACGCTGCTCAAGCAGGCGCGCGCCCAGGGCGTGAGCGTGGTGCTCGCGACGCAGAACCCGGTGGACCTCGACTACAAGGGCCTCGCCAACATGGGCGTGTGGATGGTGGGCCGCCTGCAGACCGCGCAGGACCGCGCGCGGCTGAAGGAGGGGCTCCTCGACGCGGGCATGGACGCCGGCCGCCTCGAAACGCTGCTGGACGCGACGCGCAAGCGCGTGTTCCTCCTCCACGACGTCCACCGCCCTGGCCCCGTCCTCCTCCACTCGCGGTGGGCGCTCTCGTACCTGCGCGGGCCGCTGACCCGGGAAGAGATCGGACGCCTGATGGGCGGACAGGAGGCCAGGGCCGCACGCGCGAAGCCGAGCGCGGCCGCGGCTCGCGACGCGGTGGAGGCGGGCCCGCCGGTGCTGCCGCCTCCGTTCCACAACAACTATTTCTCGCGCTACGGGGGAGAGCTGGCCGACCCGCATCTCCTCGTCAAGTACGCCGTGCGCTACAAGGACGCCGGAGAGACGGTCGGCGTACGCGCATATCCGCTTGGTGGGTCGTCGGCGAGCGAGGTGCTCGAATCGGAGCCCGTAGCCGTCGACGAGCCGGCTCTCACGCCGCAGCCCGCCAAACCGGTCCGCCACGCGGAGCTTCCCGGCTGGTTCGCGTCGACCGGCGCGCGCGGCATCGAGAAGACGCTCAAGGAGCGCCTGCCGGACAAGCTCGCCTTGAACCTGTGGTACGACCCGGTGACGCAGGCGGCGTCCCAGGCCGGAGAAGACAAGGCCGCCTTCGCCGTCCGGCTCCAGGGTGGAGGGGGAGGCGGCTCGGCGGCGAAGATCCAGGAAAAGCTCGAGAGGAAGCGGCGCGAGCTGGCCGCCGCGGAGCAGGAGCTGGCCGGGCGCAAGACCGAGAAGTGGGCGGCCCTCGGCACCGCCATCCTCTCCAACATCGGCCTGGTCACCGGCCGCAAGCGGACGATCACGGGCGCCGGCAGCGTCCTCACCAAGAACCGGATGGAGAACACGGCGGAGTCGCGGGTCGAGGGGCTGCGGGCCGAGGTCGCGGAGCTGGAGAATGAGCTGGGCGGTCCGGCCGGCGTCGATCCGGAGCGCTTGCAGGCCCGCGCCGTGGTGCCGAGCCGGACCGACGTCAAGGTCCTGCGCTACGATCTGGTCTGGGTGTACTGAAGCTGTCCTCCGTCCTTCTCTCCCTGTTCCTCGTCGCGCCGGCGACACCGCCCTCTCCGGGGCCCTTCGCCGACGGAAAGCACAAGGGCATGTCCTACGCGCACGCCATGCGTCCCGGAGCCGGTTACGGCTCCGACGCCTCCGACCAGTCGCTCCGGCGTCTCAAGGAACTCGGCGTCACGTGGGTCTCGATCACGCCCTTCGGCTTCCAGCGCCAGCCGCAGGACTCGACGTTCCGGTGGTTCCGCGGATCCTCGTTCAGCTTCGGGGAGAGCGACGAGCGGCTCGTGGACGTGACGCGCCAGGCCCACGCCTTAGGCATCAAGGTGATGCTGAAGCCCCATCTCTGGCTGAGGCCGCCGGACTGGCCCGGCTCCATCGAGCCGCAGGGAGAGGACGGCTGGCGGGAATGGTTCCGCACCTACCGCGAGTTCATCCTGCACTACGCCCTGCTGGCGCGCATGAGCGGCATGGACGCCCTCTGCGTCGGGAACGAGCTCGAGAAGACGACCGGCCACGAGCGGGAGTGGCGGGCCGTGATCGCGGCCGCCCGCGCCGCGTACCCGGGCCCGCTCACCTACGGCGCCGCGTTCGACGAGGTGTTCCGAGTGCCGTTCTGGGACGCTCTCGATTTCATCGGCGTGAGCGCCTACTACCCGCTGGTGGACGAGCGCTCGCCGGGCCGCGCCCGCATCGCCGCCGCGTGGAAGCCTCTCGCGGAGAAGCTCGCGGGGCTTTCCTCCGCGCGCGGCCGCAAGATCGTCTTCACCGAGCTGGGCTATCGCAGCGCCGACTTCGGCGCGTGGAAGCACTGGGAGATCCCGCGCTCCGCGCCGGTGAACCTGGCGGTGCAGGCCGACGCCTACGCCGCCTTCTTCGACGCGGTGTGGCCGCAGGACTGGATGGCCGGCGTCTACTGGTGGAAATGGTTCTCCCACGCCGGCCACAGCGGCGCCGACAGCAACGACTACGAGCTGGAGAACAAGCCGGCCGAGAAAATCGTAAATATGTACTACCGGACGGGAGGATAATCGCGACCGTCGATGCCGCGTGATCCAAACCACTGGAGCAGTGACGAGCTGCGGCAGCGCTTCGAGGCGTTTGCCGCGCGCTTCGGCGAAAAGGGGGGGCCGGGCCCCGCCGGTGCCTCGCCCGTCCCCCGGGCCGACGACTACTGGACGAGCCTTCAGGACCTGTTCACCCGCGACGTCACCGCCCGCGACTTCCAGGACCTCGTCGGCCGGGACCGCGAGGACACCTGGCGCTTCTTCACCCGCGAGATCGACTTCTCGAGCCTGGAGCACAAGCCGTGGTACCAGCGCTATCCCGCCGCGGTGTGGAAGGTCTTCCTCGCCCTCGCCTTCCGCCTCAGCCCCGCCCGGCGGGTGATCTTCTCGGCGTCGGTTCTTCTGCTCTTCGGGGCCTGGGTGAAGTTCATCCTCACCCACGCCGAGATGTCCGGCTGGGGGCTGCTCTCGATCCAGGGCTCGCTCGTCGCCGCCACCCTGCTCTTCGTCCTGCTCGTGGTGGAGCTGCGGGACAAGCTGGCGCTGAAGGGTGACCTCGAGATCGCCCGCCAGATCCAGTTCGGGCTGCTGCCCTTCGCGCCGTTCTCCCGCGGGGGCACGTCGATCCACACCGCCATGCGTCCCGCCAACACGGTGGGCGGCGACTACTTCGACATCATCAACCTGCCCGATGGCCGCATCGCCCTCGCGATGGGCGACGTCGCGGGCAAGGGCATCCCGGCCGCGCTGCTGATGGCGCTTCTCCAGGGCAGCCTGCGTACGCTCATCACCGCCGGCTTTCGCGGGGCCGAGCTGGTCCGCACGCTGAACGACCACCTCTGCGCGAACATCCCCCGCAACCGGCTGGTGACGCTGTTCTATGCCGAGTTCGATCCGGCCACCGGCGCGTTCCACTACGTCAACGCCGGCCACAACGCGCCGTTTCTCCTGCGGCCGGCCGGAGCGACCCGGCTGGGGAGCACCGGGGTGGCGTTGGGCGTGGTGGCCGGGTCGGCCTTCGAAGAGCGAGGCGAGACGCTGGCGGCGGGAGAGCGCCTGTTCCTCTTCACCGACGGCATCACGGAGGCGTTCGACCCCCAGGATCGCGAGTACGGCGAGGACCGGCTGGAGGGCTATCTGCTCTCGCACCACCATCTGCGCAGCCCCGAGCTGATCGACGCCGTCCGCGAGGACGTGCTCGCCTTCTGCGGATCGGTCCGGCCCCACGACGACATGACGATGATGCTGGTCGAGCGCTGAACGTCCTGATTGTCGGTCACACCGATGGCGCGACCGGAGTCCAATCGGACAGGAAGCGGGAGAGCCGGCATCGCCCGCCACCAGGTCAAGAGGAGGGGCCGCCGCATGCGCCATTTCGACGTGCAATCCGTGGAGATCCCGGCGCCGTTCGATGAGACGTTCACGTACATATCCGACCCGAACCGGCTTCCGGACTGGACCCATGCGTTCCGCTCGGTCGCGGGCGGGCGGGCGGTCCTGGCGACGCCCAGAGGCGCCGTGGATGTGCGGCTGGACGTCTCGGCCTGCCGAGAGAGAGGGACGATCGACTGGTCCATGACGTTCCCGGACGGCAGCGTGGGCCGGGCGTATTCCCGGCTCGTGGACGCGGGCGGGGACCGCCCCATCTACAGCTTCCTGCTGCTGGCGCCGCCGGCACCGTTGGAGCACATCGAAGGCGCGCTCGAAGCGCAAGCCCGCGTTCTCGCCGACGAGCTGTCCGTGCTGCAGCGGAAGCTGTCGCGTCGAGCCTGAGGCGCCGCCGGATGGACGCTCCGCTCGAGGAGCTCGCGCGGCGGGGGCAGGCCGGGGATCGCGACGCCCTGGATCGGCTCGTCCACGCCATCCAGGACCGGATCTACGGCCTCGCCCTCCGGATGCTCTGGCATCCGGAGGACGCGCGCGACGCCACCCAGGAGATCCTGATCCGGATCGTGACTCGCCTGGGCACTTTCCGGGGCGAGAGCGCTTTCACGACGTGGGCGTATCGAGTGGCGGCCAACGCCCTGCTCACCGCGCGGAAGAGCCGCGTCGAGGAGCAGGGATATACCTTCGTCCGGTTCGGAGAAGAGCTGGACGAGGGCCTCTCCGACGAGCCGCCTTCGCCGGAGCCCGGGATGGAGGAGTCGCTCCTCCTCGAGGAAGTGAAGATCGGGTGCACGCTGGGCATGCTGTCGTGCCTCGACCGGCCGCACCGGCTCGCGTACGTGCTGGGCGAGATCCTGGAGATGGACAGTGAGGAGGGGGCGCGCGTCCTGGAGATCGAGCCCGCGGCGTTCCGCAAGCGCCTCTCGCGGGCGCGGTCCGACGTCGTCGCCTTCACGAGCGCCAAGTGCGGGCTCCTGAATCCGAGCCGCCGGTGCCGCTGCCGGCGCCGAGTCACGCGCGCCGTCGCCTTGGGACGCGTGGACCCGCACCATCCGCTCTTCGCCACGGATGCGAGTCGCGCCCGTGAGTTCCCCCGGGTGCTCGCGGAGATACGCCGTCTCGAGGAGGTGCGGCGGGCCGCGGCCCTTTACCGGTCCCATCCCGATTTCGCGGCACCCTCGACCATTGCGGCCGCGATCCGGCGACTCCTCGTCTACCGGTAGTCTTCCCCACGAGAGCCAACGGCAGGACGGCGGCGTGGGTCATCGTCTCGCCTCCATGCGCGTCGGCGGCGGGCAATGATAGTAGACTGCGACATGGAAGCGAAGGAGGCAGGATGGCGCAGGCGAACGGCACGGTGAAGGGAGCCCTCGACTATCTCGAAGGCCACTTCAGCGACTTCCAGAAGACCCTCGTCGAGCTTTCGCGCGTGCCCAGCGTGTCCGCCCAGGGCTTCCCGCCGACCGAGGTGCGCCGCTCGGCGGATGCGGTGGCGGACGCCATGCGCCGGGTCGGGATCGAGAACGTCGAGGTCCTGGAGATCCCCGGTGTCCATCCCTACGTCTACGGCGACTGGCTGCACAAGCCCGGCGCGCCCACCATCCTTCTCTACGGCCACCACGACGTCCAGCCGCCCGGGCGGCCCGAGAAGTGGCTGAGCCCCGCCTTCGAGCCCACCGAGCGCAAGGGCCGGCTCTACGGCCGCGGCACCGCCGACGACAAGGCGGGGGTGATGGCGCACGTCGCCGCGGTCGCCTCGTACCTCCAGTCCTCGGGCGACGTCCCGTGCAACGTGAAGTTCATCATCGAGGGCGAGGAGGAGATCGGCTCCGAGAACCTGGGCAAGTTCCTCGAGAAGTACAAGCCAAAGATGAGCGCGGACTTCATCGTGCTCTCCGACACCGCCAACTTCGATACCGGGGTGCCCGCCCTCACCTACCAGCTCCGGGGGATCGCCCAGGTGGACGTCGAGGTCCAGGTCCTCGATCATCCGGTGCACAGCGGCATGTGGGGCGGCCCGGTGC
>Ga0070706_100002995_pt1 | contig 16740 bp, 15 predicted proteins | sample KBSK5501metaG_FD_65476 | JGI IMG/M metagenome (GOLD analysis project Ga0070706, IMG submission 65476) | Corn, switchgrass and miscanthus rhizosphere microbial communities from Kellogg Biological Station, Michigan, USA - KBS K5-50-1 metaG | ecosystem: Host-associated > Plants > Roots >...
ACATGCTTGTCGAGGAACTTGCGCACCTCGGCCTCCGGCAGCGCGCCGACGAAACCGTCGACCGGCTGGCCGCCCTTGAACAACACGCAGAACGGAATGCTGCGCACGCCGAACATCTGGGAGAGCTGGCCGGCGATCTCGGGCTGTTCGTCGGAGTTCAGCTTGGCGAGCTTGAAGCGGCCGGCGTAGGCGAGCTCGAGCTTTTCGAGCAGCGGGCCGAGTGCCTTGCACGGGCCGCACCATGGCGCCCAGATGTCCAGCAGCACCGGCTGCTCGTGGGATGCGGTGATCAGGTCGGCTTCGAAGTTCTGCAGCGAGATGTCGAGCATGGCGGAGTGGCTTTCTGAAACGGCTTTCCGAAACGTCCGGCGCGTGCGGCGCATCGAAGGAGATGACGGCGCGGCGCCTACAATTCAAGGTTGATCGATACGCGGAGCGAGCTTGAGCGAGCCAACGATGAGCAGCGCCGCCGCGGTGGCGGTGGGCGTGGTGATGGGGTCCAGCAGCGACTGGGACACCATGCGCGCAGCCACCGAGATTCTCGCCGAGTTCGGCGTCCCGCATGAAGCGCGCGTCGTCTCGGCCCACCGCATGCCCGACGACATGTTCGCCTACGCCGAAGGCGCTGCGGCGCGCGGCCTGAAGGCGATCATCGCCGGCGCCGGCGGCGCGGCGCACCTGCCCGGCATGCTGGCCGCGAAGACCACTGTGCCGGTGCTCGGCGTGCCGGTGGCGAGCCGGCATCTGCAGGGCGTCGACTCGCTGCATTCGATCGTGCAGATGCCCAAGGGCATTCCGGTCGCGACATTCGCGATCGGCACGTCGGGCGCGGCGAACGCGGCGCTGTTCGCCGTCGCGATGCTGGCCAATGACGATGCGGCGCTGCGCGCGAAGCTCGAGGCGTATCGGGCGCGGCAGACGGAGGCGGCACGCGCGATGTCGGCCGATTTGAAGTGACGGCCGCGAGCGGAAAGTTCATCGCGCCCGGCGCGACGCTCGGCGAAGGTCCACAAGCGACGCCGTTCATCGCGCCTGGCGCGACGCTCGGCGAAGGTCCACGAGCCACGCCGTTCATCGCGCCTGGCGCGACGCTCGGCGTGATGGGCGGCGGCCAGCTCGGCCGCATGTTCGTGCACGCTGCGCAGCAGATGGGCTACGCGACCGCGGTGCTCGACCCTGACGCCGAAAGCCCGGCCGGGTTGATCGCGCACGAGCACATCCGCAGCGACTACACGGACCCGGTGGGCCTCGAACGGCTCGCGCAATGCAGCGCGGCGATCACGACCGAGTTCGAGAACGTGCCGGCCGATTCGCTCGCGTGGCTCGCGGCGCATCGTCCGGTCGCGCCGGCCGCGGCCGCGGTCGCGGTGTGCCAGGACCGTGCGGCCGAGAAGGCGCACTTCGTGCGCAGTGCGGTGGCCTGCGCGCCGCATGCGCTGATCGCGTCCGAGGCCGATCTCGAACGGGTCGATGCCACGCTGCTGCCCGGCATCCTGAAGACCAACCGGCTCGGTTACGACGGCAAGGGGCAGGCCGGCGTTGCGACGCGCGCCGAGCTCGCCGACGCCTGGGCCGCGCTGAAACGCGTGCCGTGCCTGCTCGAGAAGCGGCTGCCGCTCGCGCGCGAGCTCAGCGTGATCGTCGCGCGCGCTGCGGACGGCGCGATCGTCCACTTCCCCGTGCAGCAGAACCTGCACCGCGACGGCATCCTCGCCGTCACACAGGTGCCGGCGCCCGACGTCGACGCAGCAACGCAGCAGCGCGCAGTCGATTCGGCGCGCCAGATCGCCGCGGCGTTCGGCTACGTCGGCGTGCTGTGCGTCGAGTTCTTCGTGCTGCAGGACGGCTCGCTGGTCGCGAACGAAATGGCGCCGCGCCCGCACAACTCGGGCCACTACAGCGTCGATGCCTGCGACGTCTCGCAGTTCGATCTGCAGGTGCGCGCGCTGACCGGCGCGCCGCTCGCGATGCCGCGCCTGCACTCGCCGTGCGTGATGCTGAACCTGCTCGGCGACCTGTGGTGGCGCGACGGTCGCGAGGCCGAACCCGACTGGGCCGCGGTGCTCGCGCAAAGCGGCGTGCACCTGCATCTGTACGGCAAGACGAGCGCGCGGCCCGGCCGCAAGATGGGCCACCTGACCGTCACGGCGGCGAACGCCGAGCAGGCCCGCGCGGTCGCGCTCGATGTGGCGGCGCGACTCGGAATTGCCGCGTGGTAGCGACCGCTGCGCCAGCCCGATCGGCCGACTGACGACGCCATGCTGCTCGACGGCCAGGACCCCGCCGCGATCGCGCGCGCCGCCGAACTGCTCGCCGACGGCGAGCTCGTCGCGTTCGCGACCGAGACCGTCTACGGCCTGGGCGCACGCGCCGACAACGATGCCGCCGTCGCGAAGATCTTCGCCGCGAAGGGCCGGCCCGCCGATCACCCGCTGATCGTGCATGTGCACGGCGCCGAAGACGCGGCGGCATTCGCCGACGCGCTCGGCCCGCTCGCGCAGCGCCTGATCGCGGCGTTCTGGCCCGGCCCGCTGACGATCATCGTGCCGCGCCGTGCCGGCATCGGCGCGGCCGCTGCCGGCGGGCAATCGACCATAGGCCTGCGCTGCCCCAGCCATCCGCTCGCACGCGCGCTGCTGCTCGCGGCGCGCGAGCGCGGCGTGCCCGGGGTCGCGGCGCCGAGCGCGAACCGCTTCGGCCGGATCAGCCCGACGCTCGCGTCGCACGTCGTCGACGAGTTCGGCCCGGAGCTCGCCGTGCTCGACGGCGGCGCCTGCGAAGTCGGCATCGAATCGAGCATCGTCGACTGTTCGCGCAGCCATCCGGTGCTGCTGCGGCCGGGCCAGATCACGCGCGAGCGCATCGAAGCGGCGGCCGGCGAGCCGCTGCGCGACCCCGATGCCGATGCGCCGCGCGCCAGCGGCACGCTCGAATCGCACTACGCGCCGCGCGCGACGCTGCGCCTGATGTCCGGCGCCATGCTGAACACAGCTTTGCAATTGCTCGCCGGGGAAAGCCTGAAGCTGGCGGTATATTCGCGCAGCGTGCCGCTCAATGCGGCGCCCGGCGTTCGCCATCGGCGCATGCCGGCGCGGCCCGCAGATGCTGCCCACGAGCTGTTCTCGGTGCTGCGCGAGCTCGACGCCGAAGGCGCGCAACTCATCTGGGTGGAAGAGCCCCCGGCCGATCCTGAATGGGACGGGGTGCGCGACCGCCTGCGGCGTGCGGCGGCGTCTTGATGGAACGACGACAACGTGCCCATCGAGGCTCGATCCCTGGAAGCGGTTTTGTGGAGTGTTGCGGATGACTGTGAATGTGAAGGGGTGGCGCGCGGCGCTGCGGGGCGTCGCGGCGGCTGTCGCGCTGGTCGGGCTTGCCTCGTGCGGCGGCGGCGAGCAGGTGCAGACGTTCACGGCGACGCGCGTGTTCGCGTTCGGCGACGAGTCCAGCGTGATCAACAGCGACGGCAGCAAGTACACGGTCAACGCGATCAACGCCGACGGCACCTACGCGTGCGGCAGCAACCCGCTGTGGATTCAATCGGTCGCGGCGATCTACGGGCTGGTGTTCCCGCAGTGCAATACCGTCGGCATCGCGAGCCCGCCGAGCCGCATCTACGCGGCGCCTGGCGCGCGCGCGGCCGACCTGTCGGCGCAGATCGACCAGCAGATCGCCGACGGCGGGTTTGCTTCCGGTGACCTGGCGACGGTGCTGATCGGCGCGAACGACATCATCGACCAGTTCCAGCAGTACCCCGGCATCGGCGAGGACCAGCTCAACGCCAACCTCGTGCAGGCCGCGACCGTGCTGGGCGACCAGGTCAACCGGCTTGCCGACCTCGGCGTCAAGGTCATCATCGCGACCGCGCCCGACATGGGCCTGACCCCGTTCGCCGGCGACCCCGCAGGCTCGAACGCGGCGCTGCTGTCGCGGCTGACCTCGACCTTCAACATCAAGATGCGCGGCAGGATCTACAACGACGGCCGGCGCATCGGCCTGGTGCTGCTCGACGAATACATCGGCACCGTACGCAAGTTCGGCATCGGCTACGTCAACTCGACGGACGCGGCCTGCCTCACGACCGCGCCGCTGCCGACCTGCACGACCAGCACGCTCACCACCGATTCGAGCGGCACCGCGGCCAGCGCCGCGACCTGGCTCTGGGCCGACGATCGACACCTGAGCGCCGGTGGCCAAGGCAGCCTCGCTTCGCTCGCGGTGACGCGCGCGCAGAACAATCCGTTCTGACGACCCCCTGCGTTTGCGCACGCGACGTTGCGCCGCGCGCATCGCAGCGGGTTTTCCCCGCTGCGACGGGCTCTTTCGCAAACCTATAGTGGCCGCCCGAAAACGAACGACCGTTCGATTTTCTTGACAGGATATTTCAAGGCGCTTCAAGGCGCTCCACGGGGTTTCACGGCGCTTCACAGCGGCCGCGGCCGCAGGTTCACCACAGAGGTCTGCATGAGACAAATCCGTTCCCGGGCGCTGCTCGCGCTCGCCTGCGCGCTGCTGCTCGCCGCGTGCGGCGGCGGCGGCAGCGACACGTCGACGCGTGTGCACATCGCTTCGGTCAAGGTGATGGGCGACAGCCTTGCCGACAGCGGCACCTTCGGCTTCAAGTTCACGGTGCAAGGCGCGCAGTCGTTCATCTATCCCGAGCGCGTCGCGGCCAACTTCGGCGTCGGCACGCTGTGCCCGTTCTACGTCTACACCGGCAGCACGTTCACGACCAACGCGAGCTGCACCAACTACGCGATCGGCGGCGGGCGCATCAACAACGTCAGCGCGCCGGCCTCGCCGGTGTCTATCGTCCAGCAGCTCGTCAACGCGGGCGCAGTCAACCGCTACAGCGCGACCGACCTGCTGATCATCGACGGCGGCGGCAACGACGCGGCCGACCTCGTCGGCGCGTACCTCAAGGTACAGAGCGACAGCGGCGCGTCGTATGCCGCGCTGCTGCAGACCGTGCTGCCGGCCGAAACCGTGCTGGCCGCGCTGGCGCAGGGCGCCGCGGGCTTCGCAAGCATTGGCGGCAGCTACATGACGGCGCTGGCCGACGTGTTCTACGACGCGATCAAGACCAACGCGCTCGACAAGGGCGCGCAGCATGTCGTCGTGCTGAACATGCCCGGCATCACGAACACGCCGCGCTTTCAGGCGGTGCTCGATGCGATCGCCGCGGCCAACGGCGGCGGCACCGCGGGCGCCACCGCGCGCGCCAGCGCCGAAAGCCTGTTCAAGAGCTGGTTCGTCGCGTTCAACAACGAGCTCGCGGCCAAGTTCAACGGCAACAGCAACGTCGTGCTGGTCGACTTCTACCAGTCGTTCAACGATCAGATCGCATCGCCGGGGCAGTACTCGCTGACCAATGTGACGACGCCGGCCTGCCCGCCTACGGGCCTGGGCGGCGACGGCCTGCCGACCTACGACTTCCCGACCTGCACCGACGCGGCGCTCAGCGCGATGACCCCGCCCGCCGGCTCCGACGGCACCGCGAACTGGTGGAAGAGCTATGCGTTCTCCGACGGCTTCCACCCGACACCGTACGCCCACGACCTGCTCGCGCGGCGGATCCTGAAATCGCTGGCCGATGCCGGCTGGCTCTGATGCGCGCAGCGCGTCGGAAGGACGACGACCGATGAGACACGACGACAAATTCGTTCGAACCGCCGCATGGCTCGCCGCGCTCGGCGCATTGTTCGGCACGGCACCGGCCGGCGCGCAAAGCGCGGGCAGCGTCCTCCTGCGCGCCGGCGTTACCCACATCAAGCCGAATGCCGACAGCGGCGACCTGAGCCCGCCCAGCCTGCCTGGCACGAAGGCCAGCGCGCGCTCCGACACGCAGCTCGGCGCCGGCCTGACCTACATGGTGACCGACCACATCGCGGTCGACATCCCTCTCGCGACGCCGTTCAAGCACGAGCTCGACGGCGACGGCGCGATCAACGGCGTCGGCAAGATCGGCGAGGTGAAGTCGCTGCCGATCACGGTGATGGGCCAGTACCGCTTCTTCGACGCGAACGCGCCGCTGCGGCCGTACGTGGGCGCCGGCGTGACCTATGCGAAGTTCTACAAGGGGCAGAGCACGTCAGCGCTGAGCGGGCTGACCGGCGGCACGCCGTCGAACCCGACGACGATCTCGGTCGAGTCCAAGTTCGCGGCGACGGTCGAGGTCGGCGCGACCTATGCGGTAGACGAACACTGGTTCGTCGACGCGACCGTGGCGCACACCTTCCTGAAGACACGCGCGACGCTGTCGACCGGCCAGACGCTGGACATGAAGCTCGACCCCGACACCTTCGCGCTCGCCGTCGGCTACAAGTTCTAGCCGGCGCAGCCGCTTCATCGCACCCTGATGACGACCTTGCCCTTTGCGCGGCCCGTTTCGACGTAAGCCAAGGCCTCCTGGATGGCGATGAACGCCTTCATGAAACTCTTCTCCCTACGCGGTCAGCGCATCGAGCCGCAGGTCTTTGCGTATCCCGGCGTCGACCAGGCCGGCGGGTGCAAATCGGCGTAGCAGTCGCAGGCGGTTCGCGAGTCCGCCGGCGGTGTACCGAAGCTTCGGGTGAGCCGCGATGGCAGCCTTGAGCACGGTGTCGGCCACGACGCCCGGCTGTTCGGCCGTCGCCATCACCTCCTTCAGCCGTTTGTTGACCGCCTCGCGGATTTCGCGGTATTCGTCGAGCTGGGCGTCGGGTTCGAGGAAGTTCGCGTCGAACGGCGTCTTCGTGTAGGCGGGCTCGATGACCGAGACCCGGATGCCGCGGGTGCGCAGCTCATGGTCCAGCGATTCCGAATAGCCTTCGATCGCGTGCTTGGTCGCGGCATAGAGCGCGCCGTACGGCATCGGCAGGAAACCCAGCACGGAGCCGATGTTGATGATGCGACCGCCTCCTTGGCGTCGCATGTGGGGCACGACCGCGCGCGTCATCCGGACGATCCCGAAGAAGTTCGTGTCGAAGATCGCGCGGGCCTGGGCTATCGAGCTCTCTTCTGCACCGGCGGGGGCGACGCCGAAGCCGGCGTTGTTCACGAGCAGGTCGATGCGGCCGCTCAGGCGCAGCACTTCGCTGACGGCGGCGTCGACCGATTCGTCGCGGGTGACGTCCAACGGCAGCATCTCGAACGACCGCGTGCCGGCCGGGGCTGCGCGCCGGCTGGTGCCGTAGACCTTGTAGCCGGCCATCGCCAGCCGCTGCGCGGTGGCTTCGCCGATGCCGGACGAGGCGCCCGTCACCAGGGCTGTCTTGCTCTTCATCGTCATGGGAAATCCTTCTTTCATGATGATCATCATATGTCGGCTCGATCGCGAACCGGCATGGATGAGGGTGCGCGTCAGGCGCGGGTGGGGACGAGGTGGTTCAGCGCCGCCTTGCGCAGCGCGTCGGAAAGCTTGGGGTCGTCGACCGCGCGCGCCAGCAGCAGCGCGCCGACCATCGTGGCCACGGTCACCAGCGCGTTCTCGTGCGAGCCCGGCTGCCCCCAGTCGGGCGACTGACGCGCCACGAGGTCGATCATCTCCTTGATGCGGCGCGTGGCCGCGCGCCGTACCTCGGGCGCCTGGCGCGGCATCTCGGAGCCGAGCGCGGCGACCGGGCAGCCGTTCTCGGCGCTCTCGACGTGCGCCTTCGAGAGATAGGCGCGCAGCACTTCCTGCAGCGCCTGCTGCGGCGGCGCGGCGGCGGCGATGCTCGCCGACGCGGCGACGGCTTCGGCGCCGGCGCGGTCCGCGGCCTCGGCCAGCATGGCCTCGCGCGACGCGAAGTGGGCGTAGAAGCCGCCGTGCGTCAGGCCGGCGTCCTTCATGATATCGGCGACGCCGGTGCCGCCGTAGCCGCTGCGCCGGATGGCGCGCGCGGCGGCGTCGACGATGCGTTCGTGCGTGGCTTCCTTGCGGCTGGGGGTCGTGCGTTTCATAGGGGCGGCCATGGTGGCGGCGATCACATGACGAGCATCATACATCAGCTCGGTTGCTCCTCCCTGGGAGAAGGAATCAAGCGCCTAGCGGGCCGTGGCCACGCTGGCGCCGTCGTTGGCGACCCACTGGATCAGCGCATCGAGCGGCGCGCGAGCCGCGTCGGCCGACGCGTTCGGGTGGTTCAGGATCGCGACGACGACATAGCGCCGGCCCGAGTCGCCGAGCACGTAGCCGGCGACGCCGCGCACATCGCGCAGCGAACCGGTCTTCAGATGCGCGCGAACCAGCGGCGCGCGCGAGTGCCGCGCGGTGCCGTCAAGCCCGTTGACGGGCAACGACGCCAGCAGCTCCGGCATCACCGGCCCCGCCCAGGCCGACTGCAGCGCGCGGGCGAGCAGCCGCGCGCTGAGGCGCGTGTCGCGCGAGAGGCCCGAGCCGTTGTCGATCACGAGGCTGTCCGCCGCGTCCGCGCCCAGACGGTCGATCGCCCACTGGCGCAGCACCTCACGTGCGTTCGGGCGTGCCCGAGCCGCGCTGGATCAGGGCCAGCGTCAGGAAGAGCTGCTGCGCCATCACGTTGTTGCTGAACTTGTTGATGTCGCGCACCACATCGGCCAGCGGCGGCGAGCTGAGCACGAAGCTCGGCGGCGTGCTCGGCGCGAGGCCGTCGCGCACGGTGCCGCCCAGCGTGCCGCCCATCTCCAGCCAGAGCCCGCGCAGCGCGCGTTCGTTGTAGGTCTTCGGCTCGATGTACGCGACCGACCAGCGCTTCTCGCCGCACGCCGCATCGAACCTGCCGTTGAAGCGAATGCGCGCCGGGTCGGCGAGTTGTGCGCCGAGTGCGGCGCGCCAATCGACGCAGCCGCTGCCCGTCGCGGCGAGCGGCACGCTGGCATCGACGCGCACGCCCGCAAGGGGCGGGTCGATGCCGACCCGCGCGACGCCGCGCGCCGCATCGGGCATGAAGGTCAGCGTCACCGCCTTGTAGTTCAGCAGCAGCGCATCGGCGGCCACGTTGTACGGCCGCAGCGGCTCGCCGTCGAAATCGCCGGCGTTCTGCTCGGGTGCGGCGAAGGCGCTGCGGTCCAGCACGATGTCGCCGCCGATCCGGCGCACGCCGAACTGCTGCAGGCGCTTGAACATCAGCCAGATGCGCTCCAGCACCAGCTTCGGGTCGCCGCTGCCCTGGATCACGAGGTTGCCGTCCAGCGTGCCGTCGCCGCCGATCGGGCCTTGCAGCCAGACCGGCGTGTCCCAGGTCCAGGCCGGGCCGAGGATGTCGAGCGCCGCGTAGGTGGTCAGCAGCTTCGCGAGCGACGCCGGATTCGCCGGCTGATCGGGCTGCCATGCGAGCCGCGGCGGCGGCAACGCCTGTTGCGCGGCGCCGCCGACTTCCTGGACCCAGGCGACAAGCGCCTCGCGCGGAAGTTCGGCGCGCTCGAGCGCGCTGCGCACCTCGGCCGGCAAGGCCGCCGCCGGCGTCTGGGCCCGTGCGTCGAGTTCGGGCGCGAGCAGCAGCGCGCCGATCAGCAGCAGCGCGATCGCGAACGGGTGCCCGGGCATGGCCGCGATGATCGCATGCGGGTCCACCCGAGGGCCGTAGCGTTGACCGGCCCTGGCGCAGCACCGACGCTAAACTTCATCGATGATCCCCACGCCCACGCTGCTGGCCTTCGACACGGCGACCGAGCTGTTGAGCGTCGCGCTGTCGGCCGGCGGGCAGGTGCGTGTGCACGAAGCGGCCGGCGGCGCGCTGGCCTCGGCGGCGTTGATCCCGGCGATCGAGCGGCTGCTGGCCGATGCCGGCGTCGCGCTGGCCGATCTCGACGCGATCGTGTTCGGTCGCGGCCCCGGCGCGTTCACCGGCCTGCGTACCGCCTGCTCGGTCGCGCAGGGACTGGCGTTCGGAGCCGGCAAGCCGGTGCTGCCGGTCGACACGCTGCTGGCGCTGGCCGAAGACGCGCGTCATCGCTCGACCTTGCTGCCGCCGCAGCCGTCGCCGTCGCCGCCGGTACGCGCGTGGGCCTTGCTCGACGCGCGCATGAACGAGATCTACGCGGCGCAGTACGCGTTCGACGGCACACGCTGGACCACGCTGGCGGCGCCGATGCTGACGAGCGCCGATGCGCTGAACGAACGCTGGCGCGCCGCGCCGCCGGAGCTCGTCGCCGGCAACGCGCTGGGCGCGTTCGGCGAACGCCTGGCCACCGGCGCGGCCCGGCGCGAGCCGCAGGCGCTGCCGCGTGCGAGCGCCTTGCTCGCGCTCGCGCCGGCGCTGATCGCGCGCGGCGAGCTGGTCGATGCGGCGCTCGCGCTGCCGCTGTACGTGCGCGAGAAGGTCGCGCAGACGACGGCCGAGCGCGACGCGGCGCGCGCCGCGAAGCTGGTGGGCGCCGTTGCCGAAGGCGCCGTGGCCGGAGCGGTGCTGCGATGAGCGCACTGTGGCGCGACGACGCTGCGGCGTCCGCCGGCGATGCGGCCGGCGATCGCCGGCTCGTGCCGATGGCGCTCGAGCACCTCGACGCGGTGCTCGCGATCGAGAACGCGGCGTACGCGTTTCCGTGGAGCCGCGGCAATTTTGTCGATTCGATCGTCGCCGGTTATCCGTCGCGCGTGCTGCTCGACGCGCGCGGCGCGCTGCTCGGCTACTTCGTCGCGATGGCCGGCGTCGACGAGATGCATCTGCTGAACATCACGGTCGCGCCGGCCTTGCAGGGCCGCGGTCACGCGCGCCACATGATGGCTGCGCTCGTCACGCTGTGCGGCGAACACGCGGCACGCGAGCTCTGGCTCGAGGTCCGGCTGAGCAACACGCGGGCACGCGCCATCTACGAGCGGCTCGGTTTCATCGAGGTCGGCATCCGCAAGGGCTACTACCCGGCGGGTTTCGCGCGGCGCGAGGATGCAGCCGTGATGACGTTGAAGCTGGCGCACGACGGGGGCGGTGACGATGCGCTGGAGTGAGCGTCAGGTCGTGATGCTGCGCGAGATGGGAGTCAGGTTGTGGGAACCACAACCTGATCCCTTCGGGGCTGATGACCTCACCCCCCGACCCCCCGCCGGGCGGGAGGCGGGCGCGGCGGTGATGGCGGCTGCTGTGCCGGTTACGGCGAACGCGACGTCGGTTGTGCTCGGTGCTGTCACGAGCATGGGCTGGGACGAGCTGCGCGAGGCCGTCGTTGGGTGCACGGCGTGCGGGCTGTGCAAGGGGCGGCGCCAGGCGGTGTTCGGGGTCGGCAACCAGCGGGCTGACTGGATGATCGTCGGCGAAGCGCCGGGTGAGCAGGAGGACATCCAGGGCGAGCCGTTCGTCGGCAAGTCGGGCCAGCTGCTCGACAACATGCTGCGTGCGATCGGCCTCGGCCGCGCCGATCTGCCTGGGGACGATGCCGAGGCGGCCGCGGCCCGCCAGGTCTACATCGCCAACACGATCAAGTGCCGGCCGCCGGGCAACCGCAACCCCGAGCCGGACGAGCTCGCGCGCTGCGAGCCGTTCCTGGTGCGCCAGCTCCAGCTGGTGCAGCCGAAGATCATCGTCGCGATGGGCCGCTTCGCGGTGCAGAGCCTGTTGCGCAGCAGCGAGCCGATCGGCCGGTTGCGCGGCCGCGTGCACCAGTACCAGGGCGTGCCGCTGATCGTGACCTATCACCCGGCGTACCTGCTGCGCAATCCCGAAGAGAAGGCGAAGGCCTGGGACGACCTGTGTCTCGCGCGTGCCACCGCGGCGGCGGGAGCGGCTGCGTGACTTTTGCCTGCCGATCGCGGCTTGCCTGCCGACCGCGACCCGCGTAGCCTTGCGCTCGCTGCCGGCCTTCGGCGGCTGTGAGGATTCACGCCCATGATCTCAGCCGAGCCGACCGGCAATCCACCGCCCTTTGCCGATGCCGGCCTGCTGCAGCACGACGCCCAGGCGCAGCTCGCGCTGATGCGGCTGCTGGCCGACAACGTGCCGGTGCTGATCGCCTACTTCCGCGCGAGCGACTTCCGCTGCCTGTTCGCGAACCGGCAGTACGCCGAAACCTTCGGACTGAACGAACGCTCGATCGTCGGCCGGACCGTGGGCGAGGTGATCGGCGAACAGGCAGCGCGCGAGATCCATCCGCTGCTGGAGACCGTGCAGTACGAGCGCCGCGCCGTGACCTACGAGCGCACGCTGCGCGCGCCGGACGGCAGCCCGCGCTGGATCGAGGTCAACGTCGTGCCGCACCTGGACCATCGTGCCGCAGCGGACGCGCCGACCCTCGGCGGCTTCGTGCTGGTCACCGACATCACCAAGCACCGCCTCGCCGAGCAGGCCGTGCGCGAGTCCGAAGAGCGGCTCGCGAAGTTCATGCAGGCGAGCGCCGAGGGCATCGTCTTCCATCGCGACGGCACCATCACCGACGCGAACCCGTCGATCTGCGCGCTGGTCGGCTATACGCTGGATGAGCTGCTCGGGCGCCGGACGCTCGATTTCATCGCGCCCGATCATGCGGCGAAGGCCACGTCGGTGATGGTGTCCGGGCAGGAGACGGCGTACGAAAGCGTCGTCGTCGACCGCGACGGCCAGCGCATCCCGGTCGAGTTCATCGTGCGCACGATCGTCCGCAACGGCGAACGGCTGCGCATGGCGATCGTGCGCGACCTGCGCGACCGCCACAGCGCGCAGGCACGCATCCACCATCTCGCGCACCACGACGCGCTGACCGGGCTGCCGAACCGCGTCTCGTTCATGGAGCACCTCGAGCACTCGCTGGTCGGCTCGCGCGTCGTCGAGTCGCGGCTCGCGCTGCTGTTCATCGACCTCGATCACTTCAAGCGCGTCAACGATTCGCTCGGCCATCTGGTCGGCGATGCGCTGCTGCGCACCGTGGCCGCGCGCATCACCGCGAGCCTGCGCGCGACCGACGTCGTCGCGCGTTTCGGCGGCGACGAGTTCATGGTGCTGCTGTCGGGGCTGGCCGGCGGCACGCAGCATGCCGCCGATGCCGAGGAGGTCGCGGCCAAGCTGCTCGCCTCGATCGGCAGCGCGGTCGCGGCCGATGGCCGGCCGATCTCGGTGACGCCGTCGATCGGCATTGCGCTGTATCCGGGCGACGGCCACACCGCCGAGGAGCTGGTCAAGCATGCCGACTCGGCGATGTACCGCGCGAAGGCGCGCGGCCGCGCGAACTACCAGTTCTTCGAGCACGGCATGGCGAACGCCGCATATGCCGATCTCGTGATGGAAGGCGAGCTCGCGCAGGCGCTGGAGCGCAGCGAGTTCGAGCTGCACTTCCAGCCGCAGGTGCGCGCGAACGACGGCCGGCTCGTCGGCGCCGAGGCGCTGATCCGCTGGAACCACCCGAAGCGCGGCCTGCTCGGGGCCGATGTGTTCATCGCCGTGGCCGAGCAGCGCCAGCTGATGTACAGGATCGGCCAGTGGGTGCTCGCCGAGGCCGCGCGCTGCGCGCTGCACTGGCAGCAGATCGGCCTCGTCGAGCCCGGCTCGGCGCCGGTCGCGGTGAACCTGTCGAACGTGCAGTTCCAGGCGATCGGCTTCATCGATGCCGTCGCGCAGGTGCTGCCGCCCGAAGGCGTCGGCCGCGGGCTGCTCGAGCTCGAGCTGACGGAGCGCATGCTGATGGAGGACCTGAACCAGGTGAAGCAGCGCCTGGCGCACCTGAAGCAGATGGGGCTGCGGATTTCGGTCGACGACTTCGGCACCGGCTATTCGTCGCTCGGCCACCTGAAGGAGCTGCCGATCGACAAGGTCAAGATCGACCGCTCGTTCGTGCACGACCTGCCCGACAACCGCGACTCCGCGGCGATCACCCGCGCGATCATCCAGATGGGCCGCAGCCTGGGCATCACGGTGATGGCCGAAGGCGTCGAGACCGTCGCGCAGCGCGATTTCCTCGCGGCGCAGGGCTGCGACGAGCTGCAAGGGCTACTGATCGGTCCGCCGCTGCCGCGTGCGGAGTTCGAAGCCTGGGTTCTCGCCCAACGCGAGCCTGTCGCCTGACTCCCTCTCCCGCCTCTCCCCCTCGGAGAGGGAACCCATCACTTCTTCGCCTTGACCGGCCGCTTCCAGCCCGCGAGCGTCACCTGCTTGGCGCGCGCGACCGTCAACTGCCCGGCCGGCGCGGATTTCGCGATCGTCGAGCCGCCGCCTATCGTCGCGCCGTCGCCGACCGTGATCGGCGCGATCAGCACGCAGTTGCTGCCGACATGCACATCGTTGCCGATGACGCTGCGGTGCTTGTTCGCGCCGTCGTAGTTCGCGGTGATGCTGCCGGCGCCGTAGTTGACGCGTTCGCCGACCGTCGCGTCGCCGAGGTAGGCGAGGTGGTTCGCCTTCGCGCCGCGCGCGAGCGTCGAGTTCTTGACCTCGACGAAGTTGCCGATGTGGACCTCGTCGCCGAGCTGCGCGCCGGGGCGCAGCCGCGCGAACGGCCCGATCAGCGCGCCCGCGCCGATGCTGACGCGCTGTTCGGCCTGGCCCGCATCACCCTCGATGTGCGTGAACGGGTGGATCACGACGTTCGCCGCGATCGTCGCGTTGCGGATCACGCAGTGCGCGCCGATGCGCACGTTCGCGCCGAGCTCGACCCGGCCTTCGAAGACGCAGCCGACGTCGATCTCGACATCCTCGCCGCAGACCAGCTCGCCGCGCAGGTCGAAACGCGCCGGGTCGGCCAGGCGCACGCCCGACTCCATCAGCGCCTCCGCCTGGCGGCGCTGCACGCGGCGCTCGAGCTCGGCGAGCTGCAGCGGGCTGTTGACGCCCAGCACCTCGATCTCGCTCGCGGCCGGCTGGGTCACGACCGGTACGCCGTCGGCGATGGCCATCGCGACCACGTCGGTCAGGTAGTACTCGCGCTGCGCGTTGTCGTTCGACAGCTGCGCGAGCCAGCGCTTGAGCTGCGCGGTGGGCGCGGCCATCATGCCGGTGTAGACCTCGCGGATCGCTCGCTGCGTCGGCGTCGCGTCCTTGTGCTCGACGATGCCGCGCACGCGCCCGCCTTCGGTCGCGTCGCGGCCGGCCGGGTCGCCACGCACGATGCGGCCGTAGCCGCCGGGGTCGGCGAGCTCGACGGTCAGCAGCGCGAGCTTCGTGCCGCCGCAAGCGTCGATCAGCGCCTGCGCGGTCGCGGCCTCGATCAACGGCACGTCGCCGTTCAGGATCAGCGTCGTGCCCTCGTCGTCCAGCGCCGGCGCGGCTTGCTGCACGGCGTGGCCGGTGCCGAGCTGCGGCTCCTGGCGCACGAAGCGCAGCCCCGGCACCGCCTGCGCGGCCAGCAAGGCCTCGACCTGCTCCGCGCCGTGGCCGGTGATCGTGACGATTCGTTGCGCGCCCAAGGTGGCAGCGGTCTGCAGAACATGCTGCAATAGGCTGCGCCCGGCCAGCTTGTGCAGCACCTTGGGCTTGCTGGACTTCATGCGGGTGCCCTTGCCCGCGGCCATGATGACGATGTCGAGTGCCATGTCGATGTGTTCCGATCCCGCCGGGGCGCCGCGGTCGACGCGGCGCTCCGCTCGGTGGTGGGTGGCCCGGCTCAGCGCGGGCCTGCGACGTTCGATTATCGGCGTGCTCGCCGTCGCGCTCGTGGGATTGACCGGGTGCAGCGCGCTGCGCGTCGGCTACAGCCAGGCGCCCGACCTGATCTACTGGTGGCTCGACCGTTACGTCGATTTCGACGGTGACCAGACGCAAAAAGCGCGTGGAGCGATCGCCGAATGGTTCGCCTGGAACCGCCGCACGCAGCTGCCCGACTACGCCGAGCTGCTCGCACGCGCGCAAAGAGAAGTGCTCGCGGACACGACGCCGGCACGGGTGTGCGAATGGCAGCGCGATCTGGTCAAGCGCGCCCGCACCGCATACGAGCACGCCGAGCCGGCCGCGGCCGACATCGTGCTGACGATCTCGGCCACGCAGATCCAGCACCTCGAGAGGCGCTACGCGAAGAACAACGACGAATTCCGCGACGAGTACCTGCAAGGCGACCCGGCTCAGCGCGCGAAGAAGAACCTGGAACGCGCCCTGGACCGCGCCGAGATGCTCTATGGCCGGCTCGATGACGGTCAGCGCGAGCGCCTCGCCGACGCGCTGGCGCGCTCGCCGTTCGATCCCGCGCTCTGGCTGGCCGAGCGCGAGCGGCGCCAGCAGGATGCGCTGCGGCTGCTGAGCGCGATGGGCAACGGCGACGGCGCCGCCAACCACGAGCAGGCTGCCGCCGCGCTGCGCGGCTACATCGACCGCATCCAGCAGTCGCCGCGCGAGAGCTATCGCCGCTACGCCGAGCGGCTCGGCGAATACAACTGCGGCGTCATCGCGGCGCTGCACAACGGCACGACGTCGGCGCAGCGGCGCAGCGCGGCGAAGAAGCTCGCCGGGTGGGAATCGGACCTGCGGTTCATCGTCGCGCAGGCCAGCCGGTGAGGCCTCAGAACAGAGAAAGTTTCAGGACGTCTTCGAGATCTGCGTCGTCACCGTGCGCGGGTTCGGCCCGGTCTTCGGAAAGTCCTTCATCGCCGCCTCGAACATCGCCGGCAGCAGATAGTCGATACCGGCCGACGGGCCGACGTTGTTGGCGCGGGCCTCGTAGAGGATCTGCCCGGTCTTGCGATCGCGGATCAGCACCGCCACCTCACGCTCGAAGTTCGCGTCGGCGTACGGGAACGAGCGATACGGCCCCCAGCCGGGGCCCCAGCCCGGGCCGAAATAGCGCGGCCCGAAGCGGCCGCGGTAGTAGTAGGGCCAGTACATGCCGCCGCCGCGCCACCACAGCGGGTCATCGTAGTACCACGGGTCGTTGATGCTGACCCGCGCGCCCAGCTGCATCAGGTAGTCGGCG
>Ga0070706_100002996_pt1 | contig 16736 bp, 17 predicted proteins | sample KBSK5501metaG_FD_65476 | JGI IMG/M metagenome (GOLD analysis project Ga0070706, IMG submission 65476) | Corn, switchgrass and miscanthus rhizosphere microbial communities from Kellogg Biological Station, Michigan, USA - KBS K5-50-1 metaG | ecosystem: Host-associated > Plants > Roots >...
CCTGACCTTCTAGCTGGTTGAGTTCGTATGGTAAGATGTCTCGTGAGGCAAGAGCCTCCCTTCGGGTAAGATTCTTTCGTGAGGCAACGCGGTGGTAAAAATGATTGACTTTTAACAGTTGGTAGTAATCTCAGACTCGCGTTGGCTGTACCTACATGATCTACAGGTATAAGGTACACCTTCCCCGTATCAGGACAATAGACGGCGAAATAATCAATCTGCCCTCGATAGTCTCTTCTTCCATGGCTCGTCCTTCCTGCCTTTGTGTGGTAGTATGAGCTGGCGGTTTTAAATTGGATATAAGCACCATCGTTCTCAATCCAGGCCGTCTTACACTGGATGCGCCAGAAATTCCCGTCAGCGTCTTCGATCACAAGATCATACCGACGGTTATCACCAAAGGGCATAAGGACACCATAACCAACTTCTAAGAGCTTTGCCATAATGATAGCCTCACTCCGCTCTCCTATGGTTTTGTTGTTTTGCTTTGGTCCGAATTGTCCCATCACATTTTCCCCTTTTATTTCGTAATGACCGTGCGCAATAAAGTATCTATTTCCCTTATCTTATTTGCCTTCATGACAACTGATAGCATAAAACGCGATTATCTCACTTTTGACAGTCCAACCCCCTGTACTCTTATATACTGCCATTTTGCGGCTAATAGGAACGAACTTAGCAACACCAAAAATGGCATATTCTAGAAATGTCTTTTCGTTTCTCCAACACTATACTTACTGTAGTGATTATGTCGGAGCCAGGTACAAAAAGGAAAGGGATAGGTTCTTTTCTATGGAAGCAAGGACCTTCGAATCGCAAGTAGTGTCAAAAGTGTATGAAGAGCTACAACAACGTTACGTAGGGTTTGATGATCCTGCGCATGGTTGGGAGCATATCAAGCGCGTCTATAGACTCGCCTTCTATATTGCTGAGCGGGAGCGCGCGGACTCTTTTATTGTGGGTATGGCAGCGTTGATGCACGATATAGGTCATCTCTCGACTGATAAGACACAGCATCATGCCGATCTCTCAATGTCGATGGCTAGCGAATTGCTCACAGTTTATCACGTTCCTGCTGATGCGCAAGCCGCAATATTACATGCTATCGCAGCTCACAGCTTCAGCTTAGGCATCGAGCCTCGCAGTTTGGAGGCGAAAGTCGTGCGGGACGCTGATCGGCTCGATAGTCTTGGCGCCATTGGTATCTTACGCTGGGCAATAACGGGAGCCGTTCGACGCACTAGCGAAACTCAAACCTATCACCCCGACGATCCATTTGCAGTAGAGCATGCACTCGATGCTCGTCGCTATATGCTCGACCACTTTTTCACAAAACTGCTCAAGCTTAATAACACCATGGCCACACAAACCGGCCGTACCCTGGCTGAGCAACGCACTGCTTTTATGCACACCTACCTGAATGAATTCAGAAGAGAACTAGATTTGTGAACTGCGCCCTTAGGCGTATTTCGCTTTGATATCTGTCAGTTGTTGAGCATGCATTTGATCATGTACAGGCAGGACATTCACCAACTGGTAGAATTTGAGTTGACCCCAGTTTGGATGGCGGCACGGGCGCTCCCAGGCATTGACTGGCAGCTTAGCCAGATATTCGAAAAGTTCCTCACGCCGTGCGGCCATGCCAGCGAGAACCGCATTCAGCGATGCTGGAGGCTCGGAGGAGCGTGTCCGGCGTGGCGCTTCTTCATTGACGTCAACTATGAGGGGGTTATCTTCATTCTGTACAAGATGCATCTGCTCCAAGGCAAGGCCATCTGCAATATAAAGATGATGGGCCAACTGAAGTGGAGACCACTCATCCTCGCCAGGTTCCCTGGCAATCTCGTCGTGACTGAACGTAGCCAATTGTCCCATAAACTCTACGCGAGCGGCTACCATCTTGCGCCGCACCTTTTCAAAAGGGTTTTCCAATGTAGCCATGTTTCCCTCCAACGAATTATTCTTCGCGTTTCACCAGTCGGGTATATAAACGCTCGAGTTCGTCCTGGCTATTGAAGTGTAGGACAAGAGTCCCCCTTCCTGTCGCGCTACGTTTCAAATCAACCTTCACCATGAGAGCGTTACGGAACTGTGTTTCCAGGTCATTCAGTTCAGGGGAGCGCCTTGGAGGAGAAGCAGAAATCTCTTGGGCTGCGGCATCAGCGCGTTCCGCCGCCTTGATACGCGCTGCCAATTCCTCAGCCTGACGCACATTCAATTTCAAGGTAATGATCTTACCCATAGCGGCAACTTGATCTTCCTCGCGGTTTATACCGGCAAGCGCACGAGCATGTCCCTCACTAAAATTTTCATACTGATTGATCAATGCTTCTCGCACTTTTGGAGCAAGGGTCAAAAGGCGAAGAGCGTTCGTGATAGTTGAGCGGTCTTTGCCTACTGCTTGGGCAACCATCTCCTGGGTCAAGCCAAATTCGTGGATGAGGGCCTGGTATGCAAGCGCCTCTTCTATGGGATTCAGGTCAGCGCGCTGGATATTCTCGACTAACGCTAACTCGAGCATCTCTTGCGGAGTGGCTTCTTTAAGCACCACAGGAACCTTTGTCAAACCTGCCATGCGAGCGGCTCGCCAGCGACGTTCGCCAGCAATAATCTGGAATTGTATGACCAACTCAGATGTAGTTGATGTCGATAGAGCCTCGCCTTTCTGAACTTCCTCGACAAACCAGGATTCGTTTGCGGTCGCTTTTTGACTTGAAGCAGAGTCAGCATCCAGGCGAGTGACCACCAGTGGCTGCAAGAGTCCATACTGCTTGATAGAGGCGCTCAATTCCAGTAGCTTAGGATCGTCCTCGCTAAGAATCCTGCGCGGTTGACGTGAATTGGGAATAATGGCATCGATTGGGACCTGTAAGATATTCTCTTCACCGACTCGAGATGATTGCTGCGCAGCCATAACTTCAGATGCACCGGATATCAGAGCGTCCAATCCCCGCCCTAATCCAAACTTTTGCTTAGCCACGGGCAATCACCTCCTCTGCTAATGTGCGATAAGCGAGCGCTCCAGGAGAGGAGGGATCATAATCAAGGATCGCTTGCCCATAGCTGGGCGCCTCGCTTAGACGAACATTGCGATTGATAATCGTCTGAAATGCCTCTTTTGGGAAGTGGGAACGTACTTCCCGTACAATCTCTCCTGCCAGGCGAGTGCGCGGATCAAACATGGTAAGTAACACACCCTCAATATACAGGTCGGGATTGAGCTTGTTCTTGACCATCTGGATGGTATTCAATAAGTGGGTGAGGCCCTCGAGAGCCAGATATTCACATTGAATTGGAATAATCAGAGCATTGGCAGCAACCAGGGCATTCAGGGTGAGTAGTCCAAGCGAGGGAGGACAGTCGATGAGGATATAATCGCAACGCTGGCGAATTGGTTCCAGGACGTGGAGGAGCCTGCTCTCACGCGCAAGAGCTCCCACCAGTTCGACCTCTGCAGCTGCCAGGTCTACTGTGCAGGGAGCAACCACCAGTTCGCGACGTTGTGTTGGCACAATCACATCAAAAATGGTTAACCCATCATCTTGTTGCACGAGCAGGTCGTAAATAGTGTACGTGCGGAGATTCTTAGAGGCTCCAATGCCGCTGCTAGTATTGGACTGTGGATCCATATCGACAAGCAACACTTTGCGGCCTGCAGCAGCCAGGTACGTAGCAAGGTTGATGGCAGTGGTGGTTTTTCCAACTCCCCCCTTCTGGTTTGTGATTGCATATACTTTCGACACAGACTACATCCGTACCTTTCATCTGACCGTAGCAGGTTGTAAGCACATTGTAACAAATGCATCGTTCAGAAGCAACTAGAGTTTAATATTTGACACCTCCTCTTACCAGGCCATACAATTTGAACAGAACGTTTGTATTACAAAGCTACTAAAGCACTAAAGAAAGTTCCTTAACATGCAACAAACTTCCCCGGTGCATCCTCACCGCCAGGATGAGCCACTTCCCGAAGCTCGTGAGGTTGCTCCAGGTATCTGGAAAATCACCTTACCAATCCCATTTCCTTTACGTACCGTCAATGTCCATGCACTCGTTGGTAATGATAGGTGGGCACTTGTTGATGCCGGTATAGGCATGCCTGACTCCCGCGCAGCATTCTGGGCAGGATTAGAACGTATTGGACTCAGCCTCGATAAGCTCAATACCATCGTCCTCACACACCATCACCCCGACCATATCGGTCTCTCCGGAGAATTGCAGGAACAGAGTGGCGCGACTGTCTACATGCATCCTGTTGATGAAGCCAGTGTACAGATTATCTGGTCTGGTAATATGCCTGAGCGGTTCCAAAGCGTCTCGCAGTTTTTCAGGCAGCATGGGCTACCTCCTACTGAATTCTGGTTTACCCAGGTAGACCCTGAAGTCATGCGCAACATTATTCGCGTTCCGCCACATGAAGCGATTACGCTGGTTGAGGATGGTGAGGAAATCGACCTGGTAGGCGAACGATACCGCGTATTCTGGACACCCGGACACTCTGATGGACATATCTGTCTTTTCCGTGAACGCGATGGTGTCTTCCTGGCAGCCGATCACGTTTTACCACGTATCACGCCTAATGTTGGACTCTACTCTGAGCGTGATCGCGAGAATCCTCTGGGTGACTACCTGAACTCACTGAATAAAGTTGCCAACCTGCCGGCCAGCATTGTCCTTCCAGGACATGGAGAACCATTTGTTGACCTGGCAGGACGAACGGCAGAAATCATTGAACACCATAGACTGCGCGAGTTGGAGATCTTAGCCCTACTCGAAGAGCGACCTCAACATGCATACGAACTCGCTGAACAACTCTTTGGACACCGTTGGAATAACAGCGAGGCACGTCGTATGGCAGTAGCCGAGACACTGTCACACCTTGAGCATTTACGATTTGGTCGACAGGTCGAGCAACGCCATACAACAGATGGGCTTATTCTCTATTATATAGTTTAGAGAATAGTATAGATATATCCTAAATTCACGCTGTTCACAAGGCAATTTTTATAACTGCACGCTTGTTTTAGATTGGCTCCTAAAGGCCCGTCAAGGCATGAGCCTAGCTCTCAAGCAGGTTCAGCCCCTTGAATTCTTTCGAGTCCCGTGCTATACTCGTTTACGGCAGTGAGTTGTGAAGCCGCTCTACAGGTCCAGAAATAAAATAACGGGATGAAAAGCGACGTACATTGTTCGTTGTAAGGAGGATTTCAAACCCATGGCTACAACAAAATCTACTTCGACTATCGTTGGTCGGCAAGAACTGACAAAGCGCATAGCTGCTCAGGCGGGATTGACCCAGAAGAAGGCCGGCGAAGTATTAGAAGCTACACTCGATAACATTCGTGATTCTCTGAATCAAGGTCACGAGGTACGTTTGGTAGGATTTGGTTCTTTTAAGGTACGCAAGAGCGCAGCTCGCAAGGGTGTAAACCCACGAGATCGCAAACCAATACAGGTTCCTGCAAAAAATCGGGTGCGTTTCTCCCCTGGAAAAGAACTCTCGGAAGCAGTCGTCAAAATCAAAAAGTAAAGGGGCTACCTTTCAGGGTGCCTCTTTTTAGTGTTAATGGGGGCAGAATACTGCCCTTACAAATTGTTGTTCCTCGCTGCCATACTATTACTACCCCTTGTTGGCATTGGTACAGATATGAATCAGGCAGGCTATTTCAATACCCGCCTGTATCTCATAGCCAGTCCCACAAGGGGTTGCCATTTTTAATTCCCTTTCCAGATCGTGTTATCAGTCTATACATATCATCCACGAATGGAGTAAAATAAGATCACAAAGCTGAGAAAGTTTTGACCCTTTATACAAAGAAGTATAAGAGATCATTCGTCCAATCAACATGAGACATGCGAAGAAAGAGGGACCAATGGCGATCAGCGACTTGACGCTTGCGGGTCTTACCCGAACACAACTACTGGAAATGCATTATAAGATGGCCCTGCTGCGACGCTTTGAAGAGAAGAGCGCAGAGGAATATACACGTGGCAAAATCGGCGGCTTTATGCACCTTTACATAGGTCAGGAGGCAGTTGGCGTAGGTGCTATAACTGCACTAAGATCTGATGATAAGATTCTATCCAGTTATCGCGAACATGGGCATGCCATCGCCAAAGGGATGGACCCAAGTGTAGTAATGGCGGAACTTTTTGGCAAAATCACCGGGTGTAGCAAAGGCAAAGGCGGCTCCATGCATATGTGGAGCAATGAACTGGGACTCATGGGAGGCAATGCAATCGTAGCCGCGCAGATGCCGATAGCCGCGGGAGTAGCACTTGCCATGCAATATCAGGGACTCGATTCTATTGTGGCTTGCTTTTTTGGTGATGGAGCCGTTGATGAAGGAGCATTCCACGAATCGCTAAACCTGTCTTCTATCTGGAAATTGCCTGTCGTCTATATCTGCGAAAATAATCAGTACTCGATGGGTATGTCTGTTCAGAAGGCCTGGGCGGTTGATTCTTTACTTCCACGCGCTGCGGCCTATAATATGCCCGGCGAACAGGTTGATGGAATGGATGTAATGAAGGTTTATGAAGCCACGAAACGCGCCGTTGAGTATACGCGTAGTGGACAGGGCCCTTCATTACTCGAGATCAAAACCTATCGTTTCCGAGGTCATTCTATGACGGACCCCGCCTATTATCGCAGTCGCGAAGAAGAGCAACAATGGCGAACCTCGCGGGACCCCATCGGATTTTTTGAGAAGAAGTTACTCGATCTTAACCTGGCAACTCAAGCACAACTTGACGAGAACGACGCCAGGGCGACTCAGTTAGCAGAGGATGCCGCCGAATTTGCTGAGAATAGTCCCGACCCGGAGCTGGAAGAACTTTATACCGATGTTATGGTTGATAATTCCACCGCGCTCAGCTACCGTTACGAGAGGAAATAAGAAAGATCTTAAACATGCATGAAGTGCCTCACACTCATGCATGAGAGGAGTATATTAGCATGCGTACTATTACGTATCGTGACGCACTTCGAGAGGCCATCCGTGAAGAGATGCAGCGCGACGAACGCATTTTCATTCTAGGCGAAGATATCGCCGGCTATGGGGGCTCCTATGCCGTTTCTAAAGGGCTGTTTGAAGAATTTGGCGAAAAGCGAGTGCGCGATACTCCACTATCGGAAGAAGTTATTACAGGCGCGGCCATTGGCGCAGCCCTTGGGGGTTTGCGTCCTATTCTCGAACTGATGACTATCAACTTTAGTCTACTCGCCAGCGATTTACTGGTGAACAGCGCGGCGAAATTCCATTACATGTTCGGTGGGCAACCGGAAATACCTCTTGTAGTGCGGATGCCAGGAGGCGGAGGAGCACAGCGAGGGGCACAACACTCTCAAATGTTGGAGTCCTGGTATGCACATATTCCTGGTCTCAAAGTTGTCATGCCCGCCACTCCCTACGATGCCAAGGGTATGCTCAAATCCGCAGTGCGCGACCCTAATCCGGTGCTGTTCATTGAACATGAACTACTCTACAATGTGAAAGGCGAGGTCCCCGACGAAGGGATCGAATACACGGTACCACTCAATCGAGGAGAGGTGAAACGCGAGGGCCAGCATGTGACGATAATTACCTTCTCGCGTATGTTGCACCTAACACTACAAGCTGCAGAAGACCTGGCGAAAGAAGGCATCCAGGCAGAAGTAATCGATCTTAGAAGTATCCGTCCTCTTGACATCGACCTGATCGTCGACTCGGTGAAGAAGACAAATCGCGTTGTAATTGCCGAAGAGGGGTGGAAATACTATGGAACAGGTCAGGGACTGGCCGCGCTGATTTATGAATTTGCCTTTGATTACATGGATGCGCCGATTGAGCACGTCAATAGCGCCGATGTTCCGATGCCCTACTCAAAAGTGTTAGAACGCGCTGCTTTACCCAAGAAAAGCGATGTTGTGAACGCTGTAAAAGCAATTGTGCCCCAGGCGCTGGTTCATGGTTGATGCGGAGTGAAACGATGAAAACTGTTGAGATGCCCAAAATGGGCGATACGATGGAAGAAGGCAAGATTCTTCGCTGGATGAAACAAGAGGGCGATTCGGTAACTAAAGGTGAGTCACTCGCTGAGGTCGAGACAGATAAGGTAAATATTGAGATAGAGGCATTCGCTGGTGGAGTGCTGCGTAAAATACTGGTTCCCGAAGGCGCATCTGCGCCAATTGGCGCAGGGATTGCATTGATCGGCGCGCCTGATGAGCCTCTACCCGATCTCCTGACTGGCAATGGCTCGGCTAGAGCTGCTGCTACTACTCCAAAGGAGACGGAGAAAGGTGCAACTACCCCCGAGGCGCCTGCACAAAAGCTAGAAGGACTTCTAAGAGAGGGAACTGTAGGATATTCGCAAGGGACGCCTCAACAGCCAGGCCTCCAAATAGCACCTGCTACTGAAAGTTTCGAGCGAATCTTTATCTCGCCTATTGCGCGTCGCATTGCAGAAGAGCATCAGTTGGACTACAGCCGAGTTGAGGGTACAGGACCTAATGGGCGCATCATTAAGATGGATATCGAGGCAGCGTTGGCTCAGAGGCAGGAAATTCCGGCGGTCCCACTACCAGTTCAGGTACCAGTAGAAGAAACCGCCCCTGCCATTATCGAAGCGGGTGAAGTGACCGAGATACCATTGACTGCTATGCGCCGCACTATTGCGAAGCGTCTCAGCCAGAGTATGCAGACGGCGCCACACTTCTATGTAACAAGCGTCATCGACACCGGTAAACTTGCAGACTTGCGACGACAGATCAATGAATACGCACAGAAAGAGCCAGATCCGGTAAAGGTTAGCTTCAACGACCTGCTCGTTAAAGCAGTAGCACTCGCATTAGTGCGCATGCCGCAAGTCAATGTCTCATTTGCGGAGGATCGCTTGATCTTGAAAAAGCAGGTGCATATTGGAATGGCAGTGGCGCTTGAACAAGGTTTGATCGTACCCGTCATACGCAATGCTGACCAGCGGCGTATTCTTGATATAGCGCGTGAATCCCAACGCCTCGCAGAGTTGGCTCGCACAGGTAAACTGCGCCCGGAGGATTTCAGCGGGGGCACCTTTACCGTAAGTAATCTGGGCATGTTTGATGTGGATAGTTTCACCGCAGTCATTAACCCACCAGAATCTGCTATTCTAGCTGTTGGCTCGATTACTCCAACTCCTGTAGTCATAGATGGTCAAGTAGTTGTACGTGATCGCATGAAAATGACACTATCATCAGACCACCGCGCTATCGATGGAGCAACTGCCGCGCGGTTCTTGCAGGAAGTCAAGCGACTGTTGGAGGAGCCATTTGGCCTACTAGTGTAGATGGAAGAGGTGTTCATGTCTACACGCACTATCAATGGCGTAACATTGGCACTACTACGAGGAAATATTGTTGAAGTGAAGGTAGATGCCATTGTCAACGCGGCAAACTCAGGACTACGAGGTGGAGGAGGCGTCGATGGCGCAATTCACCGCGCTGGCGGACCGAGCATTATGGAAGAATGCCGTAAGATTGGTGGTTGTCCCACAGGCAGCGCCGTGTTAACGACAGCCGGGAAATTGCCTGCAAAATATGTCTTCCATGCTGTTGGCCCAGTCTATAGCGGTAGTCGCGACGATAAACGCTTGCTAACAAGCGCGTATCAGAGTTGCCTCAACCTCGCCGAGCAATACCACGTCAAGAGTATTGCCTTCCCTTCGCTCAGCACAGGCATATATGGCTATCCGTTGGACTTAGCCGCCCCAATTGCACTACGTACGATCATCGAGCATATTCAGAAGCCTACAAACTTGCAACAGGTACTGATGGTGTTGTTTGGGGAGAGTGCGTATCAAGTGCATGAGCAGGCCCTCGAAGAGATTTTGTAGTAGACTTTTTGTTTGATCTACTATTTTCGTCTATAATCTTTTTGAAAATGAATAAAACAATCTGCATCTATCTTCTACTTACAACGAGAGGAAAGGGAATAAGCATATGGCAAAAAAGATTCTCGTGATTGACGATGAGCCAGATATTTTGGAAATGGTGCAGGTAATGCTGGAGGATGCAGGTTATCTCGTGATAGTAGTGGAGAAAAACATCACAGTTGAAACACTCGCTGCGAGCGTTCTCCCCGATGCCATCGTCCTGGATATGGTGCTTTCAGGAAAGGATGGTCGGACAATTGCCAAACACTGGAAAAGCCAGGAGGAGACCAGGCAGATTCCCATTCTCATGCTCTCAGCTTACCCCAGTGCAGAGCAGGAAGCACGAGAGGCTGGAGCCGATGATTTTCTTGCTAAACCCTTTGAGATAGACGAGTTGCTGAAGAAAATCGCCTCGCTCTTGAAAGGAGATGCCGAGCCACATGAGACAGCGAGTACAATACATATATGAGAAACGAACTACTGGCATGGTTTGCGCGTGAGGGTCTCTTGCTACAGAACATCACGACATCAGCGGACGACCCTGTGTATGATGAAGTCAAGGTTACTATCAAAGCACCCATTATAGCACTCAGCAAGAACAGAGATGACTTCCGGGAATGTCCAGACCCGGTACTCTTTGGCTATCACGAATCTAGCCTAGACATAATGACTCTGGACGATTTCAACAGCTTTGTGTACCAATGGTTTCAAAAGGCCGTAGCTGCCGGTATGGGCCGCTGCTTTGTCTGTAACCAGGTGCTCGACCTGGGAAACGAGAACCCCTGGGATGCTGTCTTCGTCACGAAAGAGTTGTATTGCTGGTTGATCGTGCATTACGATTGCAAGCGCTACCTCAGCCGTGATCTCAAAGGACGCAATCCTTTTGAAGTGACACTGCACCCACCCGAGTTTTTTGATATGCGATTAACCTGATAGAGGTTTATATGGATAAGAATCAAGTTGCCAATTTACTGGATGAAATTGCTTCTCTACTTGAATTGAAAGAGGGGAGCAATCCATTCGAAGTGCGCGCCTATCAGAACGCCGCCCGCGCTGTGAACGGACTCGATGGAGATATCGAACAACTGACCCGCCAGGGCAAACTTAAAGGCGTGCCAGGACTGGGATCAACCATCATCAAACGCATCGAAGAAGCTGTCGAGACAGGACATATCGCCCTATACGACGAACTGGTCGAGACTACGCCTCCTATTAAACTTGAAATGATGCGTATTCCAGGAGTAGGGCCAAAGAAAATCAATGCTATCTATAACCAGTTGCACGTCAATAGCATCCCGGATTTAGTGCAAGCGTGCGCGGAGAATAAAGTGGCAGATCTGCCAGGCTTTGGCAAGAAGACACAGGACAAGATTATACAGGGCATTGCATTTCTTGCCCAACATGCTGGCCGTTTTCTCTATCCAGTAGCTGAAGAGGAAGCCTCACATATTTACGCAGCGCTCAAAGAACTGCCAGAGATTGTGCGCCTACAAGTAGCAGGTAGCCTGCGCCGCAGACGTGAGACAATAGGAGATATTGATATGGTGGCGAGTGTTGCTGATTCCGCAAGTGACGATGTCAGGCGCAAGATCATGGATGTTTTCACCAGCCGGCCCTCTGTCCAGGCTATTACAGGGAAAGGCGAAACAAAATCTAGTGTAGTACTGAGCAGCGGGATGAACATGGATTTGCGCGTTGTCATCGACAGCCAGTTCCCGAATATTCTCCATCACTTTACAGGCTCCAAAGAACACCACATTCCTTTACGCAGGCGTGCGCTCAGCATGAACATGACGATCAACGATTATGGGCTTTTCAGAGGGAAAGAACCGCATTTAGAACTCGTTCCGTGCAAGGATGAAACGGATATTTATGCCGCTCTTGGCATGGCCTATATCGAACCAGAGTTACGTGAGAACATGGGTGAGATCGAAGCAGCTATCAATGGAACTCTACCAGAATTGGTGCAGGAGAGTGATTTACGCGGCGTACTACATGTGCATTCAACCTGGAGTGACGGGCAAAATACGATACGAGAAATGGCTGAAGCATGTATTGCGCGTGGATTGACCTATCTAGGCCTCACGGACCATAGTAAAACAGCAGCCTATGCAGGCGGATTGAATGAGGAAGATTTGCACCGCCAGCACAAAGAGATTGACCTGCTGAATGAAGAATACGCAGGTCGCATACGTATCCTCAAAGGTACCGAATGCGACATCCTACGTGATGGGTCGCTTGATTTTGCTGATGATGTACTGGTCACTCTAGATTTCGTAGTAGCCTCGATTCATAGCCTGTTCAATCTTTCACCCGCAGAACAGACACAACGCATGCTGCGCGCTATCTCTAATCGCTACGTCGATATTATTGGGCACCCTACTGGACGCATTCTACTTGGCAGAGAAGGATACACACTGGATTTAGATGCGGTGATTGATGCCGCTGCTGAGCATGGCGTTTGTATCGAGATTAACGCCCACCCATCACGCTTGGATCTGGATTGGCGTTACCTGCATCGCGCAAGAGACAAGGGTATCAAGATACCGATTGATCCGGATGCACATGTCATCAGTGGTTTAGATGATATGCGTTTTGGCATCGGTATTGCACGCAAAGGCTGGCTACGAGCAAGCGACGTACTCAATACAATGTCAACCGACGCCCTGCTTGATTTCTTCAAAAGTAGAAGGAACGGGTAGCTTTGTTACCATTGAGGATAGAGGCACGTAGTACCATTATGGTAAAATGAGCAGAGAAGTTACAAACATATGCGATAATGAGAAGGGTGAAATAGACTAAGTAGAGTAGCGGTGCACACAGGAAGCGCACCCATGTTTAAGAAAGAGTGCTATTAATGACGCAAGAAACAGTATTACAAATTAGTCCACGTGAAGTTAGGGGAAAGGCTACGAAGCGGTTACGCAAAGCAGGCATTATTCCAGCCAATATTTCTGGACATAAGGAAGAATCACAGACAGTTCAAGTAGAGGCTCTCGCCTTTGATGCACTGAGACGAGCGCATGGTGCAACAGGCATTATTACATTGCGTTTATCCGGTAGCGACCGCGCTCAGACAGCGCTGGTACGTCGTGTGCAACGCGATCCTCGCTCGGGCAAAATTCTGCATATAGACTTCTCCCGCGTGAGCTTAAGCGAACGTATTACGATGAAAGTTCCGCTGCGCTTTGTCGGCGAGGCTCCGGGTGTAAAGGATGAGGGTGGCGTCTTGCTACACCTTCTGGATACGCTCGAAGTCGAATGTACTGCGAGCGATATTGTTGACTACATTGAAGTCGACATCTCTCCGCTGACTGAAATAGACTCCATGTTGCATGCTGAGGATGTTCCGCTACCCACGAATTTTACGCTCATTACCGACCCGAAAGAGGGCATAGCAAAGGTCGCAGCCACACGCGCTGAGAAGGCTGAGGAAGCTGCGGAAGAAATTGCTGCTTCTGCCGAGGCTCCTGCTGCTGAGGAAACGAGCGAAGCTACTACAGAGGAATAACGAGGATTGAAGTATTCAGGATGATGCTCAGGATCGCTGGCGGGGATAAACCCCGCCACTACATTTTTTATGAGGCAACGATAAGGGATGCGTAATTTTGTGGTGGGGTTTATCCATACCCTACATTGCGTATTCATCACACCAGTAGTGCAGTCGTCCTGAACTCAACGATGAATATCCATATGCATTCAGCATTCATAAAAGGCGGCTTAATGAAGCCTGCTGTTGCGGTCTTATACGAACGCAATGAAATAAAAGCTGGAAATGAGCGGAAGATATGCGAATAATGATCGTAACTGATCAGTATCCTCCAATGGTCGGTGGTGTACCAACGGTCACCCAGGGACTTGCGCTTGATTTTGCTAATCGTGGGGACCAGGTTTGGGTCGTCGCGCCTAGCTATGGTCAGCGAGACGTTCATCGCCTTGAGCATAAAGTACACGTTTATCGATTCTCTTCATTTGAATGGCCCACCTATGAAGATTTACGCATCCCATTCTTGCCGATTCTTCCATTCCGCAGGCTTTTGAAAAAGGTTGACCCTGATATTATCCATATTCACTCGCCGGTCGTCCTGGGCAATATTGCTCAGATTGTGGCTGGCAGTTTACGTAAACCTGTTGTTGTCACAAATCACTATTTGCCCATAAATATGAGCCGCGCTCTCTCTTCGGATCCATTATTCGGCAAGACTTTTATGACTGTGTCGTACAGTTATCTGGTGCATTTTTGTAATCGTTGCGAATATGTAACGGCTCCTACAATGACGGCTCTCAATCTGCTTTATGAACATGGACTGCGCGCCCCCGCTCAGGCTATCTCCAACGGTGTAGATCTGAAAAAGTTTTCGCCGGGTGACCGTGATAAGCGGTTATGGCAGCACTTCAAGCTGCCGCAAGATCGCCCGCTTATCCTCTCTGTCAATCGCTTGAGCCAGGAAAAACGTATTGATGTGCTTATCGATGCAGTCGCAAAGATGACACGAGATGCACACCTCGCCATTGCCAGTACTGGCCCTGCTGAAGCAGGTCTACGCGCACAGGTTGAAGAACTGAATCTGAAGGATAAAGTGTCGTTTCTGGGATTCGTACACGACACGGACCTTGCGCCTCTATATCGCCTGGCTGATGTCTTTGCTATCTCATCAGAAGCGGAATTACAAAGCCTGGCAACTATGGAGGCAATGGCTTGCGGCCGACCTGTAGTTGCCGCTGATGCATATGCGCTACCGGAATTGGTACACCACGAGATAAATGGCTTTTTGTTCCAACGAGGAAACAGCGATGAGATGGCACACTATCTCGATACGCTTGTCAGAGATGCAGCTCTACGTAAGCAAATGGGGGCAAAAAGTCTTGAAATAATAGCCAGACATGATCGTACACTGGTACTTGATCAGTGGGAGGCGCTCTATCGCCGCATTTCAAATGAATTTGTTGAAGCCAAAGAGCGCAAATTGCGGCAACATCGAGAGCGGAAAGCAGCTGGCCACGTGCGTTATAAGAAGGCTCGGCCACGAATAGTTCGTACAAGTGATTTAGCAATCGATCAGCGATTCGTTACAGAAGAGTAGCTTTATCCACCCCAGCGTCGATTGAAGAGTCGAGCAAGACGGCGTTCGATATCCCAGCGCCATTGAATGCTGTGGTATTCTATCCACCTTCTAAGGCGCGACCTGCATGTCTCCGATTGCAGAAGTAGAGGTGATGGCTCACGCTCATCATGAGTATGGACAAATACGAATGACAGGGAGGGTCGGGATCCAGGTTTCTTTGCTTTTGTCTCGCCCATGTAGAAAAACTCTCCTTGAACACGCTGCTACAGTGACTAGTGTCTAGTATAGACATTAGACAGGCATTTGTCCAGTGCCAGAAATCGCTGGTGGAGGATGGTCTTCTCTCTTTGCCGAATGCGCTCCTCCGTTTGTTTCCCCCGCTTCGGACTGTTTTGCTGGTTCACAAATGTTCTCACTTTTTCATCTGTTTTCAACGGCTTAACTGTCAATTAACTGTCAATTTTGGGTGGTGCTTCCTTTGAACATTGCTGTTCATATGGTAGCGCATACGGGATGTAGGATGAGTTGTTTGTGTAGATATGCACTGTCTGTCCCGTCTGCCCACAGATGTTTACAGACGTTCGCACAAGCTCGCTGAGAGGTGCTGATTGTTTACTGAGTTTCACCATAGACAACAATTATTCTTTGTGTTTGCTTTTACCTTTGCTGTCAGCATGGGATGCCGAAGGAGGGAGACGAACGAACAGGTTTTCTCGGTGCTCTCAGGATGTTTGGGTGGGTTCCTCTTGCTCGTGGTTGTGCATCAAGCATGCTGGTATATCCTGGTTGTGTTTCGGTGTTGCTACATGGGTTGCTACATGCTTTTTCACGGGTATGCTTATTGCCGCGTTGCTACACGATCTTGCTTGTGCGTTGCTACATGCATGGATCGTTTTTAAAGAATACTGTTCAAGTGATCTTGGTGGAGTAAAGTCGAAATTGACAGCAACATCCAAAACGGTATTAAAAATATCCAATACTTAGATCGCTAATCTGTAGTCGTATGAAGAAAACGTCCTGTTGCAAAACTATGTGACGTTACCCACCATTACTGTCATTACGGGAGGTAATCTCTACGATGACGACACCTTGTTATACTGAATATACAGTATCATCCGGGTAAAACGTCGCATCATATGTCCTCTCAGGTCAATAGTCACACGCTGCCATGACTTCGTCAACTAATGACACCGATCGTTACTGCTGGCTGTAATGAAGCAAATTCCACCGGGATAAAGTATGCATTTACACACAGCTACCGCTTCCGAATGCAAGAGAGCTCATTGGAGATAACGCTCAATCTTGTTAGACTTCCAGGAATACTCTCGCTCGTTGGACTGACAGTCTTCTACATCTTTTGTATAATGATTTTGTCGAAATATTGGATGTTTTCAGGGTAGTTTTTCATTAGTTTATGTGATATTCTTTTGATAGAAAGGATAGTCTATCTACTGACTTGGAGCTATAGAGCGTATTATATCCCCAGTTCGTACAAGAAGGTCTTGATGAAACAAGCTAACAGAGAAGGGCATTCTATCTTGCTGAACAAGTTTGTGCAAGTAATGGCACAGCGAGCAGAAAAATGACACAATATATCCAATTCACAAACAAAGATGGCAGTACGTTTCTTTTAGAAGCCGATGGGGCAGAAGTGTATTCCGAAGAGGGAATAGTAAAAGCTGGCTTGGAGGAGTTACCGAGGAAAGCAGTTGTCGCAGCACAAACGCTTTTGAGCAAGCAGTAAAAATGTAATACAGCACAATGCTAAGGCATATC
>Ga0070706_100003000_pt1 | contig 16730 bp, 15 predicted proteins | sample KBSK5501metaG_FD_65476 | JGI IMG/M metagenome (GOLD analysis project Ga0070706, IMG submission 65476) | Corn, switchgrass and miscanthus rhizosphere microbial communities from Kellogg Biological Station, Michigan, USA - KBS K5-50-1 metaG | ecosystem: Host-associated > Plants > Roots >...
GAGATCTGCGCCAGCTTCTCCGAGACGCGCTGCCGGGCCCAGTAACTCTCGACGTCCTCCTCGAACCCGAGCTGCACGACGGAGAGCCCGAAGATCGTGCGGGAGCGGATCACCGCCACCCGCGGGACGTTGCCCATCGCGAGCTCGACCGGGATCGTCACCTGCCTCTCGACATCTTCGGGCGCGCGTCCGGGAAACGTCGTGATGATCTGCACCATCTGACCCGAGATGTCGGGGTAGGCGTCGATGCGCTGGTGGACGAACGACCAGACACCGAGGGCCGACACCAGCGTGGCCAGTACCAGCACGAGCCAGCGGTGGCGCAGCGCGAGCGTGATCAGGGCGGGAACCACGTCAGCCCTCGATGCTGCGCACGAGAAAAGGCTTCAGCAGGATCGCTCCGGTCCCAATCACCTGCTCGCCATCGGAAACGCCGCGCTGCACTTCGATGTCTCCGCCGTGCGCATCGCCCAGCTCCACCTCCTGCACGCGCCAGGGACCGGGTGAGCTGCGAACGAACACGTAGTCTGCCGAACCGTAGTGGATCACCGCCTCCGCGGGGACGAAGATCGCGTTGCGCGTGTCCGTGGCGAGTCCGACGTCCGCGAACATCCCCGGCTTCAGGGTGTTGCTGGGGTCGGGGATCCCGAAGAGGACTCGGAGCGTCCGCTTCTCGGGAGAAAGCATTGGAGCGAACCGCGTGACTCGCCCCGCGAAGGTGCGACCAGGGACGGCGTAGAAGCGCGCCTCGCAGCGTTGGCCCACCCGAACGAGGCTCAGCCGAGACTCGGGCACCTCGGCGACGACGATGGCGATCTCCTCGCGCGTCTCGAGGGCGAGCGGGTCGATCCCCGACTGCATCAGGATCCTCTCGGCCGCGGCGCGGTTCCGAAGGGCCACGTTCACCGCCGATTCGGCCTCGAAGACCTCCTTTTGCGTCTGGATCTGCGACTGCGCGAGATCCGCTCGCGCCGAGGCGAGCTCGCGGGCGGTCTCCGTCCCGGTTTCGACGAGCTTCTCGAGCCGTTCGTACGCTTCGCTGAAGCGCGCGACCTGGGCGGCCGCGAGCTCGCGCGTCTTGCCGAGCTGCTTTGTGGCGAACTCGACTTCGTTCTGGGCCCGCCGCCAATCGGCGTAAGCGTTGGACAGGTCGCTGCTCTGGAATTGCCACCGGTCTTGTGGGCTCGCCTCACCGGCGGAGAAGCGAGCGACCACGGCCGCCGTCACCGTCAGCAGAGCGAACGAGACCTGCTGTGTCTTCGCGCTGCGGATCTCGAGCTTCCGCTCGAGCGCGCTGCCGGCGGCGACGGCCACGAGCCGGGGACCCGCAAGTCTGGCGATCTCGCCGGTGGTCGAAAGGTCGCGCGGGCCCGGTGTCACGTGGCGGGCAGGCAGTATGACCCACAGGACGACGAGGACGGTCGCGATCGAGGCCGCGATCATCCAGACGATCCTCCAGCGTTCGGTGCGCGTCATGCGGCTCTCCTCTATTGCAGGACCGGTACGCCCGCGGCGGCGTTGAGTCGATGGAGCGCGTGCCAATACGCGGACTGAACCCGAACGTGGAGGCGCTGCGCGTCGCGCCAGGCGCGTTCGGCGTCGAGCAGCTCGAGGATCGTGCGGCCGCCCGCCTGATAGGCCGCTTCCATCCTCTCGCGCACGCTGCGGGCCGCATCGAGTTGGTCCGGGTCATCCGCGCGAACCGCGCCGGAGGCAGCGCGAAAGGCGGCCACGACCTGCTCGAGCTCCGCTCTCAACGCGGCGCGCGTCGCCTCCAGGGCGTAACGCGCCTGCCGGGCCTGGGACTTGACCTTCGCGATGTTGCCCTGGTTCCTGTCGAACAGCGGGACGCTCATCGAGACGGCCGCTTCCCACTCGCTCTGGTTGGGCGCTCCCACGGGCTCCTGGCGCTGATAGATGTAACCCAGCTGCGCTTGCAGTGTCGGAAGTCCTTGGCGTCGCTGCAAGCGCGCCTCGGCCTCCCATCGGGCCACCTGCCGCTTGAGCGAGACGACGTCCGGGCGCTGGTCCTCGGCGACGCCGGCGACCGCCTCGATGTCCGGAGGCGGGGCGGGCGCCCCGACCTCGAGCGTTCCTGCGATCCCAAAGCCCGGCTCGGCCGCGGCTCGGCCGAGCAACCCCCGGAGCGTGGCGAGAGCGCCAACCTCGGCCAGCTCCGCATTCCGGAGGTCCTGCGCCGCGGATGCCACCGCGAGCCGCGCCCGATCGACGTCGATCGGAGGAGCGCCGCCAAGCTCCAGGCGCCGCCGCGTGAGCGCCTCGACACGGTGAAGCGCGTCGAGGTCGGCGCGGACCAGCCCGAGCGTGGCGCGCGTCTCGAGAACGTCGAAGAACGCAGCGGCCACGTCGGCACGTCGCTGCCGCTGCGCATCCGCGAAGTCCGCTCCGGCGACGTCGAGGGCCCTTCGCGCGCTCTCGATCGCAGCCGTCCGCTTTCCGAACAGGATCGCGTCGAGAGGCTGCGCGAGGTCGATGCTGTACTGCGGCGGCCCGCCGGGGTTTTCGGGGGTGAAGTGACCGCGCAACTTCTGCAAGGTGGTCCCGCCCGTCAACTGTGGGTTGGGAAAGAGGGATGCCGTCGTCAAGTCGGCGCGCGCCTGGGCGACGACCTCCGCCGCCGCGCGCAGCGCGGGTCCACGGGTGAGGGCCTCTTCGATGGCCTCTGGGAGCGTAAGCGGATGCGACTCGACGGGGAAGGACTCCGTCGCTCTCGGCGCGAGAACGGATGGCTTCGCCGCCGAAAGAGGCGGTGGATCGTATTCGGCAACCGTCCGGCAAGCCACGGGCAAGAAGGCCACGACTCCCAGCCACGCCCGAGTGCGCAGACGGCTCCACGGACGTCGCCCGCTTTCCAAGCCGCCCATCTGATCCACGCGAGCCTCCTCCCGGATCCTCACCCCCACCACCGTCGCCGGCCAGCGACGATCTCGTCCGACCCGCTACGATCCGGACGGCGGAGTGTAGACGACGTCAAGTGAAAACGGGTGGAAGACTTCCTGAAGGAATCTTCAGGCTTCGTCAGCGCTTCGCTGCCGCCAGCCGGCTCCAGGCGATGTGAAGATGGTGCCCCTCGTGCAGGCAGAACGCCTCGAGCCAGCCCACGACCGACAACGGACCCAGCGTGGGGTGCGTCGCCCTTCGACGAAGCTGAGCCTCCGACAGGCCGCGGACGACGCCCAGAAGCTCACCGCGCAGCGCCTGTAAGCGGGTCAAGACCTCCCGCGTGGGGAGTGCCGCCCAGATCGGCCATTCCGTATCCTCTTCGGCCCGGTATTCCGGCAGGTGTGGCCCATCCTCTCGGAGGATCCGGCGGAGGCGGTCGAGCAGGACCTCGTGCATGCGGGCCAGGTGCGCGATGTGGTCGTGGGCCGACCATGCGCCCTGGGTGCCCCGAGCGGTGATCGCCTGTTCAGGCGCGTCCGCCAGGACGGTGGCCACCGCGTCCAACTGACTGCTGAGCCGGCTCCAAATCGACTGACTGAGCATCGCGCACCTAGTGCCGTTCCAACTTGATGGACCTACGATGATCTCGAAGATTGGAGTTGGGATGCCGCATCGACACTCGCGCCAAGCTCGGCGCGAAAAGTTGGAACGGCACTAGATGAAGGCCACTTCCTGCGTGGCCCCGGCCTGCCCGCCCACTCATCCCCGATGCGCCCTCAAGTCGAGCACGCGACGGTTGAAGATCTGGTGAATCCTTCCTGAAGGCTTCTTCAGGCTCGGCGACGCCCGACCGGCCCGTCCGGCACAGTGGTAGCCTACGAGCGAATACGATGCGGCTGCTCCTGGTCGAGGACGACAAGAAGGCGGCTCGTGTGCTGACCCGCGGCTTCCTCGAAGAGGGCTTCATCGTCGACGTTGCCCACTCGGGCGATGTCGGAGACGAGCTGGCAACCGCCAACCGCTACGACGTCGTCGTCCTCGACTGGCTCCTGCCGCGGAAGGACGGCCTGGCCGTGTGCCGCGACCTGCGTGGCCGCGGCGTCCGGACGCCCATCCTGATGCTCACCGCCCGCGACTCCCTGCCCGACCGGGTGTCGGGTCTGGACAGCGGAGCCGACGACTACCTGACCAAGCCATTCGCGTTCGAGGAGCTGCTCGCCCGGATCCGGGCGCTGCTCCGACGCTCCGAGCTGACCCGGCCTCCGGTGCTCAAGGTCGCCGACCTCACGCTGGACCCGGTGACTCACCGCGTGACGCGAAGCGGCGTGGAGATCGGCCTCACCCCCAAGGAGTACGCGATCCTGGAAACGCTGATGCGCCACGCGGGCCAGGTCGTGACGCGCACCCGCATCGGCGAGTCGGTCTGGACCGACAACCCCGAGGAGCTCGCGAACCTGGTGGACGTCCACGTGAGCCACTTGCGCCGTAAGATCGATCAGCCCGACCGCCCGGTCCTCATCCATACGGTGCGGTCGCGAGGCTTCCGGCTCGGCGGGACCGGGGAATGAAGCGGCTCAGCTTCCGGAGCCGGCTGTCCGTATGGCACACGGCGGCGGTGGCGTGCTTCCTCGCGGTGGCCGCGTTCGCCGGCCATTGGGCCCTCGCCAGGCTCGTGCTGGGCCAGCTCGACGCCGCCCTCGTGGCACTTGCGGAGACCGAGGCCTCGGCCCTCGAGGTCGACCCTCGCCATCCCGTCCACGTGCACGAGTTCGCGCCGGGAAGCACCCCCCCGTCGTTGGTGAGGCTCGACCGGTTCGTCCAGATCGTGGACCTGGACGGCAACGTCCTCGCCCGGAGCGCCAACCTCGGCACGGCGCGCCTGCCCGCACCCGAGGCGATGCTCGAGCGGCTTCGCGCGGGCCAGGTCGTCTTCGAGACCTTCGAGGACTTCGGGGAAGAGCCGATCCGCGTGGCCGCGCTCCCCATCAGGGCCGGGGGAGCGAGCTACGCCGTAGAGGTGTCCGGCTCCCTCGACGATGCCTACGGCGTGCTGGGCGCCGGGCGCTGGGTCTTCCTCGGGTTGTCGCTCGTGCTGCTCGTCTGCGTCGCCGCGACGAGCGTCTCCTTCGCTCGGCGCGCCCTGCAGCCGGTCGACCAGATCGTGGCCCACGCCCGCCGGATCGGCGAGTCGAGCCTGCGCGAACGGCTCCCGCACCCGGGAAGCCAGGACGAGCTCGGGCGCCTCATCGACACGCTCAACGCCATGCTCGCCCGCGTCGAGCGGGGCGTGGAAACGCAGCGGCGGTTCACCGCCGACGCGTCGCACGAGCTGCGCTCGCCTCTCTCCCGGCTGCGGGCGGAGATCGAAGTCACGCTGCGGCGGCCCCGGGACGCCGGCGAGTACGAGGAGACCCTCCGGTCCTGCCTGGAGGAAGTGGAGCGGCTCTCGCAGCTCACGGAAGAGCTGCTCACCCTCGCCCACCTGGACGCCGATGAGAAGCCCGGGCGGGAAGCGCCCGCCGTTCCGCTCCTCCCGATCGTGGACGACGCGGTACGGAGGCTCGGACCCCAGGCCCGCCGCTGCGAGGTTCGTCTGCTCGTCGAGCCGCCAGGGTCGTCTCCCGCGGTGAAGGTCGGGCCCACGGCCGTGGGCCTGGCCCTGACGAACATCCTCGACAACGCGGTCAAGTTCTCCTCCGCGGGTGGGGAGATCAGGGTGGGCGTCTCCACGGATGGAGCGGAAGCCCTGATCGAGGTGAGCGACAATGGCCCCGGCGTCGCGCCCGACGAGCTGCCCCGGCTCTTCGACCGCTTCCACCGGGGCACCGCGGCCCGCGCCGGCGATGCGCCCGGATTCGGTCTGGGCCTCGCGATATCCAGGGCCGTGATCGAGAGGCAGGGCGGGAGCATCTCGGCCGAGAGTGCATCCGGCGGCGGAGCCCGGTTCAGCATCCGGCTGCCGCTCGCGGGCTGATCCGCGTCATTCCAGGCTCAGGGAGTGAGTGGCCTCGCGGTAGGTGACCAGCTCACCGAAGCGTCCCCAGTTGACCAGCGTCTCGAAGATGCGCGCGGCATCCTCGCGCGGCAGGCGCTGCTGGATCTCGCGAATCACCTCGTCCCCGCTCACCTCGCCGCCCCGGGCTTGCAGCATCTCCCACACCATGCGGAAGAGCGCGAGCCTCATGAGCTGAGCCCTCCACAGCCGCTTGCGCTCCTCCATGCCCGCGCGGATGAATCGCTGGCCGAGCGGGGTGAACCGGACGAACCGCTGCGGCGTGTCCACGAGCTCGAGCATCTCGGCCGCCTTGACGGTGGCGAGGACCTCGACGAACGTGCCGCGCGTGTCATGGGCAAGCTGATAGAGATCGCAGGTGCCCCCTTGCGTGTCGAGGTATTCGAGCAGCCCGAGGATGTCGATGGCGTTCGTCGCCGGGATCGGCTCCATGGGCGACGATGCCGGCGAGGCGGCGGCCGCGGGGGAGGCGGCGGCCGTCGGCGCCTCGGCGAGCTCCGCGCTGATCACGATGTCACGGAGGTGGTCGAGCAGCGCCGTGAAGTCCAGCGAGCGCGCGTCGCGCGGCCGGGGCAGCGTGTTGTCCACGATCGTGCGGATGCGGCCGGGATTGGCCGACATCACGACGATGCGGTCGGCCATGTACGCCACCTCGCTGATGTCGTGGCTCACCATCATGATCGAGCTGGGGTTGCGCTCGCGGTCGTCCCAGATGTCGAGCACCTCGGCCCGCAGGGCCTGCGCGGTCAAGGCGTCCACCTGGCTGAACGGCTCGTCCATCAGCAGCATCTCGGGGTCCACCACGAGCGCGCGAGCCATGCCGACACGCTGCTTCATGCCCCCCGACAGCTCGCGCGGATAAGCGTCGCGAAAGCCCTCCAGGCCGACCTTGCCGATCGCGCCGCGCGCCTTCTCCCGGGCCGCCACCTCGTCGAGCCCCAGCGGACGCAGCACCTTGGCCACGTTGGCCTCCACGGTGAGCCACGGGAAGAGCGCGAAGCTCTGGAACACCATCGCCATTCCGGGGTTCAGGCCGGCCAGCGCCCGCCCGTGGTAGAGGACCTCGCCGACGGTGGGCGCGATGAGGCCGGCCACGATGCGGAGGATCGTGGACTTCCCGCAGCCTGAAGGGCCCAGCAGGCAAAGCACCTCGTTGGCGCGGATGTCGAGGGTGATGTCTTCCAGCACGTGGAGCGGGCGGCCTCCGCCGCGGTCGAACGATTTGCCGACGCCCCTCAGCTCGCAGATCGTCGGCTCGGCCACGGCCCTACCTCGTCAGCGAGAACCTCGTCGACGCGAGCAGGTAGCAGCGGCGCCAGACGAGGCGGTTGAAGGCGACGACGACCAGCGACATCACGAGGACGGCCGCGGCCAGCTCGATGAACTGGGCGCGCTCCGCGGCCCGGCTGACGGTGGCCCCGAGGCCGAAGGTCGTCAGGGTGGCCCCCCGGTAGGTGACGTACTCGGCGACGATGCTCGCGTTCCACGCGCCGCCGGCCGCGGTCACCCAGCCCGTGACGAGGTAGGGAAACACGGCCGGGAGGTAGAGCGTCCAGAAGCGGTCGCGCCGCGGCATGCGGAACGCCACCGCCGCCTCGCGGAGATCCGAAGGCACCGAGCTCGCCCCGGCGATCACGTTGAAGAGGATGTACCACTGCGTTCCCAGCAGCATCAGCACGATGCTTCCCACGCCGAGGCCGATGCCGGAGGCGTGGAACACCGCGATCGCCACCGGGAAGAGCATCGGCGCCGGGAACGAGGCCATCACCTGGGCGACGGGCTGGAGCGCGCGCGAGAGGCGGGGGGAAAGGCCGATGCCGAGGCCGACGGGGACCGTCCACGCGGTGCCGACCGCGGTCGAGATCAGCACGCGGCCCAGCGTCGCCAGCGCGGCCAACCCGAGGATCGACCAGTGCGACCACGGCAGCTGCGAGAGAAGCCGAAGGAGCCGGATCGAGCCCCAGGCCACGCCGGCGGCGAGCGCGAGCAGCGCGGCCGTCGGCAGCAGGGCGAGCCGCCGGGCGGGTAGCGACCCGCGGGGGGCCGCGTTCATGGCCGGCTTTCCCGCGAAGGCGGCACGACGCTGGGCGCGGCGGCGGCGGAGGTGGGCGATCCGCCTCAGGAGCTTCGACCGCTGCACGAGGTCCAGGAACCAGCTGTGCGAGACCTCGGCGGCCGAGGTCTCCTCCACGCGGAACCGCTGGGCCCAGACGACCACCGGTCGCCACAGGAACTGATCGAGGGCCACGATCATCGCCATCATCGCCAGGACGGCGAGGACCATCGCCCGCGTATCGCCCTCGTGCACGGCGACGCTCATGTAGGAGCCCAGCCCGGGGAGCCGGAAGTCGTGATCCCCGAGCCGGAAGGCTTCGGTGATCATCAGGAAGAACCACCCGCCGGCCATGCTCATCATGCTGTTCCACACGAGACCCGTGGTGCCGAAGGGCAGCTCCACCCACTTGAAGCGCTGCCACCAGTCGAACCGGTAGACGACGGACGTTTCCTTGATGTCCTGGGGCACCGACTTGAGCGAGTGATAGAAGCTGAAGGTCATGTTCCAGGCCTGGCCGGTGAAGATCATGATGATGGCCGCGAGCTCGAGGCCGACGTTGCTGCCCGGGAAGAGCGCCACCAGGGCGAGCACGAGACCCGGCATGAAGCCGAGCACCGGGATGCTCTGGAGGATGTCCAGGAGCGGGACCAGGACCCTCTCCGCGCGGCGGTCCTTGGCCGCCCAGTACCCGTAGACGAGCGTGAAGAGGAGCGAGACGAGGTACGCGGCGAGCCCGCGGGACATCGAGAAGAAGGTGTAGGTGGGCAGGGCGCGAGGGGACAGGTCGATCTCGATCGACGGGCGCGCGACGCCCGTCCACTCGCGCCCGAACTCGAGGAGGCCGAACAGCGCGGCGCAGAGGCCCGTGACCAGGACGACGTCCACCCAGAGTCCGCGCCGGAACGGCCGCGTCAGCGAGTTGGCCTGCCACCACGCCCTCGTGCCCAGGCGGTCGAGCAGGCGAAGGCGCGACCGGACGGGGACCCTCATCCGCGGGGCGCGAACGCCGAGCAATCCACGAGCAAGGCGATAGTCAAGGACAGCGGGTCTCCCGTGGAGAAGCCACACTGGATGGAGGGCCCACCCAGCTCCGAGCTCGGCAGGAGCATGTACGGTCTCGTCTGAAGATATCCTGAAGACGACTGGCTTCACGACCCTCGGGCCCGACGAACGACGTGAGAGAGAAGCCGCAGTGGGCCGATGCGGCGCTCGTAGTCTTCCGCGGTATCGATGCCCACGACGCAGCCTGCGTCACCCGGGATGTGTACCACCCACTCGGGACGGTCGGCGAGGACGGCGCGGGCGCCGCGGCCGGGAGAGGCCTCCCGCAGGGCGGCCCAGACCGGGCGGGCGAAGCCGCCCGGGTGGCCCCGCCGGCCGCCGTAGGACGGAACGGCGACGAGCGCTCCCGCGGCCAGCGCGGCCACCACCGCGTCCGTGGTGGCGGGAGACGCGAACGGGTGGTCCACGGGGTGCAGCAGCACCGCGTCGGCCCCCCGCGCGTCCGCGGCGTCGAGCCCGAGGATCACCGATCCCAGCATCCCGTCGTCGGGGCGCGGGTTCACGACGAGCGCCACCCCGGGCGGCAGGCCCGCCTCCCCCTCGACCCTCCGCGCCCGGTGGCCGATGACCGCGACCACCGCCGCCACTCCCGGGCGGTCGAGGCCGCGCGCCACGTGAGCGAGGAAGGTCGTCCCGCCGATGGGCAGGAGCGCCTTCGGAGCGCCGATCCGCCGCCCGGCGCCCGCTGCGAGCACGACCGCCACCACGCGCACGGGCCCATTGAACCACGGACTTCGCGGTATCATGCCGGCTTCGCGACGCCGGGGCTGCGCGGGAGCGTCGTCGAGAGGGCGATGAAACAGAAGCACCTGCTGTCGCTGAAGGACTACTCCCGGGCGGACATCGAAGAGATCTTCGACCTCGCCCGCAAGATGAAGTCCCGCCCCCGCGACTACCGGAAGGCCCTCGACGGCAAGACGCTGGCGATGATCTTCCAGAAGCCCTCGACGCGGACCCGCGTGTCTTTCGAAGTGGGGATGTTCCAGCTCGGCGGCCACGCCCTCTTCCTCGGGGCGGACGCGATCCAGCTCAACCGCGGGGAGACGGTGCCCGACACGGCCCGGGTGCTCTCCCGGTTCGTGGACGGCATCATGGCGCGGGTGTTCGCCCACCAGGACATCCTCGACCTCGCGCGGCACGCCACCGTACCCGTGATCAACGGTCTCTCGGACCTGCTCCATCCTTGCCAGGCCCTCGCGTCGTACTTCACGCTCCTCGAGCGGCGCGGAAGCCTCGAGGGGCTCAAGCTCGCCTACGTGGGCGACGGCAACAACGTGTGCCATGAGCTGATGATCGGGGCGGTGAAGCTCGGGATCGCGATGTCGGTGGCCTCGCCCTCCGGCTACGAGCCCAACCAGCTCATCGTCAAGAGCTCGGCCCGCGACGCGCAGAAGGCCCGTACCCCGGTGCCGGAGGTGACGAGCGATCCGCGCGAGGCGGTGAATGGGGCGGACGCCGTCTACACCGACGTCTGGACCTCCATGGGCCAGGAGGAGGAGGGCGAGGCCCGCGCCGCGGCCTTCGAAGGCTACATCGTGGACGCGGCCCTGATGTCCCGCGCCAAGCCCGACGCCGTCTTCATGCACTGCCTGCCCGCGCACCGCGGAGAAGAGGTCGCCGCCGAGGTGATGGACGGTCCGCAGTCGGTCGTGTTCGACGAGGCGGAGAACCGCCTCCACGTGCAGAAGGCCCTCATGGCGCTGCTCATGGGCCAACCCCAGGCGTAGAAAGTACTGAACCTTAAGTACTTAGCGGACCTGGTCGCGATCACTGACTCACTGCCCGGACGCGTGAGATCCTCCCCCCGCGGCTCTGGAGGATCGTGCGCGATGACGCGCGCACCTTCCCAGAGTGCCGTGCGGAAGAAGACCCGTCGAGGGCAAGGGTATGAACCGAATCGTCGCACGCTACCAGGACGGCCACGTCCTGAAGGGGTTCACCAACGATTTCCTGCCGGCCAAGGACCACTTCCACCTGTTCGCCGACGATCACGCCGGCACCAAATCGACCGACGTTCACGTGCCGGAGCTGAAGGCCCTCTTCTTCGTCAGGACCTTCGAGGGTGACCCTCAGCACCACAAGAGCAACGAGACCCCGGAAGGCGCCCCGCTGCCCGGGCGGCGCATAAGGGTCGTCTTCAAGGACGGAGAAGTGATGGTGGGAACGACGCAGGGCTACGACCGGAACCGCCCCGGCTTCTTCGTGGTCCCGGTCGACCCCGCCTCGAACAACGAGCGGTGCTTCGTCGTTGCCGCGGCCACCACGGCGGTGGCCTTCCGCTAGACCGGTCCCGGCTCAGGCCATCGTGGCTTCGCGGCTCGTCATCACCCGGAGGGCGTCCCGGACCTCGCGGCGGTCGACGTCGTCGTGGACGGCGACGCGGCCGATCGCGAGCGGCAGCACGAACGTGAGCCGGCCGCTCTTGACCTTCTTGTCCCGGCCGACCGCATCGAGGATGGCCTGGGAGGAGATGTCCGACACGCGCGGCCGCGGGCCGAGGTGGTCGACGGCGGCCGCGACGACGTCGAAGCCCTCGTCCGGCAGCAGCCCCCGGCGGCGCGCGATCCAGGCGGCGCCCACGAGCCCCCAGCCCACCGCCTCGCCGTGCGTGAAGCGGCGGTACCCCGTCACCGACTCCAGGGCGTGGCCGAGAGTGTGGCCGAGGTTCAGCACGCGCCGCAGGCCGTCCTCCCGCTCGTCCTTCTCGACGATGCCGACCTTCACCCCGCATGCGGACGCGACGGCGTTCTCGACGTCGGACCGGCTCCAGCCCTTCAGCTGCGCCGGCGCCCTGCGCATGGCCTGGAAGAGCCCGCGGTCGGCGATCACCCCGCACTTGAGCGCCTCGTAGGCGCCGCTGCGGAGCTGGCGGGCGGGCAGCGTCTCCAGGAAAGCGCAGTCGGCGATGACCGCCTTGGGCTGGTGGAACGCGCCGATGAGGTTCTTGGCGCGCGGGTGGTTGATGCCCGTCTTGCCGCCCACCGAGCTGTCGACCATCGCGAGCAGCGTCGTCGGCAGTTGCACCCAGAGCACGCCACGCATGTAGGTCGCGGCGGCGAAGCCGGCCAGGTCCCCGACGACGCCGCCCCCGAAAGCGATCACCAGGCCGTCCCGCCCCAGGCCCGCCTTCAGGAACGCGTCGTGGACCGAGTTCAGCGTGCGCCGGTCCTTGTGGCGCTCGCCGTCCGGGATGAGCAGGCGGGTGAACGGACCCAGCGTCTGCAGCGCCTTCTCGACCTTCGCGCCGTGCCGCGACCAGACCCGGCGGTTCGACACCACGACGGTCTTCCGCCCCGCGAGGGGAGCGAGGAGCCGGGGCAGGGACGCCGTGAGCCCGTGTCCGATGGCGATCGGGTAGCTGTTCGGGCCCAGGTCGACCGATATCTCGATCATTCAAGCGAGCATAACACCTCCTCCACGCCCTCCGCGGTCGATTCGCGGCGTTATCGCAGCCACCCCGGCAGCGCCCGCTCGCGGCGCGCCCGGTCCTCGAAGCGAGACTCGGTCTCGCGGATGCGCTCTTCGAGGAGGTGGAGCCGGCGCTCCAGCGTCACGCGCTGCGGATCGCCGGCCATGCCGCGGCGGGGCGGCTGGCGGCGGCGCTCTTCGATCCGCAGCCGCAATTCCGCGGCGCGCTCGCGCAGCGGCCGCAGCCGGTCACGAAGGCGCTCGGCCTCCCGGCGCCAGTACTCCTCGCCGCGCACGCGGCGCGGGGAAGCCGGCGCGTCGCCGCCGGCCGCCGCGACCGGCTTCGAGTTCACGCCGGTCTGGTCGCGGTACGGCGACACCCGCTGGAGGTCTTCGTTGGTATAGAGGGGAACCGGCTTCTTCGGGCCACCGTCGTCGTCACCGAGGGCGGAAGCCCCCGCCGCGCTGGCGCACGCGAGCGCCAGCAGACACCTCAGCATCGTCTTCACGTTGCGGTCCTTTCGGGAGAGACGATGGGAGAGGGCGGGACGCGGCCCGCGAGGCCGCGCGAACCGTACCACCGCGGCGTCCGCCGAGTCAAGGCGATGCTAGAATCGCGCTTTTGAGCTCTCCATCCATGAACGACACCGACGACATCCTCCGCACCGACTTCCTCGTCCTCGGCTCGGGCATCGCGGGCTTGCGGGCGGCGGTGGGCCTGTCCCGCCACGGCGCCGTCCTGGTCGTGACGAAGGACCAGCCGAGCGAGAGCAACACCGGCTATGCGCAGGGGGGCGTGGCGGTCGCGATCGGCGACGACGACGACACGCAGCTGCATCTGGACGACACCGTGCGGGCGGGAGCCGGAATCGTCTCGGGCGCGGCGGCGCGGGTGCTCGTGGAGGAGGGTCCCGAGCGCATACGCGAGCTGGCGGCCTGGGGGGCCCGTTTCGATCGCGAAGCGGGCCGCTACCACTTCACCCGCGAAGGCGCGCACTCCCGCAACCGGGTCCTGCACGCGCTCGGCGACGCGACCGGATGGGAGATGGTGCGGGCGCTGCTCGACAAGGCGCACCGTACGGAGGCCATTGCGGTGCGCTCTTTCGCGTGCTCCACCGACCTTCTCGTCCGGGAGGGAAGCGTGGCGGGATGCCGCTTCCTCGACGAGCGAGGCAGGGAAACGACCGTGCTCGCCCGCGCGACGCTGCTCGCCACCGGCGGCGCCGGCCGCGTCTTCGCGGAGACGACCAACCCTCCGGTGGCGACCGGCGACGGAGTGGCCATGGCCCTGCGGGCGGGGGGCGCGCTGCTCGACATGGAGTTCGTCCAGTTCCATCCGACGGCGCTGGCGGTGGAAGGGGCGCCGCGGTTCCTCGTCTCCGAGGCGGTGCGGGGAGAAGGCGCCTACCTCCGCAACGCCGCCGGCGAGCGCTTCACCGCCGAGCTGGCCGCGCGCGACCAGGTCGCGCGCGCGATCCTCCGGGAGAACCGCGAGGGCCGGGGTCCGGTGACGCTGGACCTGAGCCACCTCGATCCCGAGCGTGTGCGCGCGCGTTTTCCCCGGATCGTCGCGACCTGCCGGCGGTACGGCGTCGATCCCACTCGTGAGCCGGTACCCGTCACACCCGCCGCGCACTACGTGATGGGCGGCGTGGCCACCGACCTCCACGCCCGCTCCTCGCTGCGCGGTCTCTACGCGGCGGGGGAGGTGGCGGGAACGGGCGTGCACGGAGCCAACCGCCTGGCCAGCAACTCGCTGCTCGAAGGGCTCGTCTTCGGCGCCCGCGCCGCGGAAGCGATGGCCGCGGACGGCAATGAGCCCGTTACCCCTCTCCCGGGAAGGGAGAGGGGTAAGGGTGAGGGTCAAGGCCAGCACCAAAGAAGCAGAGAGGAAGCTTCCCTCGGCTCCCTTCGCGAGGAGCTCCAGCGCCGCTGCTGGCAGGCGCTGGGCCTCGAGCGCGACGCGGCGTCCCTCGCCACCCTCCAGGGGTGGCTCGACGCGTGCCGCGCCGAGGCCCCGGCCCGCCCTTCGGATCGGGCGGCGGCCGAGGACCGCAACCTGCTCGACGTGGCCTGGGCCATGGCCGCCTGCGCGCGGTTCCGTGAGGAGAGCCGGGGCAGCCACTACCGCACCGACTTCCCGCGTCCGGACGAACGCTTCCGCGGCCACACGCTTCTCGAGGCCGGCGCTCCCCGCCTCGTGGACGTGGAGACGCCCATCGCCGAGGGCGCGCGGTGCTGAAGCGGCTCGTGTCCCTCGGCGGCGCGGGGACGGCCCTCTGGACGTTCCCCTGCATGCTCGCTTCCGCGTTCGTCATCGCGTGGGGCGCGGAGGTCGCGCAGTTCTTCATGAGCCAGGGGCTGGCCCTCGCCATCCTCGCCTGGCTCCAGATCCTGCCCGAGTTCGCGGTGGAGGCCGACATCGCCTGGCGGCAGAACGTCGTCAACATGACCGCCAACTTCACGGGGAGCATCCGCCTGCTCGTGGGCCTCGGATGGCCGATGATCTACGTGGTGGCCAGCCTCGCCCACCGCCGGCAGACGGGCCAGTGGCTGAGCGCAATCGTGCTCGAGCCCGACCACTGCGTCGAGGTCGTCGGGCTTCTCGTCCCCATCGTCTATTTCGCCCTGGTCTGGTGGAAGGCGTCGCTCACGGTGTACGACGGCGTCATCCTCACCGTGCTCTACCTGGCCTACCTCTTCGTGGTCAACCGGATGCCGCCCAAGGACCACGAGGAGGCGGAGGAGCTCGACGCCGTCCCCCGCGCGATCATGGGCCTGCGGCCCGGCCTGCGCGGCGTCGCCATCGCGGCGACGTTCGTGGGCGGGGGAGTCATCCTTTACCTGGTGGCGCATCCGTTCGTGGACAGCCTGATGGCCCTGGCGGTGACGGTCGGCATCAGCGAGTACGTCTTCATCCAGTGGGTGGCGCCCTTCCTGTCGGAGTTCCCGGAGTTCCTCTCCGCCTTCCGGTGGTCGCGGACCGTCCGGCACGCGCCGATGGCGCTCATGAACGTCGTGTCGTCCAACATCAACCAGTGGACGGTGCTGGCGGGGATGATCCCGGTCGTGTACAGCCTCAGCCTCGGCCATCTGGCCGCGGTCCCCTTCGACGGCATGCACCGGCAGGAGATCCTCCTCACCATCCTGCAATCGCTCCTGGGCATGGTGCTCCTCATGAACATGCGGTATTCCTGGTGGGAGGCCCTGGTGCTCTTCGGGCTGTGGTTCGTCCAGTTCTGCGTCCCCTCCCTGCGCGTCGCGGTGATCGACGTCTACGCCGTGCTCATCGTGCTGGGGATCGGGCAAGCCTTCTTCGGCCGGCGCCGCTTCGAGGCCTTCACCGTGTTCGGCGAGCGCTGGCGGCAGCGCGTCTTCCCGTCGGCCACCGCCTGAGCCCGCGACTCCGCTCCCGCCCATGACCGAGCCCACGCTCTTCCCCTTCGCCGATTACTGGTGGCTCTACGGCGCCTTCGCGGCGTTCGTGGGGGTGCTCCTCTTCCTGGACCTGGGCGTCTTCCACCGCAAGGAGCACGCGGTGACGTTCCGGGAAGCGGGGATGTGGACGGCGGTGTGGGTCGTCCTCGCGATGGCCTTCGACCTCGGGCTCTACCTCTACCTCCGCCATCGGTTGCCCCACGACCCGCGCCTGCTCGCCATCGAGGGCTTCGACGCGCTGGCCACGGCCCGCACCGCCGCCCTCGAGTTCCTGGCCGGCTACGTGGTGGAGTACTCGCTCTCGGTCGACAACATCTTCGTGTTCGTCGTCGTCCTCTCGTACTTTGCCGTGCCCGCCCACCTGCAGCACCGGGTGCTCTTCTTCGGGATCCTGGGCGCCCTCGTCTTTCGCGCGATCTTCATCGCGCTCGGCGCCGCCCTGCTGCAATACAACTGGGTGACGTGGCTCTTCGGAGGCTTTCTCATCGTCACCGGGGTGCGGATGATGTTCGCCAAGGACAAGGGCGTGGAGCCCGAGGAGAACTTCGTCATCCGTGCGTTCCGGCGCATGGTGCCCGTGACCTCGGAGACGCACGGCCGGAGCTTCTTCGTGCGCGTCGGCGGCCGGCGGCATGCGACGCCGCTCTTCGTGTCCCTGCTCGTGCTGGAGATGACCGACATCGTGTTCGCCGTCGACTCGGTGCCCGCCATCTTCGCGCTCACCGACGAGCCCTTCATCGTCTTCAGCTCGAACATCTTCGCCATCCTGGGCCTGCGCAGCCTGTACTTCCTCCTCAAGGGCGCGGTCGACAAGTTCCACCTCCTGAAGTACGGTCTGGGCGTGGTGCT
>Ga0070706_100003004_pt1 | contig 16717 bp, 17 predicted proteins | sample KBSK5501metaG_FD_65476 | JGI IMG/M metagenome (GOLD analysis project Ga0070706, IMG submission 65476) | Corn, switchgrass and miscanthus rhizosphere microbial communities from Kellogg Biological Station, Michigan, USA - KBS K5-50-1 metaG | ecosystem: Host-associated > Plants > Roots >...
CGAACATGCTGGCCGTCGGCGTGCCCGAGCAGCCGGACGCGCACCTGTCCCCCGCCGACGACGGGGGGCTCGCGTACAACCGGCCGCCGCGGCTGATGCCGTCCGGCCGGCCCCGCCGGATCGAGGTGCCGGCCGAGCCGAAACGCGGCGACAAGGTACGCCTGCAACTGCTCAGCGCGGTGATTCCGCTGGTCCTGGGCCTCGTCATGGTCAAGGTGCTGCACTCCTGGGCCTTCGCGGCCTTCATGCTGCTCAGCCCGGTCATGATCGTCGGCCAGTGGATCAGCGACCGCCGGGCTGGGCGGACCTCCCACGCGAAGGCCATGCGGACCTACCGCGAGCGGATGACCCAGTTGCGGTACGCGATGGACGCCGAGCGCGCCGCCGACGAGGCCGACCGTCGCGACGCCGCCCCGGACCCGGCGCAGGTCCTGCTGACGGCCACCGGACCGCGGCGCCGGCTCTGGGAACGCCGCGCTGACGATCCGGATTTTCTTGATCTGCGGATCGGGCTCGCCGATCTGCCCGCGCATATTGAGCTGATCCCGGAGAAAGGCGCCGCTATCGACGCAGAGCTGCCTGCGGCACCTGATTCCCGCGCGGTTCCCGTTGTGCTTCCCATGCCTGATCTTGGGGTGGTCGGGCTCTGCGGGGCGCGCGCGGCATCACGCGGCCTGGCGCGGTGGCTGGTCGCCCAGGCCGCCGCGCTGCACAGCCCGCGGGACCTGTCCATCGTGCTGCTGACCGCCGACCCGGCGGCCGCCGCGGACTGGGACTGGGTCAGGTGGCTGCCGCACTGCGCGCCCCGGCTCGGCGAGGATTGCGTCGCGCTGGTCGGGACCGACACAGGCTCGGCGGCCCGCCGGGTCGCGGAACTCGCCAGCCTGGTGGCGCAGCGAGGCGCGATGGGCAGCGGCGCGCGCGGCGGGGCGCTGCCGGACCTGGACGCGGGCAGCGACGCGGGACACGCGGTCCTGGTCGTTCTGGACGGCGCCCGCGCGCTGCGCCGCATCCCGGGCATGCCGCAGGTACTCGGCCATGGCCGGGCGGTGGGGGTGCATGCGATCTGCATCGACGACTCCCAGCGGCAGTTGCCGGAGGAATGCTCCGCCGCGATCTCCTGGGACGCGGCGCAGCCGAGCCAGGTGATCATGCAGGGCGGCGGGCTCGACACGCTCCCTGCGGTGCTCGCCGACCAGGTCAGCCCGGCGTGGGCCGACCGGATGGCCCGGGCGCTCGCCCCGGTGCGCGACGTGAGCAGGGACGACGGAGACGCCGCGATCCCGGCCGCCGCCCGGTTGCTCGACGTGTTGCGCCTGCCCGACCCCAGCCCGGACGCTATCGCCCACCGTTGGGAGCGTGGCGGGCGGACTACCGCGGTCCCGATCGGCATCGGCGCGGACGGGCCGTTCGTCGTCGACCTGCGAGCGGACGGCCCGCACGCGCTGGTCGCCGGCACTACCGGGGCGGGCAAGTCCGAGCTGCTGCAGACGCTGATCGCGTCGCTGGCCGTGGCCAACCGGCCGGACGCGATGACGTTCGTGCTCATCGACTACAAGGGCGGCAGCGCGTTCGCCGACTGCGGCAGGCTGCCGCACACGGTGGGCGTGGTCAGCGACCTCGACGGCCACCTGACCGAGCGGGCTCTCGCGTCCCTGTCCGCCGAGCTGAAACGGCGCGAGGAGATCCTGCTGCACGCGGGCACCAAGGACATCGAGGACTACTGGGACGCCCGCCGCTCGGATCGCCACCTGGAGCCCCTGCCCAGGCTCGTCCTGATCATCGATGAGTTCGCGTCGCTCGTGGCCGAACTCCCTGACTTCGTCGCCGGCCTGGTCGGCATCGCCCAGCGGGGCCGGTCCCTGGGCGTGCACCTGATCCTGGCCACCCAGCGCCCGGCGGGCGTGGTGAGCGCCGATATCCGGGCCAACACCAACCTGCGGATCGCGCTGCGGGTCACCGACGCCGAGGAATCGGCCGACGTGATCGACGACCCGAGCGCGGCGTGGATCGCGAAATCGACACCCGGCCGGTGCTACGTCCGCTCGGGCGCGGCGAGCCCGGTGCCGGTGCAGTCGGCCAGAATCGGCGGCCGGCGGCCTGGCGCGGGGCCAGCGGGGGGATCCACCCAGGTGATCCAGGTGCCGTGGCCGGGCCTCGGCAGGCCGCTGCCAGTGGCCGCTGATGCGGGTGCTGGCGGCATGGCGGCGGCTTGGTCGGATGGGCCGGACATGGCGACCGACCTGTCGGTGCTTGTCGATGCCATCAGGGGGGCGGCCGCCTCGCTTGGCCTGCCGGCCCAGCGGAGCCCGTGGCTGGCGCCGCTGCCGGACGCGGTCACCCAGGATGCGCTGCCACCCGCGGCGGCCGCGGCGGCCGGGGGGGCCGGGGGGGCCGGGGGGGCCGGGCACGACATTCCGCCGCTGGCCTACGGCCTGACCGACCTGCCGGCCCGGCAGGCCCGTGAGCCGCTCACCCTGGATCTGGCGCACGGCGGGCATGTGGTGGTGGCGGGCGCGGCCAGGTCGGGCAGGTCCACTGTGCTGCGCACGATCGCCGGGGCCGCGGCCCAGGAGTCCCCGGCCGACCTGCACATCTACGGCATCGACTGCGGAACGGGCGCGCTGCTCCCGCTGGCCGGGCTGCCGCACTGCGGCGCGGTGGTCTCGCGCGACCAGCAGGACCGGATGGAACGGCTGCTCGCGACCCTGCGCGGTGAGATCCAGCGCCGCCAGCAGTTGTTCGCGGCGCACGGGTTCGCGGGGCTCGCGGAGCAGCGGGCCGCGGCCCCGGCGGAGGCGAAACTGCCGTGGATGCTGCTGCTGTTCGACTGGTGGGAGGGCTACCTGGCCGCGTTCGAGCAGTATGACTACGGCCGGCTGATCGAATCGCTGCTGCAGATCCTCCGCGAAGGGCCGGCGGTCGGCCTGCGCTGCGTGGCGACCACCGACCGGGCGGCGCTGATCGGCCAGGTCTCCACGGTATTCGACCGGCGGCTGGTGCTGCGGCTGACCGACGTCGGGGACGCGGCGTACGCCGGCCTGGTGCCGCGGACCATGCCCGCGCACCAGCCGCCGGGCCGGGTGGTGTTCCTCGCGGGGACCCAGGCCCTGGAGGCGCAGGTCGCCCTGCTCGATTCCGACCCCTCCGGGCAGTCCCAGGTGGCCGCGATCCGGCGGCTCGGCGAGCGGGCCAGGGACAAGTACGGGCCGTCGCCACGAGGGCAGCGCCCGCTCCGGGTGGACCCGCTGCCGGTGCGGATCACCGCCCGCGAGGTGCTGCGGCTCGATCCCGGGTTCACGCCGCCCTCGCCCCTGTGGGCGCTGGTCGGCGCCGGGGGCGACGAGTTGTCCGCGCAAGGGATCGACTTGCGGGACGAGGGGCCGGGGGCGGTGGTGGCCGGGCCGCCGCGCTCGGGCCGGTCCACCGCGCTGCTGACCATGACCAGGTCGCTGCTCAACGCGGGGACTCCGGTGGTGGTGATCACGCCGCGCCGGTCGCCGCTGCGCGTGCTGGAGGGCGACGCCGGGGTGCTGGCGGTGCTCGGCGCGACCTCGGCCGAACACGAACTGCTGGCGGCGGTGGAGGGCCTGGAGAGGTACGTCGTGGTGGTGGACGATGCCGAACTGATGGCCGACAGCATGCTCGCCGAGCCGCTGAGCCGGGTGCTGGTGAGCGGGCGGGACGCCGATCACGGGCTCATCCTGGCCGGCGCCACGGCCGACCTGGGCCGGGCCTACGCGGGATTCGTGCCGGCCGCGCTGAAGTCCCGCTGCGGCGTGCTCGTCGCGGTGGAGTCTCCTGGGGACGGCGACCTGTTCGGGGTGCGGCTGCCCCGCGGAGCAGGCCCCGGGCCGCTGGGCCGCGGCCTGCTGGTCCGGCCGGGCGCGGCCGCCCCGGTGCAGATCGCCGTCGGCGAGTAGCGTTGCTGATCCGGCTGCCGCGGTCTCAGCCGAACCAGCCGAACCAGCCGGGCGATTCGGGCGATTCGGCTAAGATCATGACGATTCCGCCGGATCCAGTACCACTGCGGGGATGGCTGTCATGGGAGTGAACGCGTTCGTCGGCCTTGACCCGGACCAGGTGGGCGCGATGGGCGGCGATACGATCCGGGCCGCCGATTCGCTATTAACGACCTCCGGGAAGATCGACCAGATCCTGGGCACGGTCTCGGGCGTCGCCCCCGCGCCTCAGGTGACCGGGACGCTGCGCGGGGTGGCCCGCGACCTGAACACCGCGGGCACGCAGGCACGCAACCAGGCGGACAGCTACCGGGAGGAGCTGAGCCTCATCGAGCTGGTGTTCCCGCCAGCGCTGTTCGTCGATCCCGACAAGTCACTGTTCAGCGTCTCGAACTTCATCAACCCGACGTCCGACGAATTCGGCCAGATACCCATCGGTCTCTCGGGATTTCTGTTCTCGCATTACGGCCTGGGCCTGACCAGGCCGCTCTGGCTGCCCGACGCCGGCGCGCCATTGCCGACCATCAAGGTTCCCGCCCTATTCGGCCCGGACGGCGAGGTATTGCTGACCAAGGAGATACCGCTCCTTGAGCGGCAGTTCTCGCTGCAAACGCTCCGCGGCTTCAGGATGGACCCGGTGAACGTCCCAGGATGGGCCGATGTGGCGTCAAAAGGGCTCTTCGTGGTGGGTGCGGCGCTCAGCATCTTCGGCGCGGCGGACGGCCAATGGCAGCAAGACGCCAAGGAATACCCGCACATGAGCACCCCGCAGCGGATCGGCAGCGCGGCCCTCACCGGTGTCATGGTGGGCGGCGGCGCGGCCGCGGGCGGCTGGGCGGGCGCTGAGGTCGGTGCGGAAATCGGCGTCGCCGTGTGCATCGAGACCGGCCCCATCGCCCTGGCCTGCGGCGCCGCGGGCGCACTGATAGGCGGTTTCATCGGATCCAAACTCGGCGCAGACGTGGGCTCGGGTCTTGAGTCGGCGGGCAAAGCGGCCTGGCACGGGATCACGAAGGTGTTCTCGTGGCTGTAGCGACGGCAGGCGTTGCCGCCCTCGTGTCATCCGCAGGGGCGTCAACCGGCGGGGCGGCGCTGGGCGGCGCCGCGACGATTGCCATCGGCGTTCTCATCTCCTGGGTTGGCTACCTCACGTTCAGCGGACGCTGGACCCTCCTGGTCACGAGCCGCCAGTTCCCGCCGATGCCGTGGTACTTCGGCTTCCTCCCGGTGTTCGCGGGGCCGGCGCTCCTCGTCGGCGGCCTCGGCGAACTCCTCCTCGCCACCTCCCTGACCGCGGCGCGGTACATCGGCCTGGTCCTGTTCTTCGCGGGGTGCGCCGGCTTGCTGGCCGGCATCGCGTTCGGGTTCCACCTGCCGCGGCGGCTACGGCCGCGCTGGTACACGGAGCGAGCGCCGGCCGCGGCGCCGGTGAAGGCGCAGGCGTCGGGGAAAGCACAGCGCCGGCAGTTGCGGCGGCAGGCCGAGCGGGGCATGACGCTGAACAGGGAACTCGACCAGGAAAGATCATCCGCCGGGCCGCGGCCGGACCGCCAGGTGCGGCTCGTCCACCACCTCGGCCTGTCCAACCCGAGGAGCAGCGAGGAGGAGGCCAGGGAGATCACCGGGGTGAGCAGGCCCCGGCTGCTCGTCAAGGGCCGGATCAGCGGGCCGCTGCCCTATGCGACCAAGGTCTCTGAGGTCCCCAGGAAAGGCGCCCTGTGGGTGGTGCCGGGCCGGATGCTCTTTGTGCAGTCGGCGGACGAGGATCGCCGGCTTGATGAGTCCTACTTCGTCGAGATACCGGCCGACAAGCTGTACGGGATGCGTCCGGGGACGTCAGATGAGGGGCACGCGGCGCTCGAACTGGACGTGGACCGGGGGAAGCTCGCCTTCGAGTTCGACGGCGACGTTGAGTCTCTGCTGCGGGATGTGCGGGAGGTGCTCAACGCGTGACAGATGGCCGCGATGACGTGGATACCGGACCGGCGGATGCCCGTGGCCAGGCCGAGGGGTGGGAGTTCATCACCGACGAGGCCACCGGGGCGGGCATTCCCTGGCCTCCCCGGTGGGGCCGCCGTGATGACACGGCTGCGGTGATAGCGCTGGTGGACCGGTTCGTGCCGGGTGATAGGGCCTTCCGGCCGAACGTGAACGTGGTCGTCGAGAAGCCCCACCCGATCCTGACCGACCTGGACGTCTTCACCGTGCGCGCGATCCAGAACATGCAAGGCGGGATGACGGACATGCACCTGATCGACCTGGAGCCGGTGGAAATCGGCGGCCATCCCGGACGGCACCTGACCTCCGCGTACCGCACTGGCATGTACTCGCTCGCCCTGGAGCAGTGGTGGACGGTCGTCGATGGCACCGCGACGACGCTGTCCGCGACCTGTGCGGTCGAGGACTACGCCCGGATGGGTCAGATCTTCGATGTGGTAGCGGCGGGACTGATGCCGGCCACCAGCCAGCCCGCGCCGTGACCGGCGGGCCCGCGCAGCGGTACCTGCGCACGGCCGAGGCGATGCGGGAGGGGCTGGCGCCCCAGCCCGCGCTGCGCCTGACGATGGAAGGCCTGCTCGTGCTGGCCGCCGCGGCGAGACACCCGGTGGCGCCCGATGAGCTGACCGAGCAGGCCCGCGAGCAGCTGAGCATCCTGCACGCTCACGGCCTCATCGGCGACCTCGGGACAGCCACGCAGCGGGCCGCGCCGATGACCCGCGCGCTGACCGCGCCTAACGTCCGGCTGACGGCGGAGATCGGCACGTCGAAGGGGCGCGTGACCTGGTCAGCCTGGCTGGGCCCGGAGCGGGCGGTGGTGGCGGTCCGCACCGACCCGGCCGAACCCGATCTCGCGGTCTTCGTCGTGCCGCCGGGGTGGGCCCCGGTCATGGCCGCCCGCTGGCTGGGGGTCGGCCCGCGGCCCGAGGCGACACCTGGCCGCGTGGCCACGCTCCCCCTCACGCTCCTCCAGCAGCGGCTGGCCGACCCGGCCACCCCCGTTCCCGCCGGCGCCCGCGCCGAAGTGCGGGCCATCTGGGCTCAGGCGCTGGTGCTGTGGGGCATCAAGGCTGAGCCAGGCGGGTTCGGCATGCTGGTGCTCGACGCCGGCCGGGCTGGCTTCTGGCCCGCCAGCGTTCGCGGGGACGCCGCGGCCCTGGCGTCTCCCGCCCATGGCCGCCCTGGCCCGGCGGGAGACGTCACCCTGCTCTCGGTGCCGCCGCGTGAGGTATGGCGTCAGCTGGCCCGCTGCGTCGTCGCGGCCGATGCCCACCGCCGCGGAGCCCTCCCCAGCGACCCGGGGCTGGGCCAGGGCGTGTCCCGGGACCGATGCACCACCTAGTGCGTCGCCGGCTGGCTCGCCTTGGTGTCCAGCGTGGTCGCGTAGCTCTCCAGCTCGGACGCACACCGGGCGATGGCACTCAGCGCGCTGCTGAGATCACCGTAGAACCGGTCCGCGGCCGGTCCCTTCCAGATGGAGCCAGCCGGGTAGGTGCGGGTGAGCGCCGACACCGGCTGGCCCAGGCCGCTGGCCAGCGTGCGGAGCTGCTGCGCGGCAGCCCGGATCTGCGCCGGATCGGCCATGACATCACTCCGTGCGCAGCCGCACGGCCGCTAGGCCGTGGCGGCCTGGATGTTGTTGGCGTACTTGGTGATGGCCTGGCTGCCGTCGTCCAGCGTCGTCGCCATCTTCTCGAACGCGGCGCGGCACTGCTGCCACTCGCTGCGGAACTTGTCCGCGCCGGGGCCGCTCCAGATCGCCTGGCTGTTCGCGGTGGAGCTGTTCAGCGAGTTCGTGAGCTGCCGCAACTGGCCCGCCTGCGCGTTCCACTGCTTGGCCATCTGGTGCATCTCGTCGATTACGCCGCCACGCATTGCAGTCATCCGAAACCCTCCGTAGACATAGATGGACCATGCTGGCCTTCGCGCCAAGAACGTAGAGTAGCGGTCGCGGCGATCGGCGCGTGCGCCATTAAATGTGATAACACTGAAATCTTTCCCGGGACCGGCCAGCCAGCACGCGAGCCATTCGACCTGGGCATTGCCATACCTTCTCGTTATGTCGCCTATGGACGGTACGGTAGGACGATCGCGGTCTGGCATCGCGGACGCCCGGCCGGCGCGGCGCCAGCAGGGGCAACGCAGCAGGGGTGACAAGGAGCCAGTCATGGCGTATGGCGATCTGATAGCCGAGGCGGTGACCGGCGCGCAGGACGACATGTCCCTAGTCAACGCCGCCGCCCAGACCATCCTTGGCGCCATCAGGTCCGCCGCCCCCTGGCTCGGCGACCAGACCTGGACGGGGCAGGCCGCCACTGCGTGGTGCGGCGACTGGGACTCGTTCTACCGGCAGGTGCAGAGCCTGCTGGCCAACCAGCTGCCGGGGGCCGAGGCTCAGGTAGTGAGCCAGGTGCGGACCCAGATGCAGCAGCTGGCCCGCCGGCATCCCGGCGCGGTCACCCCATCATGAGCGCGGCGCGACCCCGGGGCCAGGCCGCGGACGGGGCAGGCACGAAGGTGAGCGCGCATGAGTGACTACGCGGGCGTGGACCCGGACCGGGTCGCGAAGGCGGCGTCGGCGCTGGAGAACCTGCGGGACACGCTGGCGGCGCAGGTGCCGACGATCGTCAACACCATGGGCACGTATGGCTCACCGGTCAGCTTGGCCATCCTGCGGCAGGCCCAGGCCCGTTCCGTGATCGACGCGGCCGACATGCGGGCCCGCAGCCAGCTGGCGTACAAGCTGGCCGCGCTGGACAACCAGATGATGGTCTGCCCGCCCGGCGGCCTCGTGACCATCCCGTGGGACGGCCCGACGGTGGACGCCGCGGCGGCCCAGGCGGACGCCCAGCTGCTCGCGCAGGCCGAGAGCAATCCCCAGGACCCCCAGTCGAAGGCCGACATCCAGGCCGTCGCGCTGGACATCCAGGACCACCTGTCCGACCCCGCCTACCTGACCGCCTTCTATGACCAGGCGGCCCCCATGGTGGCGAAGCTGGCCACCACGCTGCATGACATGGACGCCGGCGCCGTCCCGGCGAACTACAACACCCGTTTCGCCGTGCTGACCCCCGCGGACGAGAAGATCCTGGCCACGTTCGGCGCCGGGCTCGCCGCGGCAGACAAAGCCGGGCTGTCACCCCAGGCCACGGCGCAGATCGTGAATGCCCCCGACCTGTGGTCCGCGTCGATGCTGATCAAGTTCGGCCCGCCTGGTTCGGCATACGCGACCCAGGAGGGCAGCGGAGCCCAGGCGCAGCCGAGCCTGCTGGCCCAGCTGACCGAGAACGTCTTCCAGGCCCAGCAGGCCGGCCAGATCCAGCTGCCGCTCGGCGGGTGGAGCGTCGGGATCAACGACGCCAACCAGGTCCAGAATGCCCTGGCCGCTTTCGACCCGTTCAGCGCCCTGCTCCAGCGCGACGCCGAGAACAAGAACGCGGCCGGGCAGGTCCTCGGCGGCAAGGACGGCAACGCCATCGCGAATATGCTGCTCAACAACCCGTACAACAAGTACACCTACAGCAACGTGACCAACCCGTATGGCTCGGGCAAGTTCCCGCCCGCCTTCACGGGTTACGGGCCGACCCAGAAGCTCGACGGGATGGAACTCATCTACCTGAACTGGCTGCCCGACCAGACGGTCGCGAATTTCCTCGAGGCGGCGACGTCCGGTGGCCGCGGGACCGGGACTGCGGGCGACCCGATCAACCCCTACCGGCTGTCGGCCCAGGCCGCGATGAACATCATCGACAACACCCCGGCGCCTTACAGCGAGAACGGCCAGCCCCAGCCGTCCTTCTCCCCGGCCGTCCAGAAGGCGCTCGACGACACTTTCCTGCGCTATCTCCCCGATATCGCGGCTTCCTCCGGATATGGCGGCACTGGATCGTTCGCGATCCAGGACGGCAACCAGCAGAACGGCCCGTGGGTGATAAAGATCGCCGATGGCCAGCTCTCGTCATTCCTCACGCAGCTCAGCGCCGACCCGTCGAACTACGGGTACATCAAGGGCGCCGTGGCCAGCAAGATGGGCGTGGCCCTCGGGCTGCAGCTCAACGGGTACACCGGCCCCACCCAGGCCGACCCGTTCAAGGATCTCGCGTCGCTGTACGGCCGGCTGGTGACAGAGGAAGGGAACCTGCATTTCGACGCCGGGCAGCAGCAAGATGCCGAGAACGCCGAGCTGAACGCCATGATCTCGTTCGGCGAGAGCTTCGTCGGTGACATCCCCGTCGTCGGCGGCACCGCCAGCAAGGTGCTGAGCTACGACCAGCAGCTCGCGGCGCTCGGCTTCCCGCAGATCCCCCAGTTCAGCACCGACAACGGGGCCGCCGCCCTGCGGCAGGCCCGGCAGAACTTCTCCGACGCCCAGCTCAAGGCGATGATCCCGCTGGTCCAGGGGCTGGTCCAGCAGGGGATCATCACACCACAGCCGTCCTGGTACCAGAATGGGCAGATCATCCCGAACAACCAGTTCTGGCAGTGGTGGAGTGACAACGACGGGATGCCCGTCCAGGACAAGAGCCTGGGCGGCCAGAGCAAGCACCTCGACGAGTGGTACCAGGAAACCTACGTATGGATGAAGCTGCAGAATGACGCATTCGGCAAGACTCAGTGAGGTGGTCGGATGCCCGTGCGACCGCAGCTAGTGCCCGCGCGGCTGCGGCTGGGCGCCGTGGTCGCGGTCGGTGCCGCGGGGCTCCTGCTGACCGCGTCCTGCGCATCGCCGGATGCGCCGGGCGCCACACCCAGCGCCAGCCCTAGCGCCAGTGCCACGGGCAGCGTGGCGGGCAACGGCGGGACGGCGCAGCAGCTCAGGACGTTCGAGCCCGCCCTCGTGCAATGCTTCGCCAGCCACGGGCTGATCCCGAAGAGCGCTCTGGCCGGCCAGTCCTGGTATCACGCTGGCCGGGTGACGGCCGGCAACAGCTTCTACATCTGGTGGACCGAGAACGACGCAGTCAAAGCAGGCGGTAAGGAACTCGTCGAGTGGCTGTCCGACGCGATCAACAACGGCAGCTGGCCCGCCATCTGCGGGCCGATGCCCTCCCCCGCGAGCTCGTGACCGCTTTCCACCGATTTGCCGCCCATCTGAGTGAAACCCGGTTTCCGCGGGAGCTGCCCGTCGGGGATATATCATCCAGATTTCGTCCTGACGAAACGACCGCTCCCGGTTGGGCCGTCATTGGTACCATTCCCTCCGGTGATGGTGGCCGATGACGCGGAGGCGGCGCATGCGGCGAGAACGACCGGGACGTGGGCGACGTGCGCTCAGCGCCGCCTGGCTGACTGTCGCGGGAACCTTAGCGGTCGCGTGCGGCTCGACACCGCCTGGAACCTTCCACCCAGGAGGCGTGGCCGCCACCGGGGCCGCCGGGGCCGGGGTCACGGATTCTGCACCGCCCGGGTGGCCGGCCGCTCAGCATCTGGCCTGGCCCCCGTTCGGCACGGACGTCCGTGTCGTCATGCCCGTGTGGCTCCCGGCTGACTCGCGCCAGGTCCCAGCGGTGATGACGGCCAAGGACTTCCTGCTGGCCTTCCTGTACGCGGAATACCGGGGGAACCAGGACGACCGCTGGACCGGTTACGTCTCAGGGGGGCTGCTCACCGCGCTCAAATCGACTCTCGCGGCGCCGGACGTGACCACCGAGTCCTTCACGGGCACCATAGGTTTTTCGCACATGAGGGCGTTCCCCGACCCGACCACCCCGGGGAATCTCGACGTGGCCGAGTGTTTCGATAATTCGCATTCGAATAACACGGACCTCGTCACCGGGAAGGTCATTTCTGCTCAGCCACCGCCCAGCCAGCGGTACTACCGCAATACAGATGTACTGGCCCCAGGCCGCAATGGCCAATGGCGCGTGGTCTCGGTTTATCCGGTTGTTTACTATCCGCAGGCGAAGGAGTGCAAGCCATGATACGGCGGATCGCTATCGCAGGCGTGATCATGGCCGGGCTGCTGGCGCCGCTGACCCTGGCCGCGCCCGCCGGTGCAGGGTCCGGCGTCGGCTGCAACGGCAACGACTGCTCGATCCTGCTGAGCAACCTGATCACCCTGAAGGGCGACGTGGGCGCCGGCTCCGCGCAGGTACCCATCTCGGTGGCCCCGCCGCCGTGCCTGTGGCAGCCCATCGGGGACGCGACCACCGGCAGCCAGTACATCATCCAGCAATTCGGCACCGCCGGCCCGGGCACGCCCTTCGGGGTCTACCAGTCTGTGCAGCAGGCGAAGACTCTGCTCAAGAACGGGGGCGTGCCGGCCGGAACCTGGTATCAGCTGCCGGTCAACCCGGCCGCATCCCCGGCGGGGCAGAAGGCATGCCTGCAACTCCCCCTGTTCTACTTCGCGCAGCCGGGGCAGGCGTTGCCCGCCCTGCCGGTCCCAGACGTGACACTGGCCGATTACGCGTACAACCACATGACGATCCCCGCGCCCACGCTGAAGACCAACCCCGCGAACAAGGGCTACGTCAACCTGGCCACCTATGTCTGGGGGGCATGGGCCCCCAGCGGCACCACAGGCCGGATGGACGCATACAAGATCACGGCGACACTCGGCGCGCAAGTGGTCACCGTGTGGGCTCAGCTCGCCGCGACACATTCCTTCACCGTCAACGCGACCGGGCCGGGTACCCCGAACTCGTCCGGCTGCGGCGCTAACGGCTCGCGGTACCCGGTCGGCAAGGTCCCGGCCAGTTCCGGGGCGGCCACACCGCCGGACTGCGGCGTGCTCTGGCAGGGCCCGACCACCGCGGCCGGCGTCAGCGCGACGGTCACGTGGACAGTCACCTGGGGGGCCGGCGACCTCAACGGCCCGGGCCCAAACGCTCTCCCTGCGATCACGTTGACCGGGCCGAACCCGCCACTTCAGTTCCCGGTCGTGGAGATCCAGAGCGTGAACGGCGGCTGACGACCAGGGCGCACAGTGATGCCGTGAACCACAGTGGTGCCATGAACGCAGTCTTGATCACGGCCCTGACCCTGGCGGGCCTCCTGATCGGCTGGGGCCAGCGGCCCATCATCTTCCGCCTCGCCGTCCCGGCCGGCGAACCGCCCCGGCGGGCCTGCCCAGGCTGCGGGCATCAGTTCGCGCCCACCCGGCGGCGGCCCTGGCCCGTTCCGCTGCCCTCGGGCCGTTGCGCGGCCTGTCAGGCGCGCACCGGACCGCCGTCGCTGGCCACCGAGCTCAGCACCGCACTCCTGCTCGGCGGGCTCGCCGCCCGACTCCACCCCGGACTCGTGCTGGCGGCGGCAGCCTGGCTGGCCATCTGTGCCGTGCCCCTGGCCTGGATCGACGCCGCTGTTCACCGGCTGCCCGACGTCCTCACCGCCCCCGCCTACGCTGGAACCACAGCCCTCCTGCTGCTGGCCGCCGCCACCAGCGAGGACTGGCACAGCCTCGTGCGCGCCGTGCTCGGCGGCCTCGTGCTCGCCGCTTTCTACCTCGTCCTCGCCTTGATCAGCCCGTCCGGAATGGGCATCGGCGATGTCAAGCTGGCCGCCAGCCTGGGCACGCTGCTGGCCTGGTTCGGCTGGGCCACCGTGGCGGCCGGTGCCGTCGCCGGTTTCCTGCTCGGCGGCCTCTACGGGATTGTCCTGCTCGCGGCGCGCCGGGCCACGAGAAAGCAGCACATACCCTTCGGGCCGTTCATGATTCTCGGCGCATTCATCGTTGTCCTGGCGGGCACCGCGTAACTTCGCATCAGGTAGGCGCAGCGATCGCCGGCGGCGCGCGTCAGGTATCAATCGGGCAGCAGGCGGTAGGCGCCTATGATCGTTGCGTCGGACGGAGTTGGTCCCTCGGCGCACCGGTCTTTGATGCCGGATTGAAACTCGCCGAACGCGGCCGATGTCGTCAATGGGTTCTCGTCGCCGTCGAGCACAGCGACGTGAAGAAAGCTGACCCCGTCATCGAGGCGGAACGCAGCGTACCGAAGGCCTTCGGGGTTCAGATTCGCCAACTCGGTGAAAACGTCACGGATCAGGCGCTCGTTCTCGTCGGCACTTTCCTGCTTCGTCTTGTACCGGATCACCTTGGTGACTGTCATGGGTCATCTCCATCTGTTTTCGGCTGTTCGTTGCCCCCGCGCTGGGCCTGGTTGCGTCCCTTAACCGCTGTCTGCTTTCGCGATCGCGGCCAGGAAGTGTGGCAGCAGCGTCTGCCAGGCGCCGCGATTCCGGTCGCGCCACTCCTCGCCTGCTTTTCCTAGTCGCTCCCAGCCGCGGTGCTCGATCTCGATCCGGGTAGTGGCGGCGCCTTGGGCGAGAAAGCGGATCTCCACCTCGGTGGCGTCCGCGCGATCCCGCCGGAGGTGCCACAGGTAAGCCAGCTGCGTGGGAGGTTTCCACACAGTTACTTCGCCCCAGTCGTGCTCGACGCCATCGGATGTGCGTTCATAGATCCGCCCTCCGACGCCGCTCTGCAAGACGATGACGAGGTCGGCCTGCCCGGTCACGGTGTGGTCGGGCGGCCACCATGTGCCGATTCCCGAAGTCCATACCGCGAATGCGTGCTCGGCCGAGCAGGCAACGTCGAAAGACATCCTGAGCGGGGCGTTCATTGCTCCGGCGTCCTATCGGTGTTTTCGGCCAGCAACCGAAACCGCGCGGCGGCATCGCCCCAGATACCCTCGAGATATGCCTGGACGGCATGCGGGCCCTGCTCCTGCAGGTGATAGATCCGGCGGGTTCCCCGGGCTTGCTCAGCCACCATTCCAGCGTCCTTCAACAGGCGGAGGTGGCGCGAGACGGCGGGCCGGCTTATGGGCATCGCGGCGGCAATCTCCTGGACCGGCTTGTCACCGCCGCTGAGCAGGCGCAGGATCTCGCGCCGATTTGGATCACCCAAAGCCTCGAAGGGGTCACCAGAGGCAGGCATCCGGACCATCCGCTCAGCCGCCCGACTCGACCCGGCGCTTCGCTTCGTAGTACCGCATCCTACGACCACTCCTAGCTTTGGTAACAGCCAGGCTACCGTAACACGCCGGTTACCAATTGCGCGACGCCACTTCCGGCCGTTGGGTCCTGAGCCTCCAGGCGGCGTCCGGCCTCTCCGACAGGTCGGTCCCAGCCTCGCTGGCAGTCAGAGGCTGTCACCGACCACCACGGGCTCGGTGGCGAGGTCCACCCCGAAGACGTCCCGCACGCCGTCCCTGACCTCGCGGGCCAGGCCCAGCAGGCTCGTGGCGGTGGCCCCGCCCGGGTTGACCACGGCCAGCGTGTGCTTGGCTGAGATCCTGGCCCCCGGTAGGCCGGGGGTGCCCGCGCCTTCCGACGTGCCCGCCTGGCCCGTGTAGCCCTTCCGGAAGCCAGCCTGCTCGATAAGCCACGCCGCGGAGATCTTCACGTAACCCGCGTCCGCCGGGTAGCGCGGGATGCTGACCTCGGGGCCGCAGCGCGCCGCGACCACGCCCTGCAATGAGGCGAACTGCCCGGCGTCCAGGATCGGGTTGGTGAAGAACGAGCCAGCGCTGCGGGTGTCCGGATCACCCTGGTCGAGCACCATGCCCTTGCCCCGGCGCAGCCCGGTCACCGCGGCGCGGACATCCCCGAGCGGAGCCCGCTCACCCTCCGCAATACCCAGCCGGTGGGCCAGTTCCTGGTAGCGCACCGGCCGGGACAGGGGGTTACGTTCCAGCTCGAACACCACATTGAGCACAACGAAATTTCCGGTGAACCCACCCCAGCCGTCCAGCGCCGCCACCGAGCGAGCGCTGCGTTTGAAGGCGCTGGTCCGGTAGCCGAAGCCGCAGTCACGCGCGGGCAACTCGACCACATCGCCCCGCGCCCGGTCGTACGCACGGACCAGGGTGATCGTCTCAGCCACCTCCTGGCCGTAGGCGCCGACGTTCTGGATAGGCGTGGCCCCGGCCAGGCCCGGGATGCCGGACAGGCACTCCAGCCCGGCGAGGCCCTCGGCCACGCAGGACGCCACGACCGCGTCCCAGTCCTCCCCGGCCGCCACGGTCACGGCCACTGCCCCGCCGCCGTTGGCCAAGCCGGCTTCGTCGCGGCGGATGCCCTGGGTGGCCACGTGGATCACCGTGCCCGGGAACCCGTCGTCCGAGATCACCAGGTTGCTCCCGCCGCCGAGGATCAGCATCGGCTCCCCTCGCTCGTCGGCGGCGCGGGCCTCGGCGATGATCTCCTCGTCGGTGGCGGCATCGACGAACCGACGGGCCGGGCCGCCGAGCCGGAGCGTGGTGAACTCCGAGAGGGCTACCTGCTCACGGACCTTCGCCACCCGCGACCAGCTCAGGCCAGGCGCACGATGGCCCGGGCGCGGGTGAGCACCTTGGCCTCGCCCGACCACGCGGTCAGGGCCAGCACCACCCGGTTGCCGTCGAGCTTCTCCTCGACCCGGCCACTCACCTCAATGGTGGCGCCATGGTCGTCATCGGGCACGACGACCATGGAGGAGAACCGGACGCCGAATTCCTCAAGCGCCCCCGGATCACCGGCCCAATCGGTGACATACCGGCCGGCCTGGGCCATGGTGAACATGCCGTGGGCGATCACGTCGGGCAGCCCGACCGACCGGGCGATCCGCTCGTTCCAGTGGATCACATTGAAGTCGCCGGACGCGCCGCAGTACTTGACCAGGCTGAGCCGCGTCACGGGGTAGGTCGCGGGCGCCAGTTCATCCCCGGCCCCGACATCCGCGTACTTGATCGTCGCGGTCATCCGGCACCGCCGCGCTCCACGAGCGTCGAGAAAGCCGAGCAGACATGCTCGCCAGCCACGGTAGCGATCTC
>Ga0070706_100003005_pt1 | contig 16716 bp, 12 predicted proteins | sample KBSK5501metaG_FD_65476 | JGI IMG/M metagenome (GOLD analysis project Ga0070706, IMG submission 65476) | Corn, switchgrass and miscanthus rhizosphere microbial communities from Kellogg Biological Station, Michigan, USA - KBS K5-50-1 metaG | ecosystem: Host-associated > Plants > Roots >...
TGCAGGTAGTGCTTATCGAGAAAGTACATCTGCTCCTGGCGGAACTCGTTCACGCCAAGTACCAGGCCAAAATTGTAGTTCACACGCGAATCAGGATTGAGTGTCCCTTCGGTCAGGGATGTAAAGTTCACGCTTCCATTGTTCATGTCTGATCTCCTTCGTTCTCTATTGATAGTCGCGGTTACGCACCAGGCGATCTGGAATAGTATACGGGAACGGTATGTCCAGGTAGGTCTCGGCCAGGTATGCGCCTCCAAGCTGCATCGGCTCATACTGGCGATTCTGGCCGATGCGCGTCTCTAGCCCGAGGCGGGCCGCGCCAATTGAGAAGGATTCGGATGAACGCAGCAAATTATAGGCCGTGTGCGCGGGCTTCTCCAGGTCAACGATGCGCCTGACCATCGCCAGTTGATCGTCGGTCAGATCGAAAGGCACCTGGACGATGAAGCGATGCGCGTTATCGGCAACAATCTGCGGGGTGAGCGGAATGAGCGGCCTGTCCCCCGTACTGGTTGGAGGACCGTAGGCCATCGCGCCGGAACCTCGCGTCGCAAAACGTTCGATGATTTGCACACTTCCCTGGCCTAGCGTGCTGAGATCGAACAAACTGTCGTCGATACTGGCATCGACGTAGAGGCGCACGGCGATTTCGATCCCGGCCACCGTCCCGCGCAGCCGGTACAGTTGCTCGACGTGCCGGATGATGATGCGCCGCCGGTCTTCGTCCCACAGCGGATCGAGCACCAGTCCCAGCCAGCAGGCCAGCCATGCCAGCGTTTCGGCGGGCGCCGTACGCGGGTCGAAGAGTTCGGCGCTGTGTTCGATCTGGTCTTCCAGGTTCGTGTAGAAGCCCTCGAAGTTCGCCAGCCAGCGGTCAAAAAATGAGGCTGTGAGGGGATCAACGCGGTAGAGCGCCGGTAGATAGTTATCCAGGTAGGAGAAGTGCGGATACCAGGCACGCAGGGCGCGCACCGCCGGGGTCGCTCGCCCGGTCCCTTGCAGCGTCAGTTCGAGCTGGATGTAGCGCCCCTGTATCTCCTGGAAGAGCAGTTCCCAGGTTCCCGTGCCTGCCGGCAGAGGCGCCGGCAGGTCTTTCCAGGGAAAGTAGTAGGGCAGCTCAGCTCTGCCTGAGCGCAAATATGGCGCTGGCTGATCGCTCCAGCTCACCAGGCTCAACAGCGTGGGGTCGTCCGAGGCGCGCGCGCGAAGCGTGATCGCAGTCCCCGGCGGAATCTGGGCATCCAGCAGCAGGCGGTGCCAGGTGCATCCCGCAATGGCGCTATCGAACGGCATGCCGGCCACGACCGGCTCGCCATAGGAGTCTGGGTCAAAGTTCGCCGGGGTGGTGAGCGTAGCCAGACCGATGTAGTGGCATTCCGCGAAGATCATCAGTGGCACCCAGCGGTCACCGGCCGCGCCGCTTGCCGGTTTCACATAGTTATAGTAGACCTGCTGCGGGTCCAAGACTGGAGTGATGGCCGTCACAATGGCTTTGCCGTCCCAGCCGCGCATCGGCAGATAGGCTCGCATATCGCGCAGACTTTGCTCTGCCCGGTCCATCAGAAAGGCAAACGACTGCTTGCCCAGGTGATCCGCCACGTAGATAATATGCTGTCGCGTGTCGGAGGGATTGAGCGGGCAGCCACACGCATCGAGCTGATCTGCCGCGCCCCCGCCGTTGCATCCGCAGGTTGACGAGGCATTACCGGACTCGAAGTAGGCGAAATCATGCCCGACGACCGAGTAGCGTTCAGGAATGCCCTCACCTTGCAGCGGGTCCATCACTTCTACCGACTGCTCGAGCGAGTAGCTGGCGACCTGGTTGGCCCCGTCGTATTCATAGATTGTTGAGTAGCTCGGCGCTTGCTTCGTTTCCAGGATCAGCGCGTGGCCGCATGGCCCCGTCTCGATGCTGATAGCCGTGATTGGTTCAGATGGGCTGCCGTTTGTTAGCGGATATCCACGCGGCGTAAATGTCTTATGCGCGCTGGCACCTTGCGACCCGCCGGGGGCACCGCAGTCCGCCTGGAAATCGTCGCCGGCAACGTCTGCCTGCAGGCGGAAATCGGCATCCAGCGCCCAGTAGACGCTGTGGTCGCGGTCGAGCACCAGCACGCCGCCGCCGGGAGTCGCGGCCAGGTCCCAGGGCATGAAGGAGATGTCGGGGGGCCAGCGCAGCAGGGTCGGATTGCCTCCGCCGTAGAGGTCAAAAATCAACAAACCCCGGTCGGTGACATCGCCGACCACCAGGTAGTCGTGCGTCGTGACCGCCAGCCCGCGCAGCAGGCGCGTCGAGGGTTCTGGGCAGGGGCTGAATGCGCCGATGTCGCGCTGCCGTGCTGCTGTGCTCGGCAGCTCGTCTGCTGACCCCCAGAATGATTGCGCATTAAAGGCACCCTTTGCCTGGAACAGAATCCCGTCTTCGTCCGCGTCGATCCAATACAAGTTACCGAAGCTGTCGCGACCTGCGCCGCGCCGCGCTTGCCGATCGAGCGGGGGCGCGTTTTTCCGCCCGCGAAAGAGTGGCACTTCGCGAGCCAGGCGCACGCTCCTGCTGTCGCAATCCCATTCGAGCGCTGGATAATCGTGGTCGTCACGCCAGCGCGCTCCCAGCGAGCGATCGTCGCCTTCCAGGGAACAACTTCCCCAGTCATCGCAACCGTATAATAAATGGTATCGAGTACCGTTAACGTCCACGCGCGTCTCCACTGTTTCGGCGTCATGGTAGGGGCGACCCTTATGGTTGCCCTTGCCCAACTACAATCAACATTTCGCTGGTAATGTCGGGACAGGTGTCGTATTGGGTGGCGGCGTTCCAGGTCCGCCGGATGTGGGCTGGCCGAACAGATCAGCTGGGTCGTCCGCGTCGCCGATGCTCACACCAATGCCCTCCAACCTCGGCAACTGTAAGCCCGCCATCGGTACGCTGTCCGTTTTGGTGATGACCGTATCGTCGGGCAGTTTCCATGCCAGGTAGAGGGAGTTCACCACCTGCACGCCGGGAACGCGCATCGCCACACCTATCAGATCGCTAGCGCGCACGTCCGTGCTGAGCGGCCAGCCCGTTCCTTGTTGACTGCCGCAAGCGCCGCTTGAATCAGCAGAGCAATCCGCCTCCAGCGTTGGACCCGAACCGGCGGGCGTCCCTCCGAACAGGGGCGAGAGGTAGGCGCGCAAAGCATCCATGACCCGTTTCTGCACTACCTCGCGCACCTGCCCGCGTATGACCGTGATGCCCAGCGTGACCCAGATGCTGACATACTCTGGCCCGCGCACATACACCTCGGTTGTTACCAGGCGGCGCTGGTCGAGCCATGCGCTAATCGTGCTGAGAGTCAGGTAATCGGGTTCAGGTGTATCGGGGTGTTCCTGGTCATACTGGGGGACAACCATGACGGTAATCGTTCCCGGCCAGGTCTGTGAAGCGTTTTCAGTGCCGAACATTATCGGGTTGAAGAGCGGCAGGACCTCGACGCGGCCCAGGCTCACTCCCGGCGTATGCAGGGTGACGTCGCTAAAATCGCTGGCAGTCACGCACCGATCGCGATTTCTGAGGTAGTGCGTGATGCTGCGTTCGCCGTCGCTGACACTCTGGCCGTCGCTGGCTCCCCATGTCTGTAATGGATTCTCCACCTTCATGCCGCCGGGCAGGGGAACCGCGCTCTTGTTGATCGCGCCGATGGCCACCTGCCCTGCCGACCCGCCGCCGTATTCGTAGCTTATACGGATATTTTTATTGAGTGGCGGCCTGAAGCCGTTGATGCCACTGCCGAAGGTCACGCTGCCCGCTTCCGGGTCGAGGGTATAAAACTTGTCGGTCGGTTTGGCCGCGTAGAGATCGTCGATGAGCTGCCAGGTATCCCAGCCACCGTTGTCGTTCTGCACCTCCAGCGCGAAGGTGCCTGCCGATGTCGCGCCAATCATGGCATGCGCCCGGAGTACATCCGGCATGATGACGGGCGTGTTGGCGAGCCGGTACGTCTGGTCGGGTCCACCGGTGCCGACGCCCAGCGGTTCTTTCACGACAGGCACCGATTGCAGGATATGCGCCGCGTTTGCTCCCACCCACGTCAACCTGGCCTGCCGGTTGGTAGACCCGTTCGCGCCTCCGCCGGAATCCTGCTGCATGCCGGCCTGGCTCTGCACAGTCGTTGAGCCAGCCTGGGTGGTCGTCGTCAGGGGAGGAGGAAGGGGCAGACGGATGCGCAGCCAGGTCACGATACGGCTCTTCAAGTCCGTATTCTCCACTAGCGGCGGGTAATCCCCTGTGCCGTCTTCTTCGGGGCCAAAGTCCCACAGCAGCAGAGTCGGGTACGCGGGGAGCGTCAATTGCACGATGCCAGGGTTATCCAGCACATCTTCGGCATAATCCGGTTTGAGGCGCGTGTAACGCGGATCGCCCATGCCGACACCCGGAGTAGCCGGGTCGGCGAGCGGCGCGGCGATATAGAAGTTCAGCCCGGGATCGAGCTGCGGCGTATTTTCCGGCGAGGTAAGCGGCGGCAGCGATGGCCCGCTGCTCATCACCGAGGGATAGATGCCCAGCGTGATCGTCTGCCCGGCGATGGCCTGGCGTACCGTGTTGATCGGGATATTCGGCGGACCTACCAGCGCCAGCCAGAGCGAGCTGTCGATGGTATCCTGGATCAGGTCAACCACCGGCAGTGGTTTGCCGGCCGCGGGCGTGTCCAACTGCTTTGACTGGTATAACAGCAACTGGTCGATATCACTCTCAAGGAAGGTCTGGTAGAACTGCCGGTATTGCTGTTTCGTCGCGTCGTCGAGCGCCGGTTGAGGCTTTTTGTAAAAACCCACCGCCGTTACCGGCAGCACATTGACAGGCGTGCGCGTCGTGTAGGCTACTTTCCCCGCCAGCACCTGCTGTCCGACATCCAGCGGGATGGCCTGTACCGGCCCGCGATCGTTGGTGAAGGTGATAAGCCCCTGCGCGGGCGTGGCTGGTTGCAGGCCGATGTTTAGCAGCGAGAGGAACTTGCGCCGGTTCGTCTCCGGGATGCGGTTGCTGCGGTACAGCAGGTTCTCCGTCATAAAGGCGAAGAGCTGTACAATAGTCACGCCGGGGTCGCTCTCATTGAAGTTCGTCCACTCTGGCGTATGCACCGGCACGCGGCTGATGGCCTCCGCGTAGAGTTGCTCGAAGGAGCGATCATCAAGTTGTAATGGTTGTATCGGCATACTGTCTTTTCCCCTTATGCTTGCAGGGCGAACGTGAGATTCAACCCCTCTCGCTGCTGAGTGGCGATCAACGTGTAGTAGATCGTGATATCGACGGCGCGCGGGTCGTCAGGGTTCGTGGCGACCTGCACATCGTTGAGCGTCACACGCGGCTCCCAGTGAATGATGGCGCGTTTGACCTCCTCCTGGATCAGCCGCAGGTTGCTGAGGGTATTCGGCTCAAACAGGTAGCGATCCAGTCCGCAGCCGAAGCTCGGGCGCATCAGGCGCTCGCCTGGCCTGGTGCGCAGGATGATGCAGATGGACTCGCGTACATTCAGTTCTCCCTCCGACCAGATCATGTGCCCATCGACCCCCACGCGCGGCGGAAAGCCCGCGCTTCGCCCATACAGGTCCGCCCCATTGATCATAGCGCTTGCCTCCTCACTTCGATTCAGGGATAGGGAAGCAAATCCGTATAAACGGCAGCCACCAGAAAATGATATTTAAGAGAATCAGGAAGATGAATAATACGATCAGCGCGCAAATCGTGATGATGGGTATCGAAAAGGTACAGATCATCGCGATACCAAGCGGCGCGCCCGCGTCAGCCAGCCCCCCTCCCTTGAGCATTCCAGGGTTGACCCGGTTGAGCAGGTTGTTGAGGTCGGGCGGCAGCTGGAATGCTACGCCGCGCTTGTGCTTGCGCAAGTCCTTCAGCCCGATACTGGGCATTTCGATGCGAATTTTCCGCGCGGGCGCATCGGTATCGTATATTTTCGCAAACGTGAAGTAAGCGCTGGGCTGGCTGACGACCGGGTCGCATATCCCGCGCTCATAGACCAGCCGCGTGACAAAGATGTCACCCTGCGCCGGTTCGTTTTTGACCAACTTGGCGAGGTCAGGGTCGATGTTGTAGGACACCTGCGAATCTACCAGCGCCTCGCGCAAATATTGATGTAATAGCCCTTCGCCTGCAAGAGGAAGACCCGCCGTCGCTGGCGGCGGCGGAGGTGGTATTGGCTGGATAGGTGGCGCTGGCAGCGCCAGGAATGTGGAGCTGGTCGGGGGAGCTGCGTTAACGCTACCGCCGCTATATTTTGCAAAAGCCAGGTCATAGGTGTTAGTAGGAGAGTCACTTTCATCCTGGGCGCGCGTGGTGGGGTCATTTAGGTTTTTCACAGCCCAGGCCAGAGTATTTGATCCATTATTAATCGTGGTCGCATTGAGCAGGTCCAGCAGATTCTGATGGCTGGTCGGGCTAACAGTGGGGCTGGAGTTGATGACGGCGGTCAATACATCGGACAGATACGCGCTCAAAAAGTCGGTCAGGTCTTCAACCAGGTAGAGCGACACCTGCTGGCGCAGGTGGAGCCTTCTATCCTTCTCAGCCTGGGACAAAGTAGATTGGTATGAGAGCGAGGTGTTTTCGAACACGAGGTTCTGCCCGTCGGAGAGCGCATCTCCGGTGGTCGGGTCAATGTAGAGCGCGCGCCACTGGTCGATGACCTGTGTCGTCACCTGGTCAAGACGCAGGTCTATCTTCAAGGAGGCAATATTGCTCTGGATGGCGCCGATGTCGGCAGGCGCCAGGTATTTTTCGCGTTTATCCACCGGGATGTAGCCATGATGGACCGTGCGCGGGTCGCAGGGTTTTGACTGAGGACTGGTGCCGCTACCAGATGGAGATGCAGAGGTATCTACGAAAGGGCAATACTTCACTGGGTGCAAAGGCAGGCGTTCCTCATCTTTTCTTAGAGGAACAGGTTGCCCAGTCTTGTCGTCTTGCAATGGATTCCAGCCTTTGTTGTCTCCTACTTCCACCCAGGCCATTTCGGTATATTGTGGTGATTGTCCGGGTGGATTGGGCGCGAAGCGTCGCAGGACGAAGGAGACTTTTTCGCCGTTCTTGCAATCAACAGTGCGGTCCGGCAGCCCAAGTTTGCGGCAGACGAGCGATGCCGTGACCAGGTAATAGCGCTGGTGAAGTGGCTGGAAGAGTTTGTATAAAGGGTTTGTTGGATCATTCACCATATTCGTTTCAGGTGTGTTCAAGCCGGGTTGTTGTGAATTGCCTGCCATCATATTTAGAAAATCAGGCATGAAGCTATCTTGCTTGAACTCGGCCACGAACGGCTGTTGAAAAGCTGGCCCAGGAGAACTATCCCACGTGGGAGCAGGAGTCACCCATCTTATGGCCGCGTTTTGCGCGGTTGACGTTGCCGCCGGTGGCAGCGATACTGTTGTTGGTGCTGCTAAACTGACCATTGCCGATAGCCTCCTCACCAGATATTGCCCGCGCCGGGTGAATAGACAGCGCTGATGACCATACTCGCGTTTAAGGTGCTGCACTGCACAACGCCGCTGAACTGCGACATGGCGGAGTTCACCGTGACCATACTGGCATCGACCTCGACTGTGCTGGCCTGTATCTTAACCTGGGCGGTGGCTATGACGGTGATGCCGCTGGCATCCATTTTGATCGAGTTGCCGTTGCTATCCTGCGCCAGGATTGAGTTATCCGCGTCGCTCAGCACAATCGATTGTCCATTGGGCGTTTCCAGCCGCAATTTGGTGGCGCCGGTCGTGTCGTCGAGCGTGATGCGCACGCCCTGGCGCGAGAGAATCGTTTTGAGGTAGTTGTTGCCCGACCCATCCATCTGTTCCGGCGGCTTATCCTGCCCGTTCCACAATGCTCCCACCACATATGGGCGGCGCGGGTTGCCGCCCTCGAACGCGACCAGCACCTCGTCGTTTTTATCAGGGATGAACCATGTTCCGCGATTATTGCCCGCCATCATGGTGGCCAGCCGCGCCCAGACTTCATAACTGCCGTTCCCTGTGTCGGGCGACCAGGGCAGCCGCACTTTGACGCGCCCCTGCTGATCGGGGTCGACGATGTCGGCCACGAGCGCCGGGTAGACCCCGTAAAACAGCCCCCCTGCTCCCGTGGAGACCCGCTCCGCCATCGGCGTTTCTAGCATCATGTCCTTATCCCTGCCTTTCTGAGAAGTTCTGATCGCTGTTGTGGCTATGGCTTGCCAAGCCCCGGTCGCTCAACGTCGAACTCGGTGCGGTAGCCATGCATGACGTTGTAAGTATGGCGCACGCGCACAACGTAATATTTCCCGCTGAAGAGCTTGCCAAGCCCGGCCAGGTTGAGCGTGCTGCCGACCCGGATACGCGCGTCGCCATCCGCTATGCCGGAACCGGTCACGAAGCGGCGCGCGCGCTCGCGATAGCGCGCCTGGGCGATAGCGCGCGCCTCCTCCGAAGTCAGCGGCGTGGTATGCACAACGCGCTCTTTCCGCTCCGCGAAGGCCTGCTGTAGAATCGAACTCCCGCCTGTATCGCCGTTCAATTCGGCGCTGATATCGCTAGCCGTGCTGGTCTCGCTAATGGCGGACTTGGCGGCCACATCCCAGCCCGCGACGCCCAGCTCGGTACACTGGTGGGCGAGGTCGGCGCGCACGTTGAAGGCGTGCAGGTTGACGCCATACACCAGGTCGAGGGCGGCGCCGACGCTGCTGGCGCGCCCGCTGCGCGTCCTGGCAAGCAGCTTTGTGTCTTCCACCCATACCTCCGCGTTGATGCTGCGCGCCCGCTCGCGCAGAAATGCCAGGTCGCTCTGGTTCACCTGCGCTACAATCTTGTAGGTCGGGCCGTTTACGTCCAGGTCGGGAGTCAGGCTGTGTTCCTGCGCGATCTTCTGGATCAGGTCCGCGTCCGAGCTGTCATCGAAGGCGCGGGTGCGGCGCGTCATGCGCAGGTCTTGCAGGCGGTCCTCGGCCAGCACGATCAGCTGCCCGCTCCCGCCATCCGGGAATTCCGCCTCGAGGCCGCTGATACGTCCTTTGAACACCTGGCGCGTCTGATCGCTCGTCCCCAGCTGGATGGCGAAATCCTTGCCAAAATCAAGAATATCGCGGCCCAGGTACAGGTAGCCCGTGCCGTCGCTGCGTTTCCCGTAGTTGTTAAAGCACGCCTCGCAGCGATAGAGACCCTCGATGGTCTCCTCTACCAGCACGGTGAGGATATCGGTGCTCAGGGCGTCATTGACCTTCCCGGCGATCAGGACTTTGGGGCGTGATATATACGCGCTGGGCGCATTCGTGGTAGCCATTGTCATCGCTCCCGTAATAGATCAATCCGCGACCAGGCGCAGTCTGCGTTCTTCAAAGTGACGCATGATGCGCTCGATGTCCTGTGGTTGTAGCGCGATCGGCTGCGGCGCCGCAGCCGGTCGCGCTGGCGCAGCACTCGCCGCAACCTGCGCCCCCTGCTGCTGGCCAGGTGGCTCGACCATGATTTCAAAATCGTTTATGATAACAGCCATGACTTCCTCCTAGTGCATATTATCCACCCACGCCTGCCCCGACGTTGAGATTGAGTATGGTTCCCGGCGGCACCATACGCGGGTTATCGATGTTGTTCGCGCTCGCGATGGATTTCCAATCGGCGTTGGCGCGTCCTGCCAGGCCTTGCAGCGTATCGCCGGCCTTCGCCAGCGTCAGCGGCGTTGTGCCGACGCTGATCCCCGCGTTCAGGCTGGCGCTGGCGGAGAAGCCGATCCCACCGCCGATCCCCACCCCTATGCTGAGCGAGAGGCCCAGCCCGGCGAACGCGCTCGGATTCGTCCGGTCTAATTCGATACCGTTCAGGCCGATCTTCACGCTGGAACGCAGCGGCACGCCGTCTTCCGAAAAGAACTCCAGCGTCTCGGTCACTGATTGCACACTGCCGTTGAACAGGAAGGTCCCCCAGCAGAACTGCACGAGCTGACGCGGGGGCGCGCTAGTTGAGTCCTGCGACTTCTGGCTATCTTTTGTATCCCCTTTGATCATCTTGACAATCTTGACCGTGATGTTTCGCACGTCGTCACCTGTCGTGGTTGTATCGAACAGCAGGTCTACCGTGAGGTCCGCCAGGTAGCCGGTCTGTTGTAAAGGCGCACCCTGCGTCGAACTCTGGCGCAGGTCCACCGCCTTGCCGTCCGGCCCAACATTGCGGTAGGTCACTTGCAGTGTCTGCGGATTAAATTGTGCCTCTACCTTCATATTGGGATCGGTCGAGGGCTGACTGGTATTAAAATCGATGACCGTCAGGGTCGCTTTTTGCAGCGTCATCGTCTCCCTGCCTTCCTTTCGCCGTTCAAATGCTCAGCTTCGCGCTGACGCTCACGTTTGCCCCGATACTGTCGCTGACACGCAGCCCGCCGCCGCTACCCCCTACGATGCCGGAGTCACCGCTCCCGGTCGCATCGAGGTGTTTGACGCTCAGGTGGGAATAAACCAGCTGCATCTCCTCGATGGCGATTTCCCCGGTCTTTGCGACCAGCGCAGGCCCGCGCATCTTGACCGGCAGGCAGTTTCTCAGCGTAAAGATCACGCGCGGTTGCCCCGAGGCGTCGATCAAATGCACCTCTCCCTGCGCGGTCGGCGCCCTGCCCGTCTGGCCTGCCGCCACGAACCATTGCCACAGGTCGGAGGTTTTGGTCATTCCGCGTTTCAGCGTTAGCTGGCCGTAGCTGGTTGGTCCCATCAGGCGAATATGCTCCTGGTTGTTGCCGCCTTCGCGCACGACTCGCGGCTCCATCGTCATTTCCAGGCCATCGCAATCGGAGAACGACGCAGAGCAGACCGGCGTCTGTACACTGCCCGGTGGGTCATCCAGGTTCAGGATCACCTCGAAGTTAAAGGCGATATAGAGTGGCAGCGTGTTTTCATCGCCCGACATAACCTTATCCCTCCAGCGCTTCTAACAGGCCTTCTCCTGCCCGTAGGAGTGTAACGGTGATAAATTCGATGGGCAGCGACGGCGCTATTTTCAGCGCGATCAAAAATCTTCCATTATCGTAGTCATTCTGTGTATTTATTTCGGGACCTGTCACCACTTGAAACGCCATAATTGCTCCCAGCCTCAGCAAGATCGACAATGTCTGCTCAAAGCTGGCCTGCACTGCCTGGCGAAAACGCAGGTTATTCGTCTCGAACACGTAGCGCATCCCGCGCCGCAGGGCCAGTTTACGCAGGAAGATCAAGAGCCGACGCACCGATATGTGCAGGAACTGTCTGTCCGCGCTGAGTGTATGCGCGCTCAGCACAGTGAAATCTGCTATTGGCTGGCGCACGACGTTGAAATGTGCGTTGAAGAGGTCGGCCCAGTCGGACGCGCTGAAGGTGGGTGATAGGCCCACGATACCCAGTAGTGGCAGGCTGGCGGGCGCGATCCAGGGGCCGCGCGCGTGTTCGCGCTTGGCTATCATCCCGCAGATGGTCCCGTCGGGCGGCATGGCGCGTAGCGGCGAGCGTTGTGGTGTGACCTCTTCGCGAATCTGCAGCCAGGGATGGTAGGCCGCCGCGTAGCTCAGCATGGTATCGTCAATATAGGCAGGTATGGCGCTGGGCGGCAATCTGCTATCGAGAAAATCTCCCCCCGGACCGGCGGTGAACCTGCGCTGCCAGTTCAGCGACTCGCGTCTCTTGAAGTGCAATGGCAGGCTGAGAATTGCCATCACATCGGAGCGCGCGGCACAGAAATTAACCATTGCGCGCTGTACAAAGAGCAAATCGGTCATATCATATGTTTTCGGCTCGTCCATCACCGGCAGTTGATCGATATCCGGCTGTGTGGGCGGCGGTGGCTCTACCGGCACGTAGGGTGGCTGATCGCAGTCCTGAAAATGCGACCAGTCGGGCGGTGGTGGCGGCGGTGGCGGCGAGGGCAACGGATCCATATCTGGCCTCAGGCAATGCCACGGCCTCTGCACAAGATCGGGAATGGAGATCAGCGCGATTTCATCGATCATGAGCAGGCTGTGTAATTTTTGCAGGTAGATTGGTTGTAGGTTGTCCTGCGCGGAGGGATCCAGGTACAGCACCTGGTTGGCCTCGTTCATCAGGTCAAGCGCGCCGACATCCTCAAGGCGCGATTCAAGGAACAACTTCGTTGGTTCAAAGAGTTCCAGGCCATCCTTGCTTGGCAAGGGGCAGTAGGTATTGATGACCAGAGATGGATCGTCTGGCAAAGCTAGCGCAAATTCATCTGGCCCCGGCAGCTCGGCCATCCCTATTGGCAGGTAAATCCATTTCCCGGCCTGAGATGGATCATCCGGTTTGTCGGATGGAGGCAACGGCACACCTAGCCGCGCTGAACGAGTCGGGTCCAGGCCGGGTACTTTGCGCTGCGCTGTATGTAGCAGCGACGCGTTTGCTTGCAAGTCATTTGGTGAGGGTACCAGCTTGTTGATCCAGTAATTGTCCGGTACAGCGTCGAAGCGTTGCTCCCCTGCAAATTGCAACCCTTGCCAGATTTCCTTGATTTCCTTCCCTTCGCTGATGAACAGGTCAAAGTTCAGCAAGTCTACTTCTACCAGGTCGCCGTACAGGTCTGCCGGAGGGGATGTTACTCCGGGTGGCGAAGTCATCCCCGCTGACGGGGGAGATGATGAGTCGGATGGAAACTGCCAGTATGCTTTCCGGCTGACGAGCTGTAAAGTTGGCTCTGCGGAGGGTGGTGATGTATCCACCGGCGGTGAAGCGTTGTCTTGCCCTTGCTGTGGCTTGATAACAACCTCGACGGGGAAGAGCAGTACATCGCCATTCGTACATGTCACACGCAGCAGGTCGCCCGGTGCTATGTTGATGCTTTCCGTGCCTGAGAAGATCAGTACATACTCACCATTTCCAGGTGCGGTAAGGTCGGGCGTGGGCGCAGGCGACGAGGAGAGGAGCGATGCCCAGCCGGTGACCGTCAACTGCTCGACATGCTCCGGAGTGGGAAGAGCTCCACCTGGTTCGCTGGTAAAGACGAAATCTGGCCAGATGCTGGCCTGGATGGTTATTGGTATGCCTCGCGCCGTCGTCGATGGGTTGCCGGTTTTCACCGCCGATTTCACGAAACAGTACAGGAACGGTTTGCCCGGGCCATCGAATTGCAGACGCAGCAGATCATATTTCCCTAGCGTGCTGGCTGTAGATAGCTCCAGATGAAGTTCCAGGTCGAAGGTTATGCTGTTGGTCGTCGAGGTTCCGGTCCATACAAGTGGGTTGTCTTGCAGATGCAGTGGCATACTGCGCAACTGTGTACCGATGCTCACGCTGTCAGACCAGCGACCAGCCCACGCTGCCGGCGCAATCACCGTTCGAAACGTCTGGGCGTCCTCATCCCAGGCCACCAATGCAGGCATACGAAAGCGGTTGGCACGCGCATTGTCTCCCGCGACACGCACCACATAGCAGCGCGTTCCACCGTTATCGAAAAAAGCCTTTACTGCTGTGGGCAACGCAGCATACACCACCTGACCGCCCAGGCGCGTGCGTGCCAGAAGCAGGTCCTGGCCGAAGACCTCCTGGTACTGGCCGAGATCTTCCAGCGCTACCGGCAGGTCGAGCGGGCCGCGCTCCGCGAAGCCGACGAACGCCACCACGTCAAGACGCAGCGGTTCTACAGCCGTAGGCGGCAGCGCAGCCTCGCACACAACACCCGGTAATCGCCCTCGAAAGGTCAAGAGATTGCTCGTAGTACCCATACACTCTTTGCTTCCTACGCTTACTCGATCGTGAAGTCTTCACACGTCAGCACTAATTCTTCAATAGCCACATCGGTACCCGTCTTGGCGTTGAGTGCAGGACCGGTGTACTTCATCGGCCAGGCATTAGCAAGTCGCCAGGTCATAACGGTATTGTTCCCAGATTCGTCGCGCAATTGAATCGAGACACTCTTTTTGGCGCTCGGATCGCCTGTGCGCACCTGGTCGATCCACGTGTACAAATCGACCGCGCCCATCAGCCCACGCTTGAGCGTGACATCTCCTACTTTATAGACGCTGCTGAATTTACGCACATGATTCTTCAGTTCATTACCGTTGCGATACTCGGATTTGGTGACTTCAACGTTCAGCCCGGTCACTTCCTGGAAGCCGGCCTTCACACTCGTAGTATCGCCGTTACCCAGGTCGACCAGGTAATTAAAGTTCCCATAGGGATTGGGTCGCTCGGTTGCCATAATCCTTGCTCCTTTCGTAGACGCCCGGAAGCGTCTCTATATGCTAGACCGGGGTTCCGGCAGTCCATTGACCAATGCGGAAGATGACAAACTCGGCGGGCTTTACAGCAGCGACCCCTATCAAACAGACCAGGCGACCGTTATCCAGGTCGTTCTGGGTCATGGTTGAGAGGTCACAGCGCACAAAGTAGGCTTGCTCAGGCTTGCTGCCCAGTAGTCCTCCCATCTTCCATTCATTGAGTAAGAAGTCTTCGATAGTGTGGCGGACGTTGAGCCAGAGCTGCGGGCCATTGTTCTCGAAGACGACCCATTGCGTTCCCTTGTCGATAGAGTGCTCCAGGTAGGCAAAGTAGCGGCGAATGCTGACGTACTTCCATTCTGGATCGTCGCTGATCGTACGCGCACCCCACAGGAGGAACCCGTGCCCTGGGAAGTAGCGGAAGCAGTTGATACTTTGTGGGTTGAGGACATCCTGCTGTGCCTTGTTCAAGCGTTGCTCAAAATCAATGGCGAGTCGTACCACTTCATTTGCAGGGGCCTTGAAAACAGCATGTTCGGTATCGTTACGCGCATAGATGCCTGCCACAAAACCGCTCGGTGGAAGGTTCAAACGCTGATCGCGCAGCGGGTCAACAATGGTAATCCAGGGATAATACAACGCGGCATACTTGGAAGAGCGTAGATTGCGATGCACCAGTGCATCCGATACAAGATTGTTGGGCGGTGTGTCGATTACAGCGATGCGATATTTCATCTTTTCGCAGTGATCAATTAAGGCACTTTGAGCGGCGAATATGTCGTCGGAAATGCTATTCGCACTATACCCCGGTGCAGCTACAATTGAGATATCATCAACAGACTCAAAAGCGAGCAGACCGTTTTTAGGGTTTTGCAAAGGGTCATTAATGAAATCCGCAAATTCGGGATCTCCTTCATAGTTAACCCCAGCAGGGAATGCTCCATCATCACCACCATCTAACAAGTAGGTACGACGTGTATCAACTGGTTTCACATCCTTTGCAACTGTAGAAAGCGTTGCAATTACCGATGCACCGAGCAACTCTCGAATAAGCTGTAAAGTGATAGCGTTGAGTGCCTGTTCTCGCGCCTGTTCTCGTTCCTTTGCGCTCTTCGTTGGGTCATCAGGAGGAAGCACAAACACGGTCTTATCGAGTTCAATTGAGAAAGGAGTCGTAAGAGCGAGCGAGCGTGTAATTGGTTGGCGCGTGAAGACATTCATGAGGCCATTCACACTTCTTGTATCAAAGTCGAACTCGCCGAGCAACGTTGATACACTAAAGCCTGGCTGTCCTTGTGGATCGAGAGTTGGATAGGCGACCTCTACGAGTACCGAAATTGTGCGAACCTGAATGTCTGGTGAAATGTCATGGAGAGCCTTCAATTGAATTGCTGATCCATTGTCAGTGAGCAACTCCCAGAAGGGATCCTTTGGATTAGCCACTGTATTCCAGTGAACGAGGAAGAGGCTATTGGTAACGCCCAATAATGCACTCGGCGGGCTGCTAGGTGGGCTACTCTCGATCCCGGAAGACGTTAAATCATCCCAAGCTATGATCTTTTTGTTGCTATCCTTGATCGGTATACGAACATGTACCACATCCCCATTTTGCACTTGCGTGAGTGTATATCCCCTGGCATTTGGATCTTCTTTCGTAGGTTGAGGAAAATCGATTAGACTATTGCCACCTGCTTTTATTGTGAAGGTGACTTGCATCTTGCCGAGTCTGCCAGGGAAACGCGCAGCAAGCGATAAGTCCCCATTGTCACCAGAGGCGATTGCGTAATGCTGAGAGGGCAATTTGGTCGTTCCATCAAGCGGAACTGCTGACACACCAGCTCCAAAGTTAAAGATGCGGCTTACATACAGGCGTTGTCCGCCCTCCTCAAAGAAGGCACGCACCGCATGTGCAAGGTAGTTGGGCGTTGGATTCCCATCCAACCAAAGGGTATCAAGTCCACCATAGATGCGCTCGAAATCAGCAAGACTGGTGAGTAACTCAGGGTCGCCACTGATCGGCCCCCAGCGCGTCGGCCCGACGAATCCAGCGGTACTGGTGCTCACTCCTTCAATTGACTTGGACCGAAAGCTCGTTTCCTCTACATAGACGCCAGGTGATAAGTATTCGGGCATTGGATCGCCTCCCTCTCAAAAACGATGCGGAACACATTCCCCAGCGGGGATAGTACACCGATCAACAACATCAATTCCATGTGTACAACAACTAGCAGTTAACGCGCTGGCGACAGGTGCTCTGCCTTCCCCAGCTCACGGCGGTGATGGCGGTGGCGCAGGGTCAGCGAGCAGTTGCGAGTGACCGCTTGTCGCTACCACCACATCTCCTCCAAAGGAGATCGAGCGAAACAGGCTGGAGCCAGGTATGTTGTCCTGGTCGTAGACGTTCGCTCGCTCCTGCTCCAGGATTGAAAGGGTATCAGGCGGGTCGATTCCGGCAATAAACACCTGAGTGGACGGCTGGTAAAAGACCTGGATGGTGAGCCGCCATGTGAGCTGGT
>Ga0070706_100003008_pt1 | contig 16703 bp, 13 predicted proteins | sample KBSK5501metaG_FD_65476 | JGI IMG/M metagenome (GOLD analysis project Ga0070706, IMG submission 65476) | Corn, switchgrass and miscanthus rhizosphere microbial communities from Kellogg Biological Station, Michigan, USA - KBS K5-50-1 metaG | ecosystem: Host-associated > Plants > Roots >...
GTATTTGTGGGCTGCCACGACTGCTTCATTCTGAGTCTGCGCTTCTTCTTCCAGGATGCGCAATGCGGCCAGATTGTCTTCCACCTGCTGGAAACTGGTCAGCACGGTTTCGCGATAGAAAGCCACGGTCTGATCGTAGGCGGCAATGGCCTGGTCTGAGGCCGCCCGGCGCCTGCCTCCGTCAAATAGCGTGAGTAGCGCCGAGCCCCCAACGGCCCACAACGCGCTGGGGCCCGAGAACAATGTCGTAATGGCCCCGCTTTCAAAACCTCCGGCAGCCGTCAGATTCAAGAGTGGATAATAGGCGCCTTTGGCCACCCCGATCCGGGCGTTCGCAGCAGCCATCAGTCGCTCGGCAGATGCGATGTCAGGCCGTCGCTCGAGCAGCTCTGACGGCACACCTGCCGGAATCGCAGGCGGCGGCGTGCGGAGGGGGAGAGGAGGAAGGCTGAAGGATCCTGCAGGTTTGCCGATCAGAGTTGCAAGGGCATGCTCGTACTGGGCGCGGAGCACTCCGACGTCTATTGCTTGGGCACGGGTTGTCTCAAGTTGCGTCTTGGCCTGCTGGACCTCAACCTCGGAGGCAATTCCTCCCTGGAACCGGTTCTGGTTCAACTGCAGGGCCTGCTCATACTGTGCAACGGTCGAGTTCAGAAGCTGCTCTTGGGCATCGAGGCTGCGCGCCTGGAAGTAGAACAGAGCCAGTTGCGCATGCACGCTCAGGTTAACAGTTGCCAGGTCAGCAGCACTGGCTTGCGCCTGCTCGCGATAAGACTCCACATTGCGGCGCACTCGTCCCCAGGCGTCGATTTCGTAGGACAGTTCAAAAGGCAGCTGCAAGTCGGTGGAGGTAACGCCATTGGAAATTGCTCGCGGAGGGGGACGGTTGCTGGACACTCTTCCGCGTGTCGCAGACGGAGCGGCGGCCACGGTCGGGAAGTAATCGGCGCGATAATAGCGGAGCACCGCGCGAGCTTGCGTATATTGGGCCTGAGCGGCCTTCAGGTTCTGGTTGGAAATATTGATTTGCTGTTCCAGGACGTTCAGTTGAGGATCCTGGAATATTTCCCACCAATTGCCACCGAGACTCTGCTCGTGTGGCTGGGCAGCTTTCCAATTGCCAGCCTCTTTATAAGCTGGCGGAACTTCGACTGGCGGGCGCTGGTACCTGGGGCCCACTACACAACCGGTAAGCAAGAGCATACTGGCAAGACAGATGGTCGTTACCCTGTGCCTCCAGACTCGAATCTCTGCCTTCGGATCGCGAGGTAAGCTCACTGTGCGCCTCCTGTAGCAGCGGGCTGCACGACCTGCACCTTTTGTCCAGAGATGATGGAATCTGGCGGATTTACAATCACCGATTCATCTCCCTGGAGACCAGATACAATCTCAATTTGATCGCCGAAATCGTGACCAGGCGTTACCGGCGTGAGCAACACGCTGCCGTTTTTCACAACTGCGACCTGCAGACCCTGCGAGCGAAATATAAGAGTGGAGACTGGCACGAGGTACGAGGAGGTCTGTCCAGGTACCTTGAGATGGACCTCGGTATAGGAGCCGGAGAGCAACTCGCCGCTAGGATTATCCACGTCAATTTCCGCAAGCAAGGTGCGAGTGGCGTAGTTGATAGCGTTTGCAGTGCGAACCAGTTTGCCTTGGAATCGTCGTCCGGGAAATTCCGCCAGAGTCAGCTCTGCCGTCAGACCCGGAGTGGCGGCTTGGGAGTACTGTTCCGGCACATTTACGTAGACGCGCAGCTTTCCCGGCTGAGAGATATGGAAAAGATCGGTTTTCACGCCTCCGCTGTTGCCAGAAGCGATTAGCGCTCCGATATCGGTGTTGCGTGCAGTGACGATTCCATCGAAAGGAGCATAGATCCTCTGGAATGACTGCAAGGTCTCAAACTGCTTCACATTGGCTTGATTGGCTTCGACTATCGCTCTGTTGGCATTGTAAGTGCCGACGGTATTATCCACGTCTTGCTGCGCCACCGCATGCGTTGTCAACAAACCCTGGTACCGATTCATGGTGATCTCCGCCAGCTTGAGAGTGGCCTGCGCGGTGGCGAGATTGCTGCGTGACTGCTGCAATTGCTGATCGACTTCCGGCGTCTCAATCTCAGCCAGCAGCTGCCCCTTTCTTACGTGCGCTCCGATATCTGCATGCCAGCGCTTGAGATAGCCATTGGTGCGAGAATAAATGGGAGCGCTAATGAAGGGTTGCACGTTCCCCGGCAACACAATCTCCTGCGACGGCATGGAGCGCTGGGGAGAAATGACCGAAACTGATGGCACGGCCATCTGTGCAGTTTCAGCACGCACCGCGGCGCCTTTCCGGAGACGCGCGAGAACGCCGTATACGAAGATCCCGGCAAAAACCAGGAAAATTGCGCCCCCGATGAGCCAGCCTCGTTTCGCCCGGTGCGGCGCTTTAACGGCACTCAACGTTGGCGGTTCGTGCGGAACGGCTTTGCTTTGTGTTTGCGAGTGCATTGGCACAACCATTCCTATTCTCCTTCGAAGAATTTTCCTATTGCCGATTCGCGGTATCAGTACCTTGCCGGCGCAGACCGTGGACGATGCTGAAGACCACGGGGACGAAGAACAGCGTGGACACTGTGGCAAAGAGTAATCCTCCAATCACGGCGCGGCCGAGAGGTGCATTCTGCTCTCCACCTTCACCCAGTCCCAGCGCCATGGGCGACATTCCAATGATCATCGCCAAAGCGGTCATTAACACCGGCCGAAAGCGCATGTATCCTGCCTGGAGGGCTGCTTCGGCGGCACTGAGTCCCTCACTCAATTGTTCTTTCGCAAAGCTGACCACCAGGATGCTGTTTGCTGTTGCCACCCCAACGCACATGATCGAGCCCGTCAGCGCGGGAACGCTGATGGTGGTGCTGGTCATAAATAGGAACCAGACAATTCCAGCCAACGCCGCAGGCAACGCCATGAGAATGATGAAGGGGTCAAGCCACGACTGAAAATTCATGACGATCAGCAGGTAGACCAGAACAATGGCGAATAGCAGACCTGTCAACAGGCCCGAGAAGGATGAACCCATGGTTTGGATCTGGCCACGCACGATGATTTGCGACCCCCGCGGAAGCTCTTTCTGACTGGTGTTGATGATCGAGAAGATGTCCTTTGAGACGCCGCCGAGGTCTCGGCCCTGGACGGAACCGAATATGTCAATCACCGGCGCTACGTTGTAATGTGAGACAACGCTCAAGTCTGAACCGCGGCTTAAAGAGGCAAGACTCGCAAGTATGGAGGGCGGCGCATTACCCGTGCCAGTTACCGGAATATTGGCCAAATCCTGGAATGACTGAACGCGGTACTGGGGTGTTTGTGTTGCGATCTGGTAGCTCACCCCATTCTGCGGGTTCAGCCAGAAAGCGGGCGAGGTTTGAGAACTGCCGCTGAGCGTTACCAGGAGATTGGTCGCAACTTCTCGCTGAGTGAACCCGATAGCACCGGCCTTCGTCCGATCCACATCGATATGCAGCTTCGGCTGGTCAAAGGTCTGCTGAATGCGGAGATCGGTTGTTCCCGAAACGTTTTTTACGCGTGCCAACAGCTTGTCCGCAAATTGCCGGTTGGCCTCCAGATTGTTTCCCACCACTTGAATATCGATTGGGGCAGGCAGCCCGAAATTCAGAATTTGCGTCACCATATCCGATGGCAGGAAATAGAACGTAACTCCCGGAAAGGCTCGCGCCAGCTTTAACCTCAAGTCGTGCACATAACCTGCGGTGGGGTGATGCTTCGGCGAGAGCGAGACCATGATGTCCGCATCCTGCGTCCCAACCGGAGCCGAATTGCTGTAGGAAAGATTGATACCGCTATAGGGCAAGCCAATGTTATCGATGACGCCGGTAAACTCGTGCGGCGGTATCTGCTTGCGGATTTCGTTTTCTACCCGGTCACACAAAGCAGCTGTTTCTTCAATGCGCGTTCCGGTTGGCGCACGCAGGTGCAGCGTGAATTCGCCACTATCCACCGATGGGAAAAAGTCTTGTCCCAGCCACGGGAGCAGAGCGAAGGAGAGGAAGCAGGCCAAGAGGAAACCGGCAACAAAAATGCGGCGGTGATCAATAAATGTTTCGAGCAGTCTGCGATATGCGCTCCGGACACTCTCAAAACCACGTTCGAACCAAGCTTGAAAGCGCACCAGAGGGTTCCTGCTCACGCTGGTTTCGTTTGAATTTCCTTCCGCGTGGGCCTTGAGGAAGTATTTGGCCATGGTTGGCACCAGGGTCCTCGAAAGCAGATAAGAAGCCAGCATAGCGAATACAACTGCCTCAGCCAGCGGCACAAAGAGATAACGCGCAACGCCGGTGAGCAGGAACATCGGTACAAACACGATGCAAATGCTGAGTGTTGAAACCAGCGCGGGTATTGCGATCTGCTGCGCGCCATCGAGAATCGCTTGTTCTATGTCCTTGCCTTCGGCGAGGTAGCGGTGGATGTTTTCAATCGTGACCGTTGCATCATCCACCAGAATGCCCACGGCCAGCGCCAGACCGCCAAGCGTCATGATGTTGATGGTCTCTCCCAGTATGCTGAGCGCAACGATAGAAGACAGAATAGCAAGAGGAATTGAAATGGCGATGATAACCGTGCTGCGCCAACTCCCGAGAAAAAGAAGAATCATGGTAGCCGTAAGGCAGGCTGCGATGAGCGCCTCCCGCAACACGCCCGAAATGGCCCCGCGGACAAAAACAGATTGGTCCCCTACGGTACGAATTTGAAGGTCCGGTGGGAGCGTGTTCTTGACGAATGGCAATAGCTGTTTGATACCGGCGATGATGGTTAACGTAGAGGCACTGCCAATCTTTTGGATCGTCATCAGCGTCGACCGTCGCCCGTCGACGCGAACGATATTGGTTTGCGGCGGGAACCCGTCCCGCACGAAGGCGACATCACGGATATAAATCGTCGAGGTCCCAACAGTCTTGATGGGAAGGTCGTTAAGTTCCTTGATTGTCGCCGGGCTCCCGTTCATGTTCACGTTGTATTCGAAGCCCCCGATCTTCGCCGTTCCGGCAGGGAGAATGAGATTTTGCGCGCTGATAGCGTTCACCACGTCGAGTGGAGACAGCCCGTTCGCTTGGAGTGCAGCGGTGTTCAAATCCACTTGAACCTGCCGTTGCTTGCCACCGTAGGGATACGGGATGGCTGTGCCGGGCACTGAAGTGAGCTGGGGCCGGATGAAATTCAGTCCCAGATCATTCAACTGTTGCTCAGAAAGCGTGGGGCTGGAGAGAGCGAGCTGAAGAATCGGAACGCTGGAAGCGCTGTAAGTGATGATCAGCGGCGCCGTCGTTCCCGCCGGCAACTGTTTGAGTTGAGTCTGGGACTGGCCCGCAATCTGCGCAATGGCGGTACTGATATTCGCACCCGGATGGAAAAAGACCTTGATAACAGCGACACCGTTCAGCGACTGCGACTCCAGGTGCTCGATATCATTCACGGTGGTCGTTAAGTTGCGCTCCTGAAGACTGATGATTCGACTCGCGATGTCCTGCGGCGCGAGCCCGTTGTAAGTCCAAATGATGCTCACTACAGGGATGTTGATGTTCGGAAAAATGTCTGTGGGAGTGCGAAGCGCTGAGAGCGTTCCCAGGATCAAGATCAGAATAGCCAGCACTACGAACGTGTAGGGCCGCCTGAGCGCGAGCCGAACAATCCACATAAATTACCTCGTTGTGTCCTTCCAGGTCTGGATCAATGTCCAGGGATCACCCAGCCGAACAGTTGGGCGCAAGCGCCATCGTCCGAGTGAGTGCACTTGAGTTGCTGTGAGCCCGCCTCCAAAAACTTTCTCGAACCTGATCTTCCTTGCGTGCATGACGCCACGCCCTCGCTTCTCTGCCCAATCAACTGCATTTGACTAACCAAAATGAACTCTGAGCCTAGAACCTGGGAACAGACTGAAGACAAGGAAATTGGGCCCTACTGAGATCGCGACGGCTGAAGAAAGTGTCATTATTTCGACACGCCTCTCGAGGTTTGTCGAGGGTTTTCGACACTTGAAGTCAGTCACTCTTACAGCGCTCCCGCTGGTCTGCCGCGTCGCGCTCCCGCAAAACGATCGCCGCAGTTGCGACCGCCACGACGGTGATCACGAATGGTAGACGGGCGCATAGATGTGCGCGTGAACCGAGAGCAGGCCTCCGGCAGTGGCGCCGACGAACAAAGAGACGAGCACGCCTGCAAGCCGCCGTCTCTCCGCAACTGTCGCGGACCAGTTGGTGATGTCGCCCACAAGCAATACCAGGGTTGAGGTCACAACGTTCGTAAAAACACCCTCCACATGAAGCGTTCGAACCGCGGCGCTCTGCATCCCCATCGCGAGCCCCCACAAGCCGAGGAGAACGTGGGAGACGTCAATCGAAGGCTGGCCGCTAGTCGCGAACCAAACGGCCAGGAAAACACCATGCGCGATCAGCGATACGCCGACCAACACCGTCACCCGTTGGGGCCACATGCCAGAACCTTCAGAAGGCTTGACGATTCGCGCCGAGAGGTAGACCCCCACCGCGAAGGCGGCCATCGAGACGAGGATGGCCACGGCGCCGGGCGCACCGACGCCTGCAACCCGGGTAAGTGTAGAAATTGTTCGCCTATCCTGGTAGGAATGTTTGGCCGTTGTAGTGGGCCGGCGTGGAGACGGGCGCAAAAATATTTGTTGGACTGAGAGACCGGTCCGCGGGAGCCGCTAGAGCGGCTTCCGGCAAACAAAGGAGAACAATGACCTGCACTCCAAACCGCATGCGCCAATTTGTGGAGCCTCTATTTCGCATTTCCTTTACCTCTTCGCAATTCGCCCAAGAGCGTGCCAATCAGCCCCTCGTTAAGCCCAACCGCCTTCGTCCCTCAAAGCCCCCTCCCTGCCCTGCTTCAGGGCGAGTGGACTTGGCGCAGCAACCTCAGGAAAATGTCGCGTTTATTCAGACCCAGCCCGATTCCCGCATACGCCACCTGGATCACCGGAACATTCTTCCTTTGCGGATCCCGGAAAAAAGGAAACGGACTCGGCGCCCCCACCGCCCAGAAGAAATCCGCCTGCGAGCCCTGCATCCCGTCGGGCAAGTTGAAGTGGTCCACCGTCGCCAGATCGAGCTGCATACGGCCCTGCGCCTCAAACACGTAAAACGTCAGCCCGTTCGCCTCCACTTTTTCCATCGGCGTCAGATAAAACTCCGGATAAATCCCGCTCGCGCGCTCCACTCCATTCGTGAATTGAAACGCGACACCCGGGCTCAACTCTCTCGAATAAAAATCTGCCAGCGTGGGTGCGTGTTTGCAGTAAGTGCGAATACTCAGGTCCGGCGAAACCGTCTGGTCCGGCGATTCTGCCTGGCCCTTTGCCTTCCTGTAAGCCTCCGAGCCTCCATCCAAACAATCTCTCGGGGGCGAAAAGAAAAAGTAGAATAGATAATCCGCCAGGCCGCTCCCCGAACCCGCGGCATTATGCATCTGCACATCCAGTGCGACTTCATCGCCTCCCAGGAACGGATTCGTTGTCGTCGCAATCCGCAACACCGAATGCATTTTCGGACTTTCCAGCGCCGTAAATTCCAGGAACGTCACTTGCGGTGCGAACGGCGCCAGCCTCGGCGAAGGCGGCAGCGGCATCTGCTCGCGCTCGATCCAGTCCGGGGAGACATCAATCGACGCCCCGCTCGAAAGTGAAAATCGCCGCAACTCCACCTCTGGCTGTGCTTGCGATGACCCGGAGCTTTGTTCCGCCGGTTGCGCCCCAGCCAATTGCGCTAGTAATGCCCCACTCTGCCGTACCGCCCCGCCCCGTTCAGGAGATGGCGGACTCTGCTGCGGCACCTGCGCCGCCACTCCGTGCATCACAAATCCAAAGAGGATCGTTCTGACGATTCCGCCCTTCATAAGCAGTGCCATTTCGCTCCTCCGTTATCACGCGATTGCATGACCGAGCCCTCGCCAAGCATACTCCCATCGTCCGCCGAGGGCGTTGTAGAGCTGGACCAAATGCCAAGGCTTCATTTTCACGGTCGGTAGCGACAGTCACAGTCACAACCTTCAAAACCACATCACACTTCGGCTGCATCCAGTCGTCGAGCCCAAGCCAGCGCGCAACCTCTCACTCCCAACTCCTCAGCTGAGAGCAGTACGTAGCTCCCGGCCGCTAGACTTCCAAGTGCGTGCTGTGCCGAAGCGCAATCTCTTCCGTCGTTCCGCTCTCTTGATGAAGTACTGATCCAGTTCGTGCCGCATTTTCGGTCTGGCGTGGAAGATCCGCGCCTTTACGGCCGCGACGGAAATGCCCATGCCTTCTGCGATCTCCTTCATTGAGCGCCCTTCCAGTTCATAGAGCTCAAGGACGCCCCGTGCATTCGGCCTAAGCTCGGCAAGCGCTTCCCTCAGAATTCGCGATCTTTCTTGACGTAAGCAGTCCTGCTCGGGGTTCAGCGCCAAGTCTGTTACGGCATGTCGAAGCGACATGTCATCCGATTCAGAATGTTCGTCGATCGAGATCTCCACTTTCCGCGCCTTCTTGCGGAGCTTCATAAGAGCGACATTGATCGCAATGCGGGAGAGCCACGTGGAGAATCGAGCGCCGCCCTTGAAATTGTGCAGATGAACAAATGCGAGCTGGAAAGCTTCTTGCACAACGTCTTCAGCGTCTTCATGGCTTCGCATAATGCGTTGTGCGAGGTGAAAAATCCTCCGCTTATAGCGATTGAAGAGCTCGCCAAAGGCGACCGAATGCCCGCTCTTCGCCGCAGCCAACAGCCGCGCGTCACTGCCCTGCCCGGCTTCCAGGTCGACAGCCCACTGGTCGCTCTGGAGGGCGGCTCCATCGAGTGTCTGGGTTGAAATTGCTCTTCGCCTTTCTGTTTTCATTCCCGTGGATCCAATTCGCCCCGCGGCACCGATCAGGTGCGCCTGGTGATCGTTGACCGGTACTTCAGTCGCTCCAGACGTTGCAGTCCTGAGGGCCGTGATCTTTGCGTGGGGCACTTCCTTTTCGCACCATGAGTAAAAGCACGCTTCGTACCAAAACCGATGCGCGCTTTACGTCACCGCAAGTGGTTGGTTAAGAAGGAAGATCCGAAAGCAGAGCCGAATCCGTGTGTCGAAGTGTCGGACGCAGAGATACTCCTCTGACACTTCTACTGACACCGTAGCCGCGGTAACGGCGGTGTTTTTCGTCGACGCGCACGTGTTTGTGATCGACCGTGCGTCTCTGCTCATTGGGGGGAACGGCTACTTGGGGATAGAACTACTGTTTCCTGAAATCATTACAGTCGGATTTTCCAAGCTAGCGCGAGCAGGGTTCAGATGGTCCAACAAAGGACTTAGCGCAAGAAAGCGCAGCAACAACCAAGTGGGGGTCTGTATTTGGACAGCGATGACGAATCGCGGTCACCGACCGCGATCAGGGGCGGGGGGGAAACCGTCGATTAGCTTGAATGGAAATGCCCGAGGAGATAAAGGACGAGCGCAAAATTCTGCCCGTCAGGTAGGAGTGTTTTGCAGTTACCTTAGATATGGAACTGGGCGATAATTGCCGACCGACTGTCGCCGATCGGCGCTACTTAAATTGCGGCAGCTCCGGCTTCTTCAGTGTTGGCCCAATCACATCCTGGCTGCTTTGGGGACGAGGCCGGGAAATCCCCAGCTTCTTCATCTTGTGGATCAGCGTGGTGCGCTTCAGCCCCAGCTTGGCAGCTGCACCGGTCGGGCCGCCGATCACCCAGCCCATCGCCGCCAGCGTTTGCAGAATCAGAGTGCGTTCGGAGTCCCTCAGAGTAGTTGCAGCCGGAGAGGCGATGACACCCTGAGTCCCTGCCGTCGGCAAAGGATTGGGAAGCACGCCATCGTTTGAAAGGATCACGGCACGTTCGATCAGGTTCTGTAGCTCGCGGATATTCCCCGGCCACTGGTACGAGCTGAGCGCACACATCGTTTTCGGAGGAATGTGGTCGATTTTCTTACCCATGCGGCGGCCAAAAATCTCGACAAAATGCGTCACCAGGGCCGGAATGTCTTCACGGCGCGCCCGCAACGGTGGCAGCAGGATCGGAAACACATTCAGGCGATAGTAGAGGTCGCTGCGAAATTCGCTCCGCTTCACCATCTCCGTCAGATCATGGTTGGTTGCAGCCACGAGCCGAACGTCCACCTGGTGAGTCCGAGTGCTGCCCAAGCGCTCGAACTCCTGTTCCTGCAGTACACGCAGTAGTTTGGGTTGCAGTGCCAACTGAATATCGCCCACTTCGTCCAGGAAGAGCGTGCCTTTGTCGGCCAGCTCGAAACGGCCAATCTTTTGCGCTATGGCTCCGGTGAACGCGCCTTTCTCGTGGCCAAAAAGCTCACTTTCCAGCAGATCCAGCGGAATGGCAGCGCAATTCAGCTTTGCGAACGAGCGTCCGCACCGCGAGCTGATGTTGTGAATCGCGCGCGCGATCAGCTCCTTGCCGGTGCCTGTTTCTCCTTGGATAAGAACAGTCGAATCCGTAGGCGCGACGTGTTCGACTTGTTCGAGCACCGCTTCCAGAGCAGGACTGTTACCTATGACTTGCTCGAATCTGCGCTGATTACGGTCCTCGTCACCGGACCCGAATCTTTCGAAAGCTCCCACAGAGGACCTCCGGGCGCCCGGATGCACGCTTCTTTACGGGCTCAACCCTCCAGAGCCGCTCGAACACTGTCGAGCAGAGCTTCATCATCGAACGGTTTTGCCAGGAACTCCACTGCGCCTGCTCTCAACGCCTGCATCCGCATTTTTGCGTCGCCATGTGCCGTGATGAAGATGATGGGAATCCTGCAACGTTCAGCGTTCAGCTGAGCCTGCAATTCCAGACCGGACATTCCGGGCATACGGATATCCGCGATCAGGCATGCAGTCTGGTGCTGTTGGCCGGACTTCAGGAATTCCTCCGCCGACGCAAACGCTTGTGCCGGCAAGCCAACCGCTTTCAGAAGGCCCTGCAGTGCGCTGCGCACCGAATCATCATCATCGACAATCGCAACCAGTTTGTTGTTGCCTTGGATAGCCATAGTAGAAGCCTAGCAGCGTCGCCAAAAGCGGCGCAATTATGCTTTGGTATAGGGGCTCTAATACCGCCCTGATCAGAGAGGCAGCTATAATCTTTAGAGGCGGTACTTGAGGAAGCGGCAGTTAAAACGGGAGGACTGCCGACTGGCAAACTGTCTTGTGTAACAGTGGTGGCATTAAGCTACTTCTTACCGGCCGGAAGCTCAAGCTTCGCCGCCATTCTGACCAATTCCGCCAGGGATTCAGCCTGCATCTTCCGCATCACGTGGCCGCGATGGATCTTCACGGTGATTTCGCTGGTCCCGAGCTCAGAAGCTATTTGCTTATTGAGCATACCCGAAACCACTAGGCCCATGACCTCGCGCTGGCGCGTGGTCAGCATCCCATAACGCGTTTGCAAGTCCGCAAGCTCGCTCTGCTGTTGGCGCGTCACCCGGTCACGATCCAAAGCCTGGTGGATCGCATCCAGCAGGTCCTGGTCCCGGAAGGGCTTGGTCAGGAACTCCACCGCACCTGATTTCATGGCCTTCACCGTCATCGGAATATCTCCATGCCCGGTGATGAAGATGATGGGAATCCGGACGCCCGCGTCAGCCAACTCGCGCTGAAAGTCCAGCCCGCTGACTCCAGGAAGTCTCACATCCAGAACAAGGCAACTTGGTCCATCCGGCCGCTTGCTGCGTACGAACTGTTGTGCCGTCCCGAAGGACTCGGACCGCAAGCCCACCGACTTCAGCAGGCCCTGGATGGACGCACGCACAGCGGCATCGTCATCAATGACGAACACCGTGGGAGCGCCTCCGGACGTCATTCAGGTGCCTCGGCTTTGGTGGGTAGGGTGAGGTAAAAGCTTGCGCCGCGCGGAGAGTTGCCGGCAGCCCACAAGCGGCCGCCATGCGATTCAACGATGGAGCGGCTGATGGACAGTCCCATACCGGTCCCATGAAGCTTCGTGGTAAAGAACGGATTGAAGATCTGGTCCGCCTGCTGCGGGGGCAGCCCCACGCCGGTATCGCTGACGGACACCATAAGTTGCTCCTTTTCCGTTCGCTGCGACTTGATGGCGAGCTCGCGCGTCCCATCCATAGCCTTCATCGCATCGATGCTGTTCATGATGAGGTTCATCATGACCTGCTGCAATTGCACGCGATCTCCCATGACCTGGGGAGGATCTGCCGCCAGCTCCGTCCGGACTGATATGGAGTATCGTGTTGCCTCGCTGCGCAGGAGGACGATCATCTCTCGAATGAGTTCGTTTATATCAACCAACTCCCATTGCGGAGTGCCCTTCTTAAAAAGCAGGCGGATCCGGCTGATGATTTCCGCCGCACGCGTTCCGTCTTTCACAATTCTCATGGCAGCCGCGCGCGCCTCTTCGATGTTTGGGGTGTCGCCCGCGAGCCAGCGCAAGCAGGTATTGGCGTTGGTGACGGCGGCGGCAATCGGTTGATTCACTTCGTGCGCCAGGGAGGCACTCAGCTCTCCCATCTCGGTCACCTGGGTGACGTGTGCGAGGTCCGCCTGCGCCTGACGCAGCGCTTCTTCGGCGCGCTTCTGCTCGGTAATATCCTCGCAGGCGATCAAGACAATCGGGCCGTTCACTCGCGGCACTGCTTTAGCCGTTTCGCGAACCCGGAGGACTGTGCCGTCCTTACGAACCTTGCGAACTTCCCAGCTTTTGGCCAGGCCAAGTTGTTCCAAGCAGATGGCGACATTTCTTTGGACCGCTTCGCGATCAGACTCAGAAGAAACGTTGAGCACCGGCTGACCGACTAACTCATCGACCTTGTAGCCAAGCTGCTCAGCGCCAAAGGGGTTAACTGCCATGACCTTGCCGGCGGCATCCACTATGAAGTACATTGTCGGGTTGTTCTCAAAGACGTCCCTCCATTGCTCCTCGCTCTCGCGCAGTTGTGCCTCTGCCCGCTTGCGCTCGGCAATCTCAAGTCTTAGGTTCTCATTAGCCCGAGTCAGTTCTGTAGTTCGCTCGGCGACTCGTTGTTCGAGCGCTTCTCCGATCCGCTTCTGCTCGCCGGAGCGTCGAGCCTCTTGCAATCCAATTCCGGCTTGGTTGGCCGCGACGCGCAGGAGGAGCCGTTCGATGTCGGTCGGGAAATCAGCTCGCCGAGAGCCAGCCACCAACACGCCGACTTCGTCCTGAAGGCCCAGGGAGAACGACGCGATCGAGACCTCACCTTCTCCGGCCGGATCTGGAACCACAAAACGCGAAGCGGCTTGGTCGCCCGTCAACCAGCGGCCGAGAGCTTGACCGACTTGCTGCGGCTGGACGGAGGGATGCTGGCGGTGACCCAACCGGACCACCTCGATTGGCGGACCGTCACTCGAGTTGCTCAGCCGGGCATACGTGAAATCGAGGCGCAGCATGGCGAGCAGCGCGTCGAGCAGAGTGCCGACGATTTGGGATGACTCGCTGCCACTCCAAATAGCGGGAAGGGCCAGAACACTGATCAGGTCATTGATGCAGCTCTGAAGGCGCTTGATCTCATCGCCTGTATTTTCCATTTCCACTTCCAGATCAGACCGCTGATGAGCGCGGCGCGTTGCGCGTGGTGTGTCGTTCACGCAGCTCCCGCAAGAACTCGTCCGGTGGAACGAAGAAAGGGTTCTCCTGGAGGATGCCGCCGATGACGATCATCGGGTGGGTCCGCATGATGTCGACAACGATCTGCCCGCCAAACTTGGCGAGATCGTAGATTCATATGACCGGGTCCTTATATCGAGGCAAAACATAATTCAGCCTCGTCTCGTACTCCACCAAGGCGTCGACGCCCGGTCGATCTTCGAGGGCCCATTCCATGTGCGCGACCAGCCGAGTGAGCGCGAACCCTTGCTGTCTGCCGCCGTCGAGGACCTCCTGGATCAGCGCGAGCATCCTGTCCTGATCGAAGTGACCATCGCGCAGATAAGCGTCAGCCCAGTTGCGGAGCTCGAACTGACCACTCTTTTCCGCTGTATCCACATCGATGCCGGTTGACGCGAGCCGCAGGCGGTGCTCCGCGCGCAGGTTGGGATCAACGATGTGGAACGCCTTCTCGCCCCGCTCGAAACCCTCTTTGATGAACGAAAGCAGTACCCGGTATTCTTCGTCGGGGCTGTGAAAGAACGCGCAGACGTGACGTTGCGCGTCAAGCACCGAGCCTGCGAACCGAATCGGTTGGCTGGTCTCACTCGAGGCTCCTCCGCTGGACTTCACACGGTCATGGGTGGGATCCATGGTCGTCCTCCTTCGACAGGCGGCCGCAACGTCCAGCCGCTCGCGGCACGGAAACGATCGCCGGAAACTGTCGCCTGCACCACAGCGCCAAACACGCCGCAAACGGCACATCATGCGACTCGGCTGTTGTGGTTGTCAAAGGCGATTGTACGCTCATCGCGCCGTGCCGCGCCGCAAGGTTTCCGATTCTGCCCTGCTACGAAAAGAGGATCAGTCAAGCAGGCACGACTGCTCAGGAACACGTGTCGGCACACCGCCGGGGACAACAGAGAAACTAGCGGCCCGCTGGAACAGCAGCTGCCTGAGCGCGGGTGGGCCACTCTCGCGCGAAGAGTTTTGTCTCGGAATCTCAAAAAAGGAGGAACTATGAAACTGCACGGCACGGATCGGGCTCAAGCAAGAACACTACTCTATCATAGTGTGTTGCAGTTCGCCGCCCTGCGTGGATGACGCTGATTCTAAGTCTCGAGCAAGGTTTTCAAATGCAAGCGACATCTAGGACGCCGGGGTGTCCTCGCGGATGATTTGCAAAAACGGTTTAGATTCCACTCTTACAAATTAAAAGCCCGTTTCATAGAAGCTCCTGACGAGAGTCATGTGGAGGGCATCGTCCGAATAGTTCGCGAGCCCGGTTCCGGAGAGGCCGATTCTATCGTGAAACCGGCATGCCCGGTATCGACGGAATTACTCCGCGACTGTGGCCGCCAAGGCTTCGACCACGGCTATGTTTTGCAGCAAGTCCAGCGGCAAACCGTGCCGCTCCTGTAAATACACCGGGCTGTTGTAAGAAAGCCAGACCTGTCCCTGCCCATCTTCCCAGATCAGAATCTTAAGAGGGAGATCGATGGCGATGCTGGGAGCGGCCAGCATCACAGGCGTGCCACCCTTGGGGTTCCCGAAGATCAGCAGCTTGGTGGGACGCATCTTCAACCCCACCTTTTCCGCTTCACCGGAGTGGTCGACTATCGCAAAGATGGTCACTCCCTTCGCTTGCAAAGTACGCCTGAGCCTCTCTAGGGTCTCGTCTACCGAGTAGTTGCTTCTCTTGTTCAGAATTCCATTGTTCGTATTCGGGGCCATAAGGGTCTCCTCGTCGTTTGCAGAATGGGAATGCGCAGAGTCGCGGACTGAAATCAGATAAATCGCCATTCCTAGTCCGACTAGGGCTAGGAACAGGGATGTAGCTACAGCCAGGGTCGTAGTATGAGGGCGCGTCGCGTGACCCAGATCCATAATCCGGATTAGTCGAAGGTGGTGCCACCCGGAAAATAGATTCACTGCCACGCCAGCTCCGATGAGTGCGGTTCCAAACCACAGCGATAGGCCGTAGGGCTGCACTGAGGGAGCATGCTGGGCAATTTGAAGTTGCTGCAGGAACAGCCCGAAACGGGCCACAACGAATCCAAATCCCATCAAGGCCAAGCCTGTTCGGATCCATGCGAGCAGCGTACGTTCGGCGGCGAGATAATCGCGCAGGCCAGCTCTCTGCCTCGTTTCAGTTGGGGTGTCCATGTCTGTGCCGTTCCATGCCTCCTGATCAGTATGCTTTCCAGATTTTTGTCTGGAGACACTAGAATCGCGGAGGCTCCGCGTGCCATCGTTCCACGCACCTCGCGATGTGAATCAGGCCGATGCTCAGAACTGCGGCAGCCATCGTCGCCGCAGCGATGTGGGCGAGACCCATCGAGCCGTTCGAATTTAGAAAAGCCCTCCTGTGCAATCCGCACCCGGCGATCCAGGTCGGCCTGTCTCCACTTGGCCCACCAAGGTTCCGATCGAGCGAAACTAGGGTACTGCACGCGAACCGCTCGCCGATTCGGGCTCGCTGGGTTGCTCACCACCCACGACATAGGGCTAGCGTGACTCCACTCATCGCCGTGCCCTGGTCCGAGCAACGTCGCCTCAGCAGCGGCCTTCTATTCAGAGGTGCCAGTCTTAACGGCGTTCGAGAGATGCTAGCGTGGTCTGTTCTTTGAAATAGTCTCGGATTTGCTCTACGGTTCCGTCCCGCTCGATCTCGCCGTGGCGCCTCGCCACGATGCGTGTGCTAACGCCATGAGGAGAGGCCGGATTCATGCGGTGTCGCGTATCACGCAGAAGTCGACTGTCCTCATCTGTCTCAAACGATCGAGCGTATAACTCCACCCTCGACGCGTAGCGCTGCCCCGTTCGTTGCCGAAGAAAGCGGGCTGGCCACGAACGCCACCAAGGCGGCAACCTCATCTGTCGTGGCGAAACGCTTGAGCAGCGAACTCGGGCGGACGGTTTCGAAGAACTCCTTCTCCACCATAGACAGCGCGACATTGCGAGACTTCGCCATTTGATTGACGCGGAGCACTGAGTTTCAGGTTGGGCGATTCGATGAGCCCATAGACGACGCACCCCAGACCCACGGTTGCCAGCAAAGCACCCCGCCAATCGA
>Ga0070706_100003010_pt1 | contig 16690 bp, 14 predicted proteins | sample KBSK5501metaG_FD_65476 | JGI IMG/M metagenome (GOLD analysis project Ga0070706, IMG submission 65476) | Corn, switchgrass and miscanthus rhizosphere microbial communities from Kellogg Biological Station, Michigan, USA - KBS K5-50-1 metaG | ecosystem: Host-associated > Plants > Roots >...
TCCCGTTCTTCATGATTCCTCTCTCGCTCCCTGGCCCCGCCGCCCCTGGGCCAGGCTGAAAAGCACCGGCATCACGCAGAGCACGAGGGGGAGCTGCACGATCAAGCCGGAGATGATGGCGATGGCCAGCGGCGGCTGGCCTTCGGAGTGACCCATCGAATGGGCGAGGTCCTGGTGCTCGGAAAAGTAGAAAATCGCGACCTCCGTCACGATGCCGATGATCATCGTCATCCCCATTATGGCGGAGATGTTGAGGTCGATCTTCGTGAGCCACAGCCCGATGAACACCGCCGACACCGCGCAGCAGCGCGACGCCCAGGACGACCCACCACGTTTTCACGATCGATCCGCTCCTCGTTCCATGACGCGCGGATCGCGTGCCCGGCGGATCACCCGTGCCGCAAATCACTGAGCTCCGGGATCCTGGGCCGTCCCGGTCCCCGCTCGTCACGGCTGGCGCCGCCCTTGCGACACGGTGCCCTGTCTTGACGCAGAGTCTGGGATCGCGCGGGTGGTGGACCTACGGTTGGTGGCGCGTGCCGGCAATGTGCAAACCGACGAGTCGGGCGACGAGGACAGCCAGGTAGAAATGACCGAGCACCGCCTCCAGGATCACGGCCGCCCGCGCAGAGCCGCTGATCGGCAGGACATCTCCATACCCCAGGGTCGTCAGGGTCGTGAAGCTGAAATACGTCATGAGGTTCACGGGGACGTCGGTTGCGATGCCCTGCTCCCCGGCCGGCGTCCACCCCATCGGCAGATGGAAGCCGCCCGGCGCCAGGAGATACATCAGGCCATACAGACTGCCCCAGAGGTAGCCCATCAGGAGGTAGACACAGAGAGCCGCGCTGAGCGTGTCCATCGTGACGGTCTCTTCGGCGAAAACGCGGAGCAGGACCGTGACCGTCGTGTAGAGCAGAAACGATGTCAGCAGCACCAGGGCCACCTGGCTCAGACGAAGCGCGGGAACGAGTTGCCGCAGCCACAGGCTCGCCAGCGTTGGCAGAGCGAGGAGCGCTGAAACCAGGGCCTGGCCTCGCTGTACGCGGAGCATGTGGACGCTGCTCAGCGTGACCAGCGTGAAGAGCAGCTCCCAGAGACCGCGCCCGACGGGGCGCTCGCTGAGCCAAGGTCCGATCGCGACGAGGACCAGCAGGGACGCCAGCAAATAGACCGAGCGGCCGTACACGAGGTCCTGAAGCCTCCCGTAGACGCTCGGCCCATGCCTCATGGTTCAGTCCTTCTGCGGCGAGCCTGTTGGAGCGCTCTTGTTCACGGAGACGGATTGAAGCGTACTGCGAAAGGGAGCGGCTTGCGACGTGATACCGCGTGCGATTCTCGCCCGCTCCACGACCTCGGGAGGCTCTGGCGTTGTATCCTTGGAAAGGGAGAAGTACCGTGAGCGCAGACCTCTTGAACGCGCGCGTACTGATCGTGGACGACGATCGCGACACGCTCGAGATCATGAGCGTGATCCTCGACGCGCATGGCGCCCAGACCATGGTGGCGGCGACCGCCGCCGAAGGCCTCACGGCCTTGAGGGCCCTCCGGCCGGAAGTCTTGTTGTCGGACATCTCACTGCCCGACGAGGACGGATACGATCTCGTTCGCAGGATCCGCGCCCTCCCCGCGGAAGAGGGAGGCCACACGCCCGCGGTGGCCGTCAGCGCGCACGTCTACACGACGGATCGAGAGCGGGCCTTCGACGCCGGGTTCCAGGCCTTCCTGGGCAAACCCATCACTCCGCGAGCCCTCGTCGAGTGCGTGAAGACAATCGTGGAAAGGGGCCGTGCGCATCAGGAACGCCGCCGCGGGTCTCGCCGCGCCACCCCCTCGCCGCCGCACGTCGTTTCCGACCGGCGGATGTTCGAGCGACGCCAGCCGATCTGTTGACGGCAAGAGGAGGCCGCGAATACCAGCCATCTGTTTGCGCTCGCGTCCGCAGAGAGATGTTCGCCACGTCACTTTCGAGTCACCTCCAAACCGGACCAGGTTGCGCTCACGGTGGTGCCTTCGCCGACACCACTCCTGAGGTCGAAGCTGCCCCCCGATGCTTCGACGATTCGCTTGACCAGAATGAGCCCGAGACCCGATCCCTGTTGCTCGAAGACGGCTCGGTTGAATTGGCGGAACGCGCCCACCTCGCGGATCTGATCGGCGGTCATGCCTCGGCCGCCATCCGCGACCGCGAGCGTCACTCCCTGACCGGCGGCGTTTAGAGACACCTTGATCGGCTTCCCGGACTCCGAGAACTTCAGCGCGTTGTCCACCAGCTCGGACACGATCTTTCGCGCGTAAGGCTCGCCGAGCGGCAGGGTCGCGTCGGCAATGTCCGGCTGGATGTCCTGTTCTCTCCCGCACTCCCGCGCCCGGGCGAAAGCGGCATCGCGCACCACGGCCGCGCCGGTGGCGCCCGCCAGCGCGGGAGCGCGCGACTCGGCCGCCGCCAATCGCTCCAGCTCCATCCCTGCGTGCAACAAGTAGTTCTCCGCCATCCGGTGGAGACGCTGGGCGGCGTTGGAGATTGCGGTGGCCATCTCCCCGATCTCCTCCGGAGACATCTGCTTGTGCAGATCCCGGATCATCTGGCTGGCGCCGAGGATGACCGTCAGCGGAGTGCGCAGCTCGTGGGGAAGCAGGAACGTCACGCTGCGCCGCAGCTCCGCGAGCAGCCGTTCCGACTCGCGCTGCTCGGCCGCGCGCCGTGCCAGGCGCGCTTCCACCGCCGCGACGAGGTCGTCCTGTCTCACGGGTTTCGCGAGATAGTCGTCGGCGCCCAGGCTCATCGCCGCACGGAAGTGGTGCCTGGCGTCCAGACCGGTGAGGAACAAGAACGGCGTCGACGCAATCCGTGGATCGGCCCGGACGGCCTCCAGCACCGCGTATCCGTCCATTCCGGGCATGGAAACGTCGCACAGCACCAGGTCGGGCCGCTGGGAACGAATCGCTTCGATGCCGGCCACGCCGGTTCCTGCCTGCATCGTCTCGTGACCTACGGCGGCGAGCAGCTCAGCCTGAACCTCGCGGATCATGTCCTCGTCGTCGATCAACAGGATCCGCGCCATGCGCTCCCTCTCATTTGGTGTCCACAGTACGCATGCGGACCCGCCGCCGTCAAACGAACCCGCAGGGAACGCCTTCGAGAGGCAGGGGGATGAAGAACAGCGCTCCGGCACGAGACTGAAGAAGCTCGTCAGGGCGCGGATCGAAGAAAACGAGGCCCGGTGACCGGCGGACCGGCGAGCGCGGGCCGCGTCCCGACGGCTGGAGGTATGATCGACGCTCCCGTGGCGGAGAAGCCCGTCGACAACGCGCCGCGGGGACGGCTGCGCGCCCTCTACGACTGGGTGACGGGAGCGACGCCGTCTCCGCAAGACTCTTCGAGGCTCGCGATCACTCCCCCTCGAGAGGCCGTGCCCGCCCGCATCGGACACTACGCGATCGCCCGCAAGCTGGGGGAAGGCGGGATGGGCGTCGTGTACGAGGCGCGCGACGACCGGCTGGAGCGCACGATCGCGCTGAAGACGATGTCGTCGCTGGCCAGCGACGAGACGGCGCGCAGGCGCTTCTGGCGCGAAGCCCGGGCCGCGGCGGCCGTCAACCATCCGAACGTCTGCCAGCTCTACGAGATCGGCGAGGACGCCGGCGAGCTGTTCATCGCCATGGAGCTGCTGGAGGGCGAGGCGCTGGCCGAGCACTTGCGGCGAGGACCGCTCAGCGTCGCCGAGACGGTGCCGATCGGCCTCGGAGTGCTGGCCGCTCTCTCCGCGTTGCACGCCCGCGGCATCGTCCACCGCGACCTCAAGCCGTCCAACGTGTTCCTCACGCCCCACGGCGTGAAGCTGCTGGATTTCGGCCTGGCGCGGCCGATCGACCCGGAGTTGGCACGGGAGCTGGGCTCGGCCGCGGAGCTGACGCGCACCGGGATGCTCGTCGGTACCCCGCGCTACATGGCTCCGGAGCAGGTGACCGGCGAGGCGGTCGACGCCCGCAGCGATCTGTTCGCCGCGGGCGCGATCCTGTTCGAGATGCTCGCGGGCCGTCCCGCGTTCGGCGGCCGCAACGTCGTCGAGATCCTGCACGCCACGCTCTACGAGCAGCCTCCGGCGCTCACCGGATCCCCGGCCGTGGCCGCCGCGGACCGCGTGATCCGCCGCGCGCTCGCCAAGCATCCCGCGGATCGGCCGGCCTCGGCCGACGCGATGGCCGATGAGCTGCGTGCCGTTCGCGGCGTCTTCGGCGACGACACGCCGGCCCTGGCCCGCGCGCTCACCCGTCTCGTCGTGCTGCCGTTCCGCGTGCTGCGCCCCGATCCCGAGACGGACTTCCTGGCCTTCAGCCTGCCCGATGCCATCGCGACGTCGCTGTCGGGGATCGGCTCGCTGATCGTGCGCTCCAGCGCCACCGCCGCGCGCTTCGCCGGGGATGCGCCGGACCTCAAGGCCCTGGCGTCGGAGGCCGACGTGGACCGGGTCGTGATGGGAACGCTGCTGCGCGCCGGCGACCAGCTCCGTGCCGCGGCGCAGCTCGTGGAGGCGCCGGGCGGGACCTTACTCACGTCGCACACGGTCCAGTCGTCCCTCGGCGACCTGTTCGGGCTGCAGGACGACATCGCCCGCCGCGTGGTGGAGGGGCTGTCGCTGCCGCTAACGGGCGGCGAGTCGTCGCCGACGCTCGACGCGCCCCGCAACGGCCGCGCGTACGAGTTCTACCTGCGGGCGAACGACCTGGCCCGCAAGTACGACGGCCTTGCCCAGGCCCGCGACCTTTACCAGCGCTGCCTGGAGCTGGACCCGAACTTCGCTCCCGCCTGGGCCCACCTGGGCCGCTGCCACCGCGTGATCGGCAAGTTCGTCGAGGCTTCACCCGACAGCGACGCGCGCGCCGAGGAGGCCTTCCGCCGCGCCCTGGAGCTCCACCCGCGGCTGTCGGTCGCGCACAAGTTCTACGCGGACCTCGAGTCGGAGACGGGTCAGACGCAGCGGGCGCTCGTGCGACTGCTGGGCGAGGCCGACCGCCACGGCAACGATCCCGAGCTGTTCGCGGGGCTCGTCCACGCCTGCCGCTACTGTGGCCTGTACGAACAGGCCATCGCCGCCCACGAGGAGGCACGGCGCCTCGACCCGAACATCCCCACGAGCTTCGCGCAGACGGTGCTGATGACGGGCGACATCGAGCGGCTGCTGGCCCTCGGGTCTCTGGTCGCCGGGGGCGGCGACGAGGGGATCCGGGTCATCGGCCTCGGTCTGGCCGGGCGTCGCGACGAGGCGCGCACCGCTCTGCGCGCGATGCGCCAGGCGACCAACATCCCGATCTTTCAGTCGTGGACCGAATACCTCATGGCCTGGCTCGACCGTCGCTCCGCGGACATGCTCGCCCCGCTGTCCGCTTTCAGCGGCTTGAAGATCAGCGACGACCCGGAGGCGATCTTCCAGGAGGGCTTGCTGCTCTGCGACGTCGGCGAGCACGAACGGGGCCTCGCTGAACTGCAGCGCGCGGTCGCCAAGGGCTACTTCGTCGCGCCGACCCTCTCGGTCCGCCGGCAGTTCGACCCGCTGCGGAGCGATCCCGCCTTCCAGGCGCTCGTGGCGGAAGCCGAAGCGGGCCGCCGGCGAGCGCTGGCGGCGTTCCGTGAGGCCGGCGGAGAGCGGCTCCTCGGCCAGTGAGGAGCTGGGCGTGAAAACGCTGGCCCGGCCGGCGGACAAGGCGGAGCTCCTTCGCCGGCTGCGGGACGTGCGTCCGGACAGCGTCCGTCGCTGGGGGCGCATGTCCGCGCCGCAGATGGTGTGCCATCTGAGCGATGCCTTCCGCATGGGCATGGGTCAAAAGCCCGTGACCCGCACCGCCAGCCTGCTGGAACGAACGATCGTCAAGTGGATGGCCCTTTACGTTCCCGTACGCTGGCCGCCAGGGATCGCGACGACGCCGGAGATCGAGCAAGGGCGGGGGGGCACGCGGCCCTGCGACTTCGCGGCCGACCTCGCGCAGCTCGAGGCGCTCTTGGAGCTGGTCACGGCGCAGACGAGGAGCTTCGACTGGCAGCCGCATCCGGTCTTCGGCCGGATGTCCGATTCCGCCTGGCTCCGCTGGGGCTACCTCCACATGGACCACCACCTTCGCCAGTTCGGTGCGTAGGCGCGGGAGGCGCGGTCACCGCGGCGTCGTGTAGTCCAGCGCCAGTTGTCGATATCCCAGACCCGGCGCTTCGGCGCAGGCGAGGGTGATCGTCTGGTCGGGTCGCTTCCAGACGATCTGCTCGCTCCTCATCGCGGTTTGCGTGGTGCTGCGATCCGCCGGCGCGGAATACTTCTCGGTCAGGAGCTTCTCGAGGTCGATGCACGCGGTGTCCCCGGGCTTGATGGCGGACAACTGGACGCGGTTGAGCGCTTCCGACTCGAAGCCGAACAGGACCCGGAACTTGAGGCCGCCCATCTCGTAGGCGGGAATCGCCACGTCGCTCGCGCCCGGCGACGGCGAGCTGAAGGCCACCGGCTGGGGCAGCCGCTGCGCTTCGGCGGGAAATGCCGCGAGCACTTCCTCCTTGGTCATGCCCCAGCGGGCCGCCCCCCACACCGGGGGCGGCGACGGGATCGTGGTCGTCGTCGTGGTCGTGGGGGGAGCGACGCTCGGCGGCGGCTCCGTTCTCGCCGGCGGTGCCTGCTGCTTGGCCTGGCAGGCGGCAAGGATGGCCGTGACGACCAGGATGCCAAGGGCAAAGGGGCGGCGCGCTCGCTCGACGGTCATGGGCCTCCTCGGATTGGCCGGCGCCGACCCTACTCCTTCTCGGGCGGCACTTCAACGCACCACGTCACGCGCGCGGCCCTCCCCTGGACGGGGATGGTTAACATAGGGGTCATGATCGTCGGTGTTCCTCGCGAGACCTTCCCGGGCGAGCGGCGCGTGGCGCTCGTCCCCTCGGTGATTCCCGGCCTGACCAAGGCCGGATTCGAGGTCGTCGTCGAGGCGGGGGCCGGAGCGGAGGCCGGTTACCCGGACCCGGAATACACCGCGAAGGGCGCGCGGATCCTTCCCGAGCGCACCGAGGTCTTCCGGGCGGCCGACGTCGTCGTCCAGGTGCTGAGCCACGGCTCCAACGACAAGACCGGCAGGGACGATCTCCCTCTTCTCCGCCAGGACCAGACCTTGATCGGCTTCCTGCGCCCGCTGGGATCGCTGGAAACGATCGACGACATCGCGCGGCGCGGCGTGACGTCGTTCTCGGTCGAGCTGATCCCGCGAAGCACCCGCGCGCAGAGCATGGACGCGCTCTCCTCGATGGCGACCATCTGCGGGTACAAGGCGGTGGTGATCGCGGCGGACACGCTGCCGCGGATCTTCCCCATGCTCACCACCGCGGCGGGGACGATCACGCCCGGCCGCGTCCTCGTGATCGGCGCCGGCGTGGCCGGCCTCCAGGCGATCGCCACCGCGCGCCGGCTGGGGGCGGTGGGCTCCGCCTACGACCTTCGCCCCGCCGCCAAGGAGCAGGTGCTGAGCCTGGGCGGGCGCTTCGTCGAGCTGCCGCTCGAGGCCACGGACGCCCAGGACGCGAGCGGCTACGCTAGAGCGCAGGACGAGGCGTTCTACCAGCGGCAGCGGGAGCTGCTCGCCCGGGTGGTGGCCGAGAGCGACGTGGTGATCACGGCCGCCGTCATTCCCGGCAAGAAGCCGCCCGCGCTGGTGACGCGCGAGATGGTGGCGGGCATGGCGCCCGGCTCGGTGATCGTCGACCTCGCCGCGGAGCGCGGAGGCAACTGCGAGCTGACCCGCGCCGGCGAGAAGATCGTCGAGCACGGCGTCACGATCATCGGCTGGCTGAACCTGGCGAGCACGGTGCCCTACCACGCGAGCCAGATGTACGCGCGCAACATCACCGCGTTCCTGCTACATGTGGCGAAGGATGGGAAGCTGCACCTGAACCTCGACGACGAGATCGTGCGCGAGACGCTGCTCACGCATCGCGGCGAGCTCGTCAACGCCCGCGTGCGCGAGTTCTTCTCGCTGCCCGCGCGGCCGGCCCCGGCCGCGGGAGGAGGCGCGCGATGAAGATGGACCTGCTCACGAGCCTGTACGTCTTCATGCTCGCCGCGTTCGTGGGGTTCGAGGTGATCCGGCGCGTGTCGCCGCTGCTGCACACGCCGCTGATGTCGCTCACCAACGCGCTCGACGCCATCGCCGTGATCGGGGCCATCATCCTCGTCGGCGAGGAGAAGAGCACGCTCTCGACCGTCCTCGGGACCATCGCCATCGTCGCCGCCACCAGCAACCTCGTGGGCGGCTTCGTCATCACCGACCGCATGCTCAAGATGTTCAAGTCGAGCGGCCCGAAGAAGTCGTGACCGCCGGCACCGAGCAGCTCATCGAGGTCGCGTACCTCGCCGCCACCGCCCTCTTCATCCTCTCGCTCAAGTGGATGAGCTCGCCGACCACGGCGCGCCGGGGCGTCCGGGCGGGCGAGGTGGGCATGCTCCTCGCGGTGGGGGGAACGCTGCTGCACCACGGCATCGTGGATTACAAGTGGATCGCGGTGGCGCTCGTCCTGGGCGTGATCATCGGCGTGCCGCTCGGCCGGGTGCAGATGACGGCGGTGCCGCAACGGACCGCGCTCAGCCACGCCTTCGGCGCCCTCTGCGTGACGCTGGTCGGGACGTCGGAGTTCTACCTGCGGGCGCCGGACGTGCCCCGCTTCATGATGGCGGTGCTGTCGGCGGAGGTGATCCTCGGCTCGCTGACCTTCACGGGGAGCCTGATGGCGGCGGGCAAGCTGCAGGAGATCCTCCCCCAGCGGCCGATGACGTACAAAGGGCAGAACGTCGTCAACCTGGGTCTGCTGGCCGTCGCCATCGGCCTCGCCATCCACCTGGTCTTCCATCCCGACCACACGCGGCTCTTCCCCGCCATCGTCGGGATCCCCCTCGTGTTCGGCGTGATGATGATCGTCCCCATCGGCGGCGCCGACATGCCGACCGTGATCTCGCTGCTGAACTCCTACGCCGGCCTGGCCGCCTCCGCGATGGGGTTCGTCCTCGACAGCAAGCTCCTGATCATCGCCGGCGCGCTCGACGGCGCGTCGGGCCTCATCCTGTCCGTGAACATGTCGAAGGCGATGAACCGCTCGTTCACGAACGTGCTGTTCGGGGCGTTCGGCCAGGAGCAGGCCGCCGTCTCTTCCGCCCCGCAGGCGCGATCGGTGCGGAGCGCGACTCCGGAGGAGGCGGCCACGATCCTGGCCGCCGCGAACAAGGTCGTGATCGTTCCCGGGTACGGCCTGGCCGTGGCGCAGGCCCAGCACAAGGTGCGGGAGCTCTACGACGCGCTCACCCGGCGGGGCGTGGACGTGAAGTTCGGCATCCACCCGGTCGCGGGGCGGATGCCCGGGCACATGAACGTGCTGCTGGCCGAGGCCGACATCCCCTACGACAAGCTGCTCGACATGGACGAGATCAACGGCGACTTCCCTCAGACCGACGTCGCGCTGGTGATCGGGGCGAACGACGTGACGAACCCCTCCGCGCGGAGCGACGCCTCGAGCCCGATCTACGGCATGCCGATCCTCGACGTCGACCGGGCCCGCACGGTGATGGTGATCAAGCGCAGCATGGCCGCCGGCTTCGCGGGAATCGACAACCCGCTCTACTACCTCGACAAGACGCTGATGCTCTTCGGGGATGCGCGGTCGTTCGTGGGGTCGATCGTGCGCGAGCTGGCCGGCGGCCAGGGCTGAGGTCCGCGTCCGTCGCCCCATACAATTAAGGATGTGCGGTCCGCGCTCCTTCTCGCGATGCTGGGCCTGATGACGGGCAACGGCGTCCTCGGCCGGCCCGCGCCCGAGTGGGGGCCTCACCGCTGGGTCCAGGGTGGCCCGTTGAGCGTCGCGGGCCTGCGGGGCCACGTCGTCCTCGTCCGCTTCTTCATGTCGCCCGAGTGCCCGCTGTGCCGCGGCACGGCGCCGTCGCTCAACGCGCTGTATCGCGAGTTCGGCCCCGAGGGTCTGGTGGTCATCGGCATGTTCACACCGAAGCCGCGCCCGCGTCCCACCTCCGTCAACGAGGTCCGCGAGTACGTCGAAGCCTACGGCTTCCAGTTCCCGGTGGCGGTGGACGACGACTGGAGCGCGCTCCGCGCCTTGTGGCTGGACCGCGTTCCCGACGCGGCGTACACCTCGTCGTCGCTTCTCATCGACAAGGCGGGGATCGTCCGCCACGTCCATCCCGGCGGAACCTTCGCCAAGGACGGCGACCCGCAAGCGCGGCGCGACTACGAGGCTCTACGCGCGGCGATCCAGAAGCTGCTGGCGGAGCGCTGAGCTCCGGAACCGCGGCTATTCCGCTCGGATCGCGGTCAGGGGATCGACGCGGATCGCACGGAGCGCGGGCAGGAGGCTGCCGGCGAGCGTCATGACGACCGCGACGGCGACCGCCGCCGCGAACGTCGCCGCGTCCCGGGGGCTGACGCCCGCCAGCAGCTCCTGCGCGCGATTGGACACGGCGAAGGCGAGCAGCCCGTGGATGCCGATGCCCGCGAGGAGGACCGCGATCGCGGCGAAGGACCCGAGCACGCGCACCTGGACCGAGCGGGGCGCGGTCTCCGCGTCGACGATGTCCGCGAGCATGCGGACGTTGGAGATCGGCTGCTGGGGAGGTCGTCTGCCGCGAGCGCCAGCAGGATGTGGAGCGTCGCCGGGGGAAGGGGAAGAAGCGAATCGGCGTCCGCGCCGCGCTCGGCCATCTCGGGGGGGTATAGCCACAGTGGCTATATTGTCAACGGTTATAGTGAGAGCCGCCCTCCCGCGGCGGCCGGCGAGTCTATACTTGGTTTGTAAGCCATCCCATGCGCATGCGAGTCCATGGCCTCCTGGCCGGTGCCGCGCTCCTGGCGGGAATCGCCAGTGTGCGTGCCGCCGGGCCGGCGACCAGCCCGCCGGCCACCGAGTACGCGCCGGTGCAGGCGATCTTCACCGCCAAGTGCGTGCGCTGCCACGGGCCCGAGAAACAGAAGAACGGGCTGCGCCTCGACACGCGAGGCGCCGTCCTCGAGGGCGGCATCGACGGGCCCGCCATCGTTCCCGGCAAGAGCGCCGAGAGCCGCCTGGTCCGCCAGATCCTCGGCGAGAACAAGCCGCGCATGCCGTACAAGGAGCCGCCGCTCGAGGCCGGCGAGATCGCGGCGATCCGCGCCTGGATCGACGCCGGCGCTCCCGGTCCGGCCGAAGCGAAGGTGGCGGCGGAGGCGCCGGTCCAGAAGCACTGGGCCTACGTGAAGCCGGTGCGGCCGGAGATCCCGGCGGTGAAGCTCTCGGCGTGGGTGAAGACGCCGATCGATGCGTTCGTGCTGGCGCGCCTCGAGCAGGAAGGCCTCGCGCCTTCGCCGGAGGCGACGCGGGAGACGCTTCTGCGGCGGGTGACGCTCGACCTCACCGGCCTGCCTCCCACTCCGGCCGAGATCGACGCCTTCGTGGCCGACACCAGCGCCGACGCCTACGAGAAGGTCGTCGATCGGCTGCTCGCCTCCCCGCACTACGGCGAGCGCTGGGCGCGGCCGTGGCTCGACCTCGCCCGCTACGCCGACACCAACGGCTACGAGAAGGACCGCCGCCGCACGGGCTGGAAGTGGCGCGACTGGGTCATCACCGCTTTCAATGCCGACATGCCGTTCCGCGAGTTCACGATCGAGCAGATCGCCGGCGACATGCTCAAGGACGCGGGCCCCGACCAGCGGATCGCCGCCGGCTTCCACCGCAACACGCTCCTCAACCAGGAGGGCGGCATCGACGTGGAAGAGGCGCGCTGGGAAACGCTGGTGGACCGCGTGAACACCACGGCCACGGTGTGGCTCGGGACGACGCTGGCCTGCGCGCAGTGCCACAACCACAAGTTCGACCCCTTCAGCCAGAAGGACTACTACCGGATGCTCGCCTTCTTCGACAACGCCGAGTACAGGGTCGAAGGCGAGGGCCCGAAGGTCATGGACAAGTGGATCGTCGAGCCCGAGCTGGAGCTGGCGACACCGGCGCAAGCGGCGCGCAAGAAATCGATCGAGGAAGAGATCGCCCGGGTGCAGTCCCGGCTGGACGCGACAACGCCCGCGCTGGCCGCGGCCCAGGCGGCGTGGGAGCGCGAGCGGACCGCTCCCCCGCCGGTCTGGACGCCGCTCCGGCCGACGGCCGCCCGCTCGGCGGGCGGCGCCACGCTCGCCGTGGCGGAGGACGGTAGCGTGACGGCGAGCGGTCCCAACCCGGAGCGCGACACCTACACGCTCGCGGCCCGACTGCCCGCCGCTCCCGTCACCGCCTTCCGGATCGACGCCCTGGCCGACCCGCCGCGTGGCACGCCTGGGCGCGGCGACTACGGCGCGTTCGCGGTGACGCGGCTCGTCGTGGAGGCCGCGCCGGCCGGCGGCCGGCTGCGGGCCGTGCCGCTCGCGCGCGCCGAAGCCGACTCCGATGCCAACGCGGCCGCCCTCCTGGACCGCGACCCCGAGACGGGCTGGCGTGGCTCGGACCCGGACCATTCGTACGCCGCGGTCATCCAGCCGCAGGCGGCGGTCGCCGGCGACAGGGTCGTGATCGCGCTCGAGCATCAGGGCAAGCAGCCGCGCTACAACCTGCGCCATTTCCGCTTGTCGGTGACCTCCTCGCCGCATCCCTGGGGCGGCCTGGGCTTGCCGGAGAAGGTCCAGGCGATCGTGGCCACGCCGAGATCGCAGCGGACCGAAGCGCAGCGGAAGGAGCTGGCGGACTACTACCGCGGCATCGCTCCCGCGCGAGAGCGCGACCGCCAGCGCCTGCGTGAGCTGAGAAAAGAGATGGTCGCGCTCGCCATTCCCACCGCCATGACGCTGCGCGAGCGGCCGGCCGGCGAGCGCCCGTCGACTCCGTTGCGCGTGCGGGGCGCCTTCACCTCGCCGGGCGATCGGGTCTACGCCGCGGTCCCGGCCGCGCTCCATCCCCTGCCCGAGAACGCGATGCCGAACCGGCTGGGGCTGGCGCTGTGGCTCGTGGACGAGAACAACCCGCTCACGCCGCGCGTGACCGTGAACCGCATCTGGGAGCAGTATTTCGGCCGCGGGCTCGTGGAGACGAGCGAGGACTTCGGCATCCAGGGCGATCGGCCGAGCCACCCCGAGCTGCTCGACTGGCTGGCCACCGAGCTCCTGAGCCAGGGCACGCGCCTGAAGCCCATCCACCGGCTCATCGTCCTCTCGGCGACGTACCGGCAGTCGTCCCGCTTCACGCCCGAGCTCCTCGGCCGCGACCCCTACAATCGGCTGCTCGCCCGCGGCCCGCGCTTCCGCGTCGAGGCCGAGATGGTGCGCGACATCGCGCTGGCGGCCAGCGGCCTGCTCAGCGGCAAGGTCGGCGGCCCGAGCGTGTTCCCGTTCCAGCCCGAGGGCATCTGGGACAACCCCTACAGCGACGACCGCTGGCAGTTGAGCGACGGTGAGGACCGCTACCGGCGCGCCGTCTACACGTTCGCCCGGCGCACGGCGCCCTATCCCGGGCTCACGGTGTTCGACGCGCCCAGCCGCGAGTTCTGCACCGCGCGACGCGTGCGCACCAACACGCCGCTCCAGGCGCTGACCACCCTCAACGACCCGGTCTTCTTCGAGGCCGCGCGCGCCCTGGCCGCGCGTACGCTCAAGGAGGCGGCGGCCGCGCCCGAAGAGCGCGCCGCCCTCGCGTTCCGCCTGTGCACCGCGCGGCGGCCGAAGCCGCCGGAGCTGGCCCCGCTTCTCTCGTTCGAGGAGCGGCAGCTCGCGCGGTTCAGGGCCGACCCCGAGGCTGCGCGGGCGGTGGCCGGAGCGGGGGCACCCGGGGAGGCGGCCGAGCTGGCCGCATGGACCATGGTCGCCAACGTGCTGCTCAACCTCGACGAGACGCTGACGAAGGAGTGAGGATGAAAGACGAGCGCGGTCGCGAGCTGCTCAAGGGCGTAACGCGCCGGCACTTCTTCCGCCAGACCGGCTTCGGCATCGGCGTCGCCGCCCTCGCCAACCTGTTGAGGGAGGACCTTTTCCTGCCCTCGGCCCACGCGGCCGGGCCCTTCGAGCCCCGGGCGCCCCACTTCGCGCCCCGGGCGAAGAGCATCATCTATTTATTCATGGCGGGCGCGCCGTCCCAGGTGGACCTGCTCGACCACAAGCCGAAGCTCTCGGAGCTCAACGGCACGAACGCCCCCGAGGACATCTTCAAGGGGGAGCGCTTCGCGTTCATCCGGGGCACGCCGCGGCTGCTCGGCTCGCCCTACCGCTTCGCCCGCCACGGCCAAAGCGGCGCCGAGGTGTCGGAGCTGTTGCCGCACCTGGCGACGATCGTCGACGACGTCGCCATCCTGCGCTCGGTTCACACGACGCAGTTCAACCACGCGCCGGCGCAGATCTTCATGAACACCGGCCACCAGATCGTCGGCCGGCCGAGCCTCGGCTCCTGGCTGACCTACGGCCTCGGCAGCGAGAGCGCCGACCTGCCCGGCTTCGTCGTCCTGCTCTCGGGCGAGAACCAGCCCGACGGCGGCAAGAGCTGCTGGGGCAGCGGGTTCCTCCCCAGCGTCTATCAGGGCGTCGAGTTCCGCTCCAAGGGCGATCCGGTCCTGTTCCTCCGGAACCCCGACGGCGTGCGGCCCGAGGACCGGCGGGCCTCCCTCGACGCGGTGAACGAGCTGAACCGGACGCACCTCGAGGAACAGGGCGACCCCGAGATCCACACCCGGATCGCATCGTACGAGATGGCGTACCGGATGCAGACGAGCGTCCCCGAGCTGATGGGCATCGCGAAGGAGCCGCCGGCGATGCACGAGCTGTACGGCACGGAGCCCGGCCAGCGCTCGTTCGCCAACAACTGCCTCCTCGCGCGGCGGCTCATCGAGCGGGGCGTGCGCTTCGTACAGCTCTACCACCGGGGCTGGGACCACCACGGCACCAACTCGCGCGACGACATCGTGAACCGGCTCCCGTCGCTCTGCCGCGAGACGGATCGGGCGGCGGCGGCCCTGGTGAAGGACCTGAAGCAGCGGGGTCTGCTCGACAGCACGCTCGTCGTCTGGGGCGGCGAGTTCGGGCGCACGCCGATGAACGAGGAGCGGAACGGCTCGAAGTTCCTCGGGCGCGACCATCACCCGCGCGCGTTCACCATCTGGATGGCCGGGGGCGGCATCAAGCCGGGCGTCACCGTCGGGACGACGGACGATCTGGGCTACAACGCGGTCGAGGATGCGGTCGACGTCCACGACGTCCACGCGACCGTCCTGCACCTCATGGGTATCGAGCACACCAAGCTGACGTACCGCTTCCAGGGCCGCGATTTCCGTCTCACCGACGTGACCGGGAACCTGATCGAAAAGCTGATCGGGTAGGTCGGGGATGAGAGCGCTCCCGTTTCCGGCCGCCCTGGGGATGCTGGCCCTCGCCGCCGCCGGGGCGCAGCCCGTACCTCCGGCGGAGCGTCAGTTTCGCACTTGGCTCGCCGCGTTCAACGGCGGCGACCGCGCCGCGCTCGTGAGCTTTCTCGAAAAAGAGCAGGCATCCGGCGGCGCCGAGAACAACCAGCAGTTCCAGCCGGTGCCCGAGGACGGCGGCTCTTACCACTTCGTCGCCCGCCACAGCGGCAAGTGCGTGGAGGTGCCGGGCGCCTCGCCGGTGGACGGTGTGCAGCTCGAGCAACGTACGTGCGACGGAACGCCCGCCCAATCGTTCCAGATCACCGCGACGTCCTCGTCGGCGCCGTCCACCGCGATCACGAACAACGGCTCGTACCGCATCCGCAACAAGCGCAACGGCAAGTGCATCGAGGCCGCGGCGGGGCGCACGGCCAACGGCACCGCCGTCCAGCAGACCGAATGCAAGGAGACGAGCGCCCAGGTGTGGCAGATGGTCGCGACCTACGGCGGGTACTACAAGGTCCAGACCGCGGGCGACCGCAGCCAGGGCTGGGACGTGGACGGCGGCCCCGGCGCCACTGCGGATGGAACCCACATCCACCTCTGGCGCAACGCCACCGACGTGGACGGCCTGCTCGGGTTCCGCGCCATGACCGGCGGCTTCGATCTGAAGAAGGCGGAGGCGTCCACGCCCACGCAGTTCTCGGGTCTCGCCCAGGAACGCGACTCCGACCAGTTCGCACGGTTCGTGCTCGAGGTGGAGCCGGCCGAGCCGCACCGCATCACCCGCATGGATCTTCATCCCGTTCCCCGGCCGCCCGAGTTCGCGGTCGCCCGAATGACCGAGAGCGAGCTGGAGGCGGCATTGCGCGCCCGGCTGGAAGCGGACACGGCGGCCGACCGGTTCGCGGGCGGAGTTATGGTGACGCGGAACGGCCGGACGATCTTCAGTGGCGCCTACGGCCTGGCCGACCGCGAGAAGAAGGTCCCCAACACGCTCGACACCCGCTTCCGGATCGGATCGATGAACAAGATGTTCACGGCGACCGTTGTGCTGCAGCTCGTCCAGTCCGGGAAGATCAAGCTGGACGGCACCGTCGGCAAGTACCTTCCCGACTACCCCAACAAGGACATCGCCACTCAGGTGACGATCCACCAGTTGCTGACCCACACGGGAGGAACGGGCGACTTCTTCGGACCGGAGTTCGACGCGCACCGCCGGGAGCTGCGGACGCTTCAGGACTACGTGAAGCTATTCGGGACGCGCGGACCCGCCTTCGAGCCGGGCAGCCGGTGGGCGTACAGCAACTACGGCA
>Ga0070706_100003012_pt1 | contig 16684 bp, 14 predicted proteins | sample KBSK5501metaG_FD_65476 | JGI IMG/M metagenome (GOLD analysis project Ga0070706, IMG submission 65476) | Corn, switchgrass and miscanthus rhizosphere microbial communities from Kellogg Biological Station, Michigan, USA - KBS K5-50-1 metaG | ecosystem: Host-associated > Plants > Roots >...
GTGCGTTTCATGGGGCTGGCGAACGCGACCGTGATCGGCTCCCGCGCCAGGCGGGCGCCGAGACGGCGGGCCTGATCGCGGCCGCCGTCGGAGAGGAGGACGTCGACCGCGCCGGCGAAGCGATCTTCAGCGCTGAGCTCCGTGGCGCCATGGCGGATGAGGAAGACGCGCGTGGTCACGGTGCCGCCGCCCGGCCGGTTGGGATGTAAGGATGTTGGGATGTTAGGACGTGTGTCGGCGGCATCCCAACATCCTAACGTCCCAACGTCCTAACCGGGAGGGGCGGGAGGAAACAAAAAGGCTCGCGATCTTTGGTCTCGCGAGCCCGTTCTCGGTCCGTTAACATCCACCAAAAGGCATCCGAACCGACATGCGTTCGAGAACCCTTGCTTCTCGTCCGCCTCGCAACGCGTTGACATCTGCAAAGGAGCATTCGCGCTGCGTTCGCTTCGAATCCCACAGCGCTTCGAAGCTTCCCCTCGCGCCGTTAACATCTGCCATGGAGCGTCCGACGCGAAAGTGATGTGCAATGTAGGTCCACGATTTCGCGAATGCAAGAGGGCCGCACAACTTTTTTCTGGCAATCTCGGCCGTGTGGAAAAAAAATTTCGAACTGCGGAAAACAAGCGCTGGGCGTTGTGGAAATTGCGGAAAAAATATTCGCGGTTGCGGAAAAAGCGAGACCCAGATCCTTCGCCGTCGGAGCCTGGCCTGAGCGAGCGCAGCGAGTCGAACGGCCGGCTCAGGATGACAAAGTGGCGCGCAGCCGCGATCGCTCGCGGGCGTAGAGATCGATCGCGCGCCGGATGACGTCCAGAGCTTCTTCGCGATCCAGAAAATCCTCGACCGTGACAGTCTTCTTTTCCAGAACTTTGTAATCCAGAAAAAATCTGCGGACCTCCTCCATCCGATGCGGCGGAAGATCCCGAATGGTTTCGTATGACACATATTCGGGATCATCGGCGTGGACCGCGATGATCTTGTCGTCTTCCTCTCCCTGATCCACCATCTTCATCACGCCGATGGCCTTGGCCCGCATGATGGCCAGCGGCACGACGGACTCCTGTCCCAGGACCAGCACGTCGAGCGGATCGTGGTCGTCACAATAGGTCTGCGGGATGAAACCGTAGTTGGCGGGATAGTGCACGGAGCTGAACAGGACGCGGTCGACGCGAATGAGCCCGCTTTTCTTGTCGAGCTCGTACTTGGTCTTCGAACCCTTCGGCACCTCGATGACCACCGGCACGATTTCGGGGGCCCGGTCGCCCAGCGCGACGTCGTGCCACGGGTGCATTCTCGAAGTTTATCCCGAGCGTGGACAACGTGTCGCGCAAGCGAAATCTTCGGATGAGTTGAGCCGTTCGCTGCACCACCATGGATCCTTCGCCGCTGCGCGGCCCAGGATAAAATGCGGAGGAAGAAACCGCTGGGCAGGTGCGTTGACCGCTTGCACGCAATTCCACGAGATCGAGTAAGATACGCACCCCTGATCTCGTCACATCACGAAAGGCCGCAGATTTTCCATGACCCAATCGAGAGAAGCCGCCGAAGCGAATAGCTTTGCGGAGGCGTTCGAAGCGAGTCTCAATTTCAAAACTCCGGCGCAGGGAGAACTGTTGCGCGGACAGATCGTCTCGATCTCCGGCGACGATGCGTTCGTCTCCTACGGCGGACCCTCCGAGGCCGTGATGGCGGCGGCGGAGCTGGAGGGACTGGATGTCGGCGACACCGTCGAAGGCACCGTCATCCGCACGTCGCCCGATATTCGCATCTCTCGAAAACTGGCGCGCGGGAAAGCCAGTCTCGATCAACTGCGGCAGATGTATGAGAATCGCCTGCCGGTGGAAGGAAAAGTGGCGGCCCGCAACAAGGGCGGCTTCGATGTCAACATCGGCGGCCTCCGCGCCTTCTGCCCGCTCTCCCAGATCGCCCTCGGCAAGATCGAGAATGCCGATGCGTTCATCGGGCAGACATTCGAGTTTCGGATCACCGAGCTTTCGGATGATGGCCGGCGAATCGTTGTGTCGCGCGCTGCGCTCTTGAAAGAACAAAACGCCGCGCGCGCTGAAGAGACGCGAAAAGCGATCGCTCCGGGCGCGGAGCTCACCGGCACTGTCAAGACCCTCACTCCTTTCGGCGCCTTCATCGACCTCGGCGGCGTCGACGGCCTGCTGCATGTCTCCGAGATGAGCCGCCGCCGCGTGACGGATCCGAAGGAATTCGTATCAGTCGGGCAACAAGTGCGCGTGAAAGTCATCAAAGTCGAGAATGACGGAAAGCGCATTTCGCTCTCGATGAAGGATCAGGAGCCCGATCCATGGGCCGACGTCTCGGATCGCTATCCGGTCGGTTCGCAGTTCTCCGGAACGATCGTTCGCTCCACTGACTTCGGACTGTTCGTGGAGATCGAGCCGGGTATCGACGGCCTGGTGCATTACTCGCAGCTTCCCTTCGGCGTGAAGCAGGGCGATCCATCGATCGCGATCGGAACGAAAGTCACCGGCTGGGTACGGGAAGTCGATCCGTCGAAGAAGCGGCTTTCGCTATCGCTTCGCGAAGTCGCCACGACCGATCCGTGGGAAAACGTCGTGCAGCGCTACCCGATCGGGAAAGTGGTCGATGCCATCGTCGATCACGGCGGCGGTCCGGGAGTCTTCGTGCAGATCGAGCCCGGCCTGACGGGCCTCATCCCGAATTCGGAGATCACGGTGGCGCCGGGAGCCGATCCCACGAAGGCGTTCACACCGGGTGAAAAACTCCTCGTGCGCGTGATGAGCGTCGATGCGCAGCGCAAGCGGATGTCGCTCAGCCACGAAGCCGCAAAGGCAGCGCTCGAGCGCGACGAATTCACCAAATTCGCAGAAGAGCGCGCCGAAACTACCACCGAAGGCGAGAGCGCGATGGCCCTCGCGTTCCGACGGGCGATGGAGAAGAAGAAGTAGCCGCTCGCGTCACCCACTTCGGTTCGTCCGGCTCCAGCAGCATCGGCATCCCCTTCGCCAATCCCCAGCGGTGAATCCACGACACGCCTCGTGTCCCGATGTACGCGTCAGGCAGCGCGTATGCCGGATCGCGCAGAGCCTCGTCGACGGTGATGAACCGATAGCCGCGATGCTCGAGCATGCGCAACAATCCATCGAGCGTGTCGGCATTGAGCGCAGTCATGTGCAGTAGAAGGATGTGCGAAATCGGGCGGCCCACGACCTCCACAGTTCGTTTTTCGAGAAACGCGACCGTCGATTTCATGTACGGGATGTAGGCGTCTGCGACCCGACGGGCGAGCGCGGCGTCGTGGCGATCGATCGCCTGCGCGTAGGCCTTGGCGAAGACCCAGTCTGCGTTGTCGAACGTCACCGGCGCGTTGATGTAGTGACGGTGGTGAAGAAATTTCGCAATCGCGTCGCGGGTCTCGCGCGACGTTCCGGTGTGCAGCATCGGATAACGAAAATAGCGAAGCGTCTTTCCATGCGCGGCCAGGATTTCGCGCAGCGGTGACTCGCCACGAACGATGTCATCTTCGTACTCCGCGATCGGCGTGGAGTTGAGATCGCGATGCGAGAACGTGTGGTTGCCGAGATCGTGACCGGCGTCCAGCCAGGCATTGAGCACCGGCTCGAGATCGCAAGGCTTACCGGTGTTGACCAAGCCGAGGGCGGGAGCCTGATGCCGCTTCAGCACCGACAACAGTTTCTGGTTCCATCGCAGCGCATCGCAGCCGGCCGGAAGCGCCATTCCCGGCATATCGTCGAAGGTGAGGGCCACAGTCAGGGCGACGGCAGCGAACATCCTCTGACTATAATGCCGCCCCGTGCGAGTGTTCATCACCGGCGCCACCGGATACGTGGGCGGCGCAGTCGCTTCCGCTCTGTTCGATCGCGGTCACGAAATTACTGCGCTGGTCCGCCCTGAGTCGGAGGCGAAAGGTCTTCGCGAGCGCGGAGTGGTCATCGTCGCCGGCGATCTGGCGTCGTTGCCCGAGGTGGCCGGGACCCTGAAGGGCCACGATGCGTTCGTGCACACTGCCTTCGGCCGGACGCGCGACGCGGTGGCGCACGACAAGACGGCGGTCGACGTGATGTCGCGCGCCGGATTTCTCGTCTACACCTCCGGCGTCTGGGTCCTCGGCCCGGGCGCGAGCAACGAATCCTCGCCACCCAATCCGATCTCGCTCGTTGCGTGGCGGGCGGGGCACGAGAAGATGGTGCTGGCGAGCGGTCGCAACGCCGTTGTGCGTCCGGGCTGCGTCTACGGAGGCAAACAGAGTCTGCTGGCGGATTGGTTCGCAGCAGCGGATCAGCGCCGGCCGGTAGAGGTTCCCGGCGACGGCGACAACCGATGGGCGATGGTGAACCTGCATGACCTCGCGGACTGTTACGTGCGCGTGGTGGAACAGCGGGCCGGCGGGATTTGCCATGCGGTCGACGACACGCGTTCCACGCTCAACGAGTGTGCTCGCGCCGTCGCCCCGTCGGGCAAAATCGAGCATGTGGCCGCCGAAGGTCCAATGGCTGCGGCGCTGACGCTCGATCAGAATGTCTCGAGCGACGCGACGCGGCCCAAACTCGGCTGGACGCCGCGGCGCACGTTTATCACTTCGATCGACGAGCAGTGGCGCGAGTGGCGCGCAGCGCTGCGCCCAACCGACTAACGGCGTGTGTGGCGCAGACACTCTTGTCTGCGCAGCTTCTAAGGTGTGTGTGGCGCAGACACTCTTGTCTGCGCGCCTTCAATCCATGAACGCCAGAGCCATGGATATTCGTCCGCCGATTCGACGAGTCCTGCACGAACCGGGTTATTGCAGACATATTCAAACTTTGCTCGCGATCTCTCGGTTGCTCGCACGACGTGATCGAATGACTCGTCACGCCAGACAAATCCGCGGCGTTTGAGCAAACGATTGATATTGCGAGCCGAGACGCCCTTGATCGATTTCATGACTCGTGAAAACGCGCGGTCGTCGAAGTGGTCCGAGGCAATCATCGTAAGGATCACGTGAACGTGATCAGGCATGATCACGGCCACATCGACCCAGATTCTTCGTAAGTGCTCGAATATGAGGTGGCGAAGAGCGATCGTCCGGGCACCAGGTGGGAGAATCCAACGGTCATGCGTCGAAAAGGTCACGAACAAGGGTCGGTCGTAACGAACAATGTGTGGGAGATTGCGCCGGTAGAAGATGCCTGACGAGACGTCCACCGTCCCAATTCTCCCTCGGAGGAACCTGGGGCGGAAGAAACTCTACGATTTGAAGAAACGGGCACCGACAAGAGTGTCGGTGCCACAAGGGACTGCGAAGAAACCGGCACCGACAAGAGTGTCGGTGCCACAAGGGACTGCGAAGAAACGAGCACCGACAAGAGTGTCGGTGCCACAAGGGACTGCCTAATCCCTCTTCAACGCGCTGATCAGCAATCCCGCGCCGACCGCCAGCACGGCCACGCCGGCGGCAACTTTGCCGGGATTCTCTTTCGCGAAACTCTTGGCCTTGTCGCTGCTGTCGCGCAGATATTCGCGCGCGGTGTTGAGATACTCCTCGACGTTGACGTTCTGCATCTGCGTCTTGAGGTTGTGGATCATCTCGTCGCTGATGCCGAGCTTGCCGAGGAATTGCTCGAGGCCGCGATTGGTGGATTGACCGCAGGTCGGGCAGACTCCGGTCGCGTGGATTGGCGTCACATTAGTTGCGTTGTTTTCCATGTCTCCTCCTTGTCATTCTCCCGGTTCGTACTTGCGGTGGTGGGTGCCGATGCGCGGATCGCCGGTCTTGTTCGTAAAGCGGTCCTCGTCACTCCATCGCTCTTCTATGTAGCCTCCGGCGAGCTCCTGATCGCGCGCATGGTCGTCGCCGCTGGTGCGGAACGGACCCTTGATACTGGTTTGCTTCGGCGTGTATGTGCGATCCAACACCTCGAGCGGAATGTCCGGTTTCAGGACCGTCGGGCGGACGGCCTTAACATCGCCTCGCGGGCGTGATTTCCGAACAGCGGGCTGAGCTTTCTGTTCCACGCGCCGCCGGCTTCGAACCCGACTGGTCACCTTCTTTGCCGCGGTCTTGACGGCCTTTTTTGCACGCGCGACGCGGCTTCCAGTTTTCCCCTGTCGTGCCATTTGTCGGTCTTCCTTTCACTCCTTGACCTTGCAAGATCAGCGCGCAGAACCGTACGTGACGCGCCAAATTTTCTCACCCCCGTCGTCGGAAATGAGCAGAGAGCCATCGTTGAGAACGAGCAAATCGACCGGGCGGCCCCATACGCTGCGGCCGCGCTCGTCAGTCATCCAGCCGACCACGAGGTCGTCATAACCGCCGGCAGGCTTGCCGCCGCGAAATGGAACACGAATGATCTTGTATCCGGTGCGCAGCGTTCGGTTCCACGATCCGTGCAGCGCGACAAAGGCGCTTCCGCGATATTCAGCGGGAAACATCGTTCCTTCGTAGAACACCATTCCGAGGGGAGCGGAATGCGATTGGATGAGCAGCGAGGGGACGATTGCGCGCGCCACGAGGTCGCGACGCTCGCCGGCGCGCCGCGGATCTTCGTGCTGGCCGAGGTAGGAATAGGGCCAGCCGTAAAAACCGCCGTTGCGTACGTCTGTGATGTAGTCGGGAACGAGGTCGTCACCGAGCCCATCGCGCTCGTTGACGGCAGTCCAGAGTGCGCCGGTTGCCGGCTCCCATGCCATCCCGACTGGGTTGCGCAGGCCGGAAGCAAAAATGCGCTTTCCGCTGCCATCCGGATTGAACTCCACGATGGCTGCGCGTTCGGGAGGCTCGCCGGAATTGACGTTCGATGCCGAGCCGACGCTGACGTACATCTTGCTTCCGTTTCGATTGAAGAGAATTCCTCGCGTGTTGTGGCCGCCTGGCGGTAACGGCGCCACCTCTTGCGGCGCCCCGCCGGCCTTCGTCGCGCCCGGGGTGTAGCGGAGCCGCACGACCGCATTCTGATTTCCGATGTAGAGCCAGCCGTCATAGAAGGCGAGGCCGTATGGCTCGTCGAGATTGCTCGCGAACGTGAAGCGCTGCTCGGCGACCCCGTCGTGATTGGCGTCGCGGAGGATCGTGATCCGGCCGGCGCCCGGCTCGGAAAGAATGACGTCGCCGTTTGGCGCCTGGAGCATGTGGCGCGGATCATCGAGTCCCGTTGCGAAGAGTGAGATCTTGAAGCCCGGCGGAAGCTTTAACGTCGCCCCTGGCGGCTGCGAGGTCACCCGGGGCGGATTTCCCGCGGATTTGGTGGCAAAGGGGGGCGGGAGCTGATCCGCCCGGAATTGATAGTGTCCGAGCGTCTGCTGAGCCTGCACTGTTTCACGCGCGCAGGCGAGAGCGAGCATCAACGTGGCAGCGGTCGAAATCTTCATGCAAACTCTCCATGTCGAGAAATGCATCCTGCACTCCATCGCATTGTAAGTCTCGCCAATGAGCCAACGCGGGTGGGCAGCGGCCGGAAAACTTCTCGTTGCGATGGTGCTGGTGGTGGGTCTCGTCATCGCGGCAGCCCTGGCAGTCGTTGTACAAAGTGGTTTGAGCGCGCGGACGCCGCCGACCGCGCCGGAAACGATGATCGCTAGAGCAGCGCGGCGTCTCGCCATTCCGATGGCAGCGCGAAGAATGCGGAATCCGGTGCCGATCAGCGCGGCGGTATTGGCCGAGGGTCGGGATCACTTCGCCGATCATTGCGCGACTTGTCATGCGAACGACGGCAGCGGCAATACAGAGATCGGCGCAGCGCTCTACCCGAAAGCGCCCGATATGCGCGCTCCCGGTACCCAGGAGCTCAGCGATGGCGAATTGTTCTACATCATCAAGAACGGCATTCGCATAACCGGCATGCCGGCGTGGGGTGGCGAGGGCGATGATGCCGACAACTGGAAGCTCGTACACTTCATCCGGCATCTGCCGAAGATCACGCCCGCCGAGATCGAAGAAATGAAAGAAATGAATCCGATCAGTCCGCACGAAAGCGAGGAAAAAAAGAAAGATGAAGATTTTCTCAAAGGTCATTAGGACGATGGTCGTGGCGGCGGCGATTCCGGCCATCGCGTTCGCCCATGCCGGCGGACACGAGGTGCGCGGCACGATCGTCAAGATCGAAAAAGACGCCGTGGTCGTCAAGCGCACCGACGCCGTTCAGCAGAGCGTGCCACTGACCGCGTCGACGACCTATCGCGTCGGAACCATCGCCGGCAGATGGGAGGATATGCGCGCCGGCTCCCGCATCGTGGTGCACGTCAGTCACGACGGAAAAGCGATCGAGGTAGACCTGCCGGCAGCGAGGAAGTGAGGACAGCCGCGGGCGGCTGTCCTCCACAAGACTTCAATCGGTCGACTTGATGTCGAACGTGATCATGAAGCCGTTCGTGCCTTTGTACTCGAACGGTTTGTCGCCGATGCGATAGGCCTCGACGGTATTCGGCATCATCACGAATCCATCGTTGCGCGCCGCGCCCCAATAGCGGAGGTTCTTGATGACGACCGGCTCGTTCGTCATCCCTTTGAATTTCGTCAGGGAGACTTCGGCCGCCTTTCCGTTATCGAGCTTGGCGACTGCGGTGTTCCCGGCGGCCTGCCACGACATGACCTGATCCGGCGCGATCGTGAACGAATTCCATTTCACCGGATAGAGCTTGCCGAGGATCACGGCGATGCCGTCGCGCTGGGCTTTGTTCACCGACGGATCGAATGTCAGAACCGCCCAATCCATCTGGCCCTTGGAGAAATCGGATCCGAGATCTCCCGCCACCCAGAACTTCGCGCCATCGAGCTTGGTGGCGCCGAACGAACCTTTGTTCACGCGGAACGCGTTGTTGAACTTGCAGTAGTGCTTCGTGCCTGAATGTTCGGAGTGCATTGCCATTCCTTCCGAGTGTCCTGCCGGCTCGGAGTTGAAATAGCACTGACAGAACATCGGACAACTGCAGGCCTCGATGATCGTTCCGTTCATCGACCACGCCGATTGCGCGGACTTGTTCGTCGTTGCGCCGATGATGAGGAACATCGCGATGGACACGATGACTATTGCGAGAAGGGATTTCCGCATTGGGGTCCTCCTTTTAGACCGACTTATCTGGACGGGTAGAACTCTATGCTCCGGCGGTGGAAAAGCAAACCGGTTGTTTCTGGAAACTTTACAAAACCGGCCTTTCGCCTGGCTTGAACAACGAATGTCCCCGCTGGATCCGGCTTATGCGCTTGCCTAGCTTTTCCGCGAGGCGGGTTTCGAATCCTTGGATGCCGCTATCATCGGTGTTTGTGAGGATGGCGACGAATTCACCGTTGCGGTTGTGGCAGATGATGTCTTCCTGCCGGCAGAGTTGCGCGAGGGATCGATTCAGCTCTCGATCCTTCTCGGCACCTTTGATCCAGTAGACCGTGAAGGGCAGATCGAGCTTGGAGACTGTCTCAACATTCCGCTGCAGCCGCTCCTTGAACTCCGGCGCGAACGCGCTATCCGAGATGATGACGGGCGCGTTTCGGTTCGGGAGGCTCTCGCCGGCATCCATCAGCGACGACAATTCCTCCGGCGTGATGCGCGCGAGGGCGCTGTCGCGAAGATGGAGACGGCGTCCACTGCGTCGCAGCAGCGCGTCGACGCGGGCGTGGAACTCCGCCGGGGTGAAAGGCTCAGTGATGAAGTCGTCCGCGCCGGCGCGAAGATAGAGGACCTTATCAGCCTGGCGATTGGCGGCCGGCGAAAGGAACGCGATCGACGAGGTCGCATTCTGCGCGAGATCGAGAATCGCGCCGACGGCTGCCACCGATCGCGAAGGCGTCAACAGGATCAGGCCGGGCTTCTCGCGCTTCGCGTGCTCGACGCCGGTCTTCAGATCGGGCTCCGACTGCACCTGATAGTTTGGCCCGAGGGACTGCCGGATGCGCTGAATGGCGTCGGCATCGGCACCGATGACCAGGATCGTGCGCGTCGCTTCTTCGCTTTCCTCCCACGGCTTCGTGACGTCGACGACCTGCTCCCCTTCGCCGCGATAGTTGATCAATCCTCGGCCATTGAGAATGCGGTAGTGCGCGAAAAGATTGGCGTCGCTGGCATAGCGCAGCTTCGACAGACGCATCAGACGTCCGCCTGTGGAAACATCGTTCGAAAGATCGATGATCCCGAACGCATTCTGCTCGATGTGATTGAGAACCGAGACGACGTCCGCGGCTCCTTCGTTAGGCGCGATCAGAAGGGTAGTCACCGGAAGGTCTTCGAGCGCGTTGAGCAGCGACTGCGTGATCGTGAGCGCGAAGTGACTGGAGTACGAGGTGTTGATCAGCGTGTAGATCGGATCGATGACCAGCCGGCGCGCGCCGAGATCCCGGACGTAATCGGCGAGCTCTTCGACGATGGCGTGAATGTCGGCGGGACTCTCGACCAGCTCGAAGTACCGTCCGCTCGGATTCAGGATCGATAGTTGTCCACGGCGCACCGACTCGTCGATGGCGAACCCGATCGAGCGCGCCTGCGCCATGACGGTCCGCGGTTTCTGGTCGGTGATCAGCACGCCGGGCTCGTGAAGCTCGAGGCCGCGGGTGAGGTACTGCAGGCCGAGAAGTGTTTTGCCGACGCCGCTGCCTCCGCGCACGAGATAGACCTTGTGGGGGAGAAGTCCGCCGGCACCGTAATCGAGAAGATCGATGCCGCTGATCATTCGATCGGCGTTCGCAGTACCTGGTGTTGGGACCTCGAGGCCCTTCATAGGCTGGTTTTCTTTGCACCGAAAACGGAAGCAACGGTTAGGCCAGGAGTCAGGCCTCAGGCGTCAGGCTTCAGGTCTGTGGTCCTGACGCCCGAGGCCTGACAACTGACGACTGATCGGACGCCTGGACGTCGATCTGATCGGGCGTGCGAATCTCGCGTTGGCTGTCGAAGATGTTCGCTTCCAGCGCCTGCAGCTCGCGGTTGTCGCCGGTGCGCGTCCGCACGGCCATTCCGGGTTCGGCCAGCCGAGTGACTTCGAACAATTCCGTGATCGGTTTGAGCGAGACGTTTCGAATATTCGATCTCGGGATGTCGTGGAACCTACGATAAAGAGAGATCAACTGTGCAGTGGTGAGGTTCGTTTCGGTGCTCGACGATAGGGTTGATCCCGCCTGGATCAACTGAAAAGCCGCCTGCGGACTGACCCGCTGCAGCTTGTCGCGGACAGCGGCGATGACTTGCTGCTGCCGCAGCTCGCGCGCGAAGTTGTCGCCCTCCGGCCCGATGACGTAGCGATAGCGGGCGAAGGCCAGGGCGCGCTTGCCGTTCAGATGATGCCAGCCCTGCGAGAAGCCATCCTGGAACAGAAAATCGTAGAAGCTGCGCTGCACGAAGATGTCGATGCCGCCGATGTCGTCGATGATTTTTTCGAACGCATCGAAGTCGACGCGCACGAACCCGTGGATCGGCTGCCGGAAAGTGCTCGACACCGTGTCGCACAAAAGTCCCGGTCCTCGCCCCGGATAACCGCTGCTCTCTCCGGCGACGTGCGCGTAATTGACCCTGTGCGTGCCGAATGACGCGATGGGCACCCATAAATCGCGCGGAACCGAGACGATGGCCGCCTGCTTGGTCGACGGCTTGAGGCTGATCAACACGATCGAGTCGGCGAGCTGATCTTTCGTCGGATGATCGGCGCCGCCGATTCCGAACAGCAGAATGTTGATGCGATCCGCTTTCACCCCCGCCGCGAATCGATTGGGGACCGTTTGATACTTCGGCGAATAGATCGTGTACAACGCGATTCCGGCGAGAATCAACAGCCCGCCGAAAACCGCGAAGAGGACGTACTCGATGACCGACTGGCCTTTGGTCGGTTTCGGCGGCTCGATCACCGGCCTTTTGAACTTCCCGCTGGCATCCTGGTTCCAGCGTTTGTATCGGGTGGGATGAAACTCCGAGGACATGGTCAAAGGGCATTCTGCATCGCGAGTGCCACTGGTGGACGACAGCCGCCCACGGCTGTCGTGGACAGCGGAAGGCCGCTGTCCTCCACTGGCAAAGCAATTGAACCTGTCGCAAAACATGAGCGCCAGACGCCTTCTCCTTTTTCTCGCCGCGCTTCTGCTCGCCAGCGGCGCGTTCGCTGACTGGCAAAACGTCGCGCCGGGCGTCGATTACCAGGAATTTCGCGAAGACACTTACGACATCCACGTGGTCCGCATCGATCTGACCAACGACGCGATTCAGATCATCGGCACTCGCGAATCGGACAAGGGGACGAAGGTCTCCGACTACGCCAGGAAAATTCACGCCATCGCGGCCATCAATGCCGACTACTTCGACGACAAGTTCAATCCCATCGGCCTGACCGTCGGCCCGTGCGGCGAATGGGAGAACAGCAGGCGGACGAAACGCGAGGGCTACGTTGCGATCGGGAATCAGCAGGCCCGCATCGCCAGGCAGTCAGATGTGGACCAGGACGCGCCGGCGGACGAATGGATGGAGACGGCGGTGTCGGGTTGGCCGGCTCTGATCGTCGACTGCACACCCCTTGCGGCCTCGGAGCTTCCGGGCAGCGACGCGTTCACGCGCTCGCCGCATCCGCGGAGTGCCGCCGGGCTCAGCCGCGATCACAACACGTTGTATCTGGTGGTGGCGGATGGACGTCGCACCGGTGTTCCGGGAATGACTCTGGCGCAACTGGCCGCCTTCATGGCAAGCCGTCTCAACGCCTGCTCCGCGATCAACTTCGATGGCGGGGGGTCCACCGCCATGTGGGTGCGCGACCACATCGTCAATCGCCCATCGGACGGCGTAGAAAGGCCGGTCGCCGACCATCTGGCGGTCATTCTGAAAAGCGATTTCACGGAATGCGACCCCGCCGACGAAGCGCGGCGGGTGGCCGTGATGAAAGCAAGGGAGTCGAAAACAGGAGTCACAGTAACCACCATTACCACGACGACAGTCACGAAAACTACGACGCAAAAACCGCAGACCAGCGCGTCAACTCCGCCTCCGCCGCACCCATGAACTATGGAATCGACATTGCACTGGTCGCCTGCCGAGGTAGTGGTTTGGTAAGGAATCAAAACGTCACACGACGGAAGGGTCGCCATGAGATCGAGCAGAATCGCTCTCGTCACCGGCCTGCTGCTCTGCGCCTCTGTCGCGCTGCCGCAGTCGGTTGATCTTTACTCACGCATTACACCGTTGGAGACAGCCGTCACCAACGGGACAGCAACACACGATCAGCAACTCGAGCTCGCACGCCTTTACATTCAGACGGGCCGCTTTTACGAAGCCTCGACCATCACGGATCGGCTTCTGAACACGGATCCGAATGATGCTGCCGCGCAGGCGGTTCGCGATCAGGCCACTCGCGGCTTGCGCGATATTCAGGATCGCAAAGTCGCCGAGGCCCAGAAGAAGGCCAATACCTCCGGCACGGACGAGGATCAGTTGGCGCTCGCCAATGCCTACTACGAAGCGGGGAGCTACGGCGCTGCGGCTGAAATCTACTCGCACATGAACCTCGATCGCGATACGCGCTTGCGCTACGCGCGATCGCTGGCATGGTCAAGCCAGCTCGATCGGGCGGAGCGTGTCTACTCCGATCTCCTGAAGGAGCAATCGAGTCCCGATCTGCAGCTCGAGTACGGCCGCGTACTTTCGTGGATGGGCGCGCAAAAGGCGTCGGTCGAGACGCTAAGCGACATCTACAACAACACACACACCGAGGATGCCGCCATCGCGCTGGCGAATGCCAAAGCGTGGAGCGGCGATCGCGACGGCGCCATTCGATTGCTGACTGACTTCACCAAAGATCATCCCGACGCGTCACAGGCACGGCAGCTCGCTGAAAATTTGCGTGGCTCACCTGACGTGCGGATCGAGCGCATCGGCAAGTTGATTGTGCTGCAGCCTTACAACCTGGCCCTCCATGTCGAGAAAGCACGCCTGCTGATCGACGCCGGCCGCGACTCCGAGGCGCTGAACGAAATCAAGTTCGTGCGCGATCACTCCAGCCAGAAGGTCAGCGGCCTCGATGAGCTGGAGCAGAAGGCCAAGGCGCATCGCAGCGCCACGCTGTCGAACCTCGAGGAGCGCCGCAAAGCGCTCGATTCGCAGGCATCGATGGCCTCGTCGTCGCAGAATCCCGACGACCTCCTCTCGCTCGCCAAGGCCTACACCGGAATCGAGGCTTACGATCAGGCCGAGAGTCTGTATCAGCGTTATCTGCGACTGCGACCGAATGACACCGACGCGCGCATTCAATATGCGCGCGTGCTGGGCTGGGACAGCCGCTGGAAAGAATCGGAGCAGCAATATGAAATGCTGCTCGATCAGAATCCCGATCGCGCCGATCTGCGATACGAATACGCGCAAGTCCTCTCGTACGACTCGCAATTCGTGCCGGCGATTCACATCTTCCGTTCGCTGACCGATCTGTCGGGCAATCCCCGTTCACGGCTGTACAGCGATGTGCCGCCCCGCGCGTATTACAACATCGGCCAGATCTACCGCTGGTACGGCTGGAACGACACGGCCATCGCCCAACAAAACCGGGCGCTGGCGCTCGATCCCGGTTACATGCCGGCCCGCAACGAGCTCGATCTCGTCCGCCGCGCGCGTCCGACGTCATCGCTCGACGCGCGTTACGGTTACTTCACCGACTCGAATGATTTCACGATGAAGCGCATCGATCTGACCGCCGAGCGCTGGACCTCCACGCGCACGGCCTTCGACCTCGGCGTAAGCCGCCATGAGTTCCAACATCTCGATCGGGACGTCTTCGCCAACGAGGTCAACGCCGGCGGCGCGTATCGCTACAGCGATCGCTGGATGTTCCGCGGCAACGTCGGCGTCAACTTCTACGACTCCGGCCTGGGCACCCGCCCGTTCCTGGGAATGGGCGCCGAATACCGGCCTAACCTTCAGAGCCGCGCTGCATTCGACTTCAATCACTACGATCTGGTCTACGACGTCTTCACGCTCGAGTCGCTGACCATTCCCGCTTCCAATGGAATCTCGCTCATCCATCCGCTGACCATCAATGATTTCCGAAGCCATTACGACTGGACGAACGGCGGACACTGGGCGGCGCTCGGCGACGCGACCTACGGCTTCATCTCCGACAGCAACAAGCGCCTCGGCGCGCACGAAGTGATCAGCTTCCAGATTCTGAAGACGCCGTTCCTGGCGATCAAAGAGGAAGGACATCTGCTGTCGTATGACCATCGCACCAACCGCTATTGGTCGCCGAGCGATTACAAGTCGCTCTCGGGAGTCATCCAGCTCGGACAGAACTATCGCAACGGTCTGCACTGGGACGTTTCGTTCAAGGCCGGCAAAGCATACGAAGGGAGCTTCAGCTCCGATCTTCGGGCGTACGACGGCACCGTGACGGTCCCGGTCAGCGAGGCATTCGATCTGGTCGGCAACTACGGCTACGGCAAGAGCGGGCGGCTGCAGGGACTGGTCGGCAGCGGCCCGGACGAATTCGTGAATTACTGGCAGCGGCACTGGTTCGTCGGCGTGCGCGTCAAGCAGCTCTTCGCGCGCGGACAACGCAGTCCTGGCAATCCCTACTACTTCGATAACCGGGTGCTCACTGGCTCGCCGGTCGTTCCGCCGGAGACCCACTAATGGCTAACGAAGAGATCACCACTCCGAATAATCCCGAGCCGAGGCCGATCGGCAGACAGCCTCTGCGCCCGATCACTCAATTGTTGATCTCCATCGCGATCGTCGTGCTGGTGGTCATCGCGACTCTGTTCCTGTTCAAGTACCCGCAGAAACTCGGTCCCATTTTCATCACGGCGTTGGTCGTGACGCTGGGGACGTTCCTCTTGCTCCTGATCCTGCGTCACTTCATCGTGATCTGGTTCAGCTACCTGCACGCGCGGGAGCTGGCGCACGAGGAGATTCCCGAGTCATATCCATTCATCTCGATCGTCGTGCCGGCCTACAACGAGGCTGCGGTTATCCAGTCGTCGCTGTCATCGCTTCTCGAGCTTCGCTATCCGTACTACGAAATCATCGCAGTGGATGACGGCTCGACGGACGGCACGTACGAGAAGATGAAGGAGTTCGAAGGCAACCACTACGGCGTGCGCGTTTCGGTTTACCGCAAGGAAAACAGCGGGAAGGCCGACGCGCTGAACTACGGCATCCGCCGCTCGAAGGCCCAACTGGTGGTCTGCATGGACAGCGACTCGCGGCTCACTCCCGACGCGCTGCGCTACGCGGTCTATCACTTCCAGGATCCCTACGTCGGCGCGATCGCCGGAAACGTCAAGGTCATCAATCGCCACAACATCTGGACCAAGCTGCAGGCGCTGGAATACATCGAAGGCCTCAACATCGTCCGCAACGCGCAGGCGTTCTGGCGCACGGTCAACGTGGTGCCGGGACCGATCGGCATCTTCCGCCGCACGGCCATTGAAGGAACCGGCGGCTACGACAGCGACACGTTCGCCGAGGACTTCGACATGACGGTCAAGCTCCTGGCGGATGGGTGGAAGATCAGCTACGAGCCGAAAGCCATCGCATACACCGAGGCGCCGGAGAGCCTGCTGGACATCATCAAGCAGCGCTATCGCTGGACGCGCGGCGTGCTGCAGGCCCTGCGCAAACAGAAGCGTCTGCTGACGCGCTCGAATGGCAACATCACCACACCGCTTTCGCTGTGGTACATGATTTTCGAAGGACTGGTCTGGCCGGCGATGAACATCTTCGCGAACCTCTTCTTCGTGTGGATCGCG
>Ga0070706_100003013_pt1 | contig 16684 bp, 17 predicted proteins | sample KBSK5501metaG_FD_65476 | JGI IMG/M metagenome (GOLD analysis project Ga0070706, IMG submission 65476) | Corn, switchgrass and miscanthus rhizosphere microbial communities from Kellogg Biological Station, Michigan, USA - KBS K5-50-1 metaG | ecosystem: Host-associated > Plants > Roots >...
GAACATAATCGAGGTATCGTCGATAAATCTCTTGAGGCGAGTGTCTTTTCAGGTTGAGACCGGGAAAAATATTCTTAGCATAATCATCCAGCGAGTGCTGCAGTTCTTCAGAGATCTCGACCTGAAGCGTCGAGGGACTCAGACGCCAAATCAAATCGTCGATCCTCTTGATGTAGTAATCGAGGATCGTCTGTCGGGCAATATGCAAAGCATCCCGCGTGCACTCCGGCGTGACGTTGGGATTGCCATCGCGGTCTCCACCTATCCAGGAACCAAAGCAAAGAAGGCGCGGTAACTCGTGCCCCTCCAACCCGCCTCCGTAGGCTTCACGAAAATCATCAGCCAGTTCTTCATAGACGTTAGGCAGTGTTTCGAACAAGACGCTGGGGTAGTAGTCGAGCCCCATCTTGATCTCGTCGCGAACGGTCGGGCGACGACGACGCACCTCATCAGTCTGCCACAGTGCCGTAATTTCCGCGGTGATTGCCTGCTCGCGTTTCTTAGCCTCCCTCTCAGTAAGCGGCAGACGATCCAGGTGCTCCAGTTCCTCGGCAATGCGTTGCCTCTTGAAGAGCACCGTCCGCCTCGCGACCTCTGTGGGATGGGCCGTGAAAACTACAGTGACTTCCACTTGTCGCAACCATTGCAAAACCTGCTGCTCGGTGATGCCCGCAGCTCGCATTCGGCGTAGGGTCCCGAGGAATGACCCCGGCTGAGCCTGTCGCTCGGGTGAACCTTGCGCCGCGCGGCGCCGGCGTTTGCGATGATTTGTCTCAGCGAGGTTCGTCAACTCGAAGTAGATGGCGAAAGCTTTTGTCATCCGATGCGCCTCAGCAATGTTGAGACCGTTGACAATCCGCTGCGCGCGATCCATCAACTGGTCTTCATCGACGATCCCTTCGGCAGAAGTTTCGCGCCGCGCGTGCAGCTCGCGGTGTTCGATTAGCAACAATCTCAGCTCCTCAACCGCTGTTAAGAATTCGCTTCCGACTTGTTCCTTTAGCACCTCTCCGAGCAGACGACCGAGCGAGCGCACATCGCGACGCAGCGGCGCTTCCTTCAGATCGCCGGCGTGGCTTACAAGCTCAGCCAGCCTCGCTGTCTGATCATTAACTTTCCACAGTGGTTCCCTTCCCGACATGCCTTTCATTCCTCGATTCCAGAAATCAATAACATAACTCGATACTTGATGATATCGCGAGCGAGCAATTGTGCGAGTTAACGACGACGCCCCAGGACCTCGAAGCCGAGAACGGCCCACCCAGTCAGGTCAAGGCAGTTTTCAATCCAACGCTTCACTTACGGCGTAGAAAGATTGTCCACATATTGGCCACACGGAACTGGGGTGACCCCCCTTCGTTGAGACAGTTTGCCATTGGCACACTTGCCGTCAATAAATTTTCAGGTCTCTACGAGATCCGGTCGAAGCCGCTGTAGAAACCCAGTCAGTTGTTGGCGCAGATATACGACTATGGAATTGAAGGTGACTCTGAAATCGATCTATCCTATAACCGCCGCATCGAAAGCGTATTCGGTCCGGGTCTATCAATAGAGACGATACACTCAAAGGGTTATTAATTCTCCGGCCCGAGGTACAAGATGAGGATTACATCTTCAGTTTCGGGATGGCGCCGAAGCCGGAATCTATTGTTTATTGGCTGTGTGTTGCTTGGTTATTTAATCCTTTCTCTCAACGGTGATTTGTCGACGACTGTCACTGTCCGAGCTTCCGACCCCACCGTGTTGAGTTTGGTGTGGAGTGATGAGTTCAATGGCCCAAATGGAGCGGCTATTGATTCGAGCAAGTGGACTGCGGAAGTTGGTGGCGGGGGCTGGGGAAACAACGAGCTCGAGTACTACACCAGCCGTGTGGACAATGCTTATCAGTCCGACGGCTCACTGGTCATCAAGTCAATCAAAGAGAAGTACACCGGGTCTGACAACGTGACGCGTGACTATACCTCGGCGCGTCTGATTACCAAGAACAAATTCTCGGCGACTTATGGTCGTTTCGAGGCGCGCATTAAGCTTCCCTATGGTCAGGGGATCTGGCCCGCTTTCTGGATGCTGGGCAGCAACATCGATTCTGTCGGTTGGCCCACCTGCGGTGAGGTGGACATCATGGAAAACATCGGCAAGGAACCTTCGATCACACACGGCACTATTCACGGTCCGGGATACTCAGGCGGAAACGGGTTGGGCTCGTCGTACTCGCTGTCGAACAACCAGCGATTCGCGGATTCGTTTCATACCTTCGCGGTCGAGTGGGAGCCTAATGTGGTTCGCTTTTATTGCGACGGGCTTCTCTACAAGACTAGAACACCGGCCGATCTTCCTGCGGGAAAGACCTGGGTTTACGATCATCCGTTCTTCATTATTCTTAACGTTGCGGTCGGTGGGTACTGGCCAGGCAACCCGGACGGCACTACAGTCTTCCCGCAAACGATGCTTGTCGATTACGTGCGTGTGTATCAGCGAGCGACTCCTTGAAACACTCCTGCAATGCTTACCGCGGAAGGTTCGAATCGGGCACTGGCTCTCGATTCGGTCTTGTGGACCCAAGAGCCCTTTAGAGTCGCTTCTACGCTCAACTTTAGTGACGACCACCACACGCGTCTGATGTTGCTGGTAGCAAATCTTGATTTGTTCCCCGGAGACGATGCTTCGGTTGTAACTGCGCAGGCTCGAGACTCGCAAGGAACACTTATCCCCTGCCAGTCAGCGTAGTAAAGGTTCCCAGCTTTGATTGGATAACCGAAGTGATAGTTAGACTGCCAGACGGACTCGCTAATCTGAATCAAGCCCAGTTCAGTGTCAACGCGCGCGGGTTAACGAGCAACGCCGCGGTGATTCAGCTTACCCCATGAGCCGGGGCTTCTGTGATTGTCTGGGTCTATCTTGTCCATTTCAATGGGCGAGTTAACTGCTTAATTTCATCATCACACCATCCGTTTCGGCAGGTGCATCTTCGGTGGCGCTTGGTGTGTCGATAACTCCCTCACGGAAAGCCGGGCGTACACCTCATTTTTTTTCGCGCACTTCAGAACATGAGCGTCTGAATAGAATGGGGCAAGCTACTGACTTCCGCGGCCTTGCCGTCCAGCCAAAGGTAATAGGAAATCTTCTGATCGCTTTTGTTCATCACCACCACCGAAACTTTTCCATCAGGATTGATAAAAGCAGCGGACAGCAGCTGGCTTCTGCTGGGTGAGCTGGCGATTCGCTTCGCGCCCGGGCGGACGAACTTCGAAAAGTGCCCAATGTAGTAGTACGAGTTTGTGTAGCTTAGCTGACCCGTTTTCGTATCGGCGTGAACGGGGGCGAAGCAGAAATTCTTGACGTGATTTGGCCCGCCCGTTTCATCGAGCAATACGTTCCAGTCCGTCCAGCCGACGGTACCGCTGTTGAAATCATTGATCATTGAACGTCCGTACTGTTCGCCTAATCTCCAGTCGCTGAGCTTTTGAGCATTGAAGGAATCGCTGCAGCCTTCAGTGAAGATCAGGTTTTTATCTGGGAAAGACTCATGCACAAGCTTGACGTTATCGAACATCGGCTCGCCGCCGCTCCATGGCTCATACCAGTGATAACCAATGCCCCACACATACCGGGCGGCTTTGGGGTCAGTTAGGATGGTGCTGGCTCTCTGGTAGACGAGGTCACGGTTGTGATCCCAGGCAATTATCTTCTTATCACCCAGCCCTTCCCTTTTCATCGTCGGGCCAAGATAGTTTTTCAAAAAGTCTCTCTCTTCCTCTGCGGAGTAAATACACGACTCCCATGTTTGTGTCGCCATGGGTTCGTTTTGAATGGTGATGCCCCAGATGGGTATGCCTTCTTTCTGATATGCCTTGATGAACTTCGTGTAATAGTTGGCCCAGGATTGATAAAACTGCGGCTTCAATTTTCCACCATGAAGCATATTGTTGTTGTCCTTCATGAATGCCGGTGGACTCCAGGGGCTGCCAAAGAGGGTGAGTTTTCCCCTGGCCGTGGCCAGCGCTTGTTTGATAAAGGGTATCCGAAATTGCTTGTCGTGGCTAACGCTGAAGGACTGCAACTCCTTGTCGCCATCGTTTACATAGGTGTAGCTGTCACTTGAGAAATCGCAACTGTGAATGTTGGTTCTTGCCAGCGTGTAACCGATGCCTTTGCTGACATCAAAATAGGCATTTAAGATTTCCTGCTGTTTAGCTTTCGGCAATTTTGCAAACGTCTCAGCAGCGGCATCGGTGAGTGCTCCGCCGATGCCTAAAATCGTTTGAAATGTCTTAGCGGGATCGACAAAGACACAGATCTGAGTCTCCAAGGGCTGGCCCAGATGTTTGAATGTCAGAGTGTCAGTAGCAGAAAGGCGGTAATTACTCTTGTCAGCGGTGGTAAAGACCGCTATCTCTTTCCTCTCGATCGAAAGCGGCTCTGCCGTTTCCGAGGGTCGAGTATATGCCGCCGACGATAGTTGGTTCTTGGCCAACACCAATGCCGAAGACGAAGCTACCAGGAAACCACGACGATCTATTTTCATAATTGATGACTTTATCATATCTCGCGAACATGGTCCCTCACCTCCCTCTTTACAAGCTCATTCGAGTGCGCTCGCGCGATCTCATCAACGACCTTGAACCGCGGCGCGGCATAACCAAGGGTCTGGCGCGTGTAGGTGATTGCTTCCGCGTGCATGTCCTCATGCCGTCGTCCAGGTCAGCAGTTAGGGCGAGTGTACGCTCTCGAACCTTCTGGAGGGGTTCAATATATTTGACTACGGGCGAACTGGAGTTCATAAGGTCTAATGCTTGTGGTCACTCTCGATTGGTAGCCCTGCATCAATCCAGTCCTGCTTCCCCTCAGCGTAGTCACGCACATTGGTGTATCCCAGCGCAGCCAATTCACGGGCGGCGTTCTCTGAAGCGTTTCAAGTAGGACTGGCGCAGTAAACGACGATCTCCGCGCTTCGATCCGGTAAGATCTGCGAAGCAAGCGTCGTCACATTTTCAGGTGGCAGGTTTATTGCTCCGGGTAGATGGTTGTGATGGTAGGCCGTGGCTGGCAGAGTTTCGACCAGCAGAAAGGCGTCTTTCCGATCGATCTTCTGCTTCAATTCATCTCTGGAGATTGTTTTCACCATTGGCTCCTTCGTTTCTCATTTCTTGCGCGCAATCCATTCAAGGTACTACTTGAATGCGCCTGATTGTCCGGGAATTGCAATCTCCGGAATCTCACGCCGCGTGTGCGCGACTCCGCGTTTCTGGTTTTTCCGGAGCCGAACTGCTGGCGGTGACGGCCACACCATGCTTGAACACTAGTTCACCGCCCAGCCAGCCGGCGATCGTCAGGCCGATTACTCCAACAATGGAGAGAATGATCGGCAAGGACGGCAGGCTGGTGATCCATTTAGCGCCGCTGGTCGTGCGCAGATAAAAACTCGCGATGAAAATCACCAATCCAATGATGTTCACGCGTGCGTGCCAGTTGGCGACTTTAACCGCTGCGCGATCAGTCAATGTGGCCCAATCAACTAGCCCCGGAACAGCCGCCGCCGCCGCGCCGATGATTCCACCGAGCAGCGTGTAGAAAGCAATGTAGTTTTCCCAAACCGGATTGCCCCGCCACAAGTAGATCAAATCGGCGATCAATGAAAAAACCAAAAGGCCGATCGGAAACGGAATCAGGATGGGATGAATCGGATGTCCTCCGATGCTTGCGCGACTAGCCATGATCTTTTTCCTCCTTTTATCTGCCACAGAGTATTTGACCACAAGGTCGATGTCTCATGTTCTCAGGATCTTGGTTTGTGGGGTACAGTTTGATCAGTAACCCACGAACTCCTCGGTACGAATCTCATCATCGTCGACGCCACTCTTGGCCAGCATTGCAATTAACGCCGCGACCATCGCTGGTGGACCCGCGATGTAGTAAACGGGTCCGGCATCAGGAATGGTAAGGGAAGCCACACTCTTTACGTACTTGGAAATCATCTCGTGGCTGATATAACCAGTCTCGCCTCGCCAGGACTGCTGCGAACCCTCCGGCTTTGTCATCGTCGGAATGAATTTGTAATTGGGATTCTCCCTTTCCAGCAATTGGAGCTCCTCCAGAAACGGGGCGTCCTCTGGACGCCGGTTCGAGTAGAAAAGGAAAATCAGGTGGGCCAGCCGGCCCTTAGCCGCGCCAACAACGATGCTTCGAAAAGGAGTGATGCCGATTCCTCCTGCTAGCAGAACGGCGGCCCGAGCTGCATTATTATGAAGCGTGAGATTGCCAAACGGCCCCTCAATCTTGACTTGAGTTTGGATCGGAGCCGTCTTCAAGACACGCTTGAAAGCCGTATCCCGCATGCGTGTCGTGACCATTAGATTCCGCTCGTGAGGAGCACTCGCGATGGAGAAGTTTCGCACGTTTCCCTCGGCGTCGGTTTCAGGCGGCTCGATGAGGGTAACTTTAACGAACTGACCAGCCCTGAACGTCCATTCCGATGGCCGTTCAAACTGAAAGGCCATACTTTTCTCGGCCACCTCACGCCGATTTATTAGCTTCGCCATGAAGGTGGACCGCCTGGCAACGTTAGTCGTACTCATATTTCCCTCATTCAGTTCCGAGCTTGGCGCTGCGCGGGCACAGCGGTTTCAGGCTGCTCGCGTCTTGCGATGAAGCTGCAATTCAAGGTAAGCCCAAAGCAACCGCGCTGTTGCACTTGTCGCGGGGAGCTACACAGTAATTCAGGTGGCCGCTCCGTGAATTTAAAAGCAGGGCGAAGCGCTCAGGGCGCCATGCCCTCATCAATCCAACGTTTGAACACGGCCACTCGCTCCTCGGGCCACGGACCATCACACGGCATGCTGCCGTCTTTCAACCTCGAGTAAATCTCTGTCGCCTTCGCCTTTACGTCCCCGTAAGACGAAAGGTCGAGCCCGAGACTCTTCATCGTGTCCACGTCAGGCGTGTCACGAAATAGAGGACGAATATCGCTAGCAAAACTTAGTGCCATCGTCAGACCTCCGGCGGCATGAAGCCGCGACCAAACAGCAACGAAAATTAGTCATATGTATTTCGATTACACTTACTCCGCCACATTTTCCCGGTGTGCCTTTTACAAGTGTCGTACCAGCCAGACAGGGAGCTACTGGTCAAGAAATGCCCGTTGTTAAGCTACCGGCGATAACCGAGTTGTATTGATCCTAATAAATCCGACTTCTTCTCGTTGCTTTAGAGCGACTTCAGGTATTCCACCAAGTCTCGCTTCTGTTGCTCGCTTAGATTCAATCGCTTGAACTGGTTGTAGTGGTTGACTACATCGAGCAACGTAGCGAAACGACCATCGTGGTAGAACCCGCCCTTCATGTGCGCGAAGAGTCCGCGTAGCGGCGCTGTGCGATACGTTTTGTCAGGCGCGCGGTTCGACTGGAAATCGTCTATGCCAATGTCCGAAGGCTTATGCGTGTTCCAGCCCGGCTCAGTAAAGAGCGGCGGCACGTGACACTGCGAGCACGTCGCTTTGCCTTTGAAGAGCACTTCGCCGCGCGCGGCTGCTGCGCGGTCGTAACTTCCTTCGGGCGGCGCAGGCGCAGGAATCGCCAGTTGATAGAACTGTAATGCGCCCAGCTTCGCCGTCACCATATCGTTGGCACTTCGCTTGTTCCCAAGTCCTGCTTTGGCGGCGACGGGATATTGCTCGGCATTGTTCAGTCGCTCGTCAAAGAAATTTCCTTGTCCGTTCAGTTCAAGATTGGCCACGTAAGCGTTCCAGTAAGTAACCGTTCCCCAGCCGCCACCCCAGGTATGCAGGTTGACGCCCGCCATTCCGAAAGCCGGCGGAATCAACGTGGCCGCAGGTTTGCCGTCGGGACGAAAAGCTTTGCCATCGAGATTCAACTCGGCGTCAAACTTTCCCGGTCCCCAACTGGCCAGCACTTTCTTTACGGTTGCTTCATCGACCTTCAAGAGGCTGGTGAGTGCGCTCAGGTCCGGAGCAAGCGAGACTATCGCCCCAACATTTAGGTCACGATTGGGCCAGCCGTCCAGCCTGTGACCTATGCCGGGTGCGAAGGCATCGTCAACCGTGGAATGGCAGACAGCGCAACTGAGGCCTATTGCTTTGAGACTACCGTTCTGGTTGAACGTTCCCTTCACGCCTAAGACAGAATCGAGTTTAATCAGTGCCAACGTGGTGGCCGGATCGTCCAAGTTGACTTGGCCGTTTTTGATCTTGTCGACTAGACCCGCGGGCAAGGCGTCCATATCGACTTTCAAGCCCACGCTCAGTGCGGTCTTTGGACTAACACCCGGGCCAACGCCGCCGAGCTTCGCACCCTCAATAGCGCGATGAAGTTTGAGTTTGTCGGTCCAATACGCCTCGTCGCCGAAAGTGTCGTAACGAAAGATCTGACGTCCCTGTTCCAACATTTGCTGCGCATTACTATCGATGCGGCTATCGAACGCCGTAGGTACAATGCTGCGTCCCGTTCCGCCTCCGTCAGACTGCGCTCGACTCCGTTCGGTGAAGTAGACCAGACCGAGAGCAACAGCAACCAGCAAGGCGATTACTTTGCCAAGATGGGCGATCGGTGGCCGGCCAAGCCGAATGGCTTCTTTGTTCGCAAGTGGATTTGCTTCCCCTCTATCTTCGTGCATCGTGTCCTGTCTCCTTTCGTCTGAGATGCGAAGTGTTATTTGTGAACGAGGAATTCAAAGTTAGAGTACGACTGAGGTGCAGCATGAGGCCGATGGAGGTGCTACTTATACTGCCGTCAGCGCACTCCTCGATAGAGAATTCTGGCTGGGACATATGCATCAGCATTTCAGCGTTACCAGTCCGCAGAGTAATGTTAGTATTAGGGGGGTATCTAAAGTACTTTTAGGATACCCCCTAAAATTGAAACTGTAAAGGGGTAAGAATGGCTGTTTCTAATGACCTCAGGGGCCTATGTTTTCCCTGCGAATGTGTATCGGGCGGTAGCGGTGGCTACAGTGATCCATGGTCGGAGATTACGAAAAACAAGTTGCTACCGAATGGCACGAAAGAGGAGATTCTGAATCTCGTGGCCCGCGAGCCGAAGACTATCTCGCAACTAGCCGAAGCACTTGATCTGTCGCCACCGAGCGTTCACACGCACATTAATGACCTGATGAAGAGCGAGCTGCTGCGCGAATCCGAAGAGTGGGAGAAGAAATACCCGACCGAGCGTTACTATGAGCCGAACTTTCCAGTGCTTAAGGCCGAGGAATGTGCAGAATTTAGGGCACTGTGTCAAGAGATGGCCGAACAGGTGGTCGCCCTGTTTGAAAGAAAACGCGCGAAAATGGAACGTGCCTTCGCTAGAACCCGACTTGCCAATCAAGGTTGGGAGTTCTCGCACATCACACAATGTTTGTACGCAAACATGCAGCGGAGTGCGCGGACTCTGCTTGAGCAGCGCGGATTGCTCTCCCCGCGCCAGAAACATAGGAATGGCGCGGAGTGGACCTTTTGGGCGCAGGAACCGGAAACTCCGGCAAGAAGTAAAAGCTAGTTCGTACACAGGAAACTTGTCCTGAAGCTGAACTATTGAAAGACGAGATCACAATCACAAGCGAAGTCGATAAACGGAATTCTGCAATTTGCAGGTTCACGGTGAATCGAACGCTGCATATCGGCGTGGCCACCTTTAGCAGCAAGGCTGAACCGCAAGACTCACTGCTGGTGCAGAGACTGTTCGAGATTCAAGACATTATCAGGGTTCAGTTGATTGGTCATTTGCTGGTTGTGACCAAAGCCGGCAAGCAAGATTGGCAAGAAATCATTAAGCCCGTGGAAGCTGTCCTGGAAGCTTATTTCATTTCAGGCATGGCCCTCTCTCAAGAGCAGGTTGAAGATCGGATGATGCTTATGGGCAGAGGGACTAAAGAAAAGATTCAGTATCTGTTAGCACATAAAATCAATCCCGGCGTAGCCGCTCATGCAGGCTTTGTTGAACTTATCGATGTTAAGGATAACAACGTCTACATACGTTTGGGCGGCGGCTGCCAGGGATGCGGCGCCGCAGATTTTACTTTGCGGCAAGGGATAGAAGCGATCATCCGCAAAGAAGTTCCTGAGATACTTCGGGTTTTCGACGTCACAGATCATGCCGCCGGTTTGAACCCTTACTACAGGCCGGCCAAGTAATTATACCGCCTTCTGGCTACTGCTTATTTGTGATTCACTTTCTGCTCGCGGCCTCAACAGTCTGAGTAGGATCCGCTCCTTCCCATGTCACATCAGCGGTCGGTCCATAAGTAGAAGGTACGGCCTTGCCGAGCAGTCGGAGATAAACTGTAAGCTGTGTGCGATGATGGGCGGTGTGTAGAACTCTACGCCAGAAGATCCAAATTCTCTCACGCACTACATCGAAGAAAGGTCTCTGCTCCAACCACCACGCTTCATTCTTGTCGGCAATGAAGTCCAAGCGCGGCCGCGCCAGTTCAACCAGGCGCTCAGCATAAGCTTCCGGCGTCAGTTTCTTTGGGATTGCTTCCGACGCCGGTGGTTCGGGTAACCCAATGAACTCGCCGAAAAAGCGGCGCTCGGAAAGCAATTGGTGTTTCATGATCGCCTCTACTGTGCTGGAGCGATCGTGTGGCCGAAAAGACATATCGTCGGCTGAGAATCCAAGCCAAACAGAAACTACCTTATTAGTTTCGCTCGCGTAGGTATTGAGCAGATGTTGGAATATGGGTTCCGAAGCGCGAGGTATCTCCGAATCTGAAATCCCTTTGAAATGGTCGGTCATCGCCTTACTCCGCGAGGCTGAGAAATCTTGCTACCGGGATTGGGCTTGTTCGCCATCTCGGCTCCGAGCCAGATAGTAAAAACGGACTTACGATAAGACCGGCAAGAGCGGCTGTGCCAAGTAGTAGCTCAAGTCCGGAAATTCCGGCTGTAACCATCTTCCGCGCGATCACAAAAATGAGCACCTCGATAGCGGCGCTTGTGCGATGAAAGAGCAGCAAGAGCGCTAGCTCGCCGGCGATCGCCACCAACAAGATATTCTGAATGATCTGATGTAATGCGTCGTACTCATTCGCTTGACGCCAAAGCTGCGGAAAATCCCTAATCACTATCTCGACGGTGGCAATGGCCGCAGCTGCAAGAATCAGTATCGCCAGCAGCGAAAGAAAGAGGTGAACTGCGTTACCGAGGTGGCGGTCAAGGAAACTCTCCGCCGCGAGTTGCTTGCCACTGGGCGTACCACTGGTCTCCAGGTTTTGCGCGGTGGTTTCTTTTGTCATAAGGAATCACACACGATTCCCGCTGTTCTCCGAATCGGTGTTGTTTGGAATCTGCGGAGCTTAAATCGCTGCAGCTCTAAAATGTAAAGATCGCGGCAAACTCCGAACGGACGTTGTGTGTGGTGAAGCTGGGAATGCCGCGAAACAGCGGCAGCGCGCCGGCACGATTGTTCGCGCGCGTGCGATAGTAGCCCTGCTCGTAAGCGAACGTCACCCACTGGTTCCACCTGTTGTGATTCCCCAACCTGTATTGAATGTTGCCTGAAAAGAGGCCGGCGCACATGGATTCGTAGCATAAGCTGATGCACTCATCCTTTGATGAGCTACGGGCTCATCACTCGCCAAGAGACGCGGCGAATGTTTTACGCCCCGTTAAAGTATGCGTGCCTGATGGTAACGCTCACTCCACCTTTATCCAAGCGAACTATATGCGGCGTCTGACACTTGTATGCCAGGAAGGGTCTGGCAGTCTACAGGCGTAGGCATCGATGGCAATCTTACTTTCAGTCGCGACGCTAGACGCACCGATCTTTTTCGCCTCGGAGCCGAAGGATGATTTAGACTTTTTGCAGTTTAATTATCCTCCTCGTCGGTTTGGCTTCCGATAATATTCTTGTTTCCACAGGGCCAGATAGAAGTTATACTAGCCTTAAGTTTTCCGTCCGAATCGCCTGTGCGGGTTTAGAGCGCGTTCCGCTTTGCGCGCTGCAGGGAACCACTCTATGGCGACCACGGGCAATCTTTGTCGAAGGTGGGGGATCCCATGTTTGAATCGCGAATGAATTCCACCCCTACGGACTTCAAAGCAAACAAAGATCTTCCCGAGGGTTTAATGGATCTTTTGCTTCCGCTTCACCGCGAATTTACACCGCGACAGCGGACCTTAATTGCAAAGCGCGCCCAGATTCTGGCAAAAGCGCACAGCGGCGATTTGCCCGATCATCTTCCGCCATCCGTTGCCACTGAAAGCGATTGGCGAATCGAACTGCCCGAATGGTGTCAGGACCAGAGGAATCAGATGACGGGGCCTGCCGACGACGCCGAGCTATGCGTGAAGATGCTCAATTCCGCCGCTCCTGGAGTGATGCTTGATCTGGAAGACTCAATGGCTAACCTCTGGTGCAATCTCACGCTTGGCATTAGCAACATCCTCGCGGCACTGCGCGGGGAGCTGAGCTACTTCGACAAGAAGCGGAACGAAGAGGTGGCAATTAAAGAGAGCAAGACCGTGATCTGGTTGAGAGCGCGCGGACTGCACCTCAGTCAAGCCGGTGTGCTCAAAAACAGAGACGAGTTGATGCCAGCCTCCTTATTCGACGTGGCGATGCTCTCTTACCAGTTTGACCCGGCGAAGTCAAAACACCCGCTTTCGTTCTATATACCTAAATCGGAGTCTGCCGAAGAAGCCATCTGGTGGAGCGATCTCTTCAAAGCCCTTGAGCGCGGACAAGGTTGGCCGCCCGGCTACATCAAGTGCATGGCGCTGGTTGAATCTCACCCGTTGGCTTACCAGCTGGAAGAGTTCCTCTACAACCTGCGTGATCACATCCTCGGGCTGAACTTGGGACGCTGGGACTACATGGCGAGCCTGATACATTTTAATCTCAGAGATCCAAAGTTCGTCTTGCCCGATCGCAATACCATTCCGCACGACGTGCAATTTTTCCAGAACCTGCGCGAGTTAATCCCTGAGATTTGCCACAGGCGCGGCATTCTAGCCATTGGCGGCATGACGGCCCTGTTTCCTGATCGAACAAATCCCGAACTCAATGCGCGCGCGCTGAAGGTATTGGCTGAGGATAAGAACAACGAGGCATCGTGCTTGATGGATGGTGCATGGACCGGACATCCAGATCAAAATGTCATTGCCGTCAAGCAATTCCCTTTTCCGAACCAAGCCTTCGCCCGCCGACCCGATGCCCAACGCTACCCTGACTTGCGGCCCATTCCCAAGGGCGTCGGCAAGATCAGCTTGACGGGTACGCGCGCGGCGGTCCGCACCGTGATCCGTTATCGCAACGGCGTGTTGAACGGCAGAGGCGCGAGTTTACTCGATGGCTATATGGAAGACCTCGCCACGGACCGCATCTACCGCTTGATGATCGCGCAACGAATGAAGCATAGCGAAGCTGTGCCAATTGCGGATGAGCACGGCAATGCGGTGAAGCACACCTCTGAATTCATTACACAGTTGTTCGACGAAGAATTGGACAGGATAATTCGCGAACTGCCACCTGACGCGGACACACCGGTTGCGGAGAAGTATCGCAAGGCAAGAAAGATTGGCGAGCGCATGATCGAGCGAGGGGAATTCGATCCCGTTTAAAAAGATGAAAAGCTCGGATCGAGGCATTTCGCTTGCGAGGAGTATCGCTGCATTGGCTGGGCGACGCGCGGCGAGCAGTCTCATGATTTTGGTAACTTACCGATAGGCGTGGGAATAACACGCTGTCAATTCTCTTTATTCCGACGCCGGAGGAGAAACATATGATCCATGTGTTGGCACTACAGATGAAATGGACTCAAGTCTATGATCCGCTCGGTGTCTGGTGGCTATCAACACTGGTTGCGGCTCTGCCGGTCATCGTGCTGCTCGGTTTGCTCGCGATTTTTCGAGTCAAGCCGTACTGGGCAGCAATCGCCGGGGCCGCGACCGCCGTACTTGCGGCCTCTATTGTCTTCGGTATGCCGTGGTCGTTATCCACGATGAGCTTTTTGTATGGCGGGAGCTTCGGGATCTTAAAGATTGCCTGGATTGTCGTTGCCGCCGTCTATCTCTACGACATCACAGTTGAGACGGGCCAGTTCGAGATAATGAAGCATTCAGTCGCGTCAATTACTGCCGACCGGCGATTGCAACTATTGCTTGTGGCTTTCTGCTTTGGCGCTTTCATCGAAGGCGCTGCTGGGTTTGGCGCGCCCGTCGCCATCGCCGGCGCTTTCATGATCGGTCTTGGATTCAAGCCGTTTCACGCCGCCGCTCTCAACTTGATCGCCAACACTGCGCCCGTTGCATGGGGCGCGATAGGCACGCCCGTGCACACGCTCGCTGCCGTCACAGGGCTGCCAGAATCAGACCTCAATGCAATGATCGGCCGCATCCTTCCCTTCACCGCTATCATCGTCCCTTTTTGGCTGGTGAGGGCAATGGTGAACTGGCGCAAAACTTTCGAGGTGCTGCCCGCGATCCTTGTAGTTGGAGGGTCGTTCGCCATCACACAGTTTCTGTGGTCCAACTACGTGGACAGCAATCTGGTTGACATAGCTGGGGGCCTAGTGTCGCTCATCGTGACGATCGTCTTCCTGAAGTTCTGGCAGCCAAAGACCATTTACCGGTTTGAAGACGATCCCGCGCTGGAGGAAGAACATGAAGTCTCGGCTAAAACCGAAGCGGCTCGCGCTGATGAAAGACGCGCTCCCGCGGTAGCGCGCAGCTACACTCCCACGCAAGTCGTGAAGGCATGGATGCCCTTCTTCATACTCTCGCTGTTTGTGCTCGCGTGGGGTCTTCCTTCCGTCAAAATGGCGATGAACAAAGCTACCACGCCGTCCTTTGTCGTCACTATGCCGGACGGCAAGCTGCGGCCCGGCGCGCCGGGATGGGACTGGCCGTTGCTCCACAACGCCGTGACGCGCGCCCTTCCGGTCGTGGCGAAGCCGGCACCCGAAGCAGCAAGGTACGATTTCAACTGGCTCACTGCTACTGGCACGGGCTGTTTCATCGCCGCACTGATCGCCGGGCTTCTGCTCGGAGTGGGCCCCGTTGATCTTCTGAAGATATTCTGGCGCACGCTCGTGCGCATGCGATTTGCCGTGCTGGCGATCACTTGCATGCTAGGAATTGGCTTCGTAACGCGCTATTCGGGGATGGATGCAGTGCTTGGACTTGCGTTTACGCGCACGGGCGTACTATTTCCCTTTTTCGGCACGTTTCTCGGCTGGCTGGGTGTGGCGCTTACAGGGAGCGACACATCGTCGAATGCGCTCTTCGGCGGCTTGCAGCGAATCACGGCGGAGCAACTTCATCTCGATCCGATCTTGATGTGCGCCGCAAATAGTTCGGGCGGCGTGATGGGCAAGATGGTTGACGCACAATCCATAGTCGTCGCTACGGCAGCAACAAATCAAGTGGGCAACGAGGGCATTATCTTTCGCTTCGTCGTGTGGCACTCAATTGCCCTCGCCTCGATTGTCGGACTTATCGTGTTGGCGTATGCCTATATTTTCCCCATGGCGGTTCCGCACGGACTGACGTTCGTGAAGTGAAGCCGGTGCCAGTTGCCATGTATCTGGCATGGTCGCAAAGACACAAAGGCGAATCAAAGATCTAGAGCCGAGGGTGATCGCTCCTTGTGCCCTTGCGGCCAGTCGGAGAGTCTTCAGGCGTCATAGTACACAGCTCAAATCTGAGCGCACCTTTCTGAGGGCGAAGTCGAGCTTCCATACATTCCATTCATTCACGAACCGCTAAGACTTCGAAGGTTTAGGAGAAGGTGGTTTGAGCTCGATCACTCAGCGCTCTTGACTGTCATTGAAGTGCTGACAGATCATTCAATATCGGATCAGTCAGTTGCAGCTACTGGGCCCGTGACCTGAGCCGGAAGGAGGCGGTCTCATGAACGCTCGTATCATAGAACAGCTTCGTGCCGTCGTCGGTGACAATGGTCTAATTACCAAGCCCGATCAGTTACGCACTTACGAGTGTGATGGCCTGACCAATTTCCGCGTCGTGCCCGCCGCAGTTGTTCTGCCAACTTCGGCCGATCACGTACAAGAGATAGTGCGAATTTGCCATCGCGACCGTATCCCGTTTGTTGCGCGTGGGTCGGGCACAGGGCTCAGCGGAGGTGCGCTGCCATTCGCTGGCGGGATAGTCATCAGTCTCGCGCGACTCAACCGCATCTTCGAAGTTGACATTGCGAACGCGCGTGTAGTAGTTGAACCCGGAGTTATTAATGCCGCCGTCACACAGCGGGTCGCATCCTACGGCTACTTCTATGCGCCAGATCCCTCGTCCCAATCTGTCTGCTCAATTGGCGGCAATGTAGCTGAAAACTCCGGCGGCGCTCATTGCCTCAAGTATGGATTCACAACCACTCACGTTCTTGGATTGGAAGTAGTGTTGCCGGACGGCTCATTGGTCCATCTTGGCGGGAAGGCGCTCGATCTACCGGGTTACGACTTGGCCGGTGTGTTCGTTGGTTCCGAGGGGACACTTGGCATCGCCACCAAGATCACTCTGCGAATCGTCAAGCGCCCCGAGATCATTCAGACGCTGCTTGCGGCTTTCGACACAACAGACCAGAGCGGCATGGCCGTCAGCGAAATCATCTCTGCAGGAATTCTACCCGCCGCAATGGAGATTATGGATAACCTCGCGATTCAGGCGGCAGAGGCGGCAGTTCACGCCAACTATCCTGATTGCGGCGGGTTGTTGCTC
>Ga0070706_100003014_pt1 | contig 16683 bp, 9 predicted proteins | sample KBSK5501metaG_FD_65476 | JGI IMG/M metagenome (GOLD analysis project Ga0070706, IMG submission 65476) | Corn, switchgrass and miscanthus rhizosphere microbial communities from Kellogg Biological Station, Michigan, USA - KBS K5-50-1 metaG | ecosystem: Host-associated > Plants > Roots >...
GAGAGCGGCAAGCGCCTGAATACGTTCAGTGTCGGCGTGGAGGATCCGACCCACGATGAGCGGATGTATGCCCGACTCGTGGCGGAGCGCATCGGCACGGATCACCACGAACTCGTCTTTGGGTGGACGGACGCGCGCGCATTGATCGAGCACGCCGGAGACCTCATGGACGAACCGCTTGTGGACGCCTCGTTCTTGCCGATGTACGCCCTGAGCCGGTTCGCCCGGAACGCGGTCACGGTCGCCCTGAGCGGAGATGGTGGCGACGAGCTGTTCTGCGGATACCCGAGTTTTCTGGCCGAGCGTGCAAGCCGATGGCTCGACGTCTGCCCCCGTTGGCTTATCGATGTCATCCGCCGCGCCGTTGAACGCCGCGCGCCGTCGAGCAGCTATGGCGCCATCGACGTTCTCCTCAGACAATTTCTGCGCGGCCACGAACATCCGCCTGGCGTACGGACACAGGTGTGGCTTGGCGGGATCACGACTGGGGAGCGCTCGGCGCTCCTAGCGCCCTCGATTGCAGCGAGCTGCGCCGACACGAATCCGTATGAGGCGCTTCAGGCGCTACGGTCTCGCTTCGGCGATGGTGATCCCATCGCAGCGGCGATCTATCAGCACTGCAAATTTTATCTGGCGGGACAGAATCTCGTGACGGTTGATCGGGCAAGTATGGCGGCGAGTCTTGAAGTACGCGCTCCGTTTCTCGATCACAACATCGTCGAACTGGCGGGACGAATGCCGAGTTCGCTGAAATTGCGGCGGTTGACCATGAAGTACGTCTTGAAACGGGCAATGGAAGATTCGCTGCCATCGATGATCGTGTGGCGACGCAAACACGGCTTCGCACTTCCCACCGCCGAGTGGCTACGTGGCCCACTTCGTCCGCTGCTCGAGGAGCAGCTTCGACCCGAGGTTGCCGCCAGAGTCGGCCTCTTTAATCCCGAGACAATCAGCCGACTCATTGCCGAACACTCACTCGGCCGTCGCGATCATCGCAAGGTGTTGTGGGGGCTGCTCATGTTCGAGGCGTGGCGCCGGCAATATCTGCCCAAGGAATCGTGGACGTGATTCGAAACATAGCTGAGGCAAGCACCGACGTCACTTCGCCAAACGGCCGCACATTGCGATACGACGGCCAACGTGACCGCCGGCCATGATCGCCGGGCGGACGGGGCACCTCGTTCTTCTGGCCTTGCTTAGTATCGGGGTGTTGTCGTTCAATTTTGGCGCGCGGCATCTCATCACGAACGACGACACGCGATTTCCGGTTCTCGCGCGCGATGTACTCGACAATGGGCACTGGCTGTTACCACGGTTGCCGGATGGCCTCCCACATCTGGCGAAGCCGCCGCTCATGGCCTGGCTGATTGCTCTCGCCTCGTGGCACGGCGGCATCGTCAGCGTCCGAACCGCAGCGTTGCCGTCATTACTCGCCGCGATCGGTATGGCATGGCTCACCTGGTGGCTCGGCGCACGGCTCTTCAATCAGAGCGCCGGTGGCGTAGCGCTGCTGGTCATCGTCACGATGGTTGGCGTCCATGCTCACGCACATTCGGCCATGCCCGACATGGTGCAGTTGTGTGTCCTTACGGCAGCCCTCGCTGTGTTCGCGGCAAGCGAGTGGGGACGTCGGTCGCGATATGTGAGCGCATTCTACGGTCTGATCGGCCTAGCCACGTGGAGCAAGGGCGCAGCCGGCCTGCTGCCCTTGACGATCGCGATCGTCTTCATCATTGCCAACGATGGGCCGCGAGCCCTCGAGCGGCTGGTCTCGATTCCCGGATGGATCCTCCTCGTTGCGATTGCGGTCCCGTGGTGGCTCATAGCCGCCCGGGGGGGCGGGGAGGAGAGATTTGTCAACGCGGTTGTCGTCAGCGATCAGTTGGCCTGGTATTTCGGGCGCAACTGGGGGTGGCAAGCCTTGGCCCAGCGACTCAGCCATCCGCTTGCCGTGACGCTACCCTGGTGTGTCGCGTTCCCGCTGGCCATCCGAGCTGCACGGCGGCCCATGGAACCGGCCCTGACGGCGCCGCTCCGGTTCCTGTTCGTCTGGCTCGCGACCGTGTTCGCCATCATCGCAATCTCGAACGAGCAGCGCGAGCGGTACTATCTCCTGCTTTGCCCGCCCGTAGCGCTCCTGGTCGGGTGGTGGTACTCCACGCTTCCCGAGCGTCGGCGCGCCTGGGCGTTCGCCACCGTGTGGGGCACCGTCGTCATGGTCGGCGCGCTCGCTCTGAGGTTCGACACGCAGCGGTACAATGCCACGACCGACCTCGCCCAGCTCCGCCATGTCGTCGGCGATGCCCCTGCGCCAGTCTATGCGATGGATGTCCCAGAGCTCGTCTTATCGTTCAATCTCGATCGGCGCATTCCCGCGATGAGCGTTGACGATTTCGAGACGCGCGTCCGGCACGGCGACCACGCCTACCTCGTCATTTCGGATCGGGCGCTCGCCGATGTCGCGAGGGATCCCTGCCTCGAGCCCATCGCGCGAGGCCTGGCCACTCGCCGAGCGTTCACCGTCCTTCGGTCTCGTCCATGTCCACCGATGTCCACATCGCTCACCGAGAGTACGCGGCGGTAGCTCGTCAGAGTACGGGAATCGGCGGCTTCGTCGAAGACGCTGGAGCCTTGCCTCAAGGTTCCGGGTGCGCGTCGGACTGGTACGGCAGCGGCCGAATCTCGCAATCCTGCTGAGCGTCAGGAGGCTGTGACGAACCCTTCAAACGGCAGTGCAGGAAACACGTCTGTATGCCAAATCCCGTTGGGGATTCGAACCCGTGTTATCCCGGCGTTCCTGGCGTAAATTTGGCAGCTGGAATGGCAATCGCGCTGGTAACCAAGCCCGCAGACTCGAATCGCATCTAACGAGCAACCGCCTGACGCAGGCTGTAGGGACGATGGACTGAGTGCCCCGGATTTCGCTTTTAAAGCCCTACTCTATCCGCCATCCGGCCTGAGAGCAGAACGCCAATATCATTAGAGATAGGCATCCACCCAGATCGGGCCTAATACCAGCCGGACTCCACGTGGAGGATCGGGCAAGGTCGCGGGCACGGCCGCTTGGATCTGCTTTCCATTGACGGTGATGGCGATCTGATCGCTGCGCACGAGCGCGCTTTCCGAGGCGAGTTTGTCGAGGAGCGGACCGCGGGGCACCTCGGTACCCTTCGTCGGATCGTCGGGATCCTCGGTTCCGTAGACATTGGCTTCGGTCGAGCACAGCGCGACGAACGGACGGCCCGACGTGCCCATCATCTCCGCGACGGCCTTGGGTGTGGCGTTTCCGCTGCCGTGATGCCCGACCTTATAGAGGTCAAGGCTTGTGAGGATTTGCCGCGCTGGCGGGTCGATCGTACCGCTGGCCTTCTTGTCGGGCGTGTCGGTGGCGAAGACCCAATGCTCCCAGTTGCCTGCTTGCGCATCGCCCACGAAAAGCAACTTCTTGCTCTTGAATGTGAACAGGACGACGAGGCTCTGATTATTGAGAAATGCGTTGAGCGTTTTGGCCGCTGTCAGCGCTGCAATCGGCTGCAACTGCTGAAGTGCCCGTTCCAGACTCTTGCGTGCCCGACGTGCGTCCTCCCGAGTGACGGGTCCCCAGGACTTGCGCTGACGTCCACTCACCCACTCACGGAACGTCTCCGGATGATAGAAATCGGTCTGATCCTTTACTGGCGGTTGCTCCGGATCTACAACCCATTCAGCTCCGAAGGGTTCGAAGTGACCTGCGTTCTCACCACCGTCGCCCGTGAGGTACTGTCCAACCCCCTTCTGAAGGTCCATCAGCTTCATGAGGTCGATATCGGCCACCGGCGGCGGACCGAGGACCTGCGAAGATAAGCCAGCGTTGACGAGCTCCTGCGGAAGGTCAGTTTTGTCCCCCGCGTGGTAGTAGCGCGGGGTGATGCCAGCAAATCCATGTTTGAGCAGGTCAAGCGCTACGGCGTTAGATCCCTTCGCGGCGGCGCCGGCTGCATCGAACTCGCCGGTGGCGTTCTCCATGTACTTGCGAGCGGTGTTGTACTCCTCAGAGACATTCGCGCCGAGCGCAGTAAAATGTTTCCGGAGCGCGAGCGCGGTGCGTGTCAGCTCGACCTGGAATCGCAACGCGGTGGGCTCATACTCGCTTTCCCAAATCGGCATCCACACCGCTCCCACTGTCAGTTTCTTGAAGGTGTCGACGCACCGGGCGAATCCCGCGATGTGATCGGCGTGACGGTGCGTCATGATGACAAGGGCCACATGACCACCGGTCGTCTCAACCATGTCGGCGACCGCCGCCTCAATGCTGCCGATATCGCCGGTCTGACTGGTGCCCTTGAACACTCCGCAATCGATGATGATATGGTGCGCGTTGCCGCTGTCGTCGAGAAGTGTCACGAGGAAAAAGTCGCCGAAGCCGACACGATACATGCGTACCCGAATCCCAATCTCGTCCGCTTCTGGCGTCCACAGGTTCCCAGTGCCACTCGGATTTGCGGAGGGCGAGGATGCTGATCCCTGGGAAGGCCGCGAGGGGACGCGCGTGCGTCCGGTCGTCGGACGAGGTCGCTCGGCGCGGCGCTTCGGGGAGGTTCGGGCTGTCGACTTGCGCGTTCTCACCGCCATGTTCAGGCACCTCCATGGATGAGCGCGAAGTTGACGCGCAGCTGCTCGGTACCGCCCGGCTTCGTGCCGAGCTGCTCGAGGTAGGCCTTCTGCCCGGCGGCACGCCGGGCGCCCTCGGCGCCGTGCAGGGGCTTCGGAATGACGTAACGCACGAAGACATAATCCGCGACGCCACCACCGCCCGTGCTGTGGGTGGAGATAATAATCGTCGAGCCGCCTCGCGTCGGAAACGTCGCGGAGCTACCCGGGATCGTCTGTACCACTTCGACGACCAAATCCCACCGAACGCTGCCGTCGATATTCATGCGGTAGAGGGAATGAAACGACGGAATCCTGTAGTCCACTCGCGGGGCCAGACTGAGGAGTCTTCTGTGATCGCCCTGGTCGATGAACCCCTTGAGCACCGTCGCCGTCTGCTGGCGCTCTTGGTAGGTCGGCCCCAGGGGGCCACCAAAGGGCAGGCCCTTCACTCGAACTTCATCGCCTCGCGCTGGCCAGCACAGCGCCTCCTCGGAAAAGAACAGCGCATCGTCGGGAAGAATTTCCCGCCGCCGAAACGCCTGCATCCATGCATCGCGAACGCAATCGCGGTCAGTGGGATCGAAATCCGTCTCCGCGGTCATGACGGCCCGGAGGAAGTCCCCAAAGCTGATGTCGACTGGAGGCAGATAGTCAAGCGCGCGCGCACATGTCTGAAAGAACTGTTTCGCCGTTCGCGTCGCTTCATTACACAAGGCGTCGGCGAGCGGGGAGGGGAGATCCTCGCGGTCGTGGCCCCCCGCCGCGCGAGAAACACGGAAATGGTTCGCGGCGCGCTGGATGTACACGGTGAAAAACGCGTCGAACACGGCCGCGACCAGGATCGAACCGCGCTCGTGGCACTCCGCAGTGTCGCGCAGCTCCTTCATCGTCTTTGGTTTTCCGATGGCCGACCTCAGCCCCTTGTGCATTCCAGTCGCCTCACCGAACTGGCCCGCCAGCTCGATGAGCGGGTTACGCTCCTCGTCGCCCTGTGCGAGCCATGACTGCGCGGCGAGATCCGCGAGCGGATCGCCCTTGAGCGCCGGTGTGTAGAGTCGGCCGCCCGTCCGCCGGATGGCGTCGAGCAGCACCTCACGGTGCGTGAAATGGCGGAAGAGAGCGACAAGATCGGCAAAGGCCTCGTGAAACGCCGCCACGTCCGGATTGGTCTGCTCCATGAAGTGGCCGCGGAGACCGTCAACGATCGCGTGGGTCATCTCATGGACGATGATGTCATGAGAAAGACAAGTGAAAACGGTCTGGCCGGGAATGTTGCGGCCGGGGTCCTCACGTCCCGCCTGAAAATAGCCAAACAGAATGCCGTGGGCCTCAGGGCTGTAGAACGCGTTCGCCTGCTGCATCGCGTGCGGATACAACATCAGCGTCAGGATGTCGTCCGGGAGCCAGCCCTTTGGCGCGTTGAGTGGCCGCTCGGCGCGCCGCCAGTGAATGCGCCGCCCAAGCGCGCCTTCGAACTGCTCGATAGTGTCACTCGCTACTGCATAGAGCATCTGCTGATGGAAACGGGGATCGGACTCGGAGGGCGAGATGCCGTTCGGGATGAGGACAAACGGGTTGTCGAGGTCGACCGGTCGATAGTAGACCTCGCGAGAAGCGTCGTAATCGACGACCGCAATCTGATCGTGAGCGCCGCTCTTGTCGACGGGGCCCGGCGCGAGCGGCCGGTAGCGCACGTCCAGCAGCATCTCGTTGCCGAGCAGTCTCCCCCGGCTCGGGTCGAAGGCGTAGACCCGCAGCGGACGACGCATCGGCGCCACCAACCTTGTCGATTTCGACGTGTTCAACATGACTCCCTCCGTCAATGCGGAGCCGGAACGGCAGAATGGTTTCGCCTTCCGCCATGCAAGGCTCCCAGCTCGTCGAGATCACGCGACCGCGATGCGATTACCCCACCGCGCCCTCAAACGGGAAATCTCTCGGCCGAGGCAGAGCGGCATCGTAGTAGCGGCGAAGCGCGGCGTCCGCCACGGCATAGCCCCAATTCATCAGACGGCGCTGCGCGGCCGCGTCGAGATGCTTCAACCGCGTATCAATGTTTGCCAGCTGGAGAGTCTTGACGTGCGGGCACTCAAGCGCCGCTGCGGAACCGTATTCCTGAATATCCGTTCGGATGCCCCAATAGGCACCGTGTCGAACGGCGGCCTCCAGCGATCCAACGACTTGTCGTTTTCGCAGACTGCGGACCTGATTATCGATCAAGCTATTGACGCGAATGCTGTGGCTGATCCAATTGTGCGCCGGCGTCTCCTCAGGCTGCATTTGGCCACCACCATCACTGACGAAGATTGTCGTGTAGCGTTTCCACGCCGTTTCCAGTCCGAGATTGTCATAGACGCCGCCATCGGTCAGAAACGCGTCGGTCGTGTAGGGCGGCTTATGGAGTGGCTCCTGGCCCGGTGTGAACAGCGAGGGATCCAATGTGAGATGCAGCGGTGACAAGATCGGAGGGAAGGCCGAAGACGCCGCGACCGCCGTCGCGAGGCTGACGGTTGGGTTCCGAACTTCACCAACCTTGTAATCGCGCATATACGGGCGCATGAACCGCCACAACGCTCCGGACTGAACATTTGTCGCGTTGATGACGATTCTAGGCGGGTCCGGAGGCAAGGCTTGTAGCGTGGCGTCCCCGAACAAATATCGCCGGTAAAAGCCAGCAACCTTTTCCGCGATCGTCCCCGGTGTCAAGATCCCCCGAACGATGGAGCCAACATCGATCGTCTCAGCCGCGAGTGACGTCAACGGCTGAACCACTTCGAGGTCGAAATTATCAGCCTTGCCCGATGGGCCAAACCGAAGGGTGTTCCATTTCAGGCCCAGGAGCCCGCCGGTGATTGAGCCTCCGGAGACACACGAAATTCTGGCGAGTGTCGGTAAGTAGCCCGCCTCGTTCAGACGAAGCAATCCGCCAACATGAAAGAGCATGGCTCGGTAGCCGCCCCCGGAAAGGCACAGCGCACGCCCATCCTCGAGTTTTCCGGACTCGGGCGCTTCCTCGTCAGACAGGACTGGTGAGCTGGCCTCAATAAGCTGCTCGGTCCGCCGGTCGGACCCCGCTAAGGGGAGCAACTCTCCGCGCTGAGCAGCCGAAGTCTGGGCACCGACGCGAGCCGCCCGTACTCCTACCCCGATCGCTGCCGCGACTCCGACTGCTGACAGACCGAGCGCTCCCCGTCGAGTCATCTTGCCCTCAGGCATTGCGGAGCCTCCGAGCATTACTAAGTTGTCATCCCTTTCTCGACGAATGCGCGCACGGTACGAAGCAGCCGGCTCGTGCTTGCAGCGAAGGGACTCACGTTAGGAGTCATCGGATCATCGGCGGAGGTGGCTGCACAGGACGCATCGGCTGGGCTGGCAGTAGGAACTGGCGGCGGAGCTGGTCCACTTCCGTCCGCGAGACAGGGACGCGCGGCTGAAGACGGCCGTTCGTAACGATGATCCTCTGCAACTGCGGGAGCGATTCCTGTCTCTGGATGTGGCCGACGCGCTGAAGATGCACAGTGCCCTCCAGGACGGTGATGCTGGTCCGCCCTCGCGCGACGGAGACGTGGATAGCACTATTGAGGGCGACTCGTGTCCCCTGATCGTCCTCGACGCAAAGACTGCTGCCCGACACGAGCGCCCCGCCGAAGAGGATGCGGACCAGGACGCAGGCGCCTTCACGGATGAAATAAGGATCGGTGTTCGCCTCGAGATCGACGGTACCGAGGCCAGGAAGCAGGATATGGGCACGGCCGGTAGCGTCGGTCGCTACCTTGTCGCCGTCGTTCAGCGCGGCCGTGCCCGAGACTGGCCGAGTGTTGACGGAGACCTGTGCCGCCGTCACCGTCACCGTCCCGAGCCGCGCCGGCCCAGACGGTGCACGGGTCGGCGGCGGTGAGACAGTCCCGGGTTGGGAGGTGACCACCTCGCAGCCGGCGACGACTGCGGCGAGCGACAACGTGAGCCAGATGGAGCGCACATGGCGGGATCGGCGACGCGGGACTCGTGACGTCATGGGGTCAGGCCCTTCTTGGCGAACAGGCTCTGTACACGGTGGACCTCGGCTCGGCTTACGTCACCCTTGGGTACCCAGAGCACCGTCCGGACATTAGCGTCCCACACCACGAACTCATGATCGGTACTACTCAGCAGGAAAAAAAGTGATGGAGACGCCGCCGAGGGCTCACGAAAATGCAACGCCACGATGTTATAGCTGGTGGGTCGCATGAGGACACCGTACGCCATCGGCAGGTAAAGCGTGTAGAGCGCGACCGCGACGACGAACGGAGTGAGCAGGGCGACGCGACGCGCCAGGACGGCGGTCACGTGCCAAGCCGCGATCAGCAAGATGACGGCCCGCGTCTCGGCGTCGAGCAGATCTGTGAAATACGTCTCGAGCCTGCGCCAATCCTCGGCAAGTAGCCATCCTGTGATGCGCCGCTCCGGCGAGTCGCCGGCAGGCGGCGGCGGCGTGAGGTGCAGGATGTTCGAGACTTCGAACGGAGCCGCGAACCGGGTGCGATACGTCTCCAGCAGCCAGACGAGGAGGACGAGCAGGATGAGATAGATCGAGAACGCCGGCGACCAGGGCAAGCGATCGTGTATATGGGATACCGCCGTCACGACGCGGGCTCGGCCATTGACGAGGTTAAGTTGGAGCGATGGCAGCCAGCGCACCAGCGGCAGCCAGACGACGAGGAAGACGGCAAACGCCACGAGGGCAAAAGCCACCACACTGAGCAGGGTCTCGATCGCTCGCTCTCCGATGACGACGAGGAACTTCGCGCCTTCCTGCATGAAGTGATCAGCGCTGAGTGGGAAGAAGCCGCTGACCCCGAACAGGTGCAGCTGTGCGCGCGTGATCAGGTAGCCGCACGCGTAGACAACCGCGCTGATGCCGGCGAGCGCTCCGCTCAGCCAACCAAGCCCCACCGCAATGCCGCGGAGCAGCTTCACGCGCGGCCCTGCACGCCGCAGTAATGAAGGGTGAGTCGCCCCGGCTGATTCACATCGACGTTCGTGACGCGTCGCTGCTTCGCATCGGTCGCTACGCTCATTTGATCATCGAGTTCGACCGAGCGGAGCATCGTGGTCGACCGCGCACAGCCCGGTCTCGCAAAGGTCGTCACGATGAGCGTTGGGATGAGAAAAGCTGGAGGCATCGCGTCCTCCGTCGCCGGCCCTCATTGCGAGTCTTCTACTAGCCTACGCCTCGCCAGCGCCGAGATGATGGCATATCACCTTAGGGTTGTGAACGGTCTTTTGAAGGTGGGTCTCGACAATAGGTTGGACCGCGCTACGTTGTAAGCTCCCTGCTCACAAAGTCGGGGAACGGCGCTGCTTTCTATCCTTCTATGAACCGCCGGAGCCGTAGCTACGGCTCGCGTTGAGTGACGCGCTGTGCTTGGACCATTCCGCAAATGGCCCAACTCTGTCACGCGCGAGGGGCCTAGCGATTACTGCTGGGTCCGACGACCGCCGCTCGACCTAGGCTTTGACGCGTCTGGAATCGGCCCGTGCCGTTCACTCCGCGGGCGGGTCTTCGGGCAAGTCCCACAACCCCCCCGAGCCAGTCGGTCGCTCCGACGGCTGATGGAGCTGACGGTGACAAGGGCCAGATCCTCGAAGGGAAAGCGGAAGGGACTCACCTCGCTGCCAATCCCGTAGGGGAATCGAACCCGCTTTATTCGCGCATATCGGCCGTATATCCCGGACGCAAAGGCCATCCGGCTGGCAACGGAAGCGGCAAACTCTCATAGCAATTTGAAGGGGCGAGCGCTGACGCAGGCTGTGGCATGCCCGCGCATGCGGCAGCTCGCCGCAGAGCAAGCGCATCAGCGTCTGGCCTGGGCACGAGCGATCCGGACGGAGCCCGGCCCGTGCGAAGCCTACGGCCCGCCACCACCCGATGATGTTTCGGGATTTAGATTATCGCCGGACGGGTTCGCGATAAGTCAGACTGGGCACCTTGGTTGCGACCAAAGTCTAGGCATCGGGCATCTCGCCACCTTTCGTTGGTCCGACCGCCGCGAAAGCCGCTTCGGGTTGGGGCAGCCGTCTGGCACGACTTCTGCCTAGCCGCAAGCGGCAAGTTTCCCTGTTGCGACTCGGCAGACCACCGGGGGCGGATATGGCACCAGCGTCGTCGGCGAGCAGATCGGATCGACGTCTTCTACCCATTGTGCTGATTACCATGATGTTGCTCGTTGCCGCGTTCATCATCCTGACCGAGGCCGCCCATGCCGCAACAGAGACGGTGGGCCGTACACGGCGCTCTATGTTCGAGATATCGGACTCGGGACAAACGAGCGCCAAAACGCCGCGAAATGCGTGTGACCAGGCGGCGACGCTAGTGTGTCAATTCGCACCTATCAGTATTGGGACGCTTCGTCGGTGAGGGAGGGACAAGGGGGTGGGCGGCGAAGCCGGGCGGTGCTCGATCCGGACGGATCGATGGACTTCTTCTCGGAGAAGCTTCAATGGCTGATGGAGAAGGCGCAAACAGGCAGTTGCCGGCGATCATTGTAGCGGTTCTGGTGATTGGTACGGCCGTGGCCGTGCGCCAACTTCCGTACGAAGATTCGCGCCCGGCAATTAGTGAAGATCTGACATCTCATTCCACAGGCGCCCAGGACGTCGAGGCGCGCCTGTGGCAAGATCCGTTCGCAGCGCTTCAAGCTCATCAGATGCTGATCGCAAAGAGAGAGACTGGTCACGATGGAGAAGACCTGGGATCCGACCCCAACCATTCATTTGCCCGGCTAGCAGGACAGATCCGGCGGCGAAATAGTTCGGTCGTGATCATGCCAGTGATCGTCTATGGCGGTCCGTATGTTGAGGATGCAGAAAATCGGCGTCGAACGCGATACGCGGTTGTATCGGGACTGGGCCGGTGGGAATTCGCGCCCGAGGATGCGCGCCATGTCGGTTATGTCGAGACAGCTTCGCGGGTCCGGAGAGAGTGTACAGATTCTTCTAGCTACGACCCGACCGGGGAGGCTCGGTGCGAAGGTACCGTAATGCCGCCGTACATACCATATGAATGGTTCAGTAGAGCCACCCCGACTGATAGCCGCGAGGACGTGTTGCTGTTGTGGCTGGACGAGAGCAGTTACGAGGGTTCTCCACTCAGCAGGCTGAGCCACGTGTTGACCGAACTGGGTGCATGCCAGTGGATGAATGGAAAGCTACGGATCGCGGTCGTTGAGGCGTCGGGATCGGCGACGATCGACGCCATGTTCCGCGAACTCAGGAAGTACGAACCGGGAAGCAATTCGCTAAGCTGCCTGTCTGGCGCGTCACTGTACTCGGCGGCGGCGACGGCTCCGAGCCCTTCGTCGAAGTCTCAAGGAGCTGACGGGGAACACGCAAACTCGGATGCGTCGGCCTTTACAAAGGCGGAGGTCCGGTTCGTCCGGACAATCGCAAAAGACAAGATCGTGTTGCAAGCTCTCGTGGACGAGTTGTCTTTGCGAGGCGTCACGCCCGCCCATCCAGATGTCCGAGTGGCGCTCATTTCAGAATCCGATACGGAATACGGTCGACAACTAAGGACGACGCTGAGGCCGATGTTTTGTGCAGCGCCGGCTGCGGATAACTGCGGCGACCGTATCGTTCCGTTCAGCTACCTGCGAGGGCTCGACGGAGCTGTACCTCGAGCGCCAACCTTGCAGGAACCAACAACAAGCAAGGATCGCGAGTCGAGCGGTAGTTCGATGTGGGTGCGGCGAGAGAACCTAGAGCGAGCGGAGCAAAATACGCAATTCGACTACCTGCGTCGCCTCGCGATCAGAATGCATCGAGAGGCTAAAGAGAAAGGCAAGTTCGCTGCAATCGGTGTGTTGGGCAGCGATATCTACGATAAGCTCCTTGTGTTGCAGGCGGTTCGCCCCTACTTCCCACAGGCGGTCTTCTTCAGCACCGATATGGATGCGCGGCTCCTACATCCTCATGAGTATCGATGGGCGCGTAATCTGCTCATCGGATCCACTTTCGGTCTGGAGCTGCACGAAACGCTTCAAAGGGACATTCCCCCCTTCAGAGATGCCTACCAGTCAGCAACATTTCTCGCAACGCTGACTGCGATATGGAATGTGGAGGCGACCAAGAGCGACAAGAGGCAGAGGCTGCCGGTTATCGAGCAGGATGTTGTCAATGGCTGGCTCTCCTCTCCCCGAATCTTCGAGATCGGGCGGACAGCCGCGATTGATCTGAATCCTCCACGAGCGGGCTCAGACAACGAAGGCTGCAAAGAACTCGGGAACGATCTTGCACATTGTGGGTCCGTGTATCCGGGTCGCCATGTCCATCAGACGGACTGGCGAACCATCGTCGCGGTATTGAGTCTTGTTGCAGCCCTCCCACTGCTGGGGATCGAAGCAAGTTCACGGGCGCGTTCGGCGTTCGCTGCCGGAGCTCAGCGACTTCTAGCGCGCTACAGGAACGTCCACTTACTTGCTCGGGATGGGGCCATTGCGGCAGTCGCCGTTCTGTTCCTGGCAATTATCGCGAAGGTACTGGAGGCACTTAATTATGAGCATTTTGCCGTATCTGAGGGCATTAGCATATGGCCAACAGAGCTAATACGGGCGGTGGCGGCGGTCCTCGCGTTCGTCTGCTTGATGCGAATCTCGTCAACGCTTCGCGCGACGAACGCTACGCTGGGTCGTGAATTCTTCGCGGGAGATCGCGCTCAACCAAGCTGTTCGCTTTGGGACTTAATGCGGCCTGGTCAGCGTTGGCAGATACTGCGCCGCGTCTTCGCTGGACGCGCTGCGGCGGCCGTTAGCGACAAACCAGCCGACGCACTGGCCTTGTGGCGCGAGCATCTCTACCAAAGCTCGACTCCGGCGGTACGGCTTCGTGTCGGCGCCGCGGCCGTGACGTTCGTCATTGTGTCTCTTCTCCTGACCTACCTCTTGGGTTACCCCCACGTGCCGCACCGGGGTACGGTAGCGTTAGTGATCGACCGAGCACTGCTGATGATCTGCGCCCCGTTGACGCTAGTACTTTTGTTTCGAGCGAGCGACGCGATACGGCTCTGTGACAAGTTCGCGGCCTGGTTAAGCCGCCCCGACCGTACAGCATGGCCTGAAGAGACCCGCGATCAGTACAGTAAGGCCTTAGGGTTGAGCACGGCAATGCGTGGTGAGTATTTGGACTACTGGATTGACATTCGATTCATGGCGCAGTGGACGAAGGCAATCGGCCCAATTATTTATTGCCCAGGCGTTATTATCACACTCCTCGTCGTGGCTCGAAGTTCCTTCTTCGCCGATTGGGACACGCCTGTCGCCCTCGTACTGACGTTTGCGCTCGTCGGAGCGTACATCGTTGCGGCCCTGTGGCTTCTTTGGCGCGCGGCCGAAGGGTCGCGACGAGCCGCCGTTGCCGCCATTTCGGCAGCCTATGTCAATGCGAAGGGGGATCCCGATCCTGACCGCCAAAGGCTCACCGCAAAGCTCGAAGTGATGCTCGCGGAGGCGAAGTCATTGCAGGAAGGTGCGTTTCGTCCTCTGACGACACAACCTTTCGTTACTACGACGCTTGGTATCTTTAGCAGTGCCAGCACACTAACGTTGCTTGAGTACTTCTTTCTCAACCACTGACCTCGAATCTCCAGGGCGTCCCACACAGAAAGGAGGTTCAACCTCAGCGGGATTAGCGGGTCCCAGACGTTCTTTAGGGAGACTATCAGCACTTCGTAAGCTCGCCTTTACGGCCAGCTGAGTCGAAGGAGAAATGCCGTGATGAATATCGGCTCTGGCTCGCAACCGACCGACTTCGCGCTCGATGTGCTTGGCCGTTACGTGTGTAACACGTTCGACGAAGCAATGGCCAGCTCGGATTTCGGGTATCGCGCAGGCGCCACCGATCGTAACGGTAACGCGCTACCGCCGCGCGGCGACATGCGGCCGTTCGACTTCATCATCATTGGTGGCGGCACGTTCGGTGCGGCCGTCGCCGAGCAGCTGTGGTTTCGGAGCACCGGACGCAGCGAGCGGATTCTGGTGCTCGAAGCGGGTCCGTTCTTCCTGGCAGAGCACCAGCAGAATCTGCCATCCCTCGGTCTCGGCAACGAGGTCTGGGGTCTGGCGTGGAACGCGGACCCTGCGCTCGGATATCCCGGCCTTTCTTACTGCGTCGGCGGACGGTCGGTGTGGTGGGGCGGCTGGTCGCCGCGGTTGCTCGACTCGGAGACCACCGCGTGGCCGGCTACCGTTCGATCCGAGCTCAATGCCAACAGGCTGGCGAACGGTGATTTCGGCTATTTCCGCCAGGCCGGCCAGCAGATCGGTGTAACCGCAACGAATGACTTCATCTTCGGCGACCTGCACAACGCGATGCGTGAGCAGCTCTTCGCTGCGCTCGGCGCAGGCCAGGTGAGAGATGCCATGGATCTGGCCGCCCTGCCCGAGGCGCCGCCGGTCGAGATCCGCGACGGCATCACGACGCTCGCCGATCTCGCCGCCATGCTGGGCGTCGCCTTGCCCAGTCCGTTGCCGACGACACCGGGGGCGGTCAAGCAGCTCGAGGCCGATCTTCGCAACAAGTTGAAGCTCGAGGCACCGCTCGCGGTGCAGGCCCGTCCCGAGCACGCGGGATTCTTCCCACTGAACAAGTTCAGCACGGTTCCTCTGCTCATCAAGGCGGCGCGAGGTGCCCAGAGCGATTCGGTGGGCGATGATGTCGTAAAGCGCCTCATGGTGGTGCCGCGCTGCCACGTCACGCGCCTCAGCGTCGTGACAGATCCTGACGGGCGGCGCGTCGACGCCGTGCTCACGGAGCGGGGCCCGGTTCCGGTGGCTCCCGATGCGAAGATCATCGTCGCGCTCGGCACCATCGAGAGCACGCGCCTCGCGCTGCTGTCGTTTGGCGAGGACGGCAAGATCGGTACGAACCTGATGGCGCACCTGCGTTCGAACGTCGACATCCGGGTCCCGCGAGAAGCGCTGGCGTCTCTGTCGCCGACGGTCCAAGCGCTGCAATCCTCGGCGCTCTTCCTGAAGGGCGAGCACCGATTCACGCGACCCGACGGGACAAAAGACGGCACGGTGGGCCATTTCCATCTCCAGATCACAGCCTCCGGCCTCGGGAAGATCGACTCGAACTCCGAGGCTGAGCTTTTCCAGAAGATTCCCGACATCGACACCGTGAACCAGCACCTGAACGCCAGCGATACGCATGTGGTTATCACCATGCGCGGTATTGGCGAGATGCAGCCAGAGAACCCGAACAGCAACATCACACGCGACCTCAATCTCGCGCAGGTCGACTTCGGTGAGCGGAAAGCCTTCGTCAACCTCCAGCCGTCAGCGAAGGACATGCAGTTGTGGGACGCGATGGACCGCGCGTCCGATAACGTTGCCCATGTGTTCGGTGGCGGGCTCGAATTCGAGGTGTTTACGCCTCAGGGCATCAAGAAGGCACGGCCCGCGAGTGGCGGCCAGCCGCGCACGGATCTCAAGACGCTCCTGTTCTATGCGCCGAAGAACGATCCCGATCCGGCGAAGCGCGGCCGTCGCGACGCGCTCGGCACCACGCACCATGACGCCGGCTCGCTCCGCATGGGCGACGACCCAAACATTTCGGTGACCGACGCCAACTGCCGGTTCCACGGCGTGAAGAACGTCTACGTCGCCAGCCCGGCGCTGTTTCCCACGATCGGCTCGCCGAACCCGATGCTGACGGGCATCGCGCTGGCGCGGCGGCTCGGTGATCATCTGCTATCGCCGCCCCCGACAGCCGTCGCCGAGAGCGGCTTCCGTTACCTCTTCGACGGTACGCAGAAGACGACTGACTTCTTTGCCGCCTGGCTCATGGCCGGCGGTGGAAGCTTCCAGATCGTGGGGCGGTCTCTCATCGCCCACCCCGGTAACACCGGGATCGGCCTCCTCTACTATGCCGCCGAGCAATTCGACAACTTCACGCTGCGCGTCGACTTCTGCTTGCCCCACCCGCGCGGGAACGCCAACGACAACTCCGGCGTCTTCGTTCGGTTCCGGGATCCACGCAAGCCGGTCCTGCCGGGCACACCTGGCCCCGACGTGC
>Ga0070706_100003016_pt1 | contig 16680 bp, 19 predicted proteins | sample KBSK5501metaG_FD_65476 | JGI IMG/M metagenome (GOLD analysis project Ga0070706, IMG submission 65476) | Corn, switchgrass and miscanthus rhizosphere microbial communities from Kellogg Biological Station, Michigan, USA - KBS K5-50-1 metaG | ecosystem: Host-associated > Plants > Roots >...
CTCTGCAGCGAATGGCTGGTTTCACGGTGATACCGCAGTGCCATCTGACTATCGTTGTTGCCCATAGACAAGACTCCTGCGCCCATCTCCTCAGAACTACCTGACACCCTCCGCAGCGATTTCGATCTTGATGGTGTCGCCCACGAGCCAGCCACCGCTTTCCAACGCCATGTTCCAGTTCAATCCGTAGTCTTTGCGGTTGATCGAGGTCTTAGCATCGAAGGCGACGACCTCCTGGCCCATAGGATTCTTCCCACGTCCGGTGAGTTCGGTATCCAGCACCACCTCGCGGGTGACATCGCGGATCGTCAGGTTCCCGAATACGCGCGCGTGGTCGCTGCCCTCGGGCTCTACGCGGGTGCTCTTGAACGTGATCTTCGGGTACTTCTCGACCTCCAGGAAGTCGCCGGACTTCAGGTGGTTGTCGCGATAGTCCACCCCCGAATACAGGCTGGCCGCATCGAGATCAACCTCGACTGAGGAGTTGGATGGATCGGTCTCGTCGAGGATGAGCGTACCTTGCACACCTTTAAAACGACCTCTGACCGTCGTAATCATCATGTGCTTAGCTACAAACTCGACGAGCGTGTGATTTGGGTCAAATTGCCAGACGTTGCGAGTTCCGGCTTCCGGTTGACTTTGTGTCGTCATGTCTCTACCTCCTTGGAAAATAAAAGTTTCGGCTTCGATTTGCAGAGGAACTAAAAGGATTGACTGTTCCCTCTGCAATTATTATTTCATTTACGGAAATAAGTATAGACAGGAAAGTTCTTATTGTCAAGGATGTATTTTTTTGAGGGAAACTATGGTATACTTCTTATATATGAGTATGACCCATCTTTCGAAAACAACTGAACAGCCAGAAACCTGTGCGACCCGGCCGTTGGGCCGAGCTATGCGCTTGCTCGGCGATGTGTGGACGCTCATCATCATTTACACGCTCTTGAGTGGCCCCAGGCGCTTTGGCGAACTGCTTGAGGCGATGGGTAATGTCAGTCCCAAGACACTATCGCAACGGCTCAAGATGCTTGAAGAGATGTTGTTTGTGGAGCGCCGGTACTTCGCTGAGATTCCACCACGCGTCGAGTATCGCCTGACAGAGAAAGGGCTGGCCCTCGTCGACATCATGGAGGCGATCAGGCAGTTTGGGGAACGCTACCTCCCCGATGCCGAACCCCCGCCGCCGGCCTCCGAGTGCGCCTCTTCCTGATCTGCAACCTGATCACTCTGTTTCTTCGCCTTTCTCTATGATCTCCCCTGGAAGTGTGCACCTATTGCAGGTTCAGAAAAGCTCTTGTGTAAGGAGGGAGAGATCTGGTAGAATGAGGGCATGAAAGCCCCTATATATGTCAGAGCCTTGAAGCCAGCTGAGCAGGCAGGGATAGAAGCTGGATTGCGCTCATCAGATGCCTTCACCTTGCGCCGGAGTCAAATACTCCTGGCCTCCAGTCGAGAGCAATGCCCTAAAGCCATCGCCCGCAACCTGGGCTGTGCAACACAAACCGTGCGCAATGCGATCCATGCATTTGAGCAGAAAGGTTTAGAGTGCCTCAAGCAGGAGTCTTCTCGGCCAAAAACCGTGCAAGCACAATTTGACCAGGCCAAATGTGAAGCGTTGCGAGCCCTGCTTCACCAGAGTCCACGGACATTTGGGAAAGCGACCAGTTGCTGGACTCTTGAGTTGGCAGCATCGGTCTGTTTTGAGCAAGGATTGACAGAGAGCCAGATGAGCATTGAAACCATTCGACTTGCTGATCCGCCGGCTCGGAGTCGGAGGGCCTCGAGCGAAACACTGGATCACCAGTCCCGATCCCGACTATCTCAGGAAAAAAACGGCGCGATGCCCTCATTATATTAGCCCAGCGGAACGGATGGGAGATTGGCTACCAGGATGAGGTGTGGTGGAGCCGGGTGAGCCAACCCAATCTGCACAGTTGGAGTGAGCAGGATGAACCGCTGCGTTTGCAGGAACTAAGCAAGGACAAGAATGATCCCGGTCGGCATCCGCGCTGGCCTGTTACGGCATGCTCTCGGCAGAGAGTGGGCGCATGTTCCTGCGCTTTGTGTCGGGGCGCCCCGTCAGCCAAGTGACCACTGATTTTTTGGAGTGGTTGTGTGAGCAGGTCCAGGCACCGGACAAACGCGTGCTGGTATTGATTTGGGATAACGCGTCCTGGCATGTGAGTAAACAGGTAAGAACGTGGCTGCGTGAGCACAATCACACTGTGTTGCAAGAAGCTCAAACCGGGAAAGCAGGTGTCCGTATCATTCCCTGCTGGCTGCCCACCAAGAGTCCCTGGTTGAACTCGATTGAGCCGAAGTCGATCCATGGCAAACGGGCGATTATCGAGCCTGCGCGGATCTTGACGGCAGGTGAGGTCAGACAGCGGGTCTGTGATTACTTCGGGTGTGAGCAGGTTGAGCTTCTTCTGCAAAAGGTCTCGTGAGTCTGCACGAAGGACAAGCACCTGATGTTTGCGGGGTTATCCCTCCTCGGCCAGAGGCACGAATCCCCAAAAAACTGCTTGGTTGTCTTGAGTTAAAGAAGGGAACATGCTCTTCTTTTTTACCCTCACGTTCTTCGCAGAGACGTGCATGCAGACCATGTATAACGCTCCCTTAATTCAAGCAAGTGCCAGCCGTTCTGAACGCAAATGAGCTTGCAGAGGTGTTTGTATGGATCGTTCGCACCTGGGGTGTCACTCCGACTCTTTCCTTGCTCTTTACCAGCCAAGCAGCTCGTTTTTTGAGAGATGGAGCATTCCAGTCAACAACGAGTAGAAGGGAGCTGTCGGATCATGCTCGCTTCCATCAGCGAACGTGAGGGTCAAGCAGTAACTATACAACTCGTCTTGTTGCAGACTTTTGGTTCCGACCAAAAAATCCAGGGCATACGAATAATGGGGTCTCGCACAGGTATCAGCGCCCAGATTGTGATGCGCTGGCAATCTTTGAATCTCATCAAAGAGTTGGCGGATCGCCTGGGCATCCGTGATGGCCCACGAGTGCAACGGAGCTGGATTTGGACTCACTTGATCCGTGCGAATCACCCGAAGCATGGTTGATGCAGGACTTGGACTCACTTGATCCATATGAGCCACTTGGAGTATGGGAGGTTTCGGGACCGACGAGACTGATCCACATCCGGCGAAAAACAGGCAGAAGAAAAGGGAACTGAGTAAAGGCACTTTGGAAAGTTTCATAACCGCTGATGCTCCTTTGCTGAGCCATCTCTGTCTTACAACGTGCTTCTATTGGGAACAGAGGCTGTCCTCTCGTTCTCTCTAGAGGAGACGAAAAAGAGAGCAGGAAAGTTCCTGGCGCTCTCACATCATTTCTCTCTGGCAATGTGATCTCTCTGCTGAGCTGACTGAGGTCACTACACAAGAGCTTTCTTGAACCTGCACTATGGATGGTGAAACCGTGTGGAAAGTGGATAAGGGTGGCTGTCTCAGGCAGGACGATCCTGTTTCTCATTGCCCATGATAGCTGATCTCATTGTTGAAGACGACCAGTAAGGAACAACAACGTGTCCGAAGAACATACTCCTCCTCTGATCTCCCAGGAAACCCTGCCCCCTGAGCAAGCTGCCCGGTTGCTGCAACGCCAGAAGATGCTCCAGGACGAAGCTCAGATCGTGCTAAAGGAGCTTGACCTGGTCAAGTTGCTGAGTGCTTCGGGTGTCCTGAGACATGTCGGCAGTTCTGCCCTGGGGCTGATGGTCTGGCGCGATCTCGACCTGACGGTCTCCCGCCCAGGGTCGAGCATTGAGCGTGCCTATGAGATCATGCATCCGCTCTATATACACCCGCGTGTCAAGCAGGTACGCTACTTAAACGAGAGCGGCCCTTTCAATCCGACCGGCTTGCAACTCCATGATCGCTATTACTTTGCCGTCCTCTATGACAGAGCCGCAGGCAGTGAGTGGAAGATCGACATCTCATTCTGGCTGGCAGACGGCATCCATCCAGAGCCGGTGCACGATGCCTTGGAGCAGCAACTCACCCCCGAAACACGCCTTGCCATCCTCTGGATCAAGGATAGCTGGTACGGGCTGCCAGTCTACCGTCACGAGATCTACAGTGTGGATATTTATGACGCGGTATTGCAGCACGGGGTGCGCACCCCGGCAGAATTCGATAGCTACCTTGCCCGGCAGGGTAAGCCAACACGCGCTCAGATGTAGACGCTTGATCGCAAAGATTCCAGACAAGTTGCCCTTGCAGCATCTCGCTGTTCTGGTGTAGATTACCTCTAGCATAAGCTCAAGAGGAGAGCGGAGAGTAAGGATGCTCTCCAGGTTGTCCCAGCTCTTTCGTTACCCTCTACAGAACAGTGAGGAAAGGAGTGTCCCATGACAGAGTTATGGCAACTGTCCGGATTGGCTCTGGGAAGGGCCATAGCCAGCCAAGAGGTCAGCGCCGTCGAAGTCCTGGATGAGATTGTAGCGCGTGTGGAAGCGGTCAATCCACAGGTGAATGCCATCGTCACACTGGCAGCGGAGAACGCATGGGAGGAGGCGCGTGCTGTTGATGCACGCGTCGCTGCAGGTGAGACAGGCGGACCCTTATATGGTGTGCCAGCGAGTATTAAGGATTTGATTGAAACCAGGGGGATACGCACGACCTTTGGTTCGTTGCTGCGGCAGGATTTTGTGCCTGAGCACGACGCCGTCCTGGTCGAAAGAGTACGGGCGGCCGGATGTCCTATTTTCGCAAAAACCAATACTCCCGATCATGGGGGAAAGTTTGCGACGGATAATCTGGTGTTCGGGGCCACCAACAATCCCTGGGATCTGAGTCGTTCGCCGGGTGGCTCATCTGGGGGGGCAGCAGCCCAGGTCGCTGCCGGGATGGGGCCGCTGGCGGTGGGCAACGATGGAGGTGGCTCGATCCGTGTACCAGCTTCCATGTGTGGGGTCTATGGCCTGAAGCCACAGTTCGGGCGCATTCCATCCTGGCCGCGCCACAATGGCTGGTACACCCTCAACCATGAAGGGCCGATCACCCGCACGGTGCGTGACGCGGCGGCGCTGCTGGACATTATGGCCGGTCCCGATGAGCGCGACTGGCTCTCCCTGCCCGATCAGCCCGGCAGCTATCTCCAGGCATGCGATGGTGATGTCAAGGGGATGCGTGTCGCCTGGAGTCCCACCCCGGGGTATGGGCTCGTTGACCCGGAGGTGTTGGAACGCTGTCAAGCAGCCGCCCGCACCTTTGAGGAGCTCGGCTGCATTGTCGAAGAGGCCAGCCCCCATCTCCCCAACGTGGACCAGATCTTTCTCGGGATGATTGTCCCCCGTCTGCTGGTCCAATTTGAGCAGGAGTTTCCTCCGGGCTTTGCAGAGAAGCTGGACCCGGTCGTTCAGTCCTTCCTGCCGCTTGCAGAGCAGATGACCACCCGCGATGTCTTCGCGGCCATCTATGGGGACTATGCGGTGCATGATCTGCTCGTCGGCTTCTTCCAGCAGTACGAGCTGTTCCTGACGCCAACCATTGCCACGCCGCCTTATGCTTCTGGCGTCTTTGGCCCATCTGAAGTCGCCGGTGAGCCAATTTCCAGCCCGCTGGAGCCATTCTTCACCCACCCTTTCAACCTCAGCGGTCAGCCTGCTGCCAGCATCCCGGTTGGCTTTACTGACGATGGCCTACCGGTTGGTTTGCAGATCGTGGGGCGTCGCTTCGCTGAGAAGACCGTCCTGCGCGCTTCGGCCTGCTTTGAAGCTGCTCGCCCCTGGGCTGATTATTGGCCTGCACTCTAAAGCGACTCGTCGTTCTGCTGGGTGGCGCGTATCAGCATCGGATGATCGTCACCCAGCAGAGGTTGCACCTTACCAAGACCTGCCGTGGGTTCTCCGTCCTTCCGGGTGATTTGTAGGGGCGCAATTATGCAGATTGAATAGTAAATGCGGACACCATAACAACTACCGAGAGGGCCGATAAATCGGCGGTGTGCGCGATAAATCGGCACCTACGGTTGGTTGGAGTAATGTGTTAAGCTGCATAATCGGGCCCTACCATTGGCCGGATTATTTCGTCAATGTGCATCATTGCGCTCGCATCCAAGGCCGATGTATTGGCGATGGGCGCAATTCATTGCGCCCCTACACGATTTCATCCCGTTTCACCCGAAGCGTCATGTGCCTCGGGCGCACCGTTCAGAATGAAAGTCATCTATTCAGGGACTTTCAGAGGAAAGGATGCAGAGCTCAGGCCCCGTGGCACCCCTTGCGGATGCGGGTCGCATTCGCTATACTCTGTTATAGAACCATCTCATACAATTTCCGGATTGAGAAATAGCTAATTGTACAGGGATAGAAGCATATGCAAGACTTCGAGAACAAAGACGCATGGGAAGATGAAGATAGGATTGAGATTACAGACCTGGACCCGCAGGGCGAGGGCTTCAAGGCTTCATTGCCTTTGAGCTTTTTACGAAAATTACACTTCCCGGCGCACACACGTGCCAGGCTGATGACGATAGCGATGCTTCTTGGTGCGATCGTTCTTGTGCTCCTGATCCAGCCACCTTCACTCTCTGTACCCGGGCAAGCCTCAAGTAACCATGTGCTCACAACGCCCTCTTCTGAACATAGTATACTTATCTCAACAGAAGTGTACACAGCGAGTGAAATAATCTTGGTCAATTCATCTGATGGCAGTGTAGTTGTAAGCCAGGCAAGTGATGGTACTATGCAGTGGCACCACTGTAGTCTGCAAAAACAGTTGTTTGTTCCACCCCGGATCAAACGAAAAGAGATTTTGGTCTGCTGGTAGTTTACTAGCCTCACCTCACAAACCTACCCTGTAAGCTCCTCCCCATTGCTTATCTCCGGGTCAGAGCTTGGGGCCACTCCCATGACGATGCTCATGACGCTTTCATGACGCTTCCTCGTCATACTAGCACCAGAGAGGACGAGGTGCAGCCGGTTGTGGAAGAAGCGTTGAGGTTACCTGTCCCCGGACAAGGTTCCCTCCACAGGCGTGGAGCACGGAGAAGGAGTCTACTCATGACAAAAGACACAACTTTTCAGCATGGTGATTCAACGCTACCCCTTCCCAGGAAGCATGTGATAGGGGTGTTCGACTCATTGCAGGAGGGTGAACAAGCCGTCCAGGCACTTGTGGATGCTGGGTATCATACGGAAGATATTGCGTTCATTCCCAGTCAAAATTTCCCTTCAGTTCTCCAGGAGCACTTGCAGAAGGAAGGGCTTTTTTGGCAGATTATTCATTACTTGCAACTCACATCAGATGAAGGAGCTTTAGGTGAATTGTACTTAGCAGCGGCACGTCAGGGGTCTCATATCATTTCTATCTATGTGCCAGAACGTGAGCACATTAATGATGTAAGTACTATCCTGTTCAACCACGGTGCTCGCCTTGTCAAATACGTCGGCACCTGGTCGATTGAGGATCTCTTTCCACCAATCAAAAGCGCCAGGGGATGAAGGCCTTTTTCATCGACCATGCGGGAAGGCATCCCAACTCATCCCCTAAAGAGGCAGGCTTAGTGTTTCTACCTGTTCGTGTATGCCCTTGTTCTTTGGGGCTTTTTTGAAAGTAATATTGACTTGTCCAGTTGGCGGCATATCAATACGTTTTCCGGCAAGTAATTCAGCCACAGTAAGAATTTGTATCCGTGGATGTGTGCCATCCCAGGGAGAGGTATAGAATCCCGCGTCTGCAGCCTCTTTACGCATAGGCTGCGTTGGCTCTTGCAGAGTAATGAGCACACCTATCTCCGCCTTTTCACGCTCGATGACACCACGCAGGTCCCGTACATCTTTGACACTCGTGTGCCCGCCTTTGACAGAAAAAATAACCTGTTTTGTCTTTCCTCCTTCTCTCTCATCATGAAAGTACAAGCGACCGTCAATACCTTGATCAGCTCCCTTTTTCTCTTCGACTCCTCGTGCACCCACCAGGCCTAATGCCCACCATTGAAATTGATATTTGTCAAACTCTGCTAAAGCTTGTGCTTCAGAATAAGTAGTAGGTTCTCCTCTCACTAGATAGGTTTTCGTGATACTTTCACCATAGGTGTCGAGTAGCCGTGATTTGATGAGGTTTATAGCAATAGAAGTGATATCTATCCCGATCCAGCGCCGCTCCAGACGCTGCGCCGCGTCGATCGTCGTGCCGCAGCCGCAGAAAGGATCAAGTACGACATCCCCGGGATTGGTGCTGGCCCCGATAATGCGCTCCAGCAGCGCGAGCGGCTTCTGGGTGGGATAGCCCAGTCTCTGGCTATCCGCGGAACCGATCGAAGGAATCTCCCAGACATCTTTCATATAAACCCACGTATACTGGCCTCGCTCATCCTTCTGGAAGTCGCTTTTCTTAAAGCCATATTCGTGCATCATGTACGATTTTTCTTTTTGTGCGTTGAACACGTAGTCATCGGTTTTTGCATAAAAGAGAATCACGTCATGCTTCCTGGAAAAGTGCCTTTTCGATGCGCCGCCCGTCTTGTAAAACCAGATGATTTCATTTCTAAAATTTCTCGCGCCAAAAATTGCATCCATCAGTATTTTTAGATAATGGCTCGCCGTCGGATCGCAGTGCAGGTAAATGCTGCCCGTGGACTTCAGCACTCGCTGTAGCTCTACCAGGCGCGGGGTCATCATTGCCAGGTAGGCAAGCATATCGTTCGCGCCGAGCATTTGACGAAACGCCTGCAATGCCTGCGAAACTTTTCCACCCGCTTCTACTATCTCCATAAATGCATTAGCAGCTTCTTGATCCCAGCGCCAGCTATCTTTAAAGGCCTGAATCTGTGCAGCAGAACGAGAACCATCTTGCTCAGCAAAAAGCACATGATAGTCCTGGTTGCTGTTGAAAGGAGGGTCAAGATATACCAGGTCTATCGTCTCGTTCTTTACATAGGCGCGTAAAATGTCCAGGTTGTCCCCGTAATACAACCAGTTCCCATTCATAAATAGAAAGTACCTTTCGGCTTATTAAGAGGCAGGATATGTCAGCTTCCCATCCTGCACTTTCAGAAACGGCGTTAGCTCGTGAGGGCTTGCCGTTTTTCTGCTCTGGATGTGCAGGACCTGCCAGCCCTGCACGGTCAATGCATCGGCAGTCAATGAGCGGTGACAGCGCCACGGCAGAGCCTCTGCGCACATAATCGCAACCCGCTTCTTCCCGGCAATTGCCTTGAGTTCATCCAGCCCTTCCTGGAACTCTGGCGTAGCCATGTAGTCTGCATAGCCGCGAAACGATAAATTTTGCCAGCCGAGATTCACAGAATCCTTGTGGCTATGCCGCAGGCCCCCCAGTTTTCCAAGGTGCACATAGTCGATGCCCGCCTGCTTTAAAGAGGCCGCGAGCTCCTCCTGCCCGAACTGTGGATTGTGCCTGGATTTGGGAACAGTGCGCACATCAACCAGTTCCTCGATGTTGTGTGCCCTGAGTAAATCTAAAAATTGCTCGATGCTTCTTGTAGAATGGCCGATAGTGTAGATAATGTGCATGATTTATTGTATCATGGCTCAGGCGCGTTGGCTAAACATTCGGTTGTATAGCTTCTAGAGCGGCTCGGGAATTTGAGTCTTGTGTCGATTTGTCCACCGGTGTCTCTGGTTGCTCGCCTTTTTCTCTCGGTTCTGCTGTCACTTTTGCTGTCAAATAAATTGGGGATGTAGGTTTTAATAGGGCTTGGTAAGGCAATTTGCAGGTGTATTTTAAGCGATTGTATGAAGTGAGTTGTCGAATGGCAAGCTATTTTTCGTTGTCCTGCATAAACTCATTTAAAGTGTATCTTGCTAATCAGTCATTAACCCATACATAACATACACTTACCGAGGTGAGGATACGCCTGATCGATTGGTATAAAGCCAGGTCTGAAGCCATTTTACATCTTGAAAATGCGAGTAGGGTATACCGAATTATCACAAGGCAATAGTGATGACACGCGGCCTCCTAGGACTGCCTGTTGCTGATCTGCTCTTATGCTTGCGAATACTTAAGCTAGGACAATTGACCTAGGTCACAATAGAGCATTTCCCGATATTTTGATAGAAGGGAAACTTGCAGGGAGGAAAAAGAGATGGTCAAAATGCTTTATGTACCCACACCTTGATCGTGTTATCCACGCTTCCACGGACCAGTGTCTGTCCATTCGCACTTTTCTGCTATGTACCATTACACAAAATTTGGTATGACATCCTATAAATACGACATGATGAACCGTCGCGCTTTGTTGCTCTGTCATTATAACGGAGGTTGTTCATAGGCGCGATACAAGGTAAACCGCGCCTCTCTAAATACATTGGTTTATTTCTTGGTGAGTCCCTGTACAAGCTCTTGTGCTTTTTGTTCGGCAGGAGCCAGAACTTTCTCGTTTAGCGAGGTAAGCAATGAGTCGAGATCGGCATATCGATAGATAGGGAGTAACCAATCATAGCGAATAGAGAGACTGGAGAACATACTAAACTCCCTCCCTTGAGATGTAGCAAGGATTGGTTGAACAGCTATTGGAAGTGTTGGAACAATGGTTTCTAGTTCAAGAGGAACGCTGCTAGGATCAGTGAGGTCAGCGATAACGAAGTGAGAAAGGTGAGCCAGTGTTCTCACCGTCTCTCTCACAGTCTGTGTATTTGGTTGGTCGAAGTCAAATAAGATAGGGACGTAGTTCTGTTTCCGAAGAGCTTCTCTTACAGCATCCAAAACGGCTTTCCGCTCAGGAGTAAATCGACCAAGAATGAGAACAGCTTTTGTTGTGAGTGTGTTAATCACATCGCGAATTTCCTCATTGTTCAGCAGCAGGTAGATGAACTGAGCAATCTTCAGATTATCGACGGTGATGGTAGGTTGGTCTTGAGGCGTGATAGTGAGGTTAAGTTGTTTCGCTCCATCTAATTGTATATCCCAAACAGATATGCCGTAGATGTTACAATCTTTCAGCGTTGTGTTGATTAAATTTGTTCTGACTAGGACTGCTCTGCTGAGATCGGCTCCGCTCAGGTCGGCTCCGAAGAAGTCGGTTCCGTATAGATCGGCTCCACTAAGGTCGGCGTCGCTGAGATCAGCACCCTTGAGGTTGGCGTCGAAAAGGTCGGCGTCGCTGAGATCAGCACCCTTGAGGTTGGCTCCGTTGAGGTTGGCTCCGTTGAGACGTGCTTGGAAGAGGTTGGCGTCGCTGAGGTTGGCGTCGTTAAGATTGGCGTCGCCGAGGTTGGCTCCTCTGAGATCAGCTCCTTTGAGATCAGCTCCGCTGAGGTCAGCATCCTTGAGGCTGGCTTGGAAGAGGTTGGCTTCTCTGAGGTTGGCTCCGCTAAGGTTAGCTTCCCAGAGGTGGGCTCCGCTAAGACTGGCTCCACTAAGGCTAGCTTGGAAGAGGTTGGCTCCTCTGAGATCGAGTAGTGCCCCTGGATGTTGTTCTCTCCAGCTATTCCAAACATCTGTGCCTTGCTTCACTCGATCAAGGTGTTCTTGGTTTGCCATGCTACTTCTCCTGTTTTCATTGTCTGCCAGTCGATATAATATCAGATTATAGCAAGCAAGCTATTTTTCTAGGATTCTGCAAAGTTTGCGTATCGAAACGTACGACCGTTTGCTCGTCTTCTAACCATTATAGCCAAGCTGTCTCGCTCTTTTGTATGCTCGTTTGGCCTCTCTTTCTTCTCCTAGCTTCTCAAGTGTTATGCCCTTGTTGTAATAGGCACCAGCATAGTAGGGGTCGAGACGAATGGCCTGCTCATAAGCGTCCAGAGCCTCCTGATGGCGCTTGAGCTCATCGAGAGTAATACCCTTGTTGATGTAGGCATCAACGTCATTGGGATCAAGGCGAATGGCTTGCTCATAGGCGTCTAGAGCCTCCTGATGGCGCTTGAGCTCATCGAGAGCATTCCCCTTGTTGATGTAGGCATCAACGTCATCGGGGTCGAGACGAATGGCCTGCTCGTAGGCCGCAAGCGCCTCCTGATAGCGCCTGGCGTTATAGTGCGTGTCGCCCTCCTTCTTCCATTGCTTCTTTATCCTTTGCAGTGTCCGAGGAGCACGTGATCGGACAGGAGGAGGTGTCAGCGGAGCAGGTACCGCCGACGGCTGCACCGGTGGGGCAGCTTGCATCGGGACTGCTGGAGACGGCGTTGGGGCCACCAGTTGCGGCGAGGGAAGCGATGACCCACCAAGATGCTGAGTTGGGGGCAGTTGGCTTCCCGCTGGCTGCGCTACTAGGCGTTGGATGCGCTGCAACTCCTGTTTGACCTCTGCCATATTGGCGGGTCGCTGTTTTGTGTCCATCCCCACCATACGCCCAATCAGCGTGCCCAGTTCGGCAGGGATGGTCGAACTAGACAGGGGCACAAAGAGAAACGGGGATTGCGAGGGGTCGCTCCCTGTGAGCAGGTGATGCAAGGTGGCTCCCAAACTGAAGATGTCGGATTGCGGGGTGGTCTGTGCTGTGCCGTACTGCTCGGGGGCGGCGTAGCCAGCTGAGCCGTAGGCAGTGGTGTCTTTGGCCTGTTCTGGCTTGAAGTGCCGCGCGATGCCGAAGTCGATGAGGAACAGGTCCCCCTCGGCGGTGCGCATGACATTGGCTGGCTTGAGATCGCGGAAGATGATGGGTGGTTGATGGCTGTGCAGGTAGCCCAGCACAGTACACAGTTGCATGCCGATATCCAGGACTTCCTCCACTGGCAGCTTGCCACCCGCTGCCGTGAGGTGCTCCTCCAGGGTGTCGCCCTCAATGAAGTCCATCACCAGGTACCAGCGCCCACCCTCCGCAAAATGATCATAGATGCGTGGGAGGTGGCGATGAAACAGCCTACCCAGCAGGTGAGCCTCGCGCTTGAAGGCGTCGGTGGCCTCCGCGATCTCCTGGAGGCCCAGGTTCCGCTGGCTCATCTCCTTGACAGCGACGGGGCGATCTCCAATGTCGGTATCCTCTGCCTTGTAGACCGCCCCCATGCCACCCTGGCCTAGACGGCTCAGGATGCGATAGCGCCCCTTGAGCAGCGAATGGGGGGCAAGCAATCCGGTGGAGGAAGAGGAGCTGGGAGCCGGTCCCTTGTGCACAATAGGAGGAGCCGATGCAACGACTGGCATGGTTTGCCCGCAGGCAATGCAAAAGCGGGCTTGAGGTCGATTGGCGGCGCCACAATTGTCACAATAGACCGTGAAAGGTACCATAGGCGCTCCTATAATGCGCTGAGCGTTGAACGGGCATCCTCACCAGTACCCGCCTCATTCTGGCGAGCGGATTTATCTCATGTGCTGTTCTGTGCATGATAACATGCCTTAAGAAAGAAGGTCAAGTAGTTGGCCGTAGCCGTCAGGGCTTGCAAAAGTCACAGTCAGGGTCAAATCACCGATGAAACAACACTAGGGCTTTTTCGTTGTTGGCTTAGGAATATTGGCAAAAAGCTATTATCTCTAAAGCCGTAGAAAAGCTTCATCAGCTATTCCGTCTTCTGGGGCTTTTGCGTTCGCGTTCAGTAAATATAATTATCAGATTATACCTATGAGAAGCCATAAAATGGCAAGCTGTTAGAGTGAAGTAAAGGAGGTGGTGCGTATGGGTACACAGCAGAAGGAGGTGATGCAGCAATCATTATTGATGACGATACCGGCGGCGGCGGTGTCCCTGCGGTTGAGTCGGGCGAAGGTCTACCGGCTGATCTATGATGACGGGCTGCCGGTGGTGCATTTCGGTCGGGCGGTACGGGTCTCGGTGAAGGCGTTGGAGCGGTGGTTAGAGCGGCGTGAGCAGGGTGCATAAATCCTGTTAGGAGAGGTGTGGAGATGGCACGAAGAGGGCATGGTGAGGGGTCGATTTCTCGGCGGAAGGATGGCCGCTATCAGGCAGCTATCACGCTAGAGAACCATAAGCGCAGGTACTTCTATGGCAAGACGCGCAAGGAAGTGCAAGACAAGTTGAACGCTGCTCTGCATGAGCAAAAGCAGGGTGTGTTGGCGACGGGGCCACAACAGACCTTGAAAGTCTGTTTAGAGCGATGGTTAGAGCAGGTAGTGAAGCTGACAAAGAGAGCGAATACGTATAAGGGGTATCGCTCTGCGGTATATTATCATCTGATACCGGCGCTAGGCCATATCAGGCTACAGAAGCTTACCATAGGTCACTTACAGGCGTTCTATGCAGAGAGGGCGGGAAAGCTCAAGCCTGCGACGCTTGCCCATATTAATGCGGCCTTGAGTGGTGCGTTAGAGGATGCCTTGAAGCAGGGGTTTGTTGGGCGCAATGTGGCGAAGCTGGTTGAGCTTCCTTCTGTTGAACGGTATGAGGGGCAGGTGTTGACGGTAGAGCAAGCGAGGAAGCTCTTAGAGGTGGCGCGTGGTTCTCGTCTTGATGCGGTACTCTTGGTGGCGCTTACAACGGGTATGAGGCGGGGTGAATTGGTCGCGTTACATTGGAGCGATGTTGATTTGGAAAAAGGTGTCTTGCAGGTTCGATATACTTTGAGTCGGGTACGTGGGATGGGTTATGTTGAGGGAGAGCCGAAGACGAAAAAAGGTCGGCGAAAAATTCTGCTTCCAAGTGTAGTAGTTGAGGCGTTGAGGGAACATAAGACGAGGCAGGGGCAAGCGCGTGTTAAGATGGGTGATCGGTGGAAAGAGTATGGGTTGGTCTTTTGTAACATGTATGGAAGCTTTTTTAACCCTGACCATGTGTGGTACCTCTTTAAGAAGCTGCTCAAAGCGGCTGGTTTGCCGAGTGTGCGGTTTCATGATCTGCGTCACAGTGCAGCGACGGTGTTGCTTGCGGCGGGGGTACCTTTGAAAGTGGTGTCAGAGTTATTAGGGCACAGTTCGGTTGCTATAACGGTAGATATCTACGCGCATGTGTTGCCGGAGATGCAGCAAGAGGCGGTCAAGAGGATGGATGATCTGTACGGGGGTTTGTAGGTTTGCTGTCAAAGTTGGCAGCGTTGGCTGTGCTTTGTCAGGCTCAATTGCCAGTATTGAACTATACCTTTGCCGCGAGTTGAGCATGAATGGTTCAGTTTCACAGAGAGACATTGTCGGAAAGGTTTGCCCTTCTGCGATTTCGGAACAATAGCACTGCCAAGAAAATAGATCACCTTTTCACATGAAATAGCGCTTGTTCTACATGTTTTGCTTGTACTCGCAGCAATCTTTTTATGGCGAAATGGCAAGTCATTGGTAGCAACAAGTCACTATTTCAGTGTAAACACCTAAATTAGAGCCTCATATGGGAGCATCAAATTTGTAAGGAATTGCTGAGTTCCAAAGTTCATTATATTGGTCGAGATAGTAGTCAAACCAACGTCGGTGTTTTGAGACATCTAGTTCTAGGTGAGGTCGTTCATGAAGGCGCGAGTGGTAACCTAGGTACTCAACCATCACACGTCCGCTAGGTTTAGATGGATCAGAAATTACCATGCTATAACCTGGAATCATCTCAGTCAGACGTACTTCAAACTTACCTGCTCCAAGCCCTCCTTGAATGAGTTCCCTACATATATGCAATGTCGTTTTAATATCCGCTTTCAGGCTGTCTGAATGCCTTTTGAGCTGGTCAGCAAGGATTGAGAGATGACTACTTTCTGGATTAGAGATGAGTAACCGTATCTCCCCACCATTCCGTACCTTTTCAAAGAAGATATGATCATTTGGTGGCCATGTATTGACAAGACTTGGACCCAGTAGCCAAACGGTGCTTACTCCTGCCATGCGCTCTTTAAGAGGTCCAAAAGCGTCGCGATCTTTGAGACCAATATCGGCCACTAATTGTAGTTGTAGAGAAGTTATGACATGTGAAAAGTCATTTACTGCCCGGCGTGTAGTTAGCGTACTATAAGTGAGGATGCTAAGGGTGGCAAGAATTCCTGCCGATAATATGCTTGCTTGAATAATTCCAATAACTCCAAGAATGGCTAGTGTTAAGGAAAGGAAGAGGGTGATATAGATATCAATGTTCTCGCCTTGCTTAATATCATTTATTAAGTATTTGAGTGCAGCTTTCATATACTTACTCCATAACAAGCCCCTAAAAGGAACTCAATTCTCCAATCCTGTTCAAATCTTATCACGAATAATTATACTCCTTTTATGAGTTGAAAAACGATTTTTGCGTCTTTTCTTTGGTAAATGATTTTGTGCTAGCAAGAAAGTAGCAGCAATCAGCTCGAAACAAGACCACAAGCTGATCGAAGTCTATTTGTACTCAGATGCGTAATTGTCACAAAGGTTGGCCGCTGACGGTCTATACGTCAATCCAGCAAACCTTCTTGGCAAAGCATATTGGCGAATTGTGTTTTATTAGATAAGGGAATCGCCGACCTGCTGTTTAGAGTGTGCTTGATTTTGGTAAGGGGTGAACTTCTCCGTTCTAGCTCTATAGGGGAGGTAAAGGAATGCAATCTAGTGGTGGATGAGTTAGAATGTGCATCATCAATACTTTAGGGGAGCATGTAATGGGTGAAAAGCAACAAAATGCACGTCGTTCCTTGCCGAAGATTAGTCCAGAGCGTCAAGCGGAGCTTGAAAAGCGTCGTGCGCTCGTTCCTGACGTTAAAAAGGGCGTCTACCCTTTCAAGGGGATGAAGCTCGATCGTGCTGATGTAGAAGGTAGTTTGTCAATGGTTGTGTAAAATCTCGGTGTCTGGTTGCTTGGTGGATGAAGCAGGCATCGTGAGTTTGTTGAAGTGCAAACTACGAATGACCGCATAAAACAGCAATACACAAC
>Ga0070706_100003018_pt1 | contig 16665 bp, 13 predicted proteins | sample KBSK5501metaG_FD_65476 | JGI IMG/M metagenome (GOLD analysis project Ga0070706, IMG submission 65476) | Corn, switchgrass and miscanthus rhizosphere microbial communities from Kellogg Biological Station, Michigan, USA - KBS K5-50-1 metaG | ecosystem: Host-associated > Plants > Roots >...
CGGGCCAGCGCGGCGTCCAACCGCTCGCCGTCCAGCCCCTCGGGAACCGGCACCCGGCGCTGGCCCGCTGCTATCACGTGGTGCTACCCCCGGCCGCCGGTCCAGGGGCTGGCCGGTCGCGGGCGAGGGTCTCGTTCGGCGTCCGCCGCCTCAGCCCGTCGTCAGGCCCGTGTCCCGTCATGTCCCCAGGCCCGTCCCCCGGGCGGTTCCTGGTCCGGTCCCGGGTCCCGTCCAGCCGGATGCCGCGCGCGGCGAGCAGCACCGCCAGGATGCCGCCGCAGACGATCGCGGAGTCAGCCACGTTGAAGACCGGCCAGTGCGGCAGTTCGATCCAGTCGACGACATAGCCGCGCAGCGGGCCAGGGGAACGGAACAGCCGGTCGCCCAGATTGCCGGCCGCCCCCCCGAGCAGCAGGCCCAGCGTCATCGCCCACGGCAGGCTGCGCAGGCGGCGCGAGGTGCGCAGAATGGAAAAGATCACCGCGACGGCGATCAGGGTGAACACGACGGTCATGGACGTCCCGATGCTGAACGCCGCTCCGCTGTTGCGCAACACCAGCAGGGTGAGCAGTCCGCCCAGGAGCCGGACGGGCACGCGGTCCGACAGCGTGGCCACCACGATCGTCTTGGTCGCCAGGTCAATGGCGAAAATCCCGGCCGCGACAGCCAGCAGCAAGCCCGTGCGGCGCGGGCGGGCAGGTTGGTCTTCGTGCACTCCGTGATCTTCGTGCACTCCGTGATCTTCGTGCACTGGGGACACGGGAGGATCTCCTTGCTTCCAGGGCTCGTGCGGCCTGGCCGACTCCCCGGTCAGCGTCTTTCCTCGCGCTGTTTGCATGACACGCACAGGGTCGCACGGGGGAATGCCTGCAGGCGCGCTTTTCCGATCGGCTGCCCGCAGGACTCGCAGACGCCGTAGGTGCCCGCATCGATCCTGGCCAGCGCCCGCTCGTTCTGGACCAGCAGTTCACGGGCGTTCTGCGTCAGCGCCAGTTCATGCTCCCGCTGGAAGGTCTTGGCCCCCGCATCCGCCTGGTCGTCTCCCGCGTCGCCGACCGCGTCACCGAGCCGCTCAGCGATCTCCGACTCGGCCCTGGAAATGTCCGCGCGCAGCCCGGCGACCTCGCCATCAAGCTCCTTGCGCACCTTGGCCAGCTCCACTTCGGTCCAGGGCTTCTCGCCCGGCCGGACCGGAAGAGCGGCGGCACCCGAACGCGCGGTTGCGGTCATGTCGGGCCCCCTCTCTCAGCGAATGTTCGGGAAAGATGACCACACCCAATCGATCTTGATTGCGGGCAGTCACCGGAGGATAAATCGCCGTCCCCCGCGTCTGCAAACACATCCGCGTCGGTCAATCATCCCGGCGACCGGCCGGCCGGGGGTTAAGCGCCCGGCAATAGGACGCTGGATCAGGGAGCGGCGAGCCAGACGGCGGTCCGGCCAGGCCGAGCGAGCCCGCATAGCGGAGCTATGCGGGCGAGTGAGAACGCCGCCGGTCGTCGTCTGGGCGCCGCGAGCCCGGCAGTCCTATTGCCGGGTGCTCTAAAATCGTTCCGGTCCTTGTCTGGCCATCGGCTATCGTTAAGGCCCTGCGAAGGTGTTGATGGGGACAGCTGCCGTTGATCGCGGCCAGGAGCGACCCGGGGATGGTGGGAGCCCGGGGCAGGCCCAGCGGACCAGATCACCCCGGAACTGCCGGAAGAACAGCCGCGGCCAGGCATGGCCAGCTCAGTAGAACCGGCCGCAGAACTATTGCAGAGAGGGCCGTGGTCCGCGCCAGGCGGGTCGCCGCGGCCAAGGAGGGTGGTACCGCGGGGCCGCCGCCGGCGAGCCTCGTCCCTCCAGCGAAGCCGTTCGCACGGGCACCCACAGGTCAGCCCGCGCGACGCCCCGCAGGAGGCCCGCCACCATGCCGCAAGAAGCCGACCCGCAGCCAGCCGAGCCGCACGCAGCCCCGCCGCACGCAGCCGAGCCAGACGCGGCCGAGCCGCACGCAGCCCCGCCGCACGCAGCCGAGCCAGACGCGGCCGAGCCGCACGCAGCCGGCAGCCCGCGTTATTTCCCTGATCTGCCCGCGGCCGTCGATCTGCCTGCGCTGGAGCATGAGATGCTGGCCCGCTGGCAGGACGGGAAGGTCTTCGAACGTTCCCTCGATGCCACGGCGGGCGGCCAGCGGTGGACGTTTTACGAGGGGCCGCCGACTGCCAACGGAATGCCCGGCGTGCATCACATCGAGGCCAGGGTCTTCAAGGACCTCTTCCCGCGCTTCAAGACCATGCAGGGTTTCCACGTGCCGCGGCAGGGCGGCTGGGACTGTCACGGGCTGCCGGTCGAGGTGGCGGTCGAGCGGGAACTCGGGCTGTCCGGCAAGAAGGAGATCGAGGCGTACGGCGTCGCCGAGTTCAACGCCCGGTGCCGCGAATCGGTGCTGCGCCATGTGGACGCGTTCGAGGAGATGACCTCCCGGCTCGGCTACTGGATCGACCTGTCCCGGGCCTACCGGACCATGGACCCCAGTTACATCGAGTCCGTCTGGTGGTCGCTCAAGGTCATCTTCGACAAGGGGCTACTGGTCAAGGACTTCCGGATCAGCCCCTACTGCCCGCGCTGCGAGACGCCGCTGTCCGACCACGAGATGGGCCAGCCCGATGTCTACCAGCTGGTCACCGACCCCTCGGTGACGGTGCGGTTCCCGCTGCGCACGCTGCCCGAGGGCGCCAATCCGCAGCTGGCTGGGGCTGACCTGCTGGTCTGGACCACGACGCCGTGGACGCTGGTGTCCAATACCGCGGTCGCCGTGCACCCGGACGAGACCTACGCGATCGCCCGCAAGCCGGGCAGCGACGACACGGTGGTGGTCGTCGAGCAGCGCGTCCCGCATGTACTCGGGGAGGGCTGGCAGATCGTCGCCAGGGTGCCCGGCACCGAGCTGGTGGGGGCCACCTATCAGCGCCCGCTGGACCTGATCGACATCCCCGATGCGCACCGGGTCGTGCCCGGGGCGTTCGTGACCACCGAGGACGGAACCGGCCTGGTGCACATGGCACCGGCGTTCGGCGCCCACGACATGGAAACAAGCCGGGCGTACGGGCTGCCGGTGGTGAACCCGATCCGGCCGGACGGCCGGTTCGAGGAGTCCGTGTCGCTCGTCGGCGGGATGTTCTTCAAAGACGCCGACGCGCCCATAGTCAGCTACCTCACCGACCGGGGGCTGATGTTCCGGGTCGAGCCGTACCAGCACAGTTACCCGCATTGCTGGCGGTGCCACACGCCGCTGCTGTACTACGCACTGCCGTCCTGGTACATCCGCACCACCCAGATCAAGGACCAGTTGCTGGCCGAGAACGAGCGGACCAACTGGCAGCCGCCGACCATCAAGCACGGCAGGTACGGCGAGTGGCTGCGCAACAACGTGGACTGGGCGCTGTCCCGTACCCGGTATTGGGGTACCCCCCTGCCGATCTGGGAGTGCGGGGATCAGCACCTGACGTGCGTAAGCTCGCTGGCCGAACTCAGCGAGCTGGCTGGCCAGGACCTCTCCGACCTGGACCCGCACCGGCCCTACGTGGACGACGTCGTGATCAGCTGCCGCGAGTGCGGCGCGCGGGCCCGGCGGGTGCCAGAAGTGATCGACGCCTGGTACGACTCTGGATCGATGCCGTTCGCCCGGCATGGCGCACCGCTGCGCAACGAGGAGGAGTTCGAGCGCAGCTACCCCGCGCAGTTCATCTGCGAGGCCATCGACCAGACCCGCGGCTGGTTCTACTCCCTGATGGCGGTCGGCACCCTGGTGTTCGGCCGGTCAGCCTACGAGAACGTGGTCTGCCTCGGCCTGGTCGTCGACGAGGCGGGTCGCAAGATGAGCAAGCACCTGGGCAACGTGCTGGAGCCGATCCCGCTCATGGAGGCGCACGGCGCGGACGCCGTCCGCTGGTTCTTCGCCGCCGCGGGCTCGCCCTGGTCCACCAGGCGGATCGGTGCCGCCGCGCTCGATGAGATCGTCCGCAAGGTACTCCTCACCTACTGGAACACCGTCTCGTTCCTGGTGCTGTACGCCAACGCGGCGGCCGCGCAGGGCCGGGCCTGGGGGCCGGGCAACATGGCCGACGCTCCGCCGCCCGCCGACCGGCCGCTGCTGGACCGGTGGGTGCTCAGTGAGCTGCACGCCGTCACGGCGGATGTCACCGACGCCCTGGAAGGGTTCGACACCGCCGCGGCCGGCCGCAGGCTCGCCGCGTTCATCGACGACGTGTCCAACTGGTACGTGCGCCGGTCGCGGCGGCGGTTCTGGGAGGGCCCGGCCACCCCGGACAGTGCGGCCGCCTTCGCCACCCTGTATGAGTGCCTGGAGACTCTCGCCCGGCTGATGGCGCCGATGGTGCCCTTCCTGACCGACTATGTGTGGGGCGTGCTGCGGCCCACCGGCGGACCAGACTCGGTGCACCTGGCCGGCTGGCCACAAGCCGACCAGGGGCTGATCGACCGGCAGCTGTCCGCGGCCATGGCGCTCACCCGGCGGCTGGTGGAACTCGGCCGGTCGGCCCGCGCCGCCGCGTCGGTGCAGACCCGGCAGCCGCTTCCCCGGGCGCTGGTGGCCGCCTCAGGCTTCGCCGACCTCGCACCCGAACTGCGCGCTGAGATAGCCACAGAACTCAACGTCCGGTCACTCGACACGCTGACCACGGTCGCCGACGACCTGGTGGATCACGTCGTCAAGCCGAACTTCCGTACCCTCGGCCGCCGGTTCGGCAAGCGGACCCCGGCGGTGGCGGACGCGCTCACCGCAGCTGATGCTGCGGCAGTCGCGGCGGCGATGCGTTCGGAAGGGGAATTTTCTGTCCTCGTGGACGGTGCCCCGGTGCTGCTCGGCCCGGACGACGTGATCGTGACCCAGACACCGCGGTCGGGCTGGACGGTGGCGACCGAGGGCGGCGAGACGGTCGCGCTCGAGGTCGCCATCACTCCTGAGCTACGCCGGGAAGGGCTGGCCCGCGAGGTTATCCGGCTGGTCCAGGACGCGCGCAAAAGCGACGGCCTGCACGTCAGCGACCGCATCGTCCTGTGGTGGCGGGCATCGGACGCCGAACTCGCCGCCGCGCTGCAGGAACACGGGTCGTTGATCGCGAGTGAGGTCCTCGCGGTGGAATTCCGCGCCGGACAGCCTGACCCGGGCGCCGAAGGCGCGCCCGCCATCCATGAAGATCAGGATCTGGGGCTGACTTTCTGGCTCTGCCGCGCCTGATCCGTCCGCTCCCCGGCGCCCCGGGTCATCCTGCTCCGAGCCTGCACTCCGGGCCCTCCAGAACGAGCCCGGAGCGGATTTAGATCCTCATGGCCCTGGCGGGCCGCACGCGGTGGATGTGGAATCAGCCTGGCGGCCGATTCACGTACTAGGCACGTTGGAGTCCGGGGGCGGGGGTCCAGGGGGCGGTCCCGGGTGCGGTTAGGCGTCGGCGAGGAGCTTGTCGGGCTGGCAGGCGCGGCACGGCACACAACCGTCGGCCTCGGCCGTCTGCCTCGTCATGATGTCGAGATCATCGGGACCGAGGAACCGGATCAGAATGCACTCGCTGCGGTGGTACCGAGCCACGCCGGGCACCACTGTCACGTCCACGCTCGCACTGATGGCCGCGGCCTTCTCTGGCTGTTCAGCGGTCTCGGCAGCCGCGCCACCCTCACGTTCATACGTGCTGGCCGGCGCAACGTCGTCGTCACGCGAATCGGCATCCTCAGCCGCGCCGACATGCTCCGCTGATGGCTGATCGATCGCGCGTCCGGATGGCGGGGCCACGTTGTCATCGGCAGCAGAATCGTCATCGGCGGCCAGATCGCCGGCGTGCTGAGCCGAGCCGGCGTGCTGAGCCGAGCCGGCGTGCTGAGCCGAGCCGGCGTGCTGAGCCGAGCCGGCGCCCTCAGGCCCGCCAGCATCGTCAGCCGCAGTGGCGGGCACGACCGCGTCAGCCTGAACCTCGGTGCCCGGGGCAGCCGCACCATCCGCCCCGCTAGGCACATCGGGCCCGCTAGACACATCCGGACCGGTAGGTGCGGCGGCCTCGGCCGACGCATCCGACCCGGTGGCGGCCGCCGGCCTGGTGAACAGATCCGATCCGGTGGCTGCCGGCGGCCTGGTGGACACATCCGATCCGGTGGCGGCCACCGGCCTGGTGAACAGATCCGACCCGGCAGCGGCGGACCTGGGGGACACAGCCGGACCGGTGGCTGCTGTCGACCTGGTGAACACATCCGACCCGGCAGCGGCGGACCTGGGGGGCACATTGGACCCGGTGGGCACATCTGGCCTTGCGGGCACGTGGGGTTCGGCAGCCGCAGCCGGCACATGCGGCTCGGCAGTTCCCGGTGATTCGGTGGACGCGCTGGGATTGGCCGGGACAGGGCTGGGCTCACTGGCCGAACCGGATTCACTGGCCGGACCGGATGGCGGTGCAGAAGGGGATGGGGGTGCCAGAGAAGCTTCCCTGAAAGTTTCATGGATCGGTGGGCGCCAAGCGGCCGCCCCGGGCCACGCCGGCTCAGCGGGACGGGTGCCGGACCGCAGGTCCGAAGGGGGCTGCGGGCCGGAATCGGACCTTGACGCTGGCTCCGGTCGCCGCGGGTCCTCGGCCCTCGGCCGCGAATCGGACCCGGTGTTGGGCAGGCCCACCGAGCCGAGTTCGTCGCTCACGCGCTGCCAGAAGTGGTCGTCGGACCCGTACCTGGGTGCCACGGTCGGCCGCCCAGGGTCTGGTGTCCCCGGCCTCCCGGCCTGCGGACCACCCGCAGGCTCGCGAGCCTGCGGCCTTCCTCCTGCTGCTCCCCGGGCTGCTGGCTCTCGTGCTACTGGCTCCCGGGCCGACCGGGGAGCTGGCTCGCGCGCCGGTCGTTGAGCTATATCAGGGGCGGCCGGCTCGCGCGCCGACCGGGGAGCTGGCTCGCGCGCCGGTCGTTGAGCTGTATCAGGGGCGGCCGGCTCCCGGGCCGACCGGGGAGCTGGCTCGCGCGCCGGTCGTTGAGCTGCATCAAGGGCGGCCGGCTCGCGCGCCGACCGGGGCACTCGCTCGCGCGCCGGTCGTTGAGCTGTATCAAGGGCGGCCGGCTCGCGCGCCGACCCGGCTGCTTGGCTGGTCGCCCGACCGCCCACGGCTGCGCCTGCGGCAGGGCCGACCGCCACAGGGCCGCTGGCCAGCGACATCTGCCGGGCGGCCGGCATGTCCTCCGGCGGGCCGACCCGCACAACTGCGCCTGGTGCGCCGAAAATCTCCTGGCGGTGCCGAAACACGCCAACCGCCAGCAGCAACGCCGCGACGGCACACCCACCTATCGACACATACACCAGCGGCAGGCTGCTAGCGATGACCCCCGAAACAAGCAAGGCAATCGCTACGGCGACGAGAAAAGCGCTGAACCGGATCACGAGCGCTCTCCACGGGCCGTACGGATGACTGGGCAGGGCGTGCCTTGCTGCTGCCCAGTGGTGTGCTGCCTAACGCCGTGCTGCCTAACGGCGGTCGTGCGCTGAGCCATCAGCCGGGTGGAAACCCCCCGTGTGCGGCACAGACTCCGAGGCACCGGCGTAGGCACCGGCGACGGCGGGCTGTCCCCCATTACGGGATTCCAGGCGCGGGATGCCACCGGAGAGCGATTGCTGAGGCCCAGTGGCCACGGCCGGGAAGGTCCCGCTGTCGGTCGCTCCCGCCTCCAGGTCGCGCATCTGGCCTTCCAGGTACGCCTTGAGCCTGCTGCGGTACTCACGCTCGAACGCACGCAGGTCGTCCACCCGGCGCTCGAGTTCTTCCCGCTGCTGGACAAGGGAGCCCATGGCCTGGCGGTGCCGCTCCTGCGCGTCCCGTTCCAGGGCCTCAGCCCTGGCCCTGGCATCGCTGGTGATCTGCTCGGCCTGGCGCCGGGCTTTGCCCAGGATGTCGTCGGCCTCACGGCGGGCCCGGCCGAGCGTCTCGTCGGCCTCGCGACGGGCATCGGCGATCGCCTGATCTGCCGTCTGCTGCGCGAGCGCCAGGACGCGGGCGGCCGTGTCCATGTTGTCCTCGACCGGCGGCATGCCCATCCTCTGGGGCTCCGGCCGACGCTCAGGCTCTTGGCGTGGTGGCTCGGGAGCCATCAGTTCGGGAGCCGGTTCGGCGAGGGGAGAGCTGAGCGCGGACATCGGTACCTTGCCCCCGCGCAGGCTCTCCGCCAGCTTCGCCCGGAGTTCCTCGTTCTCCTGGATCAGCCGGTCTAGCTCGACCTCTACCTCGTCGAGGAAGGCGTCGACCTCTTCCTCGTCGTAGCCGGGCCTGAGTCTGGTGGTACTGAACTGCTTGTTCCGCACATCCGCGGGCGTCAGCGGCATCTCGTCTCCTCGGCACGCCTGGACTGTGTTCCTGTCGGACGTTACCCGATCACAGCAGCGTCACGGCCTGCATCGCGAAAATGACCACGAAGAAGAGCACCATGAAGCTGAGGTCCAAGGCCACAGTACCGAGCCTGACCGCAGGAATGTACCGCCTTAGGAATCTCAGCGGAGGGTCAGTTGCGGTAAAGACCACCTCAGCGACGATCAGCAAGGGCCCGCTGGGCGCCCATGACCGGGAGAAGGTCTGTATCCAGCTGAAGATCAACCTTCCGAGGAGAATCACAAGGTAGATCGACAGCACGTAAAACAAAACTATCTTTACAATCCCCACATCCCTGCCCTGCCTTCACGGACGCCGGGATGACCACCGCGGGTGCCGTTGCTGTCAGCTCGTCACCGAGCGTCTAACTCTGGTTGAAGAAGCCTCTCTCCGCCATGCGCGCCTTGTCCTCGGCCGTCACCTCGACGTTCGCCGGAGACAGCAAGAACACCCGGTTGGTCACACGGTCGATGCTCCCGTGCAGCCCGAAGATCAGTCCTGCGGCGAAGTCGACGAGCCGCTTGGCATCGCTGTCGACCATCTCGGTCAGATTCATGATCACCGGAGTGCCCTCGCGAAAGTGCTCTCCAATCGTACGGGCTTCATTGTATGTGCGCGGGTGCAACGTGGTGATACGCGCAAGGTCAGCAACCTGGGCCGTCGCGGTGCTGCCGCGGCCCGACAATGCCTGTCCTGCTTCTGCGGCGAACTCGCCACGCACAGCGCGGGCAGGCGTCCCGTCACCGCCGGGCTCCGGCTCGACCGGCTCCTCGTACTCCTGATAGTCCTCCTCATAGGAGTCGTAGCCGTCGTCGTACCGGCGGTCGTCCTCGACAAGGCCAAGGTAGACCGCCATCTTGTGCATCGCGCTGGCCATCCTTCAGCCCTCCGTCATCACCGTCTCGGAGCCCCGATGCGTGGGACATTACCTGACGAAGGCCGGACGGCCGCCGAGCAACGCCGTACCGATCCGCACGTGTGTCGCGTCGGCCGCGATGGCCTCCTCCAGGTCACCGCTCATTCCGGCAGAAATCATGACCGCTTCATGGTGCGCCGCGCGGACCATGGCAGCGATCTCGGCGAGTCTGCTGAACGCGGCTGAAGGCGAGGTAGCCAGCGGAGCGACGGCCATCACCCCGCCCAGCACCAGGCCGCGTTCCGCCGCGATGGCGTCAGCGATCTCCGGTACCTGCCCGGCCACGACCCCGCCGCGAGCGACGTCTCCGTCGAGGCTGACCTGAACCAGGCCGCGGACAATGCGGCCGGCCCGGCGCGCCTGCGTGCCTAGCGCCCGGACCAGCCGCAACCGGTCGACCGAGTGCACGACGTCGGCATAGGACACCACGCTGGCGGCCTTGTTGGTCTGCAGTTGACCAACGAAGTGCCAGGTGAGCGCAGGCCGCAGGTCGCTGCATTGGGCCGCCTTCCGCGCTGCTTCCTGATCCCTGTTCTCCCCGACATCGTGCACACCCAGGGCGTTGAGCAGACGGATATCGGAGGCGGGGAACGTCTTGGTGATGGCGATGAGGGTGACCTCACGGGGGCTGCGGCCCACGGTCTCGCAGGCCGCCGCGATCCGGCCGCGCACCACGTCAAGCCGCCCGGCCAGCTCGGCACCCCGGCTGCCCGGCGCGACCAGCGGGCCGTCTGTCACTGGCCCATCATGCCGCCAGCCAGATGAGGCCCGCGAACCGCCCGGTGCGCCCATCGCGGCGGAATGAGTACAGATCTGGCGTCTCGGCGGTGCAGCGCGGATCGTCGTCCACCTGCCTGATCCCCGCCCCGGCCAACTGGGCCGTGATGCCTGCCCTGATGTCAAGCCCGGGGCTACCCTGCCGGGTGCGGCAGGCCGCCTCCGGGACGGCCGCCGCCACCCGGTCCCGCACCTGAGCGGACACTTCGTAGCATCGGCCGCAGATCGCCGGGCCGATCAGCGCGCGCATACGGGCGGGAACGGCGCCCGCTCCGGCCATCGCCGCCACGAGAGCGCTCACCACTCCTGCGGCCGTTCCCTCGCGGCCCGAATGGGCGGCGCCGATGATCCGGGCCCGCGGGTCGGCGAGCAGGACGCCGGCGCAGTCGGCCGCCAGCACGCCGAGAGCCAGTCCGGGCACGTCGGTGAAGATCGCGTCGCCCTCCCGGCCTGACGAGCCGTGATCCGCGTAGCTGACATGCGACCCGTGCACCTGCCGCATCCAGGTCAGCCCGGACTCCGCCACCTCGCAGGCCTGCGACACCCTGAGCCTGTTACGGGCCACGGCGGCGGGGTCGTCACCCACCGCGCCGCTCATGTTCAGCGTGTCGTAGGGCGGCAGGCTGACCCCCCCGGGCCGACTGGTGAACACGGCGCGCACCCCGGGTGCGAATTCGAACGCGGCGGCGGCAGCACCCTGTTGCTCAGCCACCGGATTCCTCAATCACCGGGTTCTTCAATCGCGGCCGCTCAGCCACCTGGTCCCTCAGCCGGCACGCTCACTTCAGGAAGTCGGGAACGTCGAGTTCGTCGTCCTCCTCGAACACCACGGACCGCCGCCGCGTGGTCGCCGCGTCGAACACCCGTGCCGCGGCCGCGGCGTCCGGGCGCGGACGGGGGGGGACGGCAGGCGCGGCGCCAGCCTCGGGGCGTGGCGGCGGGACACCATCCGTACCGGCGTCGTGCTCGGCGGACCCGCCTGCTCCCGGCGAGCCCGCCGGCGGCTCAGACATCGAGGGCCAGACCTCCTCCCCCGAGGCTGGCATGGCCGTCGTAGAAGCCCCTGCCGTCATCGGCGCCCCGGACGAGGTGGCACCGGCCAGCGCCGACCGGTACGCGTCGTCGTCGGCTGATGCGCCGGCCGCGCCCAGGGCCGCGGCCGCGGCGCCGCTGCCGGTCCCGTAGCCGACGGACACCCGCTGCGGCCGCACCCGCCTGCTGCCCCCCTCGTCGAACCCGGCCGCGATGACCGTGACCCGGACCTCATCGCCCAGGGCGTCATCGATGACCGCGCCGAAAATGATGTTGGCCTCCGGCGCCGCCGAGTTGGAGACCAGCTGAGCGGCCTCGTTGATCTCGAAGAGGCCGAGGTCGGAGCCGCCCTGGATGGACAGCAGGACCCCATGGGCGCCGTCGATGCTGGCCTCGAGCAGCGGACTAGAGATCGCCATCTCGGCGGCCGCAACGGAACGATCATCTCCCCGCGATGAGCCGATTCCCATGAGGGCGGAACCTGCTCCAGACATCACCGATTTCACATCGGCGAAGTCCAGGTTGATCAGCCCGGGTGTCGTGATTAGGTCGGTAATTCCCTGCACACCGGACAGCAGAACCTGGTCGGCGGCCTTGAACGCGTCAAGTACGCTCACGTGGCGATCGGAGATCGACAGCAGACGATCGTTCGGGATGACAATGAGGGTATCCACCTCGGCGCGCAAACGCTCGATGCCCAGTTCAGCCTGGGATGCCCGGCGTTTTCCCTCGAAACCGAACGGCCTGGTGACCACGCCAATCGTGAGTGCGCCGAGCGACCTGGCCACGTTGGCGACGATGGGCGCACCGCCGGTGCCGGTGCCGCCGCCTTCCCCGGCCGTGACGAAGACCATGTCGGCCCCCTTGAGGACCTCCTCGATCTCCTCACGGTGGTCTTCCGCGGCCCGGGAGCCGACTTCAGGGTTGGCGCCCGCGCCAAGCCCGCGGGTCAGTTCTCGCCCGACATCAAGCTTCACGTCGGCATCGCTCATGAGAAGCGCCTGCGCGTCCGTATTGATCGCGATGAACTCAACGCCTTTGAGTCCCTCTTCGATCATCCGGTTCACGGCATTGACGCCGCCCCCGCCGATACCGACCACCTTGATGACCGCCAAATAGTTCTGCGGTGCTGCCACGAGGAGGGCCCTTTCCGCTCGTTTTGCCTCTGTCGTGTTCCTGGCCGCCTTTTTTACGGCCGGTGAGGGTGCTAACCTCGGGAAACTACCGCCTCAGCGTTCCGCTGAAATACATCCCCCATAGCGTCGGCTGCGCATTTCCCGAGATTCCCAGTAAGTCAACCCTCACTCTCAACTTGAGATTTAGAGTTATGTCATCCTGGCGATTGATACGGACAGTAGGGTTGCGCGGCACCGGGGTCAACTAACCACGCGCGAACTGGGCCGGCGTGTCGCGATCACCCGGAATCCGCGTGCGGACGATTACCCGCCGGTCATCGCGGTCTCCGGCGCGCTGACGTCATAGCTGCGGGCGCGGATGCGCATCAGCACGCCGAGTTCCCTTGCTTTCGCGGCAGGCCGGTCCGTGCTGCCCCACACGATCGTGACTCCGCCGGATAGCGTGAGCCTCACATCGGACGGGCTTGGCGCGGCCACCTCGGCGACCTTGCTGGCGAGGCTCGCGGGCAGTTCGCGCAGAACGGCGGCCGCCGCGTACACCTCCGGGCTGCCCCGCAGCGACGCCAGGGCCTGCGAGCCAGCGGACTGGGACCCGGGGGGCAACACGAAGCGCGGCATCCGCAGCGGCGGCCTGGCCGCCTCCACGGCCACGCCGAACCTGTCGATCAGCTGATACCCGCGGCCACTGGCCACCGCGAGCACGGGCGTGCGCTCGCGCACCGAGATCGTCACCCCGGTCGGCCACGCCCTGGACACCTGAGCGGATTCGATCTGCGGGATCCGCTCGATCCGGACCGCCACCGCGGCGGTGTTGACCCGGATCAGCGGAAGCCCGTCCGGTACGCCGGCCGCGGCCAGCACCTCGGCCCGCGGCACCAGGTGCGTGCCGTTGACCTGGATCGAGCGCACGACCAGGAACCGCGAGCCCACCAGTGCCCAGGCCACTCCGGCGAAGATCCCGGTGATGGCGAGCGCGAAGAAGGCGGCCCGCCATGGGGTGTGCCGCGGCCCGCTCACCTGGCGCCTCGCCTGCCCGGGCGCCTGCCCGGGCGTCTCCCGGGGCACCCGTCCGCTCGCCTGTCCGGGCGCCTGACTCACCGGCCTGCTCACCCGTCTGCCCCGGCCCGGACGCGCAGCGCCGCCACGATGAGCGGGCCAAGCCTGGTGACGTCGCCGGCTCCCATGGTGAGCACGAGGTCCCCTGGCTTGGCCGTCGCGGCCACCGCAGCGGGTATGGCGGCGGCGTCCGGGAGGTAGCGGGCCCGCGCCCCGGGCACCCGGGAGGACACGAGTTCGCCGGTCACCCCTGGCTCGGGATCTTCCCGGGCCGCGTATACGCCGAGCACGAACGCCTCGTCGGCCAGGCCCAGCGCGTCGCCGAACTCGGCCGCGAAGATCCGCGTCCGGCTGAACAGGTGCGGCTGGAAGACGACGATGACCCGCCCTCCCTCGGCGATGTCCCGCGCCGCCCGCAGGTCGGCCGCCACCTCGGTCGGGTGATGCGCGTAACTGTCGAGGACCCGCACACCGTCGGCCTCACCCTTGAGTTCCAGCCGCCGCAGCGCGCCACGGTAGGCGGCCAGCCCGTCGGCGATCTGCCCGGCGGGCACGCCGAGTTCGGCGGCGATCGCGAAGACCCCGGCCGCGTTCAGCGCGTTGTGCCTCCCGGGCACCCCGACGTCCAGCCGGACAACTCCATCATTACCAAACGAACCATCCGCCGCCGCTCCCGTCACAGCCAGGCGAACCGTCATGCCGCGGGTCGCAATCTCGCTGACCCGGTAATCCGCACCGGCGGATTCGCCGTAGGTGCGCACCCGGACCGGGAGGGCGCCAGCGGCGGCGGCCCGTGCTTGAGCCGGCCGTGCTTGAGCGGCCCGTGCTTGAGCGGCTCGTGCGTGGGTGGCCAGCGCGGCCGCACCGGGGTCGTCGGCGCACGCCACCAGCAGGCCGCCGGGACGGATCCGGCGGGTGAAGGCGGCGAAGGCCGCCTCGATCTCGGCCAGGCCGGGGTAGTTGTCCAGGTGATCCGCTTCGACGCAGGTGACGATGGCCGCCTCGGGCGAGAGCATGAGAAACGAGCCGTCGCTCTCGTCCGCCTCGGCGACGAAGAAGTCACCGGCGCCCTCGTCGGCGCCCAGCCCGGTCCCGGCCAGGATGCCGCCGATGACGTATGACGGGTCAGCGCCCGAGTGCCGCAGCACGGTCGTCAGCATGGAGGTGCAGGTGGTCTTGCCGTGCGTGCCGGCGACGGCGATCCCGCGCTTGCCGAGCATGACCGAGGCGAGCGCGGCCGCCCGGTGCAGCACCCGCAGCCCGCGGCGGCGGGCCTCGGCCAGTTCGGGGTTGCTGTCCCTGATCGCGGTGGACACGACGAGCGTGTCAGCGTCGCCGATGTTCGCCGCGGCGTGCCCGACGTGCACCTGCGCGCCGAGCGCGGCCAGCCCGGCCAGCATGTCCGAGCTGGCCGAGTCGCTGCCGGATACGGCCACTCCCCGGGCCAGCATGATCCGGGCGATCCCCGACATGCCCGCACCGCCGATACCGGTGAAATGCACCCGGCCCAGTTCGTCGAGGCTGACCGGATCCACCGGAGTCACCAGGCCCATGCCGTTCCCCTGCCGCGTATCTGAGTCGCTGTCACTTATCGCCTCGCATGACCGCGATCACCTCACGGGCCAGCCAGGAGTCCGCGTCCCTGGAGCCGACCGAGGAAGCGGCCGCGGACATCGCGGCCACCAGTTCCGCGTCCAGCAGGATGGGCAGCAGCATGTCGCGGATCCACTCCGGGCTCAGTTCGGCGTCGGACACGATCAGGCCGCCGCCGGCCTCCTCGATCGGCAGCGCGTTGAGCCGCTGCTCGCCGTTGCCGTGCGGGAGCGGCACGTACGCGGCGGGCAGCCCCACCGCAGTGAGCTCCGCGCAGGTCATCGCCCCGCTCCGGCAGATCGCGAAGTCCGCGGCGCCATACGCGAGATCCATCCTGTCCACGTACGGAAGCGTGATGTAGGGCGGGCCGGCGGCGGGCATCCGGACGTCGAGGTCGCTGCGCGGGCCGAGGATGTGCAGCACCTGGATGCCGGCCGCCCGGATCCAGCCCGCCGCGTCCAGCACCGCGTAGTTCAGCGAGCGGGCGCCCTGGGAGCCCCCGGTCACCAGGAGCACAGGCAGGTCCGGCCGGAGCCCGAAGTGCGCGCGGGCTTTGTCCGCCACGGCCAGCCGGTCCAGGGCGGCTATCTCGTGCCGCAGCGGGATGCCGATGCAGGTGGCATTGGGCAGCCGGGTACGCGGGCTGGCGGTGAACACGTGCCGGGTGAACCGCGCACCGAGCCGGTTGGCGAGGCCCGGCCGTGCGTTCGCCTCGTGTACCACGATCGGCACGTGGTGCTGCCGCGCGGCCAGGTAGCCGGGAGTGGCGACGTACCCGCCGAATCCGACCAGCACCGTGGCGTTCGTCCGGTCCAGCACCCGGGCAGCGGCGCCCACGGCGGTGCTGAGCTTTCCCGGCACGTGCAGCAACTGGGTGGTCATGCGGCGGGGCAGCGGGACAGCGGGAATGAGCGCCAGCTCGTAGCCGCGCAGTGGCACCAGCCTGGTCTCCAGGCCGCGCTCCGTGCCCAGGCAGGTGATCTCGGTCCGGGGGTCAGCGCGCCGCAACGCGTCGGCGAGGGCCAGGGCGGGCTCGATGTGGCCCGCGGTGCCCCCGCCCGCGAGAACGACGCTCATGGCCAGCTCACCTCCTTACGGGACCGGTCAGCCCAGGGGCTGGGCCCACCCAGCGAGGGCGCTGGCCCAGCCCCAGCCCGGCTTATCCTCGCCGGGTCAGGCCAAGCCAGCTTAGGACGCGAAGCGGCACGCTGGGGCCCGCAGCGGCAAGGGCCTGGCTGGCGCCGGGCTCACGTTTGGCGAACGACATCAGCATGCCCAGCGCGGCCATGGTCACCAGCAGCGACGACGTCCCATACGAGACGAGCGGGAGCGGGACGCCGGTGATCGGAAGCAGGCCAAGCACCGCGCAGATGTTCACCACCGCCTGGATCACGATCCAGGCGGTGATGGCGGCGGCGGCCAGCCGCATGAAAGTGTCCTCCACCCGCCGAGCGATCCGCAGGCCGGCATAGGCCAGGCCGCCGTACAGGAACGACACACAGAGCGTGCCGACCAGGCCCAGTTCCTCGCCCAGGATGGCGAAGATGAAGTCGGTGGTCGAATTGGGCACCCAGCCCCACTTCTCCCGGCTGGCGCCGAGCCCCACGCCGAACCAGCCGCCCGAGCCCACCGCGTACTTGCCCTGGATGCACTGCTGGTACTTGCCGACCGGGTTGCCCGCTGGGCACAGGAAGCCGACCAACCTTCCCCACCGGTACGGGGCGACGATGATCAGGATCAGCAGGACAAGGCCGATCATCGCGAG
>Ga0070706_100003022_pt1 | contig 16653 bp, 11 predicted proteins | sample KBSK5501metaG_FD_65476 | JGI IMG/M metagenome (GOLD analysis project Ga0070706, IMG submission 65476) | Corn, switchgrass and miscanthus rhizosphere microbial communities from Kellogg Biological Station, Michigan, USA - KBS K5-50-1 metaG | ecosystem: Host-associated > Plants > Roots >...
GCGCTCTTGGCACGGTTGGCCCGCTCGGCCTCCTCGGTGGCCAGCGCCAATTCCCGGTTGGAGCTCTGCAGCTCGGCGGTCCGGCGTTGAACCCGTTGCTCCAGCTCCTGGTTGAGCCGCAAGACCTCCTGGGTGCGCCGCTCGATCTCGCTGAGCATGTTGTTGAACGCATCGGCCAGCGAGCCGACCTCGTCGGCGCTGATCTTCCGGGCGCGGCGCGCATAGTCGCCGCGTGCGACCACGTCGCGCGCGACGTCGGCGATCGCGAGGATAGGCCGCGTCACGATTCGTTGCAGCCAGGCCGAGACCAGCAGTGCCACCAGCATCGCGGCGATCGCGACGACCAACGCGATCCCGCCGTAGCTCAGCACGCGGTCGTACAGCTCGTAGCGTGCACGCAGATGGACCGTGCCGACGATGCGCCCCTGGTCGACGATGTGCTTGAACACCAGCAGGTCGCCGTCTTCGATGCGAACGCTGTCCTGCGCCGGCGGGTTCGGAAACACCCGCGATGCCAGCTCGGCGTCGTACGCGGCGAACACCTGCCCATTCGCGGCATAGACCGCCGCGGCGCGGATCTTGGGCTGCAGCCTGAGCAGCCCCAGGTTCTCGCGCGCGACGCGCGCATCGTCGAATTCGAGCGCCGGGGTCGTCGTGCGCCCGAGCAGCTCGGCCTGCGCGGTGAGATCGTCCACCCATCCGCGGTGATAGGCCCGCAGGTCGTACGCGATCATCGCGCCGAGCGCGACCACCACGGCCACCAGCGTCGTCAGCAGCACGACGGCGAGCAGCTTGCGTTGCAACGACGCGCTGCGCAGCATCACGGTGCCTTGCCGATCAGGGTGCGCGCCACGCTCAGCAGGCGCGCACTGATCTTCAAGTGGCTCTGCTCGGCGGCATGCGGCGCGATGTCGAACCGCACCTTGTCGTCCACGACGACGAAGTTGATCATGCTGCCGAGCGCCACCGCATGGGTCGATTCGGTCACGACCAGCGCCGGCTGGCCTTTGGCGGCGGCCAGCGTTTCGGCCAGGCGGGCGTCCTCCGAGCTTGCGACGTAGATCAGGTGCACCGTCGAGACAGGATCGCCGCGGTTCAGCTTGCGCACGACCAGCGGCCGTCCGTCGGCGGACAGACCGGCCGCCGTGCGGGTCAGCTCGTCGACGATCGCGTCGTTGGCGACGACGCCGATCATGATCGGGCTGTCGGGCCGGGCGAACGCGCCGGCCGGCCACTCGACGTAGCTCGCGAACTTGCACAGGAACGCCGCCTTCACGCGGTACTCGAGCGTCTCGGCGCCGATCTGCGCGTGGCTCGCCGTGGCCGCGAAACCCGCGGCCACCAGCAGGATCCACAAGCCGCGACGCAGGATGCGCACGATCAAAAGCGACTCACGAGCTCGACGAACACCGCGCGCGAGAAAGCGGTGCGGGTTTCCACCGCGGTGAATTCGCCATGCGCCGGCCCGAGCAGGTTCTGACCAGTGATCGACAGCTCGACATCCAACAGCGGCCGCCATGCCCAGCGCAGGTCCAACGCGAGGTAGCTGGGCACCGGCGGGAACGGCAGCTCCGACACGTAGCGCAGCGTCGCGTCGAACGCCATCTGGCGCGGCAGGTCCAGTGACGAACGCAGCATCCACTGGTGCGATGGATTGGCGCCCTCGGCGCTCGCGACCGAGTTGGCGGTGTCGATGCTGCCCGGCTTGAGCTCCAGGTCCTGCAGCAGGCGGGTGTAGCCGCCGCTCAGACGCCAGGCCGGCGTGGCCTGGTAGCTGGCCCATGTCTCGAGACCCCGCACCGTGCCCTGCATGCCGTTGCCGAAGAAGACGATGCGGCGGCTCGGCAGGTACTCCTGCGTGTGCAGGCGGTCGTAGTCGGCATGGAATACGGTGAGCGAGACGGAAGAGTCGGGGGTCGGCTGGCCGCGGTAGCCGAGCTCGTAGACCTTCGCGACCTCGGATCGGAAGTCCGGTCCGCCGTTCAGCAGGAACGGGGGCTGTGCGGGAATGTAGATGTCGCGGTCGAGCCGCGACGGTGCGCGCACCGTGCGCGACGCGGCGCCCCACAGCAGATGGCTAGTCGCCGGCTTCCAGGCCAGCCGCAGGTTCGGCAGGAACTCGGAGCCGGTGTAGTCGTTGTGCTCGATGCGCGCCCCCACCGTCAGGCGCAGCGGCGGCGCCAGCGTGATCTCGTCCTGCGCGAAGAAGCTGGCCCAGGCCTGGTTGACGCGCGCCGGCAGGAACGCGAGGTAGGGCGTGCTGCTCGTCACATGGTCCAGCGCCTCGCGGTACTGTGCACCCCAGACGAATGCATGGGCCGCGTTCGGCCGCGAGGCGTGCTGCAGCTGCAGGTCGACGATGTCGAGCTTGTCCGAGAAGCTCGGCGGCACGTCGCGCTCGACGCGGTCGTAGCTGAGCTGGCCGGTGATGCTCGCATCGTCGGCGAGGCGGCGCTCCCAGCGCGCGGCGAGGTTCGCCCCCGACACCGAGATCCTCCCGAGCGCGAAGTCGACGCCGGTGATGTGCAGCGAGCCCGGCAACGGCTGATCGCGCTTGCCGGTGTAGGCATCGCCTTGAACCGACAGCTTGTCGCGCGACAGCCCCCAGTCGGCGCGAAACCCCAGCTGCGTGGTGTGCGAGGCATCGTTCACGTAGCTGCCGTCGGCCGTCTCGGTGTGCAGCCGGTTGGTCTGCTTCGCGTAGACGCGATAGTGACCTTCCGCGCCCAGCGGCCCGCCCTGGCGCAGCGCCGCGTGCGCCTCGCGGTTGCCCGCGCCGACGACCGCCAAGCCCCCTTGCGTATCGGCAGCCGACCGCGTGATCACGTTGATCACGCCGTTGACCGCGTTGACGCCCCACAGCGTGCCGCCCGGTCCGCTGATGATCTCGATGCGCTCGATGTCCTCGAGCATCACGTCCTGCACGTCCCAGAACACGCCGGAGAACAACGGGCTGTAGACCGAGCGGCCGTCGATCAGCACGAGCAGCTTGTTGGCCGACGAGCCGTTGAAACCGCGAGCACTGATCGCCCACCCGTTCGCGCCGACGCGCGCTACCTGCAGATTGGGCGCGAGCCGCAGTGCCTCGGGCAGGCTGGTGGCGCCCGATCGCCGGATGTCGTTGCGCGTGATGACGAAGACCGAGGTCGGCGCATCGGACAGCCGCTCCGTGCGCTTGGACACGGACGTGATCGCGATGTTGCTCAGCTCCTCGAGACTGAGGTCGGTCAGCTTGGGCGCAGGGTTTGATGCGGCGGCTCCGGCACTCAGCACCGTGAGCGCCACGCCTGCACAGCCATACCGCGTTCGGTACTGTCCTCGCATCGACGACTCTCCGCACTCCGCATGGAGTTGTCACGGCCCGTCGAATGTAAGAGATTCGTTACGCGGGCGCACCTGTCAAGTCTTACAGGGGCCGCCGCAATCGTGCTCGATGTCGTGCTCGATGTGCGTTCGTGGGATGGCGGGCCGCGCAGGCGCTCGCCTATAACGACCCTCCGAGACTGCGGCCGCAGCGGGAGCGTGCGCTCCGCGACAGTCCATGAGGTGCAGCGATGTCGAAGTACTTCATCAGCTACCGGCGGGAGGACTCCAAGTCCGACGCGGTGCGCATCGCCGAGAGGTTCAGGGAGCACTTCGGCGATGCCGATGTCTTCTTCGACACGCTGGCGATCGACGCGGGGGCACGCTGGATTCAGCGGATCGATCAGGCGTTGGCACAGGCCGAGGTCATGCTCGTCGTCATCGGGCCGAAGTGGCTCAGCGTGCAGGGCGCCGATGGACTTCCGCGACTTTTCGCCGAAGGCGATGTCGTCGCCTACGAAATTGCCGCAGCGCTGGCCCATGGCATCCGGGTCATTCCGCTGTGCCTGGACAACACCCCGCTGCCGGCCGCCGATCGCCTGCCCCCGGCATTGCGCAGCCTGTTGAACTTCAATGCCTTCAACTTGCGGACGATGCAGGAATTCGATCGCGATGCAGCCGCCCTGATCGACGAGATCGAAGGCAAGCGCGATCGCTGGCGTGCCCTGTCGAGCCGCCAGCGCCGACTTGTCGTGGGAGGGTCGGTCGCCGCGCTGGCGGTGGGCCTGGCTGCATTCCCGATGTGGATGCGTTCCTCCCCGGTGAAGGCGCCGATCGCCGATTCGGCGCCCGCTTCGGCTCCGTCAAACTTCGACATGGAATTGGAAGTGAGACTGCAAGAAGCGCCGGGCGACGATAGAGCCGGGCCGGAGATGAAGCTGTGGCACCGCGCACCGGTGCGCAGCCGGGCCGTCAACATCAGTTTGCTCGATGCGCCCCGGCAGGTCGGCCCCAACGTACTCCAATATCTCTCCGCCATTCCCAACATGCCGGGCGACGGCGATCGCTACGAAGGCACGCTCACGCGAGTGGCCCTCACGGGCCGGCCCAACGCCCAGCTCACGCAGGTGTGCTTCGTCGCGGACCTCAAACCGAAGAAGAAGGATTCCGTGATTCGGATGGCCTGCCCGGAAGGCGCGGATTGCACGGTGTCGCCCCACGATCCGGGCTGGGCACGCGCCTGCGACGCACCGAAGATCTCGTGGTTGTCCCTGCTGCCTTCGGCCCATGCGGCGCAGCCGCGTGCCGGCAATTGGGCGATCCCCGAGCTGCAGACCTTGAAGCGGCCCGACAACGTCGGGCACGCCTATTCCGAAGTCCGCCTTGCGAGCGGACCGATGCCCAACCTCAAGGAGGCCACGAAATTCACCTATGGCCTCGCGATGAACGGCCAGCCGCTGCTGATCGATGGGCTGCCGCCCGAGGCGTACCCGGTCGCGTTCGATGCCGGCACAGGGATCAATCTTTCGTTCGGGTTGGAGAACCTGGATGCATCGGGTAGCCGCGGCGGCTACGAAGACCTCAGGGTGACGCTCACCTTCTTTCGCGATGACAAACCCGTGCGTTCGATCATCCTGCCGCTTCGCTTCGTGGCGCTTCGTTCCATCGAGGGCGCACCCGTGGAGTCGGACGGCGTCCGGGTCGAGTGGAGTGCCCAATACCATCCCGGCCGCAGAGAAGACCTTTATCAGATCTTCATGACCTCGTCGCCGAACGGTGCCGCGCTGCAAGACCTGAAGAGCCGCTTCGACTCGGCCAGGCTCTCCACGCGCGTGAACGGCAGTACGGCCGCGCTCGTGGCGGTGCTGCGCCCGCCGCTGGGCAACAACCTCGCGTATGGCCTGAACATCGGCACGCAGGCGCCGAATGGACAGATCAAGTTCACGTTCGACGACGCCACCTCCGCATCGCTCTGCGCCTCCTTGCTCACCACCGCGAAGGCTAGGCCCGATCTCATCCGGGCCGACAGCTATCGGCGCACGGTGGACGGAACCGGGAGGGTGCAGCGATGCACGATGGCATCGAAGGCTTGAAGGCGCTGCGTCGCCTGCTGCTGGGAGTGGTTCGTTCGTTCAGGCGCCGCACAGAGCCTCACGCCGCCGAGCTGTCCCCAGCCAGTGTCAAACCGGTCCGGCTGGGCCGCACGATGGTCCACCTGCTGATCCGCGGCGCTTCGCGGTCGCCGCACGTCCTGGTCAATGTTCATGAGAACGAGCGAACGTCCGTCGAGTCGGCGCTGCACGTGTTGCGCGACCTCGACGGCAAACTGATCGCGCTGAAAGCGCAAGGGTCGCGCAACGTCGTCTTCTGGACCGGATGGCGCCCCCACGTCTTCGACCCGAACCGCATCTTCAGCGACGGCGGAATCGAAGCGACGCTGCGCTTTCATGCCAGCGACTCCGAGCAGGCTCGCCGGGCGCTGGCGGGCTTGCGCCGGGCAATCCTCGCGGAGATCGAGAGCGCTGAGCCCGAGCTCGTGATTGCGCTTCACAACAATGGGCTCGGCCACTATGAGGTCGCGAGCTTTCTTCCGGGCGCGCCGCGCGAGCCGGAGGCCGCCTGCGTGCACGCCGACGCGGCAGCCGACGGTGGCGACTTCTTTCTCGTCACGCGGCTGTCGGCCTATCAATCACTCGCGGGCCGAGGCTACGGCGTCGTCCTGCTGCGCCCGGATGCGCACGACGACGGTTCCATGGCCCACGCCTTCCTGCACGCGGCGGCCGCCAGCTACGTCAACGTGGAGGCGCGTCACGGCCATCGAGACCAGCAATGCGAGATGCTGCGGTTGGCGCTGAACGTCGTGCAGGAGCCCTCGCGGACCGGATCGAACGAATTGCAGTTCTGACGAGCTTCGCGAGTGGCCGGTCGTCTCCCGCGGCGCCGACGGCCGTGCGCAAGAGGCGCGCAAGGACTAAGCTCTGAACCAGCGTTGCGGCAGGAGCGAGCACGGGAAAACTCGCCATGAAGGTCGGCTTCACACCGGAGAAGCGCAATGAGCTACCACGACGAACTCGCCGGCACCGTGCAGGCGCTGGTTGACGGGCCCAAAGGGCTGCTGGCTGCCGACGAGAGCGGCCCGACGATCGCGAAGCGCTTCAAGTCGGTCGGCGTCGAGTCGACCGAGGAAAACCGGCGTGCCTATCGCAGCCTGCTGCTGGCCACGCCGGGCCTGGCCGAGTTCGTCAGCGGCGTGATCCTGTACGAAGAAACGCTAGCTCAGCGCGACGCCGACGGCACACCGTTGCCGCAGCGCGCGGCACGCTCGGGGCTGGTGCCGGGCATCAAGGTCGATACCGGCAAGATCGCGCTGGCACACGCCAGCGGCGACGAGATCACGCAGGGACTGGACGGCCTTGCGCAGCGGCTGGAAGGCTACCGGCGCCAGGGCGCGCGCTTCGCGAAGTGGCGCGCGGTCTACAACGTGAGCGACACCTTGCCGAGCCGACTCGCGATGGAGGTCAATGCCGACGCACTCGCGCGCTATGCGGCGATCTGCCAGGAGCAGGGCGTCGTGCCTATCGTCGAGCCCGAGGTGCTGATGGATGGCGATCACACGATCCAGCGTTGCGCCGAAGTCACCGAGGCGGTGCTGCACCAGGTATTCCACGCGCTGCACCGGCACCGCGTCGTGCTGGAGCACATGCTGCTCAAGCCGAGCATGGTCGTTCCCGGCAAGGTGCAGACGGCGGCGGCGCCCGACGACGTCGCGGCGAGCACGGTGCGCGTGCTGCGCCGCACGGTGCCCGCGGCGGTGGCCGGCATCTTCTTCCTGTCGGGCGGCCAGACACCCGTCGAGGCCAGTGCCAACCTCGCCGCGATCAACCGGCTCGGCCCACAGCCGTGGCCGCTGAGTTTCTCGTACGGTCGTGCGCTGCAGGAGCCGGTATTGGACGCTTGGCGAGGGCAGGCGGCGAATGTTCGAGTCGCGCAGGACGCATTGCTCGAGCGTGCTCGCCTGAACAGCGCCGCGCGCGCGGGGCGCTACGACGCCGCCATGGAGTCGGCCGGCCGATCGGGGTGACGCCGACCCGGCCCTTCAGGCGCGCCTGCGGTCAGTGCTTCGAGTGCCCGACATTGGACTAATATGCGCCGGACGGTTCGTCCGGACTCTCGCGTGCGCGGCGAGGAACGGCCTCCGGTGCTCCGTCCCGGTTCGGTTGCGGGAGGTCCATGAAACGCATGCTGCTTCCTCTGGCCTGCGCAGTCGTGTCGTGGGCCGCGGCGGTTGCCGACCCTGCGGTGACCGGTACGCCGGCCGTTGCCGCGGCCGGGTCTGCCGAGCAGGCCTTCCTGGCCGACGCTCGGCGCCTGCTCGAGGCTGCGGCACAACCTGCCGCGCCGTGGGATGGACCGCGAAGCGGCCCACGCGCTCAGCCGGGAAAGCAGATTGCCGTCGTCGGCGAAGACCTGCGCAATGGCGGCATTCTCGGCGTCGCGCAAGGGGTGCGCGACGGAGCCGGGGTCGTCGGCTGGAGCGTGAAGGTGTTCGATTGCGCCGGCACGGTGAGCGGACGACGCAAGGCGCTCGCCGACGCGCTGGCAAGCGGGCCGGACGGCCTGATGCTGATCGGCTCCGACGCACGCGCGATCCTGCCCGAGCTGCTGCCGTACGCCGGGCGCGGCATTCCCATCATCGGCTGGCATGTCGCGCCCAAGGCCGGGCCCGTGGCCGGCACGCCGGTGGCGATGAACGTGTCGACTGATCCGCTGGCAGTCGCTCGCCTGACCGCGCTTGCGGCCATCGTGCAGTCGCAGGGCCGCGCCGGCGTCGTCGTCTTCACCGATACCAGCCTCGAGCTGCCGAAGACCAAGGCGAATGCGATGGCGGATGTGGTCCGCGCCTGCGCCCGCTGCACCCTGCTCGAAGTCAGCGATGTCGCGATCTCGAAGAACCGCGAGCTGATGCCGAACACGACGCGCGATCTGGTCGCCCGCTACGGCAAGCGCTGGACACATGCACTGGCGATCAATGACATCTACTTCGACTACGCGGCCCCGGTGCTGACGCAGGCGGGGTTGCCGAACGATGCGATCAGCATGCTGTCGGCCGGCGACGGCAGCGCGGCCGCGTTTCTGCGCATCCAGGCGGGCACGTTTCAGACAGGCACGGTGGCCGAGCCGCTGAACCTGCATGCCTGGCAGATGATCGACGAAATGAACCGGCTGTTCGCCAAAGAGCCCGTCACGGGCTATGTGTTCCCGGTGCACCTCGTCACGCCGAACAACATTGCAGCCGATGGCGGCGACCGCCTGCTGTACGACCCGGCCAACGGCTACCGGGACGCATACCGGCGCATCTGGCAGCGGCCTTGAACCTGCGCATTCCCCAATCGCTGGCCGCGCAGTTCACGCTCGCGGTGTGGGCGTTGGCGTTGCTGATTGTCGCGGGGGGTGCCACGGCCATCTACACGTTGTCCGCATCCGCCACGGCGATCCGGCAGCTCGCCGAGCAGCGACTGACGCACTTGCAGGAAGCACAGGACCTGGTGCAGCGCACCTTGCTGATCGAGCGCAAGGCTCTGCAGCTGTCGGGCATCAACACGCTCGCCGGCATTCGCGAGACGCATCGGCAAGTCATCGAGCAACTGGAAGCCTTCGACCGTCTGGTGGATCGCCTGGCGGCCGCGGCCGCCAACGACAACGTCGAGGTGCTGGACCTGCACCTCTCGAGCCAACTGTTTCGCAACACCGTCAACATCATGGCGCAGCTGCGCGAAAGCGCGCTGAGCACCGAGACGGGCGAGCGGGTCGCGCCGAGCCGCAACGCGTCGACGCCGGGCCTGGACAGCGAACTGCAGCGCCAGGCCGAGGCGCTGGCGGGAGCCGCGACGCAACAGTCGATCTATTTCACGCGCGACTATCGTGAAGCGGTGCAGCACATGGCCGACGTGTCGAGCCGCACGCGGTGGTGGGTCGTCGGTCTGGTCGGCGTGAGCCTGCTGCTCGCCTGGCTGATCACGCGCGACTTCCTCGGTCGCCACGTGATGGGCCGGCTGCAGCAGGTCAGCTACTACCTGCGGCACGGCGACAGCGACTCCCCGTCCGCCGGCATTCCCGTGCAAGGCCGAGACGAAATCGCCGACATGGCGCGCGCCGTCGAGCTCTTCCTCGAAGATCGGCGGCAGCGCAAGCAGGCCGAACAGCAACTGACTGCCGCGCGCGACGTGGCGGTCGCCGCGCAACGCGCGCAGGCCACGTTCCTGACGAACATGAGTCACGAACTCAGGACACCGCTCAACGCAATCCTGGGATATGCGCAGCTGCTTCGGCTGGACCACAACCTGACCGATCGGCAGGCCTCGAGGCTTCGCACGATGCAGACGAGCGGCGAGCATCTGCTGGCGCTGATCAACGACTTGCTCGACCTGTCGCGCATCGAGGCCGACAAGCTGGAACTCCATCCCACCGCGGTGGACCTGCTGCCGTTCCTGCAGTCGATCGCCGATACGATCCGGGTCAAGGCGGCAGAGAAGGGCCTGGCGTTCGAACTTGGGTACTCGCCCGATGCCGCGATCGTGGTGCGGGTGGACGAGCAACGGCTGCGCCAGGTGCTGCTGAACCTGCTGGGCAACGCGGTGAAGTTCACCGACCATGGCGCGATCAGCCTGCGCGTCGCGATGCTGCGCGAGCCCGTCGACGGCGAGCTCTCGCTGCGCTTCGAGGTGGAGGACAGCGGCGTCGGCATTGCGCCGCAGGAGCGGGACAGCCTCTTCCAGCCCTTCGAGCAGGTCGGAACGGTGGCGCGGCGCGCGGGCGGCAGCGGCCTTGGCCTGGCGATCAGCCGCCAGTTGGTTCATCTGTTGGGCAGCGACATCCACGTCGACAGCCGCACCGCCGAAGGCGGCAGCGCACACGGCAGCCGCTTCTGGTTCGACCTGTCGTTGCCGCTGGTGAGCACGCCCGCGGCTGCCGCATCGGTGCCGCGCGACGTCATCGACTACACGGGCCCGCGTCGCCGCATCCTGGTGGTCGATGACGTCGATGCGAACCGCCGCCTGGTCGCGGATTGTCTGCAGCCGCTCGGATTCGAACTGCAGGAGGCGGCCAACGGGGAGGAGGCACTGGCCAAGGCACAGCTTTTCCAACCGGACCTGATCCTGATGGACAACGCCATGCCGGTGATGGATGGCCTGGAGGCGACCCGGCGCCTGCGGTCCACCCCGGGGCTCGCGGCGGTACCCGTCATCGCGATCTCGGCGGCCGCCTACGAGCAGGACCAGCAAAGCAGCCTGGCCGCCGGCGCCAACGTGTTTCTTGCCAAGCCCCTCGAGATCGCCGCGCTGCGCGCGTGCATCGGCACACTGCTCAAGCTCGAGTGGCTCGAGCGCTGAGGCGTCTTCATAACTCGAGCGTAATGAAGACAGTCGATTACTTCATTTGATCGACATGGTCGCCCGGTCCAGAATCCGCCCGCGGCGGGCCCCTCGGCGCCGGGGCGAGCACCTCAGTCGGGCTCAGCGCCCCGGCGGGCGGCTGCAACAGGAAGTACAAGCGGGCCAACCGCGTTCAGAGACCCCCTTGGATATCAAGCCGCCCCGCAGTACGCTTTCCCTGTCCGCTTTGTCTGGAGGCCGTGCCTTGGAGACAAGCTCGCTGCGGTCCTGGTTGAAGGTCGCCTTGCGCGGCATCGCGGAGCGGCGCGACGGGCGGCAGCGCTACCGGGCATTGTTCGAGTCGCTCGACGAGGGGTTCTGCATCGTCGAAGTGATCTTCGATGCCGCCGCGCGACCGGTGGACTTCCGCTTCCTCGAAGTGAACCCCGCATTCGAGCGCCAGACCGGCCTGCGCGATGTGGTGGGACGCACGATGCGCGAGATCGCGGCGGACGCGGAACAGAAGTGGTTCGATGCCTACGGTGCGGTTGCTCGCACGGGCAGGCCGGTGCGCTTCGAGAGGCGCGCCCGGGCTTTGGGCCGCTGGTACGACGTCTATGCCTTCCCGTTCGGCAAGCCGGGGGGCAACCGCGTCGGCGTGCTGTTCAACGACATCACGCAGCGCAGGCAGGCCGAGCATGCGCTGCGCGCGAGCGAGGCGCGCAGCCGGCTGGCGCTCGACGTCGCGCAGCTGGGCACCTGGTCCTGGCGCGGCACCGGCAACCTGCTGAGTGCCGACGCGCGCTTTCGCGAGCTGTGCGGCTTCGGACCCGACGCTGCGCTGAGCGTCGAGAGCGTGATGTCCCGCGTCCACGTGGACGACCGGGCTGCGGCCGACGCCGCGGTGCGCGAGGCGCTCGCGCCGTCGGGCGATGGGCGGTTCAGGGCCGAGATCCGCTATGTCCAGCCCGATGGTGAGCTGCGCTGGCTGGTGGCGCGCGGCATGACGGAATTCGTGGCGGCCACGGGCGAACGGCGGCCGGCGCGCATGCTGGGCACGGTGATGGACGTGACGGCGCGCAAGCGCACGGAGTACGAGCTGCTGTGCGCGCGCGACGATCTGGAGCTGCGCGTGCGCGAGCGCACGGCCGAGCTCGCATGTGCCAACGCCGCGCTGCGCGTCGAGATCGCCGACCGCGAAGCGGCCGGCGACAGGATCCGCCAGCTGCTCGGCCGGCTCGTCGACGCGCAGGAGGAGGAGCGCCGCCGGCTGTCGCGCGAGCTCCACGACACGCTCGGCCAGCACCTCGCGGTGTTGACGCTGGGGCTCAAGGCGATGCGCGCGCAGCAAGGCTGTCCGCCCGTGGTGATCGAGCGGCTCAACTACGTCGAGCAGGCCGCGAGTCGCCTCGAGGAAGACGTCGACCGCCTGTCGTACGAGCTGCGCCCGCTGGCACTGGACAACATGGAGCTCGTCGATGCGCTTCGCCAGTACGCCGACGAATGGTCGGCGGAATGCGGTGTTGCCGTCGACGTGCAGGTGCACGGCCTTCCGGTCGAGCGCCTGTCGGCCGCGGCGGAAGCCACGGTGTACCGGGTGGTTCAGGAGGCGTTCACCAATGTGCGCAAGCATGCCGCTGCGTCGCATGTGAGCCTGATTGCGGAGCGGCGTGGTCCGCAGCTGCGCGTCATCGTGGAGGACGACGGTCGCGGCTTCGACACCACCTCGGTTTCCGCCTCCGCCGACAGCCGGCGCCGTCTCGGATTGCGCGGCATGGCCGAGCGCGCCGCGATCGTGGCCGGCTCGCTCGACGTGGAGTCCGCACCCGGCCACGGCACCACGGTCTACCTCACGGTTCCGCTCGAGGTGGGCGAACCCGTCGACACGGCATCCAGGCATGACGAAGCTGCGCATTCTGCTGGCTGACGACCACGGCGTGTTGCGTGACGGGCTGACGATGCTCATCGACGCGCAGCCCGACATGCAGGTCGTCGCCTGCGCGCGCGGCGGCCGCGAGGCCGTGCAGCTCGCCGCGCAGGTCGAGCCGCAGGTTGTCGTGCTCGATGTCTCGATGCCCGACCTCGGCGGTGCCGAAGCCGCCGAGCAGATCCGCGACTGCTGCCCGGCCGCGCGCATCCTGGCCCTCACGCGCTATGCCAATCAGGGCTACCTGCGCCGCCTGCTCGACGCCGGCGCGCGCGGCTACGTGCTCAAGCGCAGCGCCGGCGACGCGCTGGTCGACGCGATCCGCGTGGTCGCCGAGGGTGGCTCGTACATCGATCCGACGCTGGCCGGCAACCTGGTCGTCCGGATGACGAGGCCGGCCGCGGCCGCCGGCATGACCGATCCCAAGGGTGTGCTCGCCGAGCGCGAGATGCAGGTGCTGCGGCTCGTCGCCTGGGGTCAGAGCAACAAGGAGATCGCCGCCCAGCTCGGCCTCAGCGTGAAGACCGTCGAGTCCTACAAGGCAACGGCGCTGGACAAGCTGCAATTGCGCAGCCGCACCGACATCCTGCGCCACGCGCTCGCCAGCAACTGGCTCGCCGAGGACAGCGAGCCCGAGTAGCCCGCGCCGACCCGGGGATTCCCCGGGTCGCCAAGCGCCGGACTCCCGGGTGCACGCGCGTGCACTTGTCGGCACCCTCCCGGTACGGCCCGCCGAGACGGTTCAGCCGTCATTGGGAGCACTTGGTGAGGGATGACATCCAGCCGGCATTCGACCTTGCAGAACTCTTCACGCTGGCCACGCGGCACCTGTTGCGTCGGACCGCCAGCCGCAATCTCCGGTTCGTGTTCGACTACCGTGGCCCGCTCGCGATGATTGCGGGCGAGGCCATTGCGATGCGCCGCAGCCTGCACCGCGTGCTGCACGGACTCGTCGACCTCGTCGAATCGGGTGTCGTCGTCGTGGAGGCGCAGACCCGCGTCGCGCGGCTCGACCACTTTCACATCGACGTGAGCGTCGCCAGCTCCGGAGCCCTCGCATCGGATGGCGCGCTGGGCACGGTCATGTCGCGCCTGCAGCTCGCGCGAGAGCGCGAGCTCGCCGAGCCCCTGGGCCAGCACTTGCGGCGCGCCAGTGGCGATTGCCCGATCACCGGCGCGCACATCGCCTTCGAGGGCTCCTCGTGGGCCGGCGTGCTGTTTCGGGCGCACTGGAGACTGCCCGCCGCGCGTCCGGTCGAAGCCGGCATGCCCGACGCCCGGGGCGCGCTCGCCTGGATCGTCGACGCACGCGCGGCCGCCGGGGGACTGCTCGTGCCGCGCCTGCAGCGGCTGGGCTGGGCCACCGTCCGGTTCAACTCCTGCGCTGAAGTCCTCCGGCGCCTGCGCGGCACAAGCAGTGCCGGCATGGCACCGTCGCTGTTGCTGGTCATCGAGTCGCGCGAGATGCCGCCGTCGGCGCTGCGCGGATTGCGCGATGCCCTGCCAAGCTCGACGCATTGCATCTACGGCGTCGTGCCCGGCTCGCGCGCCTTGACGAACCCGGACGCCTTCCCCGGGTTCGAGATGCGGGTACGCCCGTTCAGCCCGGCGCAGCTGCACAGGGTCACCGCATGCGCCACCGAACAGGCGCCGTGCGGCGCGGCCCCGGCGACGTCACCGCGCCCGCTCGTCCTGGTCGTCGACGACGACGAGGTGAACCGCATCGTCGCCGCGGCGATGGTGCGCTCGCTGGGCTTCGATGCCGTCACGGCGTGCGACGGCATCGAGGCACTGGACTGTTGCGAGCGGCTGCACCCTGCCGTGGTGCTGATGGACCTGAACATGCCGGTGCTGGACGGCATCGCGGCGACGCGGCGGCTGCGCGAGCTGGAGCGTGCAGGCGCGGTCGCCCCTTGCAGCATCGTCGCCGCCACCGCCGACGCCACCGAAGAGGCACGCCAGGCCTGTGCGGCTGCCGGCATGGACGGCTATCTGACGAAGCCGCTGCTGGCGCCGGTGCTGGGCGCCGAGCTGCACCGGCTATGCGACGGCTGCGTGCCATGATGCGCGAGGAACCACAGGAGGTGCAGCATGGACCTATTCACTGGTGGTTGCCTGTGCGGCAACGTGCGGATCGTGGCGTCCGGACTCCCCTACCGGGTCGGCCTTTGTCACTGTCTCGACTGCCGCAAGCATCATGGGGCCCTCTTTCACGCTAGCGCGATATTCCCTCAGGATGCGGTGACGATCGACGGCGAAACACGCGACTACGCCGGGCGGTTCTTCTGTCCCCGCTGCGGCTCGTCGGTTTTCGCACGCACCGCAGACGAGATCGAAGTGAGCCTGGGATCCCTGGATGCCCCTGACCAACTAATGCCCACCTACGAAAGCTGGATCGTCCGTCGCGAGTCCTGGTTGCCGCCGTTTCCGCTCACGCGACGGTACGAGCGCGATCGCGACGCCTCGAGCCGCTTTGAGGAGTAGGGCGGGGCTGCACGATGCCGCCGCTCAGCGCCCGTCCGATGCGGAACCGGCGGGGGCATTCATCTGCGCCGTTGCCTGATCGATCTGGTCGGCGTAGAGGATGAACTTGAACGGGTCGAACTCCTGGACCTTTTCCATCAGCTTGAGGTACACGACGCGACGCGACGCGCTCAATCGCTCGCTGGCCGGCAGCCGCGCCTGTACCGCGCGCAGCGTCGACGCCGCGAGTTCGTGTCGGCCGTCAGCCAGCATCCGGTCGACAGCCGCCAAGACCTGTGACTCGTTCAGGCCCAGATAGTCGATCAGCGCTGCGCCGTGGTCAGCGTCGCTCAGCGCGTCGAGGCCCTGCAGGCCGTTCTGCCAGTAGCCGCTGTGCTGCTGGAACAGGCGATTGATCGTGTTCTCGCGCAGCACCAGATAGGCCAGGTGAACCGACGCCGGGCTCTGCTCCAGCGTCGGCGGGATCAGGTTGGCCTGCTGGATCGCTGCGCGGGTCGTGCCCTTGGCCATCTCGGTGGCCACCTGGTCGCGCAGCCACACGAGCTGCACACGCAGGTCGGACAGCATCGCGGTCGAATCGAACAGGCGGGTCAAGGGCTCGTGGCCGTGCAGCAGCACACGCGGCTTCAACGCGTTGACCTGGGCGATGCCGGCCAGCATGCCGTCGAGGCTGCCTTCGTTGGCAAAAGGCGCACCCAGATAGGGCATCAGGATGTCGCCGGTGAACAGCACGCCGTGGTCCGGCATGTGGATCAGCAGCGCGTCGTCAGTCTCGCCGCCGCGCACCGGTAGCAGCGAGAAGCGGGTGCCGCCGATCGTCATCTCGGTCGGCTGGGCGATCGTCACGTCGGGCCTGAAGGCAAGCACGTCGTCCAAGCGGAAGCCGCGACCGAAGAATCGCTTCAGCGTGGCCGGATCGGCCCCGGCATCGAGCGCCAGCTCGTCGGCGTAATTCTCGCGGGCGACAAAGCGCAGCGCCGGATTCAGGCTGCGGAAGTAGCGCTGCCCACCCACATGATCCCAATGCGAGTGGGTGACGAACACCGTGGTCAGCGGCGGCAGCGCAGGCACGAGCGCACGCAGCGCCTCATGCGCTTCGCGTGCGGCGTCGGGTCGCGAGCCGGCGTCGATGGCGATCAGCTCGCGCCGGTTCGCCGACACGATGAAGTAGTACTCGGTGAACTCGAAGCCCGACAGTGCGTACACCGTGCCCGGCACCACCTCTCGGATCGCACGCGGCGAGAACTGGTGGCCCGAGACGGCGTCGCCCGAAAACGCGGTGGTGAAGAGCACCGGCTTGGAGGTCACGGCGTAGCCGCTCAGCGCCTGCTCGCGCTGCGCCTCGGCGAGGTTGCCGCGCTCGCGGTGCAGCGATGCCAGGTGAAAGTGCACTTCGCGCAGCCAGTTCGCATGCGGCGCCTTGTCGGCATGCGACAGGCACCAGGCGAGGTCGGCCAGCGCCGCGTCGCGCTCGCCGAAGAAGCCGGGCAGCTGGGCGCGCACGACGCCCGACATCCAGCGCATCACGAAGGCCTCGCCATGGGTGAGCTGCTTGGCATCGTCGAG
>Ga0070706_100003023_pt1 | contig 16651 bp, 15 predicted proteins | sample KBSK5501metaG_FD_65476 | JGI IMG/M metagenome (GOLD analysis project Ga0070706, IMG submission 65476) | Corn, switchgrass and miscanthus rhizosphere microbial communities from Kellogg Biological Station, Michigan, USA - KBS K5-50-1 metaG | ecosystem: Host-associated > Plants > Roots >...
GGGCCATCTGTGGGCCATCTGTGGGCCATCTGTGGGCCATCTGTGGGCCATCTGTGGGCCATCATACGCCAGAAGTATTCCCACTAATTGCAGTGATTGCACTGGGTGATCAGCCCCAGCCCGGAATTCATGAACAGATGACACTAATTGCACTGATGACGCGGGTATCTGAGAACGTCAATTGTGCGCGTGTGTTCCCCCGCGCACAGCCTTCGCCCATCCGACGCTGCATGCGTCGGCAGAGGCAGTGGCGCGAGCGCTGGGACTGTTACGCACGCGGCGGAATGCGCATGTACTGTTGTACGAGTACGGGCGCCGCCATGCCGCCAGCGCGGTATATTAGTCCTACGCTCTGTACTCTGAATCGCTGTCGAACGCTGCCGGAAAGGAACACCGTCATGCTTACCGCGACGACCACGACCACCACGAGGCTCGCGAGCGGGGCCCTCACGACCTGGGCAGGCACCACGCGGGTCACGGCATCCGCGCGCGGGGTGCGCTCGGTCTGGCTGCCGAGCTGGCACGCTGGCCCTCCCACGGACGCGAGCGATACGCCGGCGCTCACCCTGCCGGATGCTGCGGACGGTGCGGCTGGACGGCACTTGCGCCAGGCGCTCACGGAGCTGGCCGAGTATTTCATGGGCGAGCGCCGTGCGTTCACCGTCGCGCTCGATCCGCAGGGGCCAGAGTTCTTCCACAGGGCGTGGGCAGAGGTGGCGCGCGTGCCGTATGGCGAGACGTGCAGCTATGGTGAGGTCGCGCGCGCACTGGGCGACCCACAGGCCAGCCGCGCCGTCGGCGCCGCCAATGGCGCCAACCCGGTCGCGCCGTTCATCCCCTGCCACCGCATCGTCGCCAGCGACGGCCGGCTCCACGGCTACGGGCCGGGCTTGCCGCTCAAGCAGCGCCTGCTCGTGATGGAGGGCGCGCTCCCGGCCTCCGTCGAGGATATCCCGGCCTGGGCGGCCCGCCTCGCTGCCAGCTATGGCGGCGGCGCGCTCTACCTTGGCCAGCGTGGGGCGCGCGTCTACTGCGTGCCGGGGTGCGCGCGCGTGCGGCGAGAGGCGGCGCGGCCCACCCGTGTCTTCGCCACGCCCGATGAGGCGAGGGACGCCGGTTTCACGCCCTGCCCGCTCTGCCAGCCTGCTACCTAGCGCAGATACGTGAGCGCGGCGCGCGCCAGCACCTCCACGCCGATCGGCAGCGCATCTTCGTCTATGTCGAAGTGGGTATTGTGGTGCGGCGCCGTGATGCCTCGCGCGGGATTGCCCGCGCCGACGAGGAAGTAGCAGCCCGGCGCCGCGCGCAGGAACAGCGCCATGTCGTCGCTCACGGACTGGCGCTGGTCGCCGCCGGGCAGATGCTCCGGTCCGACCGTTGCCTCAGCCGCCCGCCGCACCAGGTCGGTGATCTCGGCATCGTTGACGCAGGCCGGTGTGCCCTCACGCACCTCGTACTCGACCTGCGCACGCATGGCGCCCGCGATGCCCTGCGCCAGCTCGCCGAGGCGCCGCAACAGGTGCGCGCGCTCCTCGTCGCGGTACGCGCGCACGGTCCCCAGCAGCTGTACCTCGTCGGCCACGACATTGAAGGCCGTGCCGCCGTGGATCGAGCCGAAGGTGACCACCGCCGGCTGCAGCGGCGAGATCTCGCGACCCACGAGGGTCTGCGCCGCCGTGACGATCTGCGCGGCGACCGCGATGGGATCCACGGTCTGGTGCGGCATGGCGCCGTGGCCGCCGCGCCCCCGCACCGTCAGCGTGATCGCGTCCGCGCTGGCGAAGAACGGCCCTTCCTGGATGGCGACATCGCCCACGTGGGTGGGGCTCCACAGATGCAGCCCAATCACGGCGTCGACATCGGGATCGCGCATGACGCCGTCCGCGAGCATCGGCGCCGCGCCCGACGCTTGTTCTTCCGCCGGCTGGAAGACGAATTTCACCGTACCGCGTAGCTGGTCGCGCCGATGCGTCAGCAGGTCGGCCAGCGTAAGCGCGATCGCGACATGGCCGTCGTGGCCACAGGCGTGCATCTTGCCGGCGGCGCGCGAGGCATACTCCGCCTCGTTGGCCTCGGTGATGGGGAGCGCATCCATATCGGCACGCACCAGCAGCGTACGCTGCGTCCCTTCCCCGCCCCCGGTCCCTGCGAGCAGCCCCATGACACCAGTGCCGCCGACCTCCTCGGTCACCGCGAGCCCCGACTGGCGTAGATGCTCGGCGACGAGCGCGGCGGTCAGCTGTTCCTGATGCGCCAGCTCCGGATGCATGTGCAGGTGCCGGCGCAGCGCCACCAGCGCCGGCCGCCGCTCTGCAATGTCCGCCTTCAGATCGTCGTCGTCGTGAGCCATGGTTGGTCCCTCGCCACATGGAGTCCGCCTGCCCGCAATGTCGTGATAGAGCATAACAGGGCGCGACAAGGGAATGCCGCCGTGCCGCCGCACTGGCGCACCGTGGGATGCGATAATCACTGAAAGCCGCCGCCAATGGAGTTCGCACGGCGCGAGAGAGGGATCATGACAAAGAGGCGACGACGACGCACGCAGCCACGCCGGCTGCCGGTGACCACGTCGCCACGCGAGGGATGGGGCACCGCGCTCGAGGTCGGCGGCGTCGTACAAAGCGTGTCCGTGCCCGCGTCTTCCCCCGACGATGCGTCTGTGCCCCGAGACGCCGAGCCACGACCCGGCCCAGGGGGCGGCTACTGGGGCTTGCTCTTGCCGCCCAGCTGCCCAGGCCGCGCGCTGCTGCTGGGGCTGGGCGCGGGGACGGTCGCGCAGCTGCTGGCACGGCGCTGCCCAGACACAGCGCTGGTCGGCATCGAGCGTGACCCCGAGGTGCTGGTCGTGGCCCGCGAGGCTTTTGCGCTCGATGGCCTGGCCCGGCTAGAGGTCGTCGAGGCGGATGCCTTCACCTGGGTGGCGGAACACGCGCTGAGCGTGCCGGGAACATTCGACCTCATCTGCCTCGATCTCTTTGAGGCGGGACGGCTCGCGCCGGGAACGCTGGCCACGCCGTTTCTGCGCCAGCTCGCCGCGCTGCTCGCGCCGGGGGGCACGCTCACCGTCAATCTCATGGTGACGGCGCGCACCCCGGAGCAGGTGCAGCGGCTGCGCCGCGTCTTCACCGTCACACGGGAGCTGCGGCTGCGCGGCAACCTCGTCGTGCACGCGCGCCCAGCCGGGGAGGCTAGCCTGGCCGCGCAGTAACACAAAAGACGCCGCGCGTGGCAGCCACGAGTCGGCAAGAAGGCATGCGCGGGGCACACAGTAACGCGACGCTGCCGCCACTAGTAGCCGAAGAGCCGCGGCACGTAGGTGCCCAGCAAGTAGCCGCCCAGCGCCGAGGCGCCGCCCACGACCACCACTTCGAGCGAGCTCCGGAACAGATTGAGGTTGGCGAGCCGGCCCTTGATGATGCCGACGACGATCAGCGCGACGACGGTGAGGAACAACGAGACCGGCAGGGCCTGAGGGATGGGCAGGAAGAAATAGGCGATCAGGGGAAAGAACGAGCCGACGATGTACGAGATGCCCATCGTCAGGGCTTCCGGGATTTTGACCGTGCTCACGCCAACCTGCAAGCCAAGCTCCTTCTCCACCATCGTCTTGTGGTACGCCTCGGGGTAGCGGACGAGCGTATTCGCGAGGCGCGCCGCGTCTTCGGGGGCCACCCCTTCATGCTCGAAGAGGATGGCCATCTCACGCAGCTCATACTCCGGCGCGTCGCGAATCTCAGCCAGCTCCTTAGCGATCTCGGTCTGCTGCACCTGCGCCTCGGAGCGGCCGGAGATGAACTCGCCGGCGCCCATCGAGAGCGCACCGGCAAACGCCTCGGCGATGCCGGCCACGATGACGGCTTTCGTGCTGCCCGTGCCGCCGGCCACGCCGCTGACGACGCCAAGGGGCACCAGCAGGCCGTCCAGCGAGCCGAAGACCAGCTGGCGAATGCGGTTGAGACGGTCAATGCGGTTCTTCTCCGCGAAGATCGCGGTGCCCTGCTCCTCGGAGACGTGCGTCGCGGGCGGCACAGCATCCGCTGGGTTCGGCGTGTTATCCGGCATCGTGTCTGCCCTCCTCACTTCCACACAGCGCCCTCGTGCAGACGGCCCAGACGCGGGCATCTGGTGGAGATCGCTCAGCCAGGCGGCCCCTCTGTCGAATATGCTGCCGCGCGCCGCCGCTGGTCAGCCGCTCCCCTCACGACACGCTGGTCCACTTAATAGTGGGGCGCCGTAGTGGCATGCCCGCAACGTGTCAGCGTGCCTCGAGCTGATCTTCATAGTCCACTCTGTCACGTGCCCAGGGCACGACGCGCAGGCGGGGCAGCGGAATCGGGAGCCCGCTGAGCTCGCCGATGCCATAGGTGCCGGCATCGAACTTGTCGAGCGCACGTTCGACATTCGCCAGCTGCGTCTGGAGATCGAGCAGCACCTGCTCAGTATTGTCCCAGTTTTCCAGGTCAACGCTCTGGTCGCCTTCGTCGCCGCGCAGATCGGTTTCGGGGTCGTCCTCTGGCGGGGCGTCGGCGCCTTCGTCCCGTCGCCGGGAGGCGATCTCGTCGGCGAGGCGGCGGCCGGTCTCCTCGAGCTGCGCGCGCAGCTCCACGAGCACGTCAGGGGTGAGCTCGGGATTGGGTGAGTGTAGGGGTGGTGTGCTCATCGTTGCCTCCGTTCTGGGTCTCCGCAGTCCTGGCGTCTGCCGCTGGGCATTCGGGTGACCTGTGAACACCTCCTACTCTACCCCAAAGCCGCGGCAAGGGGGTGGTCACCACTAGTCGGATGCTGTACACTTTGGCCATCAGCGGTGATTGGAGAGGAGGTCAGTCCATGCCGGTGCGAGTCGCTCTGCTCCAGCTCAATTCGCGCGATGACAAGGCCGCCAACATTGCTGAGGCTGAAGCCGCCATCATCCACGCCGCCGAAGCCGGCGCGCGGCTGGTCGTGCTGCCCGAGCTGTGGACCTATCTGGGGCCGGCGGCGGGCAACCGCGCCAACGCCGAGCCGATTCCCGGCCGGGTGACCGAGCAGCTGGCCGATCTGGCGCGCCGCTACGCGATCACCCTGCACGGCGGCAGCATGCTCGAAGCGCCCGCGGAGGGCGCGGTCGAGAGCCGCCCGTACAACACCGCCGTGCTCTTCGACGCCGCTGGCCGGCTCGCCGCGACCTATCGTAAGATCCATCTCTTCGACGCCGCGCCGGTAGATGGCGACACGCCGTACCTCGAATCGGACTCCACCGCCGCCGGCGACCGCATTGTCGCGCTGGAGGTGGACGGGCTGCGCGTGGGCCTCGCGACCTGCTATGATCTACGCTTCCCAGAGCTCTTTCGCACGCTGGCCCTGGCCGGTGCGGAGCTCATCTTGCTGCCCGCCGCCTTCACGCGCGAGACCGGCCGCGACCACTGGGAGCCGCTGCTGCGTGCCCGCGCCATCGAGAACGACTGCTTCGTGCTCGCCGCCGGCCAGACGGGTCCCCACCCGCGAGCGCGCGTATGCCACGGCCACAGTATGGTCGTAGACCCGTGGGGCACAGTGCTCGCGGAGGCCGGCGATGGCCCGGAGGTACTCCTCGTGGAGCTGGACCTCGCGCGTGTGGCGGAGGTGCGCCGCCGCATGCCGTTGCTTGCCAATCGCCGCCCAGATGTGTACGCGGCGGGCTGAGGGAAGCCCGCACCTCGCGGTCCATTCGCTCCGCTCACGCGCCGCGTATGCCCGCTCGTCTACCGCGCGGGCATACGGGCATACGGGCGGGCGAACGCCCACTATCCCTGAGTGGAGTTGACGACCTTGAGCGGGATGCTCACACTCCGCAACCGCGCGGTCATGGGCAGCGCGATCGTGAAGGTCGCGCCGCCGTCGGGATTGTTCTCGACCCAGATGCGGCCGCCGTGGCGCTCCATGATCTCATGCGAGATGTAGAGCCCCAGGCCCAGCCCTACCCCTGACCCCGCCTGCACATCGATGCCGGGCACGCGGTAGAAGCGCTCGAACAGGTACGGCATCTCCGCCTTGGGGATGCCCGGCCCACGATCGGTGATCGCCACACGCACCTCGTCCGCCGTCTGCTGGAGGCGCAGCGTCACCGACTGGTCCGTGGGCGAGTACTTGAACGCGTTGGAGAGCACATTGGTCAGCACCTGGCTGATGCGATCCGCATCCAGGTCGACGAGGATCGCGTCCGCCGGGAGATCGATGTGCACGGACCGGTTCGTCGCCGCAGTCTGCTCTTCCACCACCTGCCGGCACAGCGCCGGCAGGTCCTCTCGCTCCATCCGCAGCGCCAGCTTGCCAGACTCGATACGCGAGATATCGAGCAGGTCGTTGACCAAGAGCTCCATGCGCACGATGGCTCGCTCCATGCCCGCCAGATGCGCGGCCTCCGTGTGTCCGCCGCGCTCCAGCCGCCGGCGCGTGATCTGCGCGAGGCCCTTCAAACTGGTCAGCGGCGTCTTCAGCTCATGCGAGGCGACACTCAGGAACTCGTCCTTTTGGCGCTCTAGCCGATCCAGCTCGGTGACATCGCGCGAGACGGCCACCGCTCCTACGATGTTGCCAAGCTGGTCGCGAATCGGCGCGGAGCTGATGCGCAGCCGCACCTCCATACCCGTGCGCACCTGCGTGATCACCGTGAGGAGGTCAGTGCGCGTCTCGCCACGCAGCCCACACAACAAGGGGATATCCGCCTGGGCAAGTGGCTCGCCGTCGCCTGCGCGCAGCTGCACCATCTCCCCGATGTCGGCAACCGTAAGGCCGGCCGCGGCGCCTACCGGCAGCCCAAGGAGCGTAGATGCGGCTTTGTTGAGGCGGGTAATGTGGGCGCTTGGGTCGCAAACGAAGACACCATCTGCCATCGCCTCGATGATCGCGCCCAGCTCCGCCGCCTGGTGGCCGAGCTGGGTCGCCAGCTCCTCCACCCGCAGATGCCCCACCCGCTGCTCGCGCATCGCCTCCTGCACCTCCTGATAGAGGCGCGCATGGTCGAGCGCCAGCGCGATACGGTCCGCGGCCAGACGCAATAACTGCGCATCGTCGTGCGTGTACGCACCGGTGGCCCGCGCACCGCAGCAGATGACGCCGATGACACGGCTTTCCACCACGAGCGGCGCGGCCACCAGCGAGCGCGCCTGCGCGCGCAGCCCGGGGATCAGCTCCGGCACCTCTGTGAGGTCGTCCACGATGTATGGCCGGCGGCGCTCGGCGATCTGCCCGATCACATCCATGCCCAGCGCGATCTCCTCTCCCACCGCCTGCTCCAGACCGATGGAGGCCCGCACGCGTAGCGCTGTGCTCGCCCCGTTCAACAGCAGGATCGCCACCACATCGGCACGGAGCGCGCCCTGCACGCGCGCGAGCAGCTCGGAAAGGAGATTGTGCAGATCGAGATGGGTGAGCGCCGTGTCGGTCACATGCTGGAGCACCTGGAGCCGCTCGGCGGCAACGCGCGCCTCGTCGAGCGCCTGGTCGCGCTGGCGAAGCAGCTTGTCTTTGGCCCGATTGGCCGCGACAAGCTCGTGCGTGCGCTCCGCGACCTTCTGCTCAAGTGAGGCGGCGTGGCGCTCGAGATCGAGCCGCTGCTGTTCCACCTGCCGGCTGAGCTGGCGCATCTGCACGGCGCGCGCCAGCGAGGCCATGAAATAGTCGCGGTCGATCGGCTTCTTGACGAAGTCGTAGGCGCCGCCGCGCAGCGCTTGAATCGCCAGCTCGTGCTCGCCGTGGCCGGTGATGAGCAGCGTAGGCGTGCTGGGGCGGATCGCGTGGACCCGTTCGAGCAGCGCCAGCCCATCCATCCCCGGCATCTTGATGTCGCTGATGATGGCGTCGTAGTCTACCTCGGCAATGCGTCTGAGCGCCTCCAGCGCCTCATCGCAGGTGTCCACCACCAGCTCGGGCAGGCGCAGATGCAGCGCCTCGGGCAGCGCCTGCAAGAGGGCAGCGTCATCGTCGACCAGTAAAACGCGCGCTCCGCTCATTGGATAACACTCCCCACAAGGTCCTCCGGCTTAGCCAGCGGAAACTGAAGCACGAATTCCGCGCCCGCACCAGGGAGATTGCGGACCGCGATCGTGCCCCGGTGCTCCTTGATGATGCCGTAGGTGATCGAGAGGCCGAGGCCGGTGCCTTTGCCGACCTCCTTGGTGGTGAAGAAGGGATCGAAAATGCGCTGTTCCAGCCCCGGCGGAATGCCCGGGCCAGAGTCCGCGAAGCGCAGCTCTACAGTGTCGTGCACGAGCTCGCACGAGATCTCGATGCGCCTGGAAGGCATGGACGCCAGCGCGTCGCGCGCGTTGGCCAGCACATTGATAAAGACCTGTTCGAGCTGAATGGCGTTGCCGACGACCGACGGCCCTGCCCCAGCCTCTGGCAGTCGCAAGACCACCTCGATCTGGCGCAGACGGAGCTGCTCGCCCACCAGCGACAACGCGCGCCGAATGGTCTCGGCGATGTCTACCGACTCGCGACTGACCGGCGCGGCGCGGCCGAACATGCGCAGGTGCGAGATGATCTCGCTGGCTTTGTGCACCTGCTGCATCGCCGTGTGGAGATCGCGCAGCACACGCGCCTGATCGCTTTCCGCCATGCCCAGCTCGATCAGATCCACCGCGTTGCCAATGAAAAGCCCAATGTTGTTGAGGGGGTTATTCAACTCGTGGGCAACCCCGGTGGTCAATTCGCCGAGAGTGGCCAGCTTGCCGGCCTGCACCAGCTGCTCCTGCTTGTCGCGCAGCTCCTGCTCGCGCTGCTGGATCGCCGTCGTCGTCTCACTTAGGTCGCTCATCATGTGGATCATCGCCTTGCGGCTCTTCTCTAGCCGGATGTTGGACTGATGCGAGTCTTGCAAGATGTGCAGCAGCGCGCGGCGTGTGTTGTCCAGGCGCTCGGTCTGCTGCACGAGGCGCCGCCGGTCGCTCTCGTAGTCGCGCAGGATGTGGATCATCGCCTTGCGCTGATCGGCCAGCTTCTTGTTGAGGGAGTTGAGGTCGTCCATGATGTGGACCATGGCACGCCGCCGCTCGTCGCCCTGGCGCACGCGCGCCTCGAGCAGCGCAAGCTGGCGGCGCAGCTGCGCGTTCTCGTCGCGCAGCCGGTCGCTCCCATCCTCTGCCGGGGAGGCGGCCTCCAGCGGCAGGCGCGCGTCTACGACCACGGGCCGCGACCTCGCTCCGCTCGCGTCTTCTCCAGGTCTTTCTTGAGGTTCTCGATTTCTTTCTCCAGCGCGATCATCTTGAGCTCGCGGCCGACCACCACTTCCTCGAACTTCTCGAGGTCCAGAATCTTCTCCTGTAGCTCGGCCTTCGACTCCTGCAAGTCCTTCACGGCCTGCTCGTAGGCGCGCATGTCGCGCAGGATGCCGATCGCGCCGATGACCTTGCCGTCGGCGGCGTCGCGCAGCGCCGAGGCGTTGAGCGTCGTGGGGATCACCTCGCCCGAGGCGCTGCGGGGATTCAGGCGCGCGTTGCGTGTCACGCCGCGCTCGATGACCTCGCGTAGCGCCGCCAGGAACTCGCGCGTCTCCTCCGGGCTGATGAAGCGCGAGAGCGACTGCTCCAGCACCTCGTCCGGCCGGAAGCCCAGCAGCTCATACACCGCGTCGTTGGCTTGCAGGATCTTGCCTTCCAGGTCGGAGACGAAGACGGGGTCGGGGGCGTTCTTGATCAGGCTGTCGGAGTACGACTTGGCTTTATCCAGCTCGCGCATGTCGCGCAGGATGCCGATGGCGCCAATCACTTTGCCAGCGGCATCGCGCAGCGCCGAGGCATTCAGGCTGGTCGAGATGACCTCGCCCGAGGCGCTGCGGGGATTCAGGCGCGCGTTGCGCGTGACACCGTTCTCCACCACTTCGCGCAGGGCGGCGGTGAACTCGCGCGTCTCCTCCGGGCTGATGAAGCGCGAGAGCGACTGCTCCAGCACCTCGTCCGGCCGGAAGCCCAGCAGCTGTGAGACGGCGTCGTTGGCTTGCAGGATCTTGCCTTCCAGGTCGGAGACGAAGACGGGGTCGGGGGCGTTGGCGATGATGATATCGGCGTCGAGCGTGCCGTGCGACTTGGCACGATGTATGTTTGCCCGAGCGGCAGCCACAGATGTGCCTGAGGTTGCGGTGTCGGCCATGAATCCTCCTCTGGATTGTGAAGGCGCACGCTCGGCAGCGGGTCCACGCGCGCTGTATGCTGGTTGGCGTCCGACGGTGGGCGCATTAAGAGGGAAGGTCTCAGCAATACCTATGCCGATTTGGTACGCGGACCGCACGCGCGCCGCAACCGCCCGTCAGCTTGGCGTACGAGACACCAGGCGCCCTGCCGTGCGGGCATGTCGTTCGCAGAATACACTGTTCGGGCAAGAGGCTGGCGGCAAGGCACGCCGCCCTCCACCCCAACGTCCCCAGCCCCTTCCCAAAGGGAGAGGCAAGTCAGCTAGCGGCCCGCGTGTGTGCCTCTGGGCGGCCGCCGAACCACAGCAGCAGCAGGAAGGCGCTGGTGAGGTAAAACGGCGCCGCGACGAAGAAGATTGGCTGGAAGCCGAGGTGCGTGATCAGCAGCCCGCCAATGCCCGAGCCGGCGGCCCCCGCCAGCTGGAAGGAGACGTTGTAGGCGCCGCTCGCCACCACACGCAGCCGCTCCGGCACGATCTCCATCAGAAAAGCTTGCAGCGGCGTGCCGCCGATGTTCATCAGAAAGCTGCGCACCAGGAACGCCACCGAGACGACCCACAGCAGCGGGAAAGCGCCCATCGTCAGGAGAAACGGCACCGAGCACAGCGCCGCCACCACCGCCGTGCGGGTCTTGCCGAATCGCTCCGCCAATGGCACCGAGACCAGCGCCGCCAGCGCCAGCATCACCGTGAGCAGCGCGCTCAGGACGCCGAAGTATTCGGTCGTCGCGTGCAGCTCTTTGACGAAGTAGATGCTCACGTAGGGGAAGAACAAGCCGGCGCCGAAGCCGACGAGGGCCTGGGTAATGGTGAAGCGGCCAATCGCGCCGCGCAGGGCCGCCACTCCCTGATCCAGGCGCATGCGTAGCTGCAGTCGCTTCGCGCTGTCCAGCGCCGGCGTTGGGGCCGGGGGAAGGGCGCCGGCCACCGGCAGGATGGGCGCGTCGATGGCTGGCGCCGCCCTCCCCAGCGGTGATAGTGGCGCCTGCGCCAGCGTCTCGACCGCTGGCGGCGGCTCGTCGCGCAGCAGCAGGATGGGGATGATCGAAGGCAAGGAGAGCGCTCCGGCCGCCAGCAGCGACAACTGATACGCGCGAGCTTGCGCGCTGTGATCGAGTACGGGCGCGAGCGCGGTGAAGAGCGCCGTGTGCGACATCCAGCCGGGCAGGAAGCCACCTAGCAGGCTGCCCGCGACGGCGGCGAGATAGCCCAGCGCGGTGCTCAGGCCGAAGAGGGCGATGCGCTCGGTGGGTGTGCTATTGGCCGCCAGGAACGGCGCATTCACCACGAGGAAGAGCGCGACCGAGGCGCCGACGCCGAGCGTCGTCACGATGATCACCGGAGGCGTCGGGAAGACGAACTGGACGGCGACGGCGACGCCACCGACGAGATCCGACAGCAGCAGCACGCGCCGCCAGCCCAGGCGCGCCGCGAGTGGGCTGGCGGGTAGGATGCCGAGCCCGCCGCCAATGGTGCCGATGACCAGCACGACGCCGATGAAATCTGGCCCGTAGCCGAGGGATGAGAGAAAGAGGGTGTAGAGGACGCCCAGGGCGCCGGCGCTCGCGGCCTGTATCGTGTTGGAGATGACATAGAGACGTGCGTTGCGACGCAGGTCACGGAAGCGTGCGAGCGAGTTAGCCAGCATTGCTGGCGAGGTCATTCATCGCGCCCGAGCCGTCGTGTTCGTCGTGCCGCGCGCGCGTGGGGCGCTCGCGCGGCGCACTCTCCAGCGCCGCTGGCTGCTGGCGCGCGCCGCCGGCGGCAGGCTCCATCTCGCCGGTGCGCAGCCGCGGCGTGAAGTCATTTTCCGGGCTGGGCGTCTCCTCCGGCGCACTCATCAGGTCCAGGTCCGCGGACGCCTTGGCGAGCGAGGTGTCGTGGACGCCCTTGGCGGCTTGCCGGCCAAAGAGCAGTACCCGCAGCCCCGTCTCGATCTGCTGGCGGCGGCCATAGAACTCGGCGACGCCGTTGACGACCTTCTCCGAGCTGTTCCGCGCGACGGCCATGGCCTCCAGCGCCTTGGGCGCGTACTCATCCAGCACCGGCACGACACGCTGGCGCAGCCACACGGCAGCCACGACGAGGACAATCATCAGGGCGGCGAGCACGACGAGCACCAGCCCCAGCTCCAGGAGCAGGAGCGTGCCGGCGATCTGGCCGGCGGTGTGCAGCCATTCAGGCTCAGCGATGACCATCGAGCTCTCCCCTTGCCGCCAGCTCGCGCTCGATCTCCTGCCGTCGCTTCTGGCGCCTCTCGGCGCGCTTGTTGGCATGGCCACGGCCCAGTACGACGGCGACGACCTCACCGGCGCCGGCCAGCACGCTGGCGGTGCGTACCGCCGGAGCCACGCCGAAGGCGCCCGCCGTCTTGGCGGTTTCGCGTACGGCGGTAGACGTGCCCTTGAGCGAATCCAGCACGGGTATCAGCTCGGCGCGCACGTCCTGGACGGTGCGCGTCAGCTCGAACACCGCGTAGGTCAGCGCGGCCAGCATCACCGCGCTGACCAGGCAGGTGATGACCAGCACGATGTCGACGACGACCGGCCACCAGCCCTCGATAGTGAACCAGACCATGAGGGCGATGCCGATCACGACGACGGCGATGGCGCCGACGACGATCCAGCGCGTGTAATTCTGCATCGGCCCGCGATCCTTTCCAGTGCGGCCCGCGGGCGGAAGCCGCGCGCGGCGGGGCGCGTGTACACGAAAGAGCGGCAGTGTGCTGGCATGGAGCAAGGCGCACGAAATATGCCAGACGCCGTGAACCCAGCGAAAGAGCGCGCCTATCTCACACAGTATATAGCGTGCGAGCGCGTGATGCGGTTGCGAAGTGGGGAAAGACGCGCGACGAAGTGGGGGAAAGCGCGAAGACGGCGAGACGGAGCCTGCCAGTGGTGGCGGGCTCCGTCTCATCACAGAGGAACGCGAAGTCGCGGTTAGGCTTTGGCAGCGTTGAGGCGCGCCATCAGGCGCGACTTGCGGCGGGCAGCGTTGTTGCGGTGGAGCACGCCCTTCGAGACGGCGCTATCCAACTCGCTAACGGCGGCGCGGATCGCCTCCTCGGTCTGTGGGTCGTCGGCGGCCGTGACGATGGCGGCGCGGGCCCTGGTGACGTATGTGCGGACGGTGGACTTCACCGCCTTATTGCGCGCGCGCCGCTTCTCCTCCTGGCGCATGCGCTTTTTGGCCGACTGGATATTCGGCATAGTGGAAAGCTACCTCCTGCGCGGGCCAGCGGCCGCGGTTGTGACGAAAAAAGAACGTGCGCGTCTTCAGCGCATGACGCACAGGCGGGCAGGCTACGCTGCACCGCAATCCGACGTAGTATAGCAGATAGCGGGACCGGCGGCAAGCGCGATGGCGCGTCGCCTGGGGCTTGTGCAGTCTGCCCTTGCACTCGACCGCCTGCTATACTGATGGGCAATTGGGGAAACCTGATTGCCCGGCGTAGCGCACTCCCGAGGAGTTCTCGCACGTGCGCGACCAGCAGGCCACGCGGAACCAGCGCCACAGCGAAGAATGACCTCAGCCGGGCGTACCGGCCAACGCCATGAAGTGGATGGACAGTCTGAGGTACCCGTGGCGTTCCCTGCCAGCAAGGTTCAGTGCGCGCGAAGAGCATGCAGTGGCACGCCTCCGCTGGCTCCGTAGGCTGCGACTCCTTGCCTACGTCCGGCGAGGACACCCTTTCCGGCCAGGGATTTGGTACGCTGTGCGGGAATCGGTTGCAGTCTCCACCCTGGGAAACGCCCTCAGGTCGTCTTACTCGTGTTGCTGCGCGACGACCTGAATGTCCACATGCCTCGCCCAGACCGCGAGCAGACTTCCACACTGCTCACAGAACAGCGTGGTCGAGTAGGAATCGCCTGTGCGTGATTTGCTCAGCCATTCCGGCTTGTTCGCGAAGCTGCAGTTGGGACATGTGACGGTGGCGGCCAGCCCCATCTTGCGAGCCGGCTTCCTCCCGTTCGCTATATCGACGGGATGCTCGGTGGCGCCGTACTCGCCGGTCTCCGTCTCGTTGGCTGAATGCTCTGCCTTGAACATGACTCATGCTCTTTCTGTTGCCCCACACGACCGCCTTGGCCGCGGCCCGTGACCGACTTGCCACACCGACAGGGTGGCAGGAGATCCTGACTAGTGTGTTACACCACGAGACATATTGCTTACGATTCTTGCGCACTCGCCCAATCTATTGCCATGGGCGTCCTCAGCTGGCCCTGGAGCTCAGCCGCCTCCCAAGGGCCGGCGCGCCAGCAGCAAGGATCGCACGCGGTGCAGGCTGTCAACGGTTAGCCGTTGAGCAGATGCAGCGTGAGGCATGGCTCTTCCATTGAAGGGTAGAATGAGCGGTGGCCCTTCAGTAGGATAGCGCCTTCCCGCGCGCTGGCTACTCGTTTCACGTGGCCTCGTTGTAGTGTGCGAGCCCCGCCGGAGGCGTGCAGGGAGGCCACGTGGTCGAGAGGCGATGAGGCATGGCGAAGCGGCGCGACGGCGCACTGGCGCGGACGCTCGGGCGGCGATGGTCTCCCGTGCACACCACTCTGCCCGCTCGCCTGTTCGACCTGCCCCCACAGTATGCGCTCATCGCCGCCGGCGGCGCGCTGTTGTTGTTCGCGACACATGAGTCTGCCGGCAGGTTCGCCCCGGCCCGTAAGTCGCCCACACGCTGCTCACACTCTTGCCCGCAACCGCCAGCCTGCTCTGCTTCATTCTCGCTGCCATACGGGCCCGCATCCCGTCGCTGGCCCGGCACGTCTACGCCCACATGCCGACTGGTTCGTCATTGCTGACAGCGCGTGGAGAGGATTTGTGAGGGTGTATGGGAGGGATAGCCCCGGCCTATCACGCATCCTCACTCCGGTTCGTAGTAGCTTCTAGACATGTCTGAGGGCGGGCGCGACCGCAAGGAGTAACGAGGCCGCAGTCACGGAGAGCCACAGCGCGGCGCAGACCGCAAGCCACCAGCGGTTCCGGCGTCCGAGGCGGTCGAACATGGGCACACAGAAGAGCGCGGCGAGCACCACTCCGGTTGTGATCCGCCCCGTCCCGCCGAAATCGACATAATCGAGTTCGGGGAGCATGACAACGAACACGAGTACATGTGCGAGTAGCGCCCATACCTCCACAGCGAAAATGCGCTGGCGTAGCGCCCACACGCCCAGACCCGCGCAGATAAGCGCCGGCACGATAACCACCGCGACTGTCCGCGACTGCTCCGCATTCAAGGGCCACAAGGCGAGCAGGCCGCCGAACGGGACAAGCTGCGGCACGAGATCGGTGTTTATCCCGCTCGCGCCCAGCCAGACAAACAAGAACACTCTCCACACGACGTACGGCGCGGCGCAGACCGTGAGAAACACGAGCACACGGCGCCAGCTCGACCGGACGCATTCCCACCAGCTGTGTGCTCGTGCTCGTGCACCTTCGAACACCAGTGACAATGCATAGATGCCGATGAACACCACCACGGTCTCGCGCGTGAGCAGGGCGAGCGCGAAACAAAGTGCCGACCAGATGATGCGCCTGCGCCCCCCGAAGTGGAATACATAGATCGCCAGCGCCACCAAGCCATAGGCGAGTGGCTCGGTGAGGTCACGCCGGAAGGCCACGAAAAGGCCGGAGTATAGGCCGTACACAAGCGCGAGCCAGGGCGAGACACCCTTGCGCTTGAGCCAGGCGGCGAGCGCCCAGGTGCCGCCCGCGAGGGCGAGCAAATTGACCAGGATCATCGCGTAGGGGACGAGCGCCGGCTGGCCCGCCGCAAGGAGTCGTGCGGCTATTGGGTAGCCGATACGCGCATAGCGAAAGGCCGGGCTATCGATGTAGTAGCGCGCATTCGCCGGGTCCAGGGCAATGAAGTAGGCGAACTGGCCGTCGTAGCCGACACCCGGCCCGTAGGGAAAGTGAGCATCGGATCGCACCGTCCGATTGATCACCACGCTGGCGCTACTCTGTGCCGCGAATCTGCGGCCGACCAGAATCAGCTCCCGCACGTCATGGCCAGAGCCAAGATTGGCCAGCGTCCAGGCGACGTAGAACAGTAGCACTGCCACCGCAACGCCCCATGCGGACCGCCTCAAGTCCCGCAGCCAGCTGCGCCGATTGGACCGGGAGCGCACCATCACCGATGGCTTTGTATCGTCCATCGCTTGCACATTGCGCTCCTGGCGGGCCGCATCTACCTGAGCCTTGCGCCATTGTATGCGCCGCGTCAAGGCACTTTGTCGCATTGCACCCAGGCTGGATGGTGGTGCTCATGGAGCGTCGGCGGTTGGTGGCCGAAGTGCGCCCAGGACGCAATTCAAGCCTTTGGGGGGCGATGAATGCGCTGCCTCGCTGTGTGCAGAGCATGCGCGTATACTGCTGGAGGCGCCGTCACGTGACGACTCCCCATGGCTAAAGCCAGGGGCTTCTACGGTCTTGCACCGAGGCGGTGTCGTCCCACAGCCATTCGGTTGGTTTCGTTCCACACCAGCGAGGTGGCATGCGCTGCTCTGGC
>Ga0070706_100003024_pt1 | contig 16647 bp, 15 predicted proteins | sample KBSK5501metaG_FD_65476 | JGI IMG/M metagenome (GOLD analysis project Ga0070706, IMG submission 65476) | Corn, switchgrass and miscanthus rhizosphere microbial communities from Kellogg Biological Station, Michigan, USA - KBS K5-50-1 metaG | ecosystem: Host-associated > Plants > Roots >...
CCATCGTGACAAAGACCGGAATCATTAAAATCCGAACAACGGTGATTTTGTTGGCAGTCGTCATAATGCTGCGAGGGCGACGACCAAAGGTGAAAGCGTGAGCCAAACTTGCAAGCAATTTGGCTGCGCCTTAGAGAGACAATCACGCTGCGTCACGGCCAGCTTCAGCTCCGCGCAGACGCTGAAGCGATTGGCTTTGGTGCTTCAGGGGGTCGCGGTGCCGTGCAGAGCGGCGACTACTTGATGCAACATCACCAGGTTCCAAGTGGGTACCGGCGCTTTTTCAGACTCTCCCAAATCGGACATCTCTTGCTGCATGGCTTCCGCAGCGCGATTCGAAAGCATCCATCCGAGGGGTAGCGGCACGGTCGCAGGCGCTAGGGAAAAGAAATACTTACACTTTGCATCGGGCGAATTGGCACGCAGTCTTGCCATGTCCTCCCGGCAGAACTCATCCTGAGCGCGACCGATTGCGCGTAGCGCGTAGTCTCCGCGCGCTTCACGGGCCGAGAGCAACGCGTACACTGGCGCCAGCGCATCCTCTAGGAAGGTGCCCGGTCTCCGTTGCGCCGCTTCGGCCGCGGTGCTCGCTGCCGCGCTTTTGACGAGTTCCTTTGTTGCCGCCACCTGGCGACTACCAGAAGCGACACCTAACGGATCATTGCTGATCATAATGATTTGCGGAACGATCCATCCCCCACTGGACTCGCTCGGTTGATGAAGCATATCGTTGACCTGCCGCAGAATGTCGAGCGCAGTCGCAGCTCCGGAATTCTCGAAGTAACCGCCGTCAACAACATGACTCCCGTCGGGTTCAAAACGACCGGCCGGACTCACGTACGTAAACCGAGCACTCATATGCGCAGCGGTGCTAAGCGGCATATCGCGCGTCGGACGGCGTCGTTCATCGTGTCGGTGAAGCGAAAATAATTTTGCGGTGGCATCGGCCGCTTCGAGAAAATCCGCGTCAATGAGAATATTGGACGCGATGATCCGGTTCCCGACCTCGACGGAGGTGCCGTTGAGAAATAGTGCCGGCACATAGACGTGTGGATTTTGCCAAAGATCGAGAAACGATTTCCCGAAACGGTCGTTGTGCATCGTATTCTGCCACGCTCGTTCCCATCCACGTTCGAGCCAGCGGCCGCGGTCGAAAAAGGTGATGCGCAATGGAAGAACCCGTTGAAATAGGTCTGGGTAAAGCATCGCCGCGATGGCGGGCGAAAGAAAATCCTGACCTAAAATCATTTGACCGCGTTTGGCGAATTCGTGTTGGGGCGCATTATCCGCGACCAAGGCATCAAAGACTGCAGCGCCAACACTTCCACCCGAAACACCGCTGATTGCGAATACGTGATCGGCGAAAGAAGGATCTGCGTCCTGGATTGATCCGAGTACGGTTGCGGTCCAATAGGCGGCGCGAACTCCACCCCCCTCCGTCGCGACAATAAATAACGGATGCGTAAGGCGATCGGGATATTTCGTGGTGATGCGCGAGTTCCAAGCTACGAGCGCTTGCCGGAGCGTTGGTCGCTGGAACGCTTCGCGTTTGAGAACGCGTACATCGTGATTGTCATTGCCGAAGCTGCAAACCGCGATCCAAAGCGCGAAAAAAGTGAGAACAGGTACGTGTTTCCAACTTCCGACGTAAACGAGAGCGCTTCCCCAAAAAACCCATGACGCTGCGGCGAACATCAGGACCGCACCTGTTCCAAAAGCGCCGGCAAAGAAAACTGGATCGAAGACAAACATCAATGCGAGCGCGACGGAAGTTGCCGCCATCGTTGCCAGCGCGATCAGACTGTCACATTCCATCTCGATGAGCCCTCGGAATTTTTTTCGATCAGCCGAGTCGGAAATCTGCTTGCCGGTTTTGGCAAAGCCGGCGTCGTACCGCCCACCGCGCTCGAGCCAGCGACGCCTGAGGACAAACAAAAAATAAAGCAAAATTCCGCTGCCGATTGCGAGCCATCCAAATTCGAGCAGTCGCGACGGCACATCGTGCTCGTAACTGCCGCGCACACTCAAGAAGCTCCACCCGATAATGAACATCGGCGCCACTCCCAGAATTCGCGGGACGTGCCGCGGCAGCAAGACGTGAACACGCTGCCAAATGCCAGTGCGTTCGGGATGCCAAACGCGCGTTTTTGGAAAATCGAAATACAAAAGCACGCGCGCAGAATACCAGCTTGCGAGCGACCAAAGCACGAGCCCAAACGCGAAGAGGCCCAGTCGCACGCCGCTGGTGGTGCCGGTGCAAACGCCAGACTCGGCGAGTGCGCGCAGCACTTCGCGTCCTTGCTCAACATTCAAAAAAACCAATGCCCCAATAATTGCAACGATGAACGCAAAACGACATGGCTTGAGTTCGTGATAGATGTCCTGAAGGTTCCAGAAGAACTTCTCGATCCAATCGCCGACGGAGCGGCGCCTATGAGAAGCGTCCGGAGAGGTCATCGCGATTGTCAATCTACGTTCGAGTTTCTGAGGTCGAGGAGCTTTATCCTGCTTCAACTCGAGCTAACCTTCAGCGCTGAGCCCTGGTAAAAACCTTTACGAATTCCAATCCAAATCCGGGAAGCAATCTTTTGCCTTGTCGACTCCTCCCCATTTTGCGAAAAGCTGCGCCCCATATTGATCGATCTCCGGCTGTGAGAGCGGCCAACCCTGGGCACTGCCAGAGAAGACGATGTAGACTATGCCATGTCCAACGCCGCCGCTTTTTGGACTCGAAGGAACTCCCAGAGCCGCCGCAAGCGCAATCGATCCTTCCCCAATCTTGTTGGCAGGTCCCACGTCTCCGTAAACTGCATAATCGTAAGCTCCGGTACCAGGGCGAATCACCACTGCGAAATCACCAAGCTTAGCACCCAAGCCTAGCCTGCCAGGCAAGACGACGAAGTTCACAGCTTCCGCGTTTACGTAACGATGTGGATCTTTTCGATCGCAATTCGGATCTTCCAAGGACGTCGTCGAAACGTAAAAGCCCGGAGCCGGGTCTGCGTCTGTCTGAACCACTGGATCCCCATCGGCTTCGCCGTTATCAGTGACCAACGCCCACCAATTGCCGGGTCGGCCCGCGTTGCCTAGGTAATCCAGGCCTGATCTATTATCGGGATGGTAGGCGTGATACGCCCCGTCAGCATCTATCATCAGCCCGGACTCATAAAAAAAGGCCGAGTTGTCGTCAGTCAATGTATTGATATCGGAATAGCCGATCCGTTTTATGAATTTCAGGTTAGCCATAGGTTTGTTCGCTCTTTTGGTTTGTTATCTCGTCGATTGTCTTGTTGTAGCCCGCTTTGTCAAAGGTGATGCTCCCATCGCCGAGGCCTTATCCAATGTGCTACAGTAAGGAAATGTCGCCACTAAGAAACTTGCCGGTGACGCGAAACTGCTGGTTGCCGATGGGCTCCGCCTTCAAATCTCCCTTGACTAAATGCCCTTTAAGCTGGGGCGATTGATAGACGTTGGCTTTCGCAGCGTCTGCATCGGGCGCGTTAACCTTGTTCTCGATCTCTCCGACTCCCACATCGAACTTCACCTGCAACGTGTCCCCGCTCGGCATTGGAATCTTGAAATCCTGACTATCCATAGTCTGGTAGTCACCGGTCGGCAGAAGGACGCGGGCATGAGCGAAGATAAGCACTTCCGAGGTCGCGACGCGAAGCATCGGAGTAGTGATAACATTCCCTTTTTGAGCCGTGTTTTGCCAAAACTGTCCCTGGGTTTGAAACAGCAAACGGCCTTGTTGGCGATTATCGGATTCGAAGACGTGAATCAGAATATCGCCGATGAATTTCTGGCCTTCCTCGGTGAATTCCGCAATCACTTTCAGATTGCGGGCGCTAGCTTTCGCCGAGCCACTGCCTCCTCCGCCACCCGGGGACGCAGCTCCCCCGGCAAAGGCAACCGTGCCATCTGCGACATCCTCAGCTGCGCCGGCGGTACCGCCTGTGTCCGCCTGCTTGCCAGCCAGATCAGCAACCTGATCTGACTGCTCTGTTGGCTGGTCGCTTTCGGCGGGTTGTTCCTCCGGTTGTTGTTCCGGCTGATCAGTTCCCTGCGTTACTTGCTCAACTGATTGCTCAGCTGGTTGATCGTTCTCGGCGGATTGTTCTTCTGATTGGTCTACCGCTTGATCGCCACCACCGGGCTGGTCTTCCGATTGGTCCGCCGGTTGATTGTTGTCGGTAGGCTTTTCCTCGGATTGTTCTTCGAGATCGTCGTCTGGCTTCATACGTTTGCTCCTTTTTTAGTTAGGCACACTAACAATTCTCTTCACCGCGCCAATGCGGATCGGGGTTGAAGCTGTTTGGGACTTCTCGGTCTCCATTTTATCGATGTGGCTGTGGAAGAATAACGACACGACTCTCGACGCGATCGGCATCAGGGGTAGATCACCTCTATCGGCTTCGGCTGGAGAATCCGAATTCGCTTGGTCGGGATCCGGAAAACGACACGAAACTGACCGGCGCCGACGTCCACGGCGGAGTCGACTCGCGCCAGGTGTATCTCCTCAATGCTTGTCAACATTTTGAAGGCAGCGTCTCTGGCCGATTGTTCGTCCTTTGCGCCCACGGTGAATTCCTTGCTAGTCGTTTCTACGTCAACAGCGACCTTCAGCGTGCCGTCTGTCGGAACCTCGAACCTGGCGGCCGTGCCGAAGTTAACTTGCGGGATTGTGGGGTCTAGCTCATGATCGGGCCCCAGCATCCTGACCTTAAGTTCTACCTTCACGCTGTCTCCGGTTACTCCGGAGAACAAAGCGCTAGTAATTATGTTGCTCTTCATTCCTGCGTCCTGGAATGTCACTTTCTGCTGATCCATCGAACCGAGCTTCCACAGCAGGTTCCCTTTCGCTCCATCAAAGACGTTCATGGTGATCGACCCCCCTTTGAATCGGCTGCTTGCACTATCGGTCATGAAGATTGCGATCACTTGAACCTTCGTGGTCTTGCCTGGCCCTCCCCCTAAGGCTCCGCCGCCTCCTCCTCCACCGGGCGATGCCTCGCCGCCGGCAAACGCCAGCGTGTTATCCGCTAGCCCAGACGCCGCAGGTTGATCACTGTCAGCGGGTTGTTCTTGCGATTGCGCTGACGGCTGATCAGTATCGACAGGTTGCTTACCAGTCTGGTCGCCGTTAGCGGCTTGGTCTTCTGCTTGCTCCGCTGGTTGATCGCTCTCAGCGAGTTGTTCTTCTGGTTGGTCTGTCGATTGGTCGGCGATGTTTGATTCCTCAGCAGACTGCTCGCTAGCGTCTGCTGATTTCTCGTCAGATTGTTCCGAGTCTTCAGATGACTGTTCGTTAGGTTCTTCGTCGGTCATTTAAAATCCTTTCTCGTATTCCTCCTCTTGTTCCTCATTCAATTATCACCTGATGGAAACCACGTCCATATGTCATCCAGGTGGGATGATCTCGATGTTGCCGAGCACTGCCAGAGCAGTGTCGGCAGTCACCTTCGCGCTCTCGGGATAGAGCAACATCTCCAATGCGGACAGCGCTGGATACACGCCCGAACTCACGGCCAAAGGATCGGCCTGTTCCAGTTGGTCGGTAGCATCTACCTCCACATTTAGCGTGATCGTCTCCCGCGGCGGGCCGCTCAGTCGAAACGCCTCCGATTTGTCGGCTCCTTCGGCGGCGCCCGTTGAACGCGCGTCTAACCGCCGTGTCATCGTGTCTGGGTTGTACTGAAACACGATAACGCTCGCCAGCGGGTTGAACGGATCGAGCCCGATGATGGCGCCCTTCAACAAACGAGCAGAACCGGGGAAGGCGCTCATGCGGGTCCTCGCCTGAAATCCTTGAAGGTCAGGATCAACTGGCCGCCGCGACACGAGTATTTGTAGATCGAGCGGAGCACGACGCCGTTTGAATCCCATCGTCCGAGCGTGATTCGCGTACTAGGCTCCCATGCGACGCGCATGACCACCCCGTTTGAAAGCGTCACGTCGCAATGGCGTTCATCCTTGCACGCAACCGATTTCGCCAGCACATCCACGTTCGGAGGGATCTGCATCTTCGCGACGTATTTGGCGACATAAGTGCTGAAGCTTACCGGATCCTGCTCCCACCCGGAGCAATCATCGTCCGGCTGCTCCTCTTGCTCGGCAGGTTGATCGCTTTCCTTGATGGCTTGCTCATCTGTTTGTTCGGCTGATTGATCACTAATCTCAGCGGGTTGCTCATCTGATTGTTCAGATAGCTGATCGCTTTCAGCAGGTTGCTCTTCCTGCGATTGCTCTGTCGATTGATTAGTTTGCTCAGCGGACTGTTCGTCTGATTGCGCAGCCGGCTGGTCGCTGTCCGCCGATTGTTCCGATGTTAGTTCTGTATCGTCTGTAGAACCGCTTGTCGACTCGTCCGTGTCGCTCATGGTTTTTGTTATCTCTGAGACATTGCGTGTTACTTTGGAGTAAGCCTGTTACCAGATACGGACAAAAACTCCCAAGACATTACGTCATACTCCATTGTGTGAAGCGCATCGTTACGCGCGCGTGGGTCCGACAAATAAAAAATATCCTTGCGGCTGATGTTTCGCGCCTTCAGCTCGCCGTCCAAGGTTTGGCCATCACTCACCGGGACAAGCGAGTAGCCGGCAAAGACGCTACCATTTACGAAAAACGTGGGCTCAGGAAGGCCAGCTTCAGTGGAGTCAAGCCAATCTGTCCGGGTAATAACCTTTTCCAATTGATTGGAAAAGTCAGTTCCAAGAGCTGGCGTAGTTACCACCAATGAAACGCTAAGATCCATGCCGACGCTGTTGAAATGGTAAACCAGATCGCCGGGATCATCTTTGGTAAAGTCAGTAGGTGCGGGCAAAGTAGGACGCGGAATCTGGGCGCCAATCTCGCGGCCCACTAAGACAGTTTTTCCCGAAACTACCTCCTCGATACGGAACGCAAGCAGGCCGCCAGCAAGAGCGTTGTTGACCATGTTTACCAGCGGGACAGGTGTGTTGTCCACTGAACCTCGGTTCGTAGCAAACCGAAATACAAAACGGCGCTTCACCAGAGGAGGCGATCGCTTGGGCCTGGGACCCGGCCGCGCTTGAACGCCAGTCCCTCCGTTGCCGGAGTCAGCGACAGTGTCGTCGGTGATAGCTGTGGTGCTGCTATCGCCTTTGTCCATCTGCTGTCCCTCTGCTTCAGCGACTTGATCCGATTGCTCTGTGGGTTGATCGGCTTCTGCGGTGGGTTGATCGTCCTGTTGGTCCGCCGGCTGCCCGTTCTGACTGGCCTGGTCTTCCGCTTGATTCGCAGCCTGGTCGGTCTCGGTTGGTTGTGTTTGCGGTTGCTCTGTAGATACATCGGCTTGATCAGCTGGCTGCTCCTCTACTTTGGCGTTTGGCTGGTCGCTCTCGGCTGGTTGTTGCTCCGATTGCTGTTGTGAATCGGCCGCCGCTTCGTCATCGGGTTCGTTGTTAGCCATAGATCTCCTCGTTATTTATTGCGACTCCGTTGCTGTCGAATCTCTGTTATCAGCTCTCGAGTCACTCGTGCTTGCGTTATCGCTGCCACCACTTGAGCCAGAGTCGCTTGTCGATTCCGTATTGATAGTGATATCGAATGAGCCCGCGCAATTGATCGGCTTCTCCGGCGCTGAACTGGAGTAAATGCATGCCTCGAGATGGTACGTCGCAAATTTATTTGGAAAGGTCCCAAAGTGAACGACTGCTTTCACGGAAGCTCCAGCATCCAACCCGTCGTCTTGCGTGAAGTCCAGGTCCTTGGGCGGGTCCTGATCGCCGCTCAACGTGAACCGGACGAAAAACGAGCCACTCGCCAGCTCGCCCGCGTTGGTAACATCAACGCAGAAGTCATATTCGACGTTTGGCTTCGGAAACGCCTCATCGGTAGTTCCACCGTCTGGGCTAACATAGACAGTGTCAGTAGTAACTAATTTTGAAGGATCGGTCTTGGTATCTGAAGTGCTCATTGCGTAAGATAGATTGTTTGCAGAGGCACTTACAGCCTCGGCAAACCGATTATTTCATTATGTTATGAACGTTGTGATTTTCACGGGCTGACATTTTGCTCTGTCAGAAACGCGAGCAGTTGTAGTAAATCAAGCTTTAACGCAGTCCGTCGAGCACTCGTAATCGCAGCCGACGCGAAAGTTCTTTTTGTCTGAATCGTAATTAAATCCGTAGATGACTTTGGCTTTGACTTTCGGAAGTCCTCCGCCGCCGGCGCAAGCAGCGACGGCGTCCGCCTGCGACTTGTTGCAGTTTTGACTGATTGCGCTGATGCCAATCGCTGCCAAGCAGGCGACGGCGGCGATGCACACGATGACAATTATCACGGTCCCTGCTGCCGGATCGGTGCTGAAGACAAATTCTGATTCGTTCCCCTCGCTATCGGAGTAGATGCCCGAATAAATCTGATATGTGCCGCCAATCGCATCTGCGACTGAATAGGATCGAGCGCGATAGCCGGTTGGGTTACCGTCAGGATCCATTATGACCAGCTCGCCATCTGACGACTGTTGCAAATTCGTTGCCTGAAGATCCCCTTGGGGAAGAGCCACACTCACGCCTATTGAACTCGCGCCGTCAAAGCCGCACATAGTACCATCGAATGTGATGGGGTCTGCATCAGCACTGCTCGTCATAGTCAGCATCGCCACTGACTTGGACGACCGATTTCTGAGAACAAGCTCAGCCGAGACGACCGTGTCATTCTGCATGGTTTTCCTCCGGGTATGTTAGACTTGTTCTCGATTGAACGGAAGAGTCGTATTCGACGTTGGGTTTAGGAAACGGCCCGTCCGTGGTTCCGCCTTCTGGGCTAACATAGACTGTGTCAATGGTAACTAATTTCGAATCGTCGGTTTTCTTATCTGAAGTGCTCATGTCGCGGATTGTTTAGATGTGAGGTATGGGGCTGGTTAGCTGTAGGTTACTTTTTGGGTCTTGGGTCTTTCAAAATCGTGCATTCATGTTTGCGCCTTATCAGGCGTGACTCCCCCATCAGCAGGAGGGGAGGACGAGCCATCCGAAGGCGGGGAGGGAGGCGTATCTGGAGGTGTGGAAGAGGGTGTGTCTGAAGGTGGTGAAGACGGCGTGTCGGAAGGTGGAGCGGACGGCGTTTCGGTAGGCACGGACGAAGACATGCCGTCGGGCGCTGGAGTGTCCATGGGAGGCAAGACGGGAAGGGCGCTGCAGAGTAATGCTACCACTTGCATGCCGTCGTGCGCGAACGTGACGGCCCCGTCGCTCTCCGTTTTGGAGGCAGCTCCAAACAGCGAAAGTGGTCCGACTGTGCCACCGGGTGCCCCAAGGACATTTGCGGCCTCTTGGGACCATTGGCCAGAAATCCGAAGGTTGCGTACCACGATCATAGCGAGCGGCAAGCCATAGCTCGCGCCGTTATCCGTTCCGTTCGGCGGCGGTAGCAGCCCGCCCCGATTCATCCCGGGTATGAACCAGCCGGTATCCGAGAGAAATACGCCGTCCCACCAACGTTGGCCTGCGATGTAGCGACCAATCGTAACGCACTGATGCTCGAGATGAATAACTATGCTCGACGAGCTGGATGTCGTCACGTCAGTTACTACCGCGGTGGCGTTGAAGAGTAGATTAGTGTCGAGTTGTCTTGGTAGTCGGCCCTGATCCACGACGGATTGCCATAGCATTGGGTGGCTCGTAAGTGAGTTTGCCTGGGCAGAGAATGGCTGCTCACTCTTCGCAGCGAACGCAATGGCCGGGGAATCAGTCCCTCGAGAACGATCGAAGAACCTGCCATAATTGCGCTGCGCTATCCTACCCGCGGGAGTGGACGGGGACGTAGGCGGCTGTTCTGTCGTAGCAGAGGGAGTGGACGCGAAAGAGCGCACCATCCAGAGCCTGCGGTTCACTACCGGCACGGGAGCGGGCGTGGTTGTTGAAGAAGATTGGCTTTCGGTGGAATCAAAGTTGGTCCAATATTGGGCTGACGGTACGGCCCAGTCGTCTGGTTCACAAATTAAGGTTTGGGCTGCGGGCGGACCAAAGCTGAGCTTCGCGGCACTAATTTCTGCTGCAATTCGCTTCCAAGCAGCGTCATCCGCAGTTCCCAAAGGTTGTGCGCTGGTCACCGCCTGGGTGTATATCTGTGTAGCCGTGCCGTGCGACGCTTCAATCCTCAGGACTGAAGCATCACCGCTGGTGACTGCGAAAGGGTAATCGAAATTCATTGAAAGGAACATCTGCACCTGTGTCGGATTGATTATCAACTTGGTCGAATCGCCTGGCATAGGCTGCACGATATTGTTCGGGACTGGGACACCGCCGGGCAGGAACACGAGGTTGCTGCCCGGCATGTTAATCCCATACGCGTTTACAAGAGCAGCGGCCAATCGTTGGCCGAGCGCCTGGATCTGGTCAAGGTCCGACATTTCGAACTTGTGTTATGACGTGCCTGTTGTTTTGTTAGTTCCAGAGGCTGCTCCTGTCGTGGTTGCAGAACTCTTTAGCGTGGGATCATCGGTCTTCGGAGCAGCAGGCTGGATTTCGCCAACCCATCCGGCGATTTGCGAACCCATCAGCTTAAGCGTGCCGCCCTCTGCAGTGCGTTCAAAACTCCAGCCCGAATCCTTGCTCGCCGTAGAGCCGAATGCGCCACTGGCCTGTTGATCTGAATGTTGCACAGATCCGCTGGAGAAGAGATAACTAGCCGACACACCATATGAGTTTGAGCTTGATTGGCCTGAACCGCTGCTATCGGCTTGAGCCTTTTCGAAAGCACTCCCAGCATCACCCCAATCGTCTGCCGTAATTTCAAGATTTCGTATGATGAGAAAAGCCTTCGGGATCATCGGAAGAAGTTTTGACGTGTCTCCCGTCTGATTCGCTATTGTTCCGTCGCTGATACTATTCTTTTTTTGGCCGACCAGATACCAACCATCGATATTGAATATATCCCCCAGTAGCCAGGGCCGCTCGATGGTTGCGAGGAAGAACTCCAGCTTTACGGACGCATTTGTTGCCCTATCAGAGTAATGGCTCATGCTCGAGCTGCCACTGTGATCGGCGAAGGCGTTGGACGCATCGGCGTGGCTGTAATCAGCACTCGCACTGCCAAGAAACGAAAAGCCTATGCCGCCCTTTGCACTTGTAGAGGATGATTGTTCGTTCCACCAATTGTTTGCGAAGCTTGAACTCGAGGAACCGCCAGAGGCGTCGTACTGCGAACTGGAAGCAGTGATCTGTTGGACGCCGAATGAGTTGTCGGTGTGATCCCACCATGATATCGGATCGATGTAAGACCACTGAGTGCCGACTGAGATCGCGCCGCCGAGCTGGATTTTATAAGCGTCATACAGCTGCAGAGCGAGCGCCGCGAGAGCAGCGACGGCATTCTCCCCGACGGTGGCGATGGTGTTTAACGCGTCCTCGACCTCCTTCTTGCCCATCGCGTTAAAGTCATCCCACGCCTGTGTCACGGCATTAGCATAAGTTGCGGCTTCAACAGGCCACTCCTGGCCGAGCACCGGATCACTCATCGCTCTCGCGTAGGCCGCAGCCTGAGCGCCGACTGCATCCGTCCAAGCTTTCTGATTGCGTCGATATTGGGCATAAAGTGGGGTGTAGCCGACGAAATTTCCCTTGTCATCTTTGAGGTAGAGCAGCTCCTGTGCAGCTTTTACTCGATCAAGCACATCTTGCGCAGGCGGGTCGATCTTCTCGGGCTGCATTCCTTTGATCACCGTAAAATACTCGACGCTAACTCGCCGTTCTGGCCATGATACGGCGATGCCTTTCTGTGTTATCTCCAGCATGTTATCCACGAGGTTCGCCGTGTACATCGCGTTTTGAATCGATGCCTGAAGTTGCGGGTCAGGTGCAACCTTCGGAGGTGGATACACCGAACCAGGGGGGCCTTTCCCGTCGCTCGCAGTCGCGCCTGCAGTCGCCGCCGGTGTGGTAGGAGCTACAAACGTGCCTTCGTCAGTAAAGCTTGCCGCGGAATCACCCCCGCCGGGCGTCCACGCATTTGCGTACATCTTTGGATCAATAGGATAGCCAATTGGCATGTGCATGTAGATTGCAGTTTTGGAAGGATTGCCGTCCGGGCCGATCTGGCTGGCGGCGACATATTGCTCGACTTGATCCAAGGCATTTAACAGCGCCTTCGTGATTGCGCCGACATTGTCTAGTGAGGTTTGTATACCTGGCATATAGATTTCCTTTTCTAGTGGTTTAGCTGTGTTGTTGTCTTAATTGAGTTTCGGGTGAATTCCCGGAAGTGCCGATCACGGCAAGGGCATTCTCGACCTTGAGTTTTCCTTCGCTTACCCAGTCATTCCAAGCGTTATCAACCGCCTGCTGGTAAGTCTTCCCGGCGACGGGCCAAGCTTGAAGCGCTGCGGGGTTGGATTGCGCTTTTGCATATGCCGCCGCGTAGTCGGACTTTGCATTGGCGTAGGCTGCTGCATTCTTTTCATACGCCTCGTAAAGCCTGCTCTTCCCAGTGATATTCCCATTAGCAGGATCAAGGTCGTAAAGCGTTCCTCGCGCGGCCTCAATCTGCTGTTGCATGTGGTCCATATTATTCGCTCTGCTGTTCGTAGATTAGGCTCGCGTTACAAGCGGTCGCCGAATAAGCAATCGATTTGGGCTGAGCCACGTCGCTCTCGGTGTCAAAAGAAATACTCGCGCCCTGATTTGAAGTCTCTTGACTGGAGCCCACCGTGTCTTGACCCAAGCTTTGATCGTCCGCCATACGCTCCTCCGGAGGAACTTTACCATTACGGCCGGAAGAAATGCAAAGTCAAGAAGAGAATGCGTGAATCTTCAAAGAATATTGACTCGGATGACTTCGGAATTTATGCGGGCGGACGTCTCCGGTGCGAATGCGAATGATTCGCACGGCGAGATGTCAATTTGCGTTCGCGCGCGGGTATGCGCGTTCGCTCACTGCGGCTTTGGCCACGCAGCACCGCGAGTGTACCCGAGCGTGTCCAGCACACCGCGGTCGCGGTTTTGCATGGTAACGATGTTAGCGATCGCAATCCCCGAGTCGGGGTGCGGCTATTTTCTCGTTAGGTCTCGGCCTTTGCGGCAGGCCACTTAAAACCGAGATACGTGCCGCTGCTGATTCCCATCAACGCAAGCAGTGTGGCATCAAACTTCGGCATGGCTAGTTGCTGGAAGACGCCAAAAATGAAGATCACTCCAAGAATCAGCGTCCATGTCATCATTTGAAAACGATGAAAGTCCACGCTGCTCCGCTCTCGCAGGAGATCCAAAAAGAACTGTCTAATTCCACCTCCGGGGCTGAAGTAGCGTTCCTGCTCTTCGAACTGAGCGATTCTCTTCTTCAGCCGATCTACTTTTACGGATGCACTCTCGACGTCGTCTTGGAGGGCAGATTTTTCGGTCTCTGATGCGCTTTGGAATCGAGCGCGTTTGCTATCGAGCTCTTGCAAAGCGCCTTTCATTTCCTGTTCCGCGGCTTTACGCGCCTCGGCGATTTTGCTAACGTCCCGCAGCTGCTGTTCTTCCACAGTGAGATCGGAAGGTTCGCATGGCGGACTTATCTGATTAATGAATGCCGCCGCGAGGCCCGTTGCGGCGCTGATCCCAAGGAGTGTTAACTCTGAGGAAGTGAGCGTGTCGTATTCGCCCATCACTACCCAAAGAAACAGAAAACTGGCGGCGACGATAAACAACCAAAACGCCATTTGGCAGAGTCCCAGACTAAACGGATGGCGACTGCCGGGCCTGGGCGGAGCACTCGTATCTCGCAGCAAATCCGTGGAGATGGCAAGCCAGAGACAGAGAATGATCAAAACGAAGATCACACCGCTGCTCACCAGGAGTGTCGAAACGGGTGCCGTTTTGATTATGAAATGCTTCCACTTTTCTGCGCTCTTGGGGTCGACCTCTGAATCCACGATGTATGGCCGCTCGCCAATAAACTTGTCAAAACCGATCGAGACAATCGTCGGTCGATCGAAAATTCCATGCCCCCGCAGCAGGTCCAGCCATGCGTCACGGTTTTCACTTGTCTTACGCAGACGAAACTCCAGTTCGTGATAAACTGTCGGCGGCTTCGTCGGATCACCACTCGACTCATTCCAGGAAATGGTAAATTCAGGCGGAAGCGCCGGTACTGGATGCCTGTCAAGGAAGAGGCTCATCTTTTGGAGCCATCCGTCCATCGCATTCTGGAAACGATTTTCCCGCATCTCGTCAATTTCCTTCAACACTTTCTGTCGCTGCTCTGGGGGAAGATTTGCAGCCTGTTCTTGTTTCTGCCTCTCAGCGTCACGCTCGGCGAGATCTTTAGCCTCTCGAGGATCAGGCAAAATGCTGCGATCGACGAGATTTTGAAAAAACTCATGCAGCGACTGGACGTCGACCAGCACCTCATCGCCCAACGCGGCGACAAACGGCCCACCTTCGCGGACTATCCGGCTGTCGGGCGAGCGAACTTGGATAACCCTCGCTTTCGCTTCTGAAGTCGGCGTCTGTGCTTCCGCTGAATTGAGTGAAACAAAGGCAAACGCGAGACCCATTGCGAGTAACAAGTTCGATTTCGATCGGCGCTCTATGGCCACTGCGAATTCAGACAGAAGTTTTTTCATAGTTATATTTTCGTTTCTAGTCGCTGATTGCTACGGGTTCGTAATAGACCGAACCATGATCGGCGTGTCCGATGCCATGAGCGAAGAAAACTCTCATAGATGAGCTGGTCCTGCGCCAACCTCAGCGAAGGGATATCATCTTTCGGTCCCAGTTGTAGCGAATTTTTCTCCGTGATGTCGAGCAGAAATAAGCTCCTGGCGGCGCGCGGACGTTGAAACCAGCTCACCGACGTGGGCAATCTTTCAATGCGAATCGACGATACTGGCGAGTAACCGAAGGGATCCGAACCTTTGATCGACTCTCCGTGACCATGGCTTCATGCCGGCCTCCGCAGAATTCCTTGATCATCCTATTCTTAAACGCTGGAATGTCATCGGCCTGCGGCTGGTCACCCTTGAACGCATTGTTAATCGAAGGCCTTCTCTGCTTGACGATCAGGCACCGCAGAACCCGCAAACGTTAAATCGGGGTCGCGCCAGCCTTTGCCGCAGGGATTTTAAATCCTTCGATTTGCTCTTTGACTTCGTGGACGAAACTAGCGGCACCGGCGCCGTTGTTTACTCGATGGTCGAAAGTGAGTGAGAGCGTAATGACTTCGGTAGGCTCGTTTTTGTCGCCGTTCCCGACTAATTCCTGATGTGCTGAGCCGACAAAAAGTGTGCCAACCGATGGCGGAACAACGATCGGCGCTCCGGCTCTCACACCAAATGCACCCAGGCTCGTGATCACGACCGGTGCGTTCATGGCATCGACTCGGCCGCTGCGGGTTGCATTCACAGTCGCATTGTAAATTTTCACGAACTCCGGCCAGCTCTTCTTGTTTGCTTGCGTTATCACCGCCGTCGCAAGCCGATCGCCTTCCAGCGCGACTGCAACGCCTAGATCAAAATCGTCATTGTCGATAATGTGATCGTCCTCGAGAATCAAACGTCGGAATGACGCGTGTTTTTCCATGGCGCGCACAACCGCCCAGGCGATCATTACAGAGGGCGAGGGGGCCTGTTTTTCATTTTTCTTTTTCGCCGCCTCGCGCGCCTTCCGGATCGAGTCCCAACGTGCGTCGATCTGCAAATTGGCAGGGATAACATGGCCGAGTTTGCGGGTGATCGTAGGCGGAAGGGCTGGGGCGACTCCGCTGTAGCGGCGCGTGTCCTCAGGCGCAGCTTTTTCCTCTTGCCGGCTGGAGACAGCCGCCTCTACACCTGCGGCTCCGAACGCTTTCGGGGCTGCCTCCACGGCTTGACCGTCACGGGTGAAAATGGTGCCGAGTTCCTGGCCGATATCGACAGTGTCCCCGACTTTGGTTTTCCATTCGCCCATTACTCCGACGAAGGAAGACTGAATCGGATAAACCGCCTTATCAGTTTCGACTTCGCAAAGATCGTCGTCGAGCGCGATCGGGTCACCAGGTTCTTTCAAAAGCGAAACAATCTTCGCGTTGCGAATCCCTTCGCCCATGATCGGAACAGTGATGCTTTGCGCGCGGCCTCGCGCATCAATTTGCGCTGTAGCCGGAATCGACGATTTCGGCTCGGGAACCGCGGGTTCCGGCACCGCGCGACCGCGATCACCCATCGCAGCTACAACTGCGCGCTCCTGCCGTGTCGCAACCGAACGCCTGATCGCGGCGATGATGCGCTCGACGTCCGGCAACGCGGCGTATTCATAGATCGGATTGTAACCGATCACGACGTTGGCCTTGCTCACGAGAATCGGCGGACTGATCATTGTGCTCCAGAGTTCTGCATTGCCGCTGAGATGCGAGATGATCATCTGGCCGACGCTGCAATTTTCCGTGTCCTCTTGGACGACGACAAGACGTCGGGTTTTTCGCACGGATTCTTCGATGGCCGCTTTGTCCCACGGCACGATTGAGCGCAAGTCGATCAGCTCGACGCTAGTTTCGTTGTCGATCTTAGCGATCGCTTCGAGAGATTTCTCGATGGTGTTTCCCCATGCGACGAGCGTCACGCCAGTGCCTTCGCTGCATTTGCGTGCCTGACCCAACGGCACGGCGCGGATAGGCTCTCGCGATTCGTGCTCGGCCCAGAGCAGATGTTTCGGAATTAGG
>Ga0070706_100003026_pt1 | contig 16644 bp, 13 predicted proteins | sample KBSK5501metaG_FD_65476 | JGI IMG/M metagenome (GOLD analysis project Ga0070706, IMG submission 65476) | Corn, switchgrass and miscanthus rhizosphere microbial communities from Kellogg Biological Station, Michigan, USA - KBS K5-50-1 metaG | ecosystem: Host-associated > Plants > Roots >...
GGTTCGCATACGTTGCAAATCCCATGGCTCGAGACCGGCCAGGGCCGCACTTTGCAACAATTTCCTTTCGCCTACATCGTCGCAGAAAAAATGTGGGCGCCAGTCTCCAAGACATTCCTGATTCCGCCGGATCTGAAGGAATATTATGCTCTCGGCGCGTGGAACGGTGCGTGCATGGATTGCCATGTCACGCAGGGTCGATCGCGCTTTGTCGAAGGCAACAAGTGGGATTCACAGGTCGCAGAGTTCGGGATCGCGTGCGAAGCCTGCCACAGCCAGGGGCGCGAGCACATCGAGCGGAATCGCAATCCAATTCGCCGCTTCAAACTTCATCTCACGACTAAGTCCGATCCGACGGTGACCAACCCCGCGCGCTTGAAGGGTCCGGACTCAGCGCTCGATTGCGGCCAATGTCACAGTGTTTGGGCTTTCAACAACATGACGGACAAGATCGATTTCAATCGGCATGGCGCCGGTTTCCGGCCCGGCGCTCACGATCTCGCGCAACGTTTCGTCGTTCAACCAAACACGCCGGATCATAGCGAACAGAAGGATTTCATCCGCCGGACGGAACCCGATTTTTTTAGGAATCGATTCTGGGGCGACGGCATGATTCGGGTGACGGGAAGAGAGTTTAACGGCGTGCAGGCATCGCCCTGTTTTCGCGGCGGAGAATTCTCCTGCATCTCCTGCCACGAAATGCACCTAGATTCTCCGGGCCAAACCAGTCTCCAAACATGGGCGCGGACTGGCCAGTTAAAACCGAAAATGGATTCTGATACGGCGTGTGTGCAATGTCACAAAACGATGACGACGAACATCAGTGGACACACGCATCATGCCGGGGACTCACCCGGCAGCCGGTGTTACAACTGCCATATGCCGCGCACGACATTTGGTCTGCTGCGCGCGATGCGCAGCCATCAGGTTTCCTCGCCGACCGTGCAGGAAAGCATTATGTATGGGCGGCCTAATGCCTGCAATCTTTGTCATCTCGATCAAACGCTCGCGTGGACGGCGGAGAAATTGCACGCGTGGTATAACCAACCCGCACCGGAACTTTCGCAGGACGACCAAACTATTGCCGCCGCCGTGCAGTGGATCGTGAAAGGCGACGCCGGCCAGCGCGCGCTCCTCGCCTGGGGGATGGGATGGGAGAGCGCGCAAAAAATTGCGAGCCGCGATTGGCTTTATCCTTACCTCATTTATAGCCTGGCCGATCCTTACGCCGCGGTGCGCTTTGATGCCTGGAAATCATTGCAGACGCTGCCCGGATTTTCCGGCTTTTCCTTTACTTACACGGCGGCCGATCATTCGTTTAGCGAAGCGGCCACGCACGCCTACGAAAAATGGTTAGGTGAGATCCGCGATCCGAACGCACGCTATCAACCACAAACTGCCATCAAAGGCGATGGCCAGTTCGACCAAGAAGTTTTCCAGCGTTTGCGGAGTGAGCGCGATGAGAGACCCATTATTCTTGCCGAATGACACTCCAATCCGATCGCGGCAGAAGATGTAGCGGCCCCGAAAGCATTCGGGGTCGCATTAATTGCTCCCCAAGATTCCGTCTACTTAAAAAAGTGCGACGATCAGCAGCCTTCGCGAGGCTACGGCTCGCCAAGGAGATCGCCGCTACAGGCTAGCCGTACACCCGCTGCTGATGTAATCATGCACCCATCCGACCGTAATTTGCGCTTTGGCTGGTGGTCGCTTCTCGTCTTCTTGTCGTTAGGCGGGGTGCTTGAGACATTGCACGGATTCAAGATCGGCTGGTATGTTGATGTCGGAAACGACATGCGTCGGCTCATGTTTACGCTGGCGCACGCCCACGGCACAGCTCTGGCGCTGGTCAACATAGTAGCTGGCTTGACTGTCCGAAACGTCGAGCGCTTTGAGCTCCGTCCGTCCGTGTCTTTGTGTTTAATCTGGGCCGGGCTTCTTTTTCCGGTTGGGTTCTTTCTTGGAGGGCTCGTAACTTATGGCGGGGATCCAGGGTTAGGCATCTGGCTGGTTCCTGTCGCTGCAGTGCTGTTGTTCTACAGCGTGGCCCGGATTGCCTTCGACCTGGGGAAGCTGAGATAGATTTGCAGCTCTGACGCTCTGTCATTTGTGGCTGCCGTCAGGAGTTGTGTCTCGAACAGGCGTCTCGCCTGTCAGGGCAAACAGCCAACGCGCCTATTCGACAGGCCAGAGGCCCGTCTGCCGGACAGGTCCGCACACAGGACGGATTCGTCCGGCGGCGAACGGGACGCCCGTCTTCCGGAGAGCGGCGCGGCAGCAGAGCGGGCCGCTGCAAGATTAGTGGCCGATGATTCGAACGGAAGGCTCGTTGACAAAAGCACCGACCGTCGTGAACCGTCCTGTTGAGTCGATTTCGCCTCGATCAATAATTCGAACCGGTGAGGTGGTAGCGGTGCCGACGGGCTGCAGTCGGATGCGTTGTGGGATCAGCGAGCCGGTGACAAAAACTGTCACTTCTTTCGGTCGTTCGCGGCGCACCGAAACTTCCTTCACCGGAACCGGACTACCGGCGAGCAGCGTTCCACTGACCATTGAGAGGGCGAGAATTATAGCGCTAGGGGAGATCATCCTTTTCATGACTACTTAATTGTATAGCCGGGGCACGGCGCGCGCAAATAGGTAGAGGCTACCAGAGCATAGGTCCGCCAATGTGGGAGGGGCCTTAGCGCCCCGATCATCGCGACACTGAGGTCGCTCCCACATTCGAGTCCCATCCGCCGGAGAGACCTAGTTTTAACCATTTCTCCGACGGAGATAATTTGCAGCTAAAATTTCTTCGTTAGGCGGACGTAAACGAATCGACCAGTGGAATCGTAGGTGAAGCCGGGATAACCGGCGGCGTTGCCGTCTTCGCCGTTAGCGAAGGGTGGATCCTGACCAAACACGTTGTTGCATCCAACAGTGATGGTTGTGCCGTGCAGCAGATACCACCATACATCATGGCCGTAATTGGACGTTTGGACGGCGGCCGTCTCTTTAGGTTGGCCGTCCTTGCCGCGAACCACTTCCTTTGCACTCTTGGAGTAACCGGGCACAGGATTGGTTTCAACCACCGGAAGCAGCGTAGTGAAATCGTAGGAAGCCTGGACGTCGAAAATCCAGGTATGGTCGACCCAGTGAGGCGTAAAGTCACCGAAACGTTCCTTGAATCCGTCGGTATAGCGGACGGTGGTGACAAGATCGAAGCCGCGCCAATTCCAATCGAGGCGGCTATCACCTTTCCATCTGTAAAAGCCTTCATTTGACGCACCTGGATCAGTCGTTACACCCGCCAGGTTGCCGTTAAAGTATACGGGTAACCCGCCGGACTTGCCAAACGAGTTTGAATAGCTCGCCCAGAAAAACTCGTAAAGATACGCAACTTGAGTGGTCGAGGTAAAGGTGCCCCAAGGCGTCTGCCGCTGATATTGGAGCCCGAAATCGATGCCACGAGCCTCTTGCGCACTTGAGTTCAAATTTATGGTCGTGATGCGAGTAATGTTTCCGCCAGCATCCCGCTCCACCTTCTCTCCCGGCCCCAATGTGCCTTTTAGTTCGTCCTGGAGAACTTGATCGGCTGTCTTCGCAAAAATGACCCCGGTCCGTTCGATGTCCCAGAAGTCCATTGAGTAGGTCAAACCAGGGAGATATTTCGGCGAATAAACAAAGCCGCCGCTAAATGAACGGGAATCTTCCGGCTGCAGATTTGGATTGCTTTTGACGAGAGTGTTTGTCTCAGGCTCGAAGATCCCGCCGTTCTTTGGGTCGTGAGAAGGGAATAGAGTTGAGATCGGAGCCGAGTATAATTCCTCAAGTGACGGCTCGCGAAAGCCTTCGCCCCAGGTCGCGCGCAAAGTCAGCTGTTCGTCGAATGGTTGCCAGCGGAGGCCGACCTTCGGTACCAGCACATTGGTGTCATTGTTCCGGAAGTCTTCAAATCGTCCTGCGGCGGTGAATTCGAGTGAACGAAAGCCGGGAATTGCATTGGTGGGGCTGAAGATCGGAATGTCGGTCTCGGCGTAGAACGCAAATGACTTCCGTCCGCCACGGGCCTCAGGAACGGGCGAATTGCCGATGATATCGCCGGTGACATTGAGGTGATCGGGAACCTCTTCAAGATTTTCGCGGCGGAACTGACCACCCACGGCGAAGCCGACGCCGCCGGCCGGCAATTGGAAGAGCGACGTCGTATAGATGGTGGCATCCAAGGTCGCTAATTTTGAGGTGTCTTCGTCGTGCGGATGCACCCTGGCAAAGTCGATCGTAGCCGCATTAGATGGAAACGGTCTGCGATAATCAGTGAACGGATTAAACGGCGTGGTCGTGCCGATAAATTGAGAGGAAGTGGGGTCAAAGATCGGGTCGGCCCCGTTTAAGATGCGATTGAAGAGCGACGCGGATATATTGGTCCCGGTCTGGACCCTCTTACTCTGGCTGTAGCGAAACGCCGTATCGTAGCCCCAGCTTCCGTCGAACAGCTTATCCCCTTTTAGGCCGATGGTACTCAGCCAGGCGTCGGTCTCGTCATCGAACAAACGATTTCCAAACTCCTGGAGACGCGCTCGCGTGCCGCCCGAGATGATTTGATTGAACGGGTTAAAGGGATTAAACGCGCCCGGGGTCACACCAGTCTCCTTGTAGGTCGGACCGCCCAACCCCGTCGGCGTCGCGTCGCCGCCGGGGTTCGGCGTACTCGGCGGAATGGCCAGTACGGTCTGACCGAATGTTTGCCAGGAGCCGCTGGCTGGCCCCGCCAGTTCGTTATGCGCCTTCACATTTTCATAAAACATGTCGGCATAAGCCACCAGTTGATCGCCGATGATCTTGTGTTCGGCACTGAAATAACCGCCGTAACGCTCCGCCTCCGGGAATGAGAGCGAGAACCGATTGAAGTCGAAGCCAGGGAGTACTTCGTTTGGGTTTTGGTGTCGATTGCCAGGCCCCCTGACACGACGAGTGGGATGGTTGAAATTGTAGATATACGCGCCGGCCGGGACCAACCCGTTGGTAAAGTTTGGCGCACTCGCGAATTCATTCCCGCCCGGATTTAGATTCGGTCCACCAGCGGCTGCCACCGCAGCGCTACTCAACTGCAGATTGTACGGACTGGTGTTCGAGCTCAGGAACGGCGGAACGAGCGAGTAACCACGATCATGGTTAAAAATGGAGTTGCGATGATAGAAATTTAGAACGCCGGTAATGTTGGTATCGTCGTTTCCCACACCAAAGATGGCAGATGCGGCGTACTCACCCGAGTCTTTGTCAAGTGTGTTGCCGTATTCGATGCTCGCTTCCGCGCCATTGGGATAGTTGTGACGCAGCTTGATATTCACGACACCCGCGACCGCGTCTGCGCCATAAGTGGTGGACGCGCCGTCTTTCAGAATTTCGATGCTCTCAATCGCGGCTTGCGGGATCGAATTCAAATCGACAAACATCGAATTGACTATGCCCGGGTTGTTGCCGATTGGGTACGGCGCAACTCGACGCCCATCGATCAGGATAAGAGTCGCTCTGGAATCGAAACCTCGTAACGCAATTGTCGCCGCGCCCACTGCGGTGTTGGAGCCGTTCTCGTTATTTGAAACCGGAACGCCAAATGCATTGGCGACCGGTAGGTCTCGCAGAAATTGTTCGGTGGTGCGCTCACCTACTTTTTCGATGACATCGCGGTTGTAGTTTAAAACCGGGTTCGGTCCGACTTCTTCGGCTGTCGGAATATTCGAGCCGGTGACGATGACGCGCTCGGCCGTCACTTCCGCAGTGCCGGCGGCACCGGCGGGTGCAGGCGGCGGCGCTGGGTTTTGCGCCATAGCGCTGAAGGTGATGAGGAGTGCCATTCCCAGCTGGGCGGCGAGAGAAAGGCGCAACGATCTTGAGTTTATAGGTCCTGTTTTGTGCATAGGTCAGTTGGGTTTTCCAACGGACTAGGCAAAACCGGGCAGCATGACAAGACTTTATCGCATCTGAATTGAAGGCTTTTTTTACAAAAGTGCGTAAGAATTCGAGAAATTGAACCTCCGACACAGTAATAGCCAAAGGTCCGGTTTAAGTAGGTCAGCGCGATTCCACTCGTGTCATTTGCAATTGCATTTCGTCATTTCGTGCCGAGGTCGCCGTCGACGATTTTTTCAAGCCGCCTTGACAATAGCCCAGCGTTTCAACTCTGGGAAAATCGATACGCTGAGGCGAGTCCCCCTCAGGGACGACAGAATCGTTCAATCCAGCATCGACTCGTCGTAAGCAAAACCGTGTTTGCGGAGCGTCGTCAGGAATTCGTCGTGCGAAGAACGACGCCGCATGAAGAGTGTATAAAGATGCTTCTGTCGTCTCTGTTGGGACTCGATTGCTCGTAGCGCACAAACCCAGCGTTAAAAACGCTGGGCTATTTTCCAAGAGGGCAAAATATCTATCGACGTAGCCACGGTTCCCGAAAGCTTCGCGCACCATCGCTGATCTTGATGGCCACAGACATCTCACTGCAGCTTGTCAGCGAAGCGATTCAGAATAGCAATTTCGATCGGACGCTCGCAGGGTGGCTGAAGAGGAGCAGTTTTGCACGCGCGTCACTTTCATCCCGGGCAACGGTTCGCGCGGATGCTTCCTCTATTTACTACACTCTCCCGTTCCGCGAATTGCGGAATCAGGACGCGCAGCAGAGTTTTCGACGCAGTAACCCAATGCCGCAGAGTGCCACGCCAAACAACGACATAGTCGAGCCAGGGTCGGGAGTCGAAAGGATCTGGTAGGTTACTGGCAAAGCCCCGGGGGCGGGCTCAAATCCAGGCTGCCCGGCGATAGGTGTATAAATCGTCAAACCAGACTGGTTTTCCGATATCGTTGAATTGTTGGCGTAAAAGGCGGTCGGAAGTCCGGTATCGGCCAGAAGGCCGCCAGCGAAGTCGTTCGAGTAAAAGAGAATGGGAGAGGTTAACCCTGGCCCCGGACCTGGATCGGGGTTGAAGCGGAGGACATCAGAGACTTTGCCGTTACCGTCGAGGATCAAGACGTCGCCCACCATAAAATTCAGCTCTTGGGGATGTGCAGTGAACGTCAGCGCACTCGACAAGCCGCCTGGTCCGGGATCCGAAGCCAACACGCCAGGGAGCGGAATCACGAACCCGTTGGGGAGCTCGAGTTTACCCTGGCCGTTCTCCAGGAAGGTAAACGTCGGGTTGACGGGCACAGCATAGAGGGTGTTGAGACTAAGGACCGCTATGGTCGCTAACAGCAGCGTGGCGGACAGACGTGAGATTTTCATAGGATCAGATCTGTTAGGGTGAGTGACAGCTGCCGCTCAGCGAGCTGGGCGGAGCCGGCGTGTTTCGTAAGGTTATAACCTATATGCCGGAAAACGGCAGCAGCTTTCAAACCGTCAACGCGGAGACGCGAAGCGACACACCATGTAATAAGTTTATTATTGGATGTTTGCACGTCACAATATAATTTCCATATCAGAGCAGTCGTGCTGCCCCGACGCGATTTTCTGTTAAGCAAACCGACGCTTTGACCGAGCTTCAATTCTGCACGTTCACGCTATTGCCGTGTAACCGTTTGTGAGAGCTGCTAGGGGTGGTCGAGCGTTACTTCGGGCGCGAAGTGGCAGAGAAAACTGCGTCATACATGGAGTATCAGGGCAAAGGTTGGATCACGTAAGATCAGCGAGGTCCAAGCGTCGCACCTCAGGCCGCAACGCTTCGTGCCACGGGGGCGCTGCAGAGTTGAACGTAATCTTTGAACAAAATCGTCAGCACATTTATCCAAGTCTTCCGTTGACGAAGATTAACTTCACCATCAACGGCGCTAAGCAAGTGGTGGAAGTCGACGACGACACGCCACTGCTGTGGATTTTGCGTGATACACTCGGTCTAACGGGAACAAAATATGGCTGCGGCGTCGGCGTGTGCGGCGCCTGCACGGTTCTGGAAAATGGCGATGCAGTTCGCTCCTGTCAGGTGCCAACTTCGGCACTGGCGGGACGCAGTTTTACCACAATCGAAGGATTGTCGCCCGATGGAAATCATCCATGTCAAAATGCGTGGCTGGAAGAAGAGGTGGCCCAATGCGGTTTTTGTCAGCCAGGAATGATCATGACGGCTTGTGCATTGCTGAAGAAACATCCGCGACCGAGTGACACTGAAATTGATGAAGTGATGTCGGATTCGGTTTGCCGTTGCGGCACTTATCCGCGTATGCGCAAGGCCATCCATCGCGCGAGCGCGGCGCTGCCGCAGAAATAAAATGAAAACTTCTCGGCGCGATTTTCTCAAGACAAGTGCTCTTGGCGGCATGGCCTTCGTCCTCGGGTTCGACAGTAAGCGAAAGTTAGTTGCGGCTGAATCGAGCGCTGCATTCAAAGAATTCAAGCCAAATGGATGGATTCGGATCGACGAAAAAGGCGCAGTTACACTGACAATTGGCAAATCGGAAATGGGGCAGGGCGTGCGGACTTCGCTGGCGATGATTCTGGCCGATGAATTGGAGGCGGATTGGTCGCGCATCTCGATCGTGCAAGCTTCGCCCGGCCCGGATTTCACCAGATTAGGCACTGGCGGGAGTTGGAGTTTGGGCGGCAGCTGGAAAATTCTTCGGCAGGCCGGGGCGGCCGCGCGTGAAATGCTTATTAGCGCAGCGGCGGCCCGATGGAAAGTGGATCGCGCGCAGTGCGCTGCGGAAAACAGCGGCGTAGTGCATCGCCAAACGGGGCGTCGATTCGACTACGGCGCGCTGGCCAAAGATGCCGCCGCACTACCCGTGCCGGCCGACCCGCCACTCAAACCGGCTAACCAATTTAGAATAATAGGCCACTCCACGCGGCGAATTGATGGCCATGACATCGTCACCGGAAAAGCGCGTTATGGAATCGACGTGCGAGTGCCGAAAATGCTCCACGCCTCCGTGGAAAGATCACCGTGGCTTGATGCCAAACCATTACATTGGAACGCGGAGAAGGCCCGAGCGATTCAGGGTGTTCGGGCGGTTGTTCCCATTTCAACGGGCATTGCCGTAGTCGCCGACACAACTTGGACGGCGATGAAAGGCCGGGCCGCACTAGGTGTGGAATGGAGCGATCAACCAAGCAACGGTTTTGATTCCAATGCACATCGCGCGCGGCTCGAGAAAGCGTGCCAGGGGACAGGTGTGATCACGCGCAAAGAAGAACCAACCGAAAAAGCTAACCCCTTCACCCGCACGCTCGAAGCGACTTATTTCTATCCGTTTTACGCGCATGCTCCGGTCGAAACAATGAATTGCACCGCCTCCGTTGCCGCAGATCACTGCACGATTTGGGCGCCGACGCAGGCACCGAATCTCTTGCAGGAAGAGGTAGCGGAGCTGCTTGGGATGCGGCCGGGGAATGTTGAAGTTTACGTCACATTGATCGGCGGCGGATTTGGCCGGCGGCTCGGTATCGATTACGCACTGGAAGCGGCGGAACTATCGCGCAGCCTGAAGGCACCGGTCCAGGTTTTGTGGACGCGGCCGGACGACATGCAACACGGCCATTTTCAAGGAGCGTCAGCACATTGGCTGAGTGCGAGCTTTGATCCAAAAACCAGCATTGTTGCATGGAAACACACAGAAGCCGGCTCGCCGCATAATATAGATAAGCCGCGCAAACCTGAGGCGACAAAAGACGCGGCCTATTATCGGGATTTATCCTGGGGTGTGTACGACATTCCCTACGCAATTCCAGCGATTGAGACTGCGTATGTGGCGGTTGACGTTCCAGTCCGGCACGGACCCTGGCGATCGGTCTTTGCGCCGTCGAGTGTGTTCGCACGTGAATCGTTCATTGATGAGGTCGCCGCGGCCAGCAGTGCCGATCCATTGGCATACCGGTTGAAACTGCTCGAGGGACCGGACATCGTTCGAGCCGGTTCGCTTACGATCGATCGCCGGCGCTTGCGCAAAGTCCTCGAAGTGGTGCGGGCGAAATCCGACTGGGGGCGGCCATCGGGAAAAGGAGAAGGTCGCGGTGTGGCTTGCAATGTCTACGATGGGGAAACGCATGTCGGATATGTGGTTGAGGTCTCGGTCAACGACGCCGGCGAAGTGCGCGTGAAGCGAGTGACTGCAGCCTTCGATTGCGGATTAATTGTCAACCCCACCGGTCTGGAACAACAAATTGAGAGTGGGATTCTCTGGGGAATGTCATCAGCGCTTGGGGGCGAGATCACATTCCGCAATGGCCAAGCGCAACAAAGCACCTTCGCGGATTACGCGGTCGCTCGGATGCGCGATACGCCCGCGATCGATGTTCATCTGGTGCAGAGCGATCGACCCCAGCCTTTTGGCGCGGGCGAGCCGCCGGTCCCGCCGATTGTTCCCGCCATTACCAATGCCATTTTTGCCGCGACCGGTGTTCGCATTCGCAGCCTGCCCATTCGTCCGGAGAATCTTGGCGGATAATCTCGAATTGGCGTCGGCGCGTGTTGCCGATTCGGTTCGCCGCGATTGACACCGCGCCGGAAAAGCAGTTGAGAGTTAACTAGTGACAAGAATTCTTATTGCCGACGATCAGCGCGACGTGCTCGAAGCGCTGCGCATTTTGCTGAAAGGGGAAGGGTATCAGACCGATGCGGTCACCTCCCTGGCGGGAATTTTCAATGCGCTCGAGAAGAAAGATTATGCGCTGTTGATGATGGATCTCAATTACACGCGCGACACCACTTCCGGGCAGGAGGGACTTGAAGTCATTCCCAAAATCCAGGAGATCGACAACACGCTCCCGATCGTGGTGATGACGGCGTGGGCGACCATCGATCTCGCGGTGGAGGCGATGAAGCGGGGCGCGCGAGACTTTGTTCCGAAACCTTGGGACAATGAGCGTTTGATAACGATTGTGCGCACGCAGGCCGAGTTGGCCGGCGCGCTGCGGCGTGGTCGCAAACTGGAGGCGGAGAATCAGCTGCTGCGCGGTAACGCACCGAACATCATCGCCGAATCAGTGGCGATGCGGCCGGTCATGGAAATCATTTCACGCGTGGCGCCCTCCGACGCCAACATTCTTATTACGGGCGAAAATGGAACCGGCAAAGGCCTGGTCGCACAAGCGCTGCACGCACTCTCGCCGCGTGCGGGCAAATCGATGATCACTGTAAACATGGGCGGTCTCTCCGAAACACTTTTCGAAAGCGAGCTGTTTGGCCATGTCAAAGGTGCTTTCACCGACGCGAAGACCGACCGGGCCGGGCGGTTCGAGCTCGCTGATGAAAGCACACTTTTCATGGATGAGATTGCAAACATACCGCTTAGCCAACAGGCGAAACTTTTACGGGTGATTGAGACCGGTGAATTCGAACGGGTCGGTTCGTCCAAAACTTTGCGGGCCAATGTGCGGATCATTTCCGCAACGAATGCAAATCTGCCCGATGAAGTCGCGGCCGGCCGTTTCCGTCAGGATTTGCTCTTTCGCTTGAATACAATCGAGATTCCGCTGCCGTCGTTGCGTGATCGGCGTGAGGACATCATGCCGCTGGCGAATAATTTTCTTCGCCAGCATGCGCAGCGTTATAGAAAACAGATCGGCGGTTTCGACGAGCCGGCGCGGCAACGTTTGTTGCAACATTCGTTTCCCGGCAACGTGCGCGAACTCGACCACGTAATTGAGCGGGCCGTGTTGATGACGCAAGGTTCGCAAATCAGAGCGAGTGATCTTGGCCTAACGAGCACAGGTGGCGAGTCGGCGCGCCTAGAAGAAATGAGTCTGGAAGAAGTTGAAGCATTTCTCATCAAAAAAGCGCTGGCGCGGGCGGATGGTAATGCGCGCCGCGCGGCCGAGGCGCTGGGCTTGAGCCGGAGCGCATTTTATCGGCGCCTGCAACATTATGGACTCTGAATGGAAGACAGGCATCTTGCCTGTCCTGGCCGGCACGCGTCTCGCGTGTCGAAGTGCAACAGGCTGGAAGCCTGTTTGCCATGACAGCCGAGACGGCTGTCTTCCATATGTCGGATCCGTTCGACTCCGCTGCGCGTCGCTCAGGACAGGTTTTTCTGCCGAATGAGACGCACACCCAAGCCGCGACATCGTCTTTCGCACGAAAACCGGCTGACGTGGCTTACGGTCGGCGCGGTCGCACCGGCCATCATTATCACGCTGGCGATTCTTTGGTTTGGCGATTATAGCGCCAAGGTTCAATGGACACTTACGATCATCATTCTCGGTTGCTTGCTCGGTTTTATCTCCAGCGCGCGAGAACACGTGGTGCGTCCACTCCAGACCATGACAAATCTGCTCGCGGCTTTACGCGAAGGCGACTATTCAATCCGCGCGCGGGGTGCTCGTGAGGATGATGCCATGGGTGAGGCGCTTCTTGAAATCAACTCACTTGGCGAAACTTTACGTCTGCAACGGCTCGGTGCCTTCGAGGCAACCGCGTTGCTGCGGACGATCATGGCCGAGATCGACGTTGCGGTTTTCACTTTTGATCCAGAACATCGATTGCGTCTCGTTAATCGTGCCGGGGAACATTTGCTCGGCCAACCGATTGACAAATTGCTCGGTCGGCGCGCGAGCGAAGTGGGTTTGGCAGTTTGCCTAGATGCCAATGAAGATGCACCACTCGCCCTGACCTTTCCGGGTGGTTCCGGGCGTTGGGGTGTGCGGCGCAGCACTTTTCGCGAACATGGTCTGCCGCACGAGCTGCTGGTGTTGACCGACCTCAGTCGCACGTTGCGCGAAGAGGAACGCCGAGCCTGGCAACGTCTAGTCCGTGTGCTCGGTCATGAAATGAATAATTCCCTGGCACCGATCAAATCAATTGCGGCAAGCCTCGAAGGATTGCTTCGCCGTCAACCGCCGCCTCCGGATAGGCAGGATGATGCTCAGAGCGGTCTGAAATCGATTGCAGCCCGAGCCGACTCACTCAGCCGTTTTATGCAGGCCTATGCACGCTTGGCCAAGCTTCCGCCGCCGCAAAAGGAACATGTTGATCTCGGCGAGCTGATCCGGCGCGTCGTCAGTTTAGAACCCCGGCTTAGTGTCAATGTCACGCCCGGGCCGGAGATCAGAATTGTGGCTGATGGCGCGCAGATCGAGCAGTTATTGATTAACCTTGTCCACAATGCCGTTGATGCGTCACTTGAGACTCACGGAGGTGCTTCGATCGGCTGGCGGCCGGCGGCCGACTGTGTCGAGATTTTTGTGACAGACGAAGGCCCCGGCATTTTGAATCCGACAAACCTGTTTGTCCCGTTCTTTACGACCAAACCGGCCGGCTCCGGGATTGGATTGGCGTTGAGCCGGCAGATTGCGGAAGCACACGGCGGATCTCTTAGCCTAACGAATCGTCATTCCGGGACAGGAGCAGAAGCGATTTTGCGATTGCCTCGTTAAATTTTATTGCTGGGAAGGGACGTGCTCCGTCACGTCCCAAATTAATGGGCCACCCAGAGGTCGTTCCTCGGCTATTTCGCGTCCCACAATTGGGACACTGGCGTCCCACTAACGAAGGAATTTAGCAAAATGATTTGAAATGACCAGATGATAAATCACTTGTCACCAATCACTTATACCTTTTCTTTCGATGGTGGCACGGCCTTTGCAATAGGTGTGGACGCCCTACAAAGACTTTTGAATCCAACTGCGGTGCGGAACGCATCTCAAAGGAAACAAGAATTACCTAAATATGAAACCCACATTGCAAATAAACGACAAAAGAACGCGCGAATCGGGTCGGACGTTTCCGATAACTGAGTTCCACTATCATTCCGTCGCGCTCGGCGGCCACAGTGGCCGCTGCGCCAAAGCCGTTGAACCATCCTTTCACTCTCTCAGTCGCGATTATTTCAACACCGAGGCGCGCCACTATTTTCTCGCGGAAGCGACTGTCTTCGCCGCCATCATGGCGACTGCGGCACTGCCGATCCTGAACGGCGCGCGCGCAATGATGGAGTTAATTCGCGTGATCGGCGGGATTTAATTTGGAAACCACGACACCCATGGGACGCAGCGAAGCCAAAGCCGAAACCGATAGCACAATTGTGCGCCCCAGCGGGTTTGCGCCTAGTCTCTCCCCATGGACGTTCCCCGCCCCGATATCGCGGCGAAGAAACGCAAACGCCGGATCATTATCATCGCAGCCGTGGCCGTTGGTGTCGTTCTGGCGACATTTGCCTTATCCCGGCTCAAGCCGGCCGTGCCGAGCGTCGATCGTTCCACGGTTTGGATCGATACGGTCAAGCGCGGACCGATGGTGCGGCAAGTGCGCGGCCTTGGCACTCTCGTGCCGGAAGAGATTCGTTGGATTCCAGCCAATACCGAAGGCCGCGTCGAAAAAATTATCGTTTGGCCGGGAACGCAGGTCGAATCGGATACCGTGATTTTAGAATTGTCCAGCCCGGAACTGGAGCAAAGCGCCCACGACGCTGAGTCAAAAGCGAAAGCGGCCGAAGCCGAACTAACGAGTCTGCGTGCGACCCTGCAGCGGGAGCTGCTCGATCAGGAAGCGACCACCGCGCGCGTCCATTCTGAATACGAACAGGCGAAAATGGAGCGCCAGACTAACGACCAGCTCGCCAGGAACGGTCTTGTTGCCGAGCTCGTTTACAAAACGTCGAAAGTAAAAGAAGCCGAGCTGGCAAATCGCGACGAGATCGAAAAGAAGCGGCTCGCCTTTGCCCGCGATTCGATCGAGCCGCAGCTCGCGTCGAAGCAAGCCGCTGTCGATCAAGCAAACCAATTGGCCAAGCTAAAACTCGATCAGGTGGAAGCGTTGCACGTGCGTGCAGGTATGGCCGGCGTGTTGCAGCAACTTCCCGTGCAAATCGGACAGCGCGTCAAGATCGGCGACAATCTCGCGCGGGTGGCCGACCCAACCAAGCTTAAAGCGGAAGTGAAAATCGCGGAAACGCAGGCCAAGGACATTCAAATTAAGCAAAAAGCGATCATCGATACTCGCAACGGTGTGGTCGGTGGCCATGTCGTCCGCGTTGACCCCGCCGTCGAGCAAGGCACCGTGAAGGTTGACGTCGCCATTGACGGCGAACTCCCCAAAGGCGCGCGCCCCGATTTGAGCGTGGATGGCACGATCGAACTGGAGCGGTTGAACGACGTTGTTTATGTCGGCCGCCCGGCCTTCGGTCAGGAAAACAATACGGTTGGTATTTTCAAACTTGTGAGTGGCAGCTCGGAAGCTGTTCGAACCCCGGTGAAATTGGGCAAAAGCTCAGTCAATACCATCGAAATCATGAACGGCCTCCAGCCGGGAGATCAGGTAATTCTTTCCGACACGAGCGCGTGGGATGCGCACGAACGCATTAGACTTAACTAATTGCTGATTGCTGATTGCTGATTGACAACATGAACCCGCAAGAGCTCAAGGAACGGACCAAGCAATTCGCGCTTCGAGTGATGCGCTTGGTTGACGCGCTGCCCAGGACGGCGAAGGGGAATGTGGTCGCTGGCCAGTTAATGCGAAGTGGAACGAGCGTTGCGGCCAATTATCGGGCTGCTTGCCGCGGACGCTCTCGCGCCGAGTTTGTTGCCAAAATCGGAGTTGTTGAAGAAGAGGCGGATGAAACGGCGCTTTGGTTGGAATTGATCATCGAAGATAAAATTTTACCGGAAAAGAAAATCGTTTCGCTTTTGGTCGAAGCTAACGAATTGGTCGCCATCATGGCTGCCTCATATATCTCGGCCACGCGGCGCGACGCGTCAGACAAGTCGCAGCCAGCAATCAGAACTCAGAAATCATCAATCAGAAATCAAAAATGACGTCCCTAACTGCTCCAGAATCAACCCGCACTGCTATGAACAACGGATCAACTCCTCTAATCAACCTTCAAGGTGTCACCAAAGTTTTTCTCACCGATGAGGTCGAGACCCATGCTCTCTCGGGTATTCATCTCGATATTCGCACGGGCGAATATGTTTCCATTGCCGGGCCGTCCGGGTGTGGCAAGTCAACCTTGCTCTCGATCCTGGGCCTGCTCGACACGCCCTCGGCCGGCAGTTATTCGCTGAAAGGAAGCGAAGTGGCTAACCTTTCGTTTCCGGATCGCGCGCGCATTCGGAACCGCGAAATCGGATTCATTTTCCAAAGTTTCAACCTCATTGGTGACCTGACGGTTTTTGAAAATGTCGAGCTGCCGTTGACATATCGAGGGATGAGCGCGGGCGAGCGCAAACAATATGTGAGTGAGGCGCTCGAACGAGTGGGCATGGGGCATCGCGCCAAACATTTGCCCAGTCAACTTTCCGGCGGTCAGCAGCAGCGCGTGGCTGTGGCCCGCGCTCTGGCTGGAAAACCGGCTATCCTACTCGCGGACGAGCCGACCGGAAACCTTGATTCACGCAATGGCGAAGCCGTCATGGACCTGCTAAAGGAATTGCACGCTGGCGGCGCCACTATTTGCATGGTGACACACGACACGCGTTTTGCGCAACACGCCGATCGCACCGTTCATCTTTTTGACGGACGTGTAGTGGAGGATCGCATCGCTGCCTAACTACTTCCTTACGTCAATCGCACGAACATGCTCGGCGATTTGAGATACGCGGCGCGGATGCTGGTAAAAACACCGGCATTCAGCGGGATCGCAGTGCTTGCGCTGGCGTTGGGTATCGGCGCCTCGACCACGATTTACTCGGCCGTCAATGCACTCCTGGTTAAACCGCTGCCTTACATGCAGGACCAGGCG